>Ga0302319_10004631_pt1 | contig 28114 bp, 26 predicted proteins | sample Bog_T0_2_FD_203319 | JGI IMG/M metagenome (GOLD analysis project Ga0302319, IMG submission 203319) | Peat permafrost microbial communities from Stordalen Mire near Abisko, Sweden - Bog_T0_2 | ecosystem: Environmental > Terrestrial > Soil > Wetlands > Peat | place: Sweden: Abisko, Stordalen Mire... | reverse complement strand
CAGTTTGACCTCCCGGTTGTTGCGGCTGGTGAATTCGGTTTACTACGGCTTGAGCACGCCGGTGACCACGATTGAGGATGCAGTGTTTTATTTGGGTATCCGCCAGATTCGCCAGCTTACCCTGGTGACCCCCGTGATTGAGGATTTTCAGAAACTAACCCTGCAATGTGCGTTCCCGTGGCGTGAATTCTGGCAGCACTGCATCGGCACCGGTTTGTTGACCCACGAAATCGCCGGACTCGCGCACGCCGCCCCCGACGATTCGGACTATATCGCCGGGCTGGTCCACGATGTGGGCAAAATTGTAATGGCCTGGGCATTTCCCGATCATTTCACTGAGATTCACCGTCAGGCCCTCTTGGCCAGGGAGGAGCTGGTTGAAATCGAAAACCGTGTGCTGGGCATTGACCACGCGGAACTGGGAGCTCTCTACATGGAGCGCCACCGCATGTCCGAGTTGCTGGTTCAAACGGTGCGATACCACCATTTTCCCGAAAAGGCCCAAAGCCATGGGCAGATTGTCGCCTCCGTTCAAATCGCCGATTTGTTGATCCGGCACGAAAAGTTGGGGTGCAGTGGAAATTACCTGGAGGTCACGAGCGAGCACTGCTTTGGAGCTTCCGGATGGCACGTGTTATTTCCCGGCGCCCGCGAGACGGAGCAGGGCATCGCCCGCGCCTCTCTTTCGCGCACATTGGGCCAAATGCCTCGCATGCTGGAGGGGTTGGTTTGAACCGGCGCCCATTCCAATTCTTTGCCAACCTGACCCGCCGATTGTCCTTCCTGATGCTCCCTGCCTTTGGCCTGGTCCTCCTTTGCACGGCCAACCTTGCCGCGGCGAAGGAACTGTCCGCCTATCGCGTGGGGGATTTGATTGACGAAGACATCGTGGCGCCGGCTGAATTCGTAGTGCCTGACCCGGCGGCAACAATCGCCCTGAAAACTTCCGAGGCGCTGAAAACCCCTCCGGTTTATCGCAGTTTTCCAGCCATCACTAATATTGTGGCCAGTCAGTTTGAGGTTGCCTTTGATACGGCCCATGTGGATTTCCTTGCCTGCATCCAACAAACCTTCCACGCGACCGTCCTGGATCACGCCACCGTAATGTCGCCTGACTTTGATTATTTCCTGACCGCTTACAACATCGATCATCCCACGCTGCCCCTTCCGGCCTATTTGGCGATGGATTGGGCGTACGGCAAGGACGGTTCCGTTGAAAAGATGCTTTGGCTCAATAAAATTTGCGCCTTGATGCAAAACCTCGTCCGCCCGGACGAATTGCCCGCCGGATTCGAAACCGGGAATAGCGTGCAATTGGTTTCCGTCATGCGTTTGGATGAAATCTTGACGCCCATGGATATGGCGGCCCGCTCCCGAAGTTTGCCACCGGCGAGCATGGTACCCCTTTCCCAGGTGCAACTCGATTTGCGGCGTGAATTTACCCGGGCGGATGAGCAGCTTTTTGCGCGCGCCCTGTCGGCCTGGCTGCAGCCCAATTGCCTGCCTGACCCGGTGGCGACGCAGGAGATTCGTGATGAAGCCGTGCGCCGAATGGTCGTTGCCGAGTGCTACAGTGCCGGCCAGATCATCGCGCATAAAGGTACCGTGGTTGACCAAAAAATCATGGCCGCCCTCGACCAGTTAACCCGGAAGATGAGTGAAAACTCCACGGTTTCCTTTCGCGAATGGCACGAAAACCAACCAACCATTTCCGTTGACCGCATGGTTGCGGTTGACGAATCCATGATCCCTGATCCTGGTCCGCCGCTGCCGACCGATAACCCGGTCGCCCAAGCGAATGATTTTCCCTTCAAACTCGGGCTGCTGCTCGGCACGATTACCGTGGCGGCGATTCTTTTGATCATCCTCCGGCAGATATTCCAACCCCAGGGCCGGTCTTCATCATTGTCCTTGGTGCCCAACGGATTGGATTTGAAGCATTCGCCGGGTTTGCAATCCGAACTTGCGCCGCAACTCCTCCAGGTCGTGCGGCAGGCGTTTATTCAGGAACTGTCCGGCCAGCGTCGCGATTTGCTGCTTACCCAGCAAACGGCCGCCGCCGAGGTCGTCAATCTCGTTAAACGAATGGATGCCTTGCAAATCACCATGCAAGACCGGCTGCGCACTTACGAGGCGCACATTAAAAAACTGGAATCTGAATTGACCGCTCGCAAAGAGGAAAACCGTCAACTGATCCGGCTGAAAATTCAGATGTTCCGCCATCAGGTTGACGTGGAAACCAGTCCCCAGCGGGTTGAGCTTAACTAAACGCCTGTCGTTTTTAGCCCGCGGTTTCAGGCTTTCGATTCCACTACTCCGGAACTTCTTTTCGAAGACTGGTCAAGTTGCGAATCACGTTCAACGTATTCGGAACGTAATAGCCCGTAAATCGCATGGTCGACGTAATGATCATGGATCCACTCAACCTGGCGCGTAATTCCCTCCAGCTTGAAACCCAGGCGTTCCGGGATGGCGCGGCTCGGGGCGTTTTCGGACGCGCATTCAATCGTGATCCGGTTGAGCTTCCAGACCTTGAAACTATGATCGATCATCGCGCGGCAACTGGCGGTCATGATGCCCCGGCCCTGGTGCCCGGCGTCCAGCCAATAGCCAAAGGCCGTCCAGCGGTTGACCCAATCCACATTCAAATGGTTGATGACCCCGCAAAACTGGCCCTGATGCCAGATCCCCGCGAAAAATCCGCGATTGTTGGCGTGTTGCTGGAGCCAGTTGCTAATGGCCCGCTCCACCGCCCCGGCTGATTGAATCAAATCCACCCAGGGATGCCATTTCCGGATGTGGTCCCGGTTGGCGTTGATGACCTTGAAGACTTCTTCCGTATGCTGGCGGTCAACCAGCCTTAATTCAGTTGATTCATTTATCGGACTGCTAAACATAAATGTTGTTGAAAGATTAATGCGGGTCGGGATCATTTCGCCACATAATTGATACTTCGGGCGATCCTGGATGATGACCACCTTCTCCTTAACAACGGGACTGCTTGACGAGCTGGCCCAATTCCTCGGTCACCCGCGAAACCACCGGCTTCCAATCATTCCTTCGCGTTTGGCGAAATAATCGCATGGTCGGGTACCAGCGGCTATCCTGCCGCTCCAGCAACCATCTCCAATCCGGTGCCATTGGCAGCAAAGTCCATACCGGCTTTCCCAGGGCCCCGGCCAGATGGGCGATGCCGGTATCCACTGAAATCACCAAATCCATCGCCGCAACCGCTTCGGCCGTGGCCAAAAAATCGTTGAAATCTCCGCTCAAATCCACCAGTCCGGTCCAGGATCGAAAACATGGCTCATCACGGCCGGGCACAGGCGTTTGCAGGCTGCAGAACATCGCTTCAGGTACGTTGCGCAGCGGTAATAATTCCTCCAGTCGCATTGAGCGCGCCAGGTCGTTGTGATGGGACGGATTACCTGCCCAGGCCAGTCCCACTTTTAATCGTTCCCCGTTGACCGGGGATCGGGTTGCCGATGTGGGAGCCTTGAGGTAGGGAACCTGGTTGGGAATGGTGTTGAGAACCACCCCCAAAATTCCCGGCAGACTCGCTTGGGATGTAAAATAATCGAATGGCGGAATCTCTTCGCCATAGGCAATGACCACGTCGGCGATTTCTGAACAAGTGAAGAATCTTTTTAATTCCGGCCGGCACTCGAGGATCACCCTGGCTGCCAGCTGCCGCGCCCGCGGCAGAAAGCGGGCGTACTGGATGGCATCACCGAATCCCTGTTCTGCATGCAGGAACAAAGTCTGGCCTGGGATCGGTCCGCCCTGCCATCTCGGTTGGGGGAATTGGCGCGGTTTGATGCCGTGGCTGCGCCATTGGTTATATTCGCAAAACCCCTCGGACATTTTCCCCGCTGCCAGCAGGGACAAAGCGCGGCCGTAGCGGGCCAGTGAATACTGCGGATCAATTGCCAGTGCCCGATCATACGCGGCAAGTGACTCTTCCAGACGGTTCAAATCGTTCTGGCATCGTGCAAGATTATTCCAGCTGGCCTTGTCCTGCGGCGCGAGCGCCACCGCTTTTTGAAACCAACCCGCGGCCGATTCCACCTCGCCCAATTGGTGGCAGGCGTTGCCCAGACTGTAGTACGTGTCCGGCGCCCGCAGGCCCAATTCCACGGCCCTTGCATAAAACTCCACCGCCCGCGCGGCGTTTTTGAGGTTTTGATGGACGAAACCCAGGCCGTTAAAGATTCGCGCCGATTGCGGATGCATGGCCGCCGCCGCTTCCAAAACTTTCAACGCCTCACTGCTTCGTCCGGTTTTCTGCAAAATCATTCCCAGCAGAAACTGCAACTGGGCGTCGCGCGGATCCTGTTCCAGCAATTTACGGCAGGCCGCCTCGGCCTCATCATGGCGGCCGGCGTTGTGAAATTCGAAAGCCGTCCGCGAAGCCTGCTGAAATACTTCCCGGCTTGAGCCGGGATCGGGAGCCGGTTCCATTGGGTCCGCCATCCAAACAGTTAGCCAGCATCCCGGGCATCAGGCCAATCAAAATTGCGCAAGTTCAGAGCGCGCCTCCTGACACTGCCCCCATAAAAAACCATCGCGCTGCGCCGTTAGTGTACCGCAGGCCTCCGAGCCTGCCGTGTCGCGGGTTTCCAAACCCACATGCCTCCCGCCGTTCAAACGTGCCCATTCCTTCGTCCATCCTATTGTCATGCCAAGCCGAGGTTCGGCCACTTCTGTAAAATCCCCATTCCACGGGCAGCGTTAGGAATGCGCCCTTTGGAATGTCCTCGCCTACAATTAACTTTACAGGCGGAGGATGGTTTGCTAAAATACAGCTCAACAAAATCAGTTCAACAACCAGTCTTGCTAACCCTTTTGGAAGGAATAAGATGAAAACTCCGTTCAAGCTCCTGTGCCTTTGCCTCACCTTATCCGGAGTAACCTCCGCTGTGACCACCTACGCGGAATTATTGACGTTTGATGACTTGTCAACCGTATCCCTGGGCGACCCCACTTTCGGGATCATCCCGCAAGATTACGGCGGATTAAACTGGAATAATTTTGGCGTGCTCGATGGAGTGACAGTTGATCCCAGCTATGGCTATCACACCGGAGTGGTTTCCCCCGATAACGTTGCGTTCAACTTGTCCGGCAATCAAGCGTCCATTTCAGTGGCCGCTGGCACGTTCGACTTGGACTCGGCTTATCTTGCCTCCGCCCTGAATAGCGTCCCCGTCCAGCAAATTCAAGTCCAGGGTTATGTTGGCAGCACGTTAGTTTACAACAATACTTATACCGTGCACAACACCGGGCCAACCCTTGTCAATTTTGATTACCTCGGGATTCAAAGCGTGACCTTCACCTCGGGCAGCCAGCAGTTCGCGATGGACAATTTAACAGTCGCGGTCCCTGAACCCGCCACCATGGGATTTTGGACCTTGTGCTCGGTCGGCGCCGTGTTGCTGGCATTTAAAAAGGGAAAACATTCCTCGATGAGCTCCTAGAAGACGGTTAACTGCAACCTTCACAGCGGTTTTGGAAATACCCATGGCGGGATTGGTGAATCCGCTGGCAAAGACCCGGAAGCGGGATAAGATGTAAACCTTCTCCACGGGGGAGAGGGCAGGGTGAGGGCGGTCACTTTTTCCTCACTAATTCATTCAATACTTTTGGCTCCAACTAAAGGGACGTTGCGCTGCGGCGACCTGCAGCGCGGTAGTCTGCGTCTTAATTTAACAAGAAATCAATGACTCAGGAGACTAGGGCAGTTACAAGTAAGGTTTAGAGATGACATGAGTGGTTGGCTGGCGAGCGGTTGCCGGTCACCTGCCTGAGAAACGGCCAAGCGCTCGCCTTCAACCCGGACCAATGCTCGGCACAACTTCCCCATCTTGCGGAGAGCCTCCGGAAACTATCACAGCGGTTCAGGCTAACCAACGTCGGAATTGGTGGATGCGCTGACCTAACCCAGAAAGCGAGATAGGTGAAACCCTCACTGCGGGGGAGAGGGTCGGTTGAGGCCGACGTTCGGCTGAGGGCGGGCAGCTAACACGTCAACGCCGCTAGCTATGACCTTTTGTCTTTGCCCACATTGCAGGACCCGAGAGATTAAGCCGCTCCTACTTCGCAAGACTGGGGCTTTGCCGGCCGTCGCCTTCCCAGTTCTTACGGCTGCCACTTAAGAACTCTTAAAACCCTTGTAGTTGCGGGCGCGGTTTGACGCGCGGCCGGGATGGCCGCCGCAACGGCCGGAGCCGCCGCCTGGTAAACCCGGTAATATCTGTGGGCGACATTATTTGTAACCACCGCCGGGTTGTTGGTGCCGGTGACTGAGGCGATCCACGCTCCGGACAGCAAATTGGTCCTTTCCTGTAAAATAAATCCTGCGTAACTGGAAGGCCATGAAATGACCAGTTTCTGTGATCCCTTGATGGCCACATTTAGCAGAGGCGGGGGCGTATGCACAATCAGCGTCCAGCCAATCACATCCATCATGGTCAATTCGTTCGTGCCCAAATCCGGCGCCGTGTTCAATGAAATGCCACCATTGTTTTCGGGATAAGAAAAAGCTCCGGGGGTTCCAATGGCATCCTGAACTTCTGGGTGAGGTGTAACCCCCGGTGGGCTCCAATATTCCAGCGCCCCGGTGTTCTGGTCTTGTTGAACTCCCCAAAAATCACCCAAATCCCCGCTCGGATCGGTGTTGAATCGGGCCCATAAATTGGTTCCGTCCACGGAGAAAAAAGCATTGTCTCCGTTGCTGGTTGTCCAACTCCGGGAGATCGTGGAATTACCGCTGTTGGTTGCATAACGAAACAGGTCGGTCGCGCCTATGCCGGTTAACGTTGAATCCAAATTGCAACCCGCACCGCCGCCACCCATGATTTCGTCGATCTCATGTTCCACGGCGGACTGCATGTCATAAAGATTTTTGCTATTGGGGGGCGGACGAGTGAAGCTCATGATTGAAGTGTTTAGCCAGATGCTTTGGATGTCTGAGGTGGGCGAGGCCAGTCCCAAGCGGTCTGCCAGAACTTCAGTGATCGATATTTGGTTTTGTCCGGTCACTGGGTCGCTGTCTATGGTTGGCAATTGGCTAAGGGCCAGGTGGTCATTGTGACTGCTTGCATTGGCCGTGAGTGCGCTGACGTAAGCTTGATAATCGACAGTTACATAATACGCGTAGCTCTCCGCCAGTCCTACGTTAGTCGAATAGAAGGTGATATAGACGGTAAAATTGTCGGAAAAATTAGTCTGAAATACTTGAATCGCGGCACTGATGGCCGTCTGCTCCTCTGGGAAGTTTGGGTCGCTCATAATTGAACTGTCATAGGTGGGGACGATGTTCAGCGCTTTGACCGGGACAACCAATCCGCAAAAGGACCCCAGCCAGAGCAAGGCTATCAAAAATATTCTAATGGGCAGACTAGGAATATTCATATTTACATGATGTGAATGGTTGAAGTGCTGCACAAGGTTTTTGTTGAAAATTTAATTGCCTCTGGGAATGATTCCGCTTCTCTTGCTGAAAACGGGTATTTCAGGTAGAAAAGCAACAATTCCGTTGATATTCAGCGACTTGGTGAGGGGTGCAATTCTAAGGCATTCTGCCAACATTCCCCGGGCTTGACACTCCATGGTAAAATATTCGTGGAGTTGGATTTTGCGAGGCAATGTTCCTTGATTTCTCCAGTGGAAACGACCTTCATAAACCGTAAATTAAATCATTTGGATATAATTATGAAAAACAAAAGAAATCCCGTCGGTTGGTTCGAGATTTACGTCCAAGACATCGCGCGCGCGCAGGCTTTTTACGAAACAACGTTTCAAGTGAAACTCCAAGCCTTGCCCGGACCAGATATTCAGATGCTCACATTTCCGATGGACCCCGGACTTCCCGGTTGTCCCGGTGCGTTGGTTAAATATGAGGGCAAAGATTCCGGCGGAGGCGGGACCATCGTTTATTTCTCTTGCGAGGACTGTGCTGTCGAAGCCGCGCGCGCCGCCAAAAACGGAGGCGAGATTTTTAAGCAGAAGTTTGGCATCGGCGAACACGGATTCATCGCCCTCGTCATCGACACCGAGGGAAATATGTTCGGCCTCCATTCCATGAAGTAAACCTTGTGCTACGCCCTTTCCAGGAGTTTTGATTTGGGCGTGCGGTGTCAATCAACAGCCTTCACAAATAGCAGCTTTAGGACGCTTAAGCAAAACTGTAGCCACTTGGAGCAAAGCCCCCTGGAGTCGGTGGGGCGAGATTCCGTCGAGCCCTGACTGTTATGGTTTTGTGGAAAAGACGGTTCGCGGGACTTTGGGTCCTCCACCAAAAAGAGACTTGCGCGGCAGGAGTAATGCCAGCAATCCAGTTGTGCCTAAGCACCTCAATTTACTAAAGTAGTTATTGAAGTATGCTAACCAGGCCATTTCGCGGCCGCCTCGGCGGACTCGAACCTATCACCCATGCCGGCGGATTCCCAATCGGGGGGAATCGGAATGGTGGGGGGCTGCATGCATCATGTGTTCAGTCGCGGGGACTGGCCGGTATGGCAGTGACGAGGATGCGGCGCGAATCGCAGAGTGCCGGTGCCCGGCTAGCCTGGGCGGAGGCGGAAGTCACAGGTTTGAAATGTCCACAGTTTAAGAAGTTCAGCGTATATCCAATCACGGTTTTTTTCTCATCAAAAACGGATGAGCAACATGAACAACCAGCAACTCCTTCATTCCCGCAACCTTGGTGTGCTCAATGGAGACCTTTCCATCGTTTTTGCCATTGATCATAAGGCTGTTGATCCAGTTGATGGACCGGTCACCGGCAATCACACCCAGTTCAAATTTTACCGGCCCCAGGATGTTGGGTGTAGAATCCTGGGCTGTTCTCAACTCAGATCCAGCTGGGCCGTCCGGTTATTGTCGTGCTGAAGGCACAACCGGATATTAGCCAGCTACGAAGTGGCTGGTTACCTTAGCAAAGGGTAACCGCCCTGAAGGGACGGCGGAACCTATATTATTACATTACAATACAGCTAGGGGACGATGTAAGGAGGCTATAGTAAAATCAGCCCGTCAATGGTAGGGGCATCGCGCTGCGATGACCGGAAAGCCCAGCATGCCAACCTAAGTTGGTTCGCGTGCATTCCCGGTTAAGAGTCCTGCCCTATTTTAGCCTTTAGAATTCAGCATTTAGCATTGGCTCAAGTGGTAGCCCATCCACAAATGCGAGTCCGGCTTCGCACCTGTGTGCCTCGGCGCCACTGTGGCAAAACCCGAAAAAGAGAAAAATGCAAAACAAACCGAATCTTAAATCGTGCTGAAGGCACAACCGGAAATCAGCCAGCTACGAAGTGGCTGGTTACCTTAGCAAAGGGTAACCGCCCTGAAGGGACGGCGGAACCTATATTATTACATTACAATACAGCTAGGGGACGATGTAAGGAGGCTATAGTAAAATCAGCCCGGCAATGGCAGGGGCATCGCGCTGCGATGGCGGGACAGCCCAGCGTCGCGCCCTACCATGATTCGCGTTTGGGAGGTGGCACTGCCACTTTGCGTTTATTAGCGGTTAAGAGTCCTGCTTTATTTTAGCATTTAGAATTCAGCATTTAGCATTGGCTCAAGTGGTAGCCCATCCACAAATGCGAGTCCGGCTTCGGACTCTGCGTCTCGGTGTCTCGGTGGCAAGATAAAATGTTACTAACTACACTCAATTGTCTACAATTGAAGACAAAAACGTTTCTAACAATCTTTAACAAAATTCTTGACCCTTTAACCTGGTCTCTGTAAAACTTAAGCATTCAGTCGGTTAACTTTAGATAGTTCAAAGTCGTAAAGGGAGGGGAAGTTACATTTTTAAAAACGTGGGGCATGCCAACTAAGTATGCTCGTGGTGATATTTTAATTGAGTACGAAAAATCGACAATTAAGCTTGTTCTGGCCTTGTGGAAGCTGGCCACGGCAAATCCACTCCTATTTCATCTACAACATCCGTATCTGTGCTAACGACCAGTTCATGAGACTGATTTAATGGAAATTGTCCGATTCACACAGTTAAATTAAGGGAACCATGTAACAATTGGCGACAGGAACGTCATCATGTTTCATGGCTTGCCAAATTCAAGTCTTTGTAAAATCCGCAAATAATAATCTTATTAGTTAGAGGGAATGACCCCTTTTGCTTTTAAGGCAAAAAAAACCCGCGCCGGTCAAAGCGCGGGGTGGGGATTGAAAACTATCAAGATTATTTACGACGGCGAGCGGCAAACACCAGCGCAGAGCCAGCCGTACCCAGCAGGGCCAGGGCGTTGGTGGGTTCGGGGACTAGCGTCAACTGAAGATTATCAATGGCAAAGGGAACCTGCGATCCATCCAGGAAGCCCTCCAGCTGAAACGAGGTAAAGGCAACAGCGCTATTGAAAGTGAAAACACCACCAGAATAAGGACTTTGGCTGCCACTAGGCTGAGTGGCGTTTCCTGCCGAACTAGAAAAGCTCAGTTCTCCAGTACCTGAGGTCGTGTCAGTCGCAAAATCAAACTGAACTCCGTTAACCGGCTGATTGAAGCTAATCGTCAATGTCTCTTGACCACTGGGAACGTACAGATCCTGGCCGCTAAAAAGACTATTGGGAGCAAATGTGTTAATATCAAGTCCACTGGCGTTGGGAGTGGATACAAAATCAGCCAAGAACGAGGACGAGCCAATGTTTGGTGCCTCGTTGAGCAGCGGAGTGGTTTCACCAGCAGTGAACTGGGGGGGTTCAAAGGTGTAGGTCACTGTTTGCGCTGGCGCCGAGGCTGCCAGGCCGGCAATGATAATCGCAAGGTTAAGTTTTAGATGTTTGTTCATAATCCGGGATTTCCCATTTGATTTGTGGTTCATGGCGTCAATTTGATTTTTCCGAGCCGTTGTTGTTACTTTCCTCCCAGCACAGGATTTTGTAAGATTTTTCACGGTTCTAAAATGTGACTTTTCGGTGACATGGGCCTCGTCCCCACCGATTTTTAGTTCCCAACCAGCCAATTGAGCCGGAGGCAGAGACACATCTTCCGTGTTTTCCATTTTTTAATGTGATGGTTGAGTCTCTTCCTTCATCCTGACATCGCAGTTGCCAATTTCAGCCGTCCAATCCGTTCCAAAATCGTCTGGAACAACTCGCGCGGCACTGCCACCTCCGCCATCTGAAAGACGATCTTCCGAGTATGGCGCACAACCTTCGCCCCAATCTTGATTAATTTCTCCCGCAGCGTCGTCAATGTCCAATGCCGCACAGCTTGGAGCAGCGCCGCCTGCCGCAGGAAGTTGCCAAGATTGTAAGCCAGCACGAATAGTTGCAGCCGCACCTGATTATCCACAAAATCATTGCAGGACAGACGGGTCCATTTGACGGCGTTCTTGCCTTCCTTGATCCACTGTTCCGCCGTGCCCCGCTGATTATAAAATCGCACCACTCGTTTGGCAGGTCGGGTTAGATTGGTCACGATAAATCCAACACGAGGGAATAGTTCGCCATTGTGCCATTCCACCTTCGCCACCACACGCCGGGCACGATTCCAACTTTTAGCCTGATACAAAAAACCAGCATACTTCTTGAGATTAACATATAACAGTGATGGGTGGTAAGCTTGGTGCATGGCGCGGCAGTTGCGAGTGGAATATCCCGGGGGTATCATGTGCCAAATCGGGAACGCCAGCGGGTGGCGAAGTGAGGGGAACGAACTTAAAAACTCTTTGTCGGCGCCCCTGGACAAGGGGGCACGCAAAATGAAAAAGACGGCTCGTGTAAACGAGCCGTCAATGATCCGGTCACAACAATTGAACTTTCAGACAGGCGCTATGCAGCCTTGAAACGGCGGAAGGCCAGCAGTGACACCAAACTGGCGCCCACAATGCCATAGGTGCCGGGTTCCGGCACTGCTGAGATGACAATGCCGTCGACCCCGGCAATTTGATCAGACACACCAAACCCAAGATATCCCTCGCCCGGGGCCAGTTGTCCCAGCGCGGTGCTGCCCAGGAGCACTCCATTTGCATAGTATTGAATCATACTGCCGTTGCCATCAAAGGCCGAACCTGTGCCCGTCGAGTCCGAAAGAATGATCTCGTAACTTTGCCATGCATTATCGCCCGGCGCGGCTCCCGGGCCGTCGCCCAGGTTATTGCCGCCACTCCAAACTTCGGTCCCGCCATTCTGGCGGAACAGGATGCCGGCCGCGGAGTTGACAATAAACGGGGTGCCCGCTGCATTGTTAATCATGAAGCTCAACCATTGGGTTCCATCACCGCCGCCATGAATATTCCCGTTAAAGGTGATCGCCAGGGGGGCGTCAATGCTGGAGAAATCATAATTGATCACGTCCGAAGCGAGGTTGGCCAGCAGCAAATTGTCTCCCACCACGTTGTCATCCAGATTATCCGGGGTTAACGTGTTGGGATTGCCCAACTGCTCGTTTCCGTCCCTGACATATCCATTGATGTAAGCCGCTCCGGCAGGCAGGGTCAAACTGCCTCCGATGCGTCCGGGGTTGCTAAGCTCGAAATTGGCACCCGTAGTGGGGGTGGCAGGATAACCTGACGGGCCGGTAATTCCGTTGAAGTTATCCGAGAAAAGGACTTGGGCGGACGCAGTTTGGGCAATCAAAGGCAATGAAGCTGCAATGATCAGGTGAGACAATGGTGTTTTCATGGGTGATGCTTGAGTTGTTAGGGGATATTGTTACGTCTCTGCAGGTTTTCTGTTTTTGAGTCTGGTCTGGGCTGATGTACTCTAAGATTATTTCATAATCGTGAAGCTGGAAATACCCCAAAACGGTTAAAACCTTATCACCTAAACAGGTGATGTCGGCGACCCCGCAGCCGCTTTCCCGATCGGTACGACATCGGAATGGCGGGCACTCGCGGCTTCCCAATCTCTGTGCCTGTAACAAAAACAAAAAATCTTTCAACAAGCCGGGAACAGTTTCAGATAATGCGCGAACCATACCAAAAAACCGTGACAGGATTCTCCTTCTCCTGGGAGAAGGCCGGGATGAGAGGGCGGACTATGTTTTTATCCAAACTTCCATCTTTTCGAAAAACAAACAATAAAAGTGATGCAATTGATATCTTGAAGCAGCACCTCAAGTATAAGTTAACACCAGGTGTTTATGATTCACTTCCGGGAGCTGGCACTGCCAGTTCAAGGTTAAGAGTCCGGCCTTAATTTAGCCTTTAGCATTCGCTCCGACCCTGTCAAAAAATATTCGCATCCATTAGCGTGAATTCCCGGTTGTGTTCGAAGGCGCTCCCGACAACCACGCCAAGACAGGAGGAACAAGCTCATCCATATAATATGTCACCGATTCATGGGTCGCACCCGGCATTACAATTAATTTACTGCCGGGAGAAGCCAGCGCATATAATTTGTTTACCTCAGCCACCGGCGCAATTTTGTCCTCGGCTCCGGCCACAAAATAGGCCTGCACCGAATAGCTTGCCAGTTTCGTCGTGGTATCCAGTTCCACCGCGTTCGTCTTCAAGACGACCGGCAATTGTTTCAAGCCAGCCTTGATGAAGGCTTTGGGCATCCAGCTCGCGTACGCTTGTCGCAGATTCATGACTGCATTGGATAACCCCGCATAAGGCGCGATCGCCACTACCGATTGCACACGCGGCTCGACCGTCTTCCAGCGCAACGCCACCGCTGCGCCATAGGACTCTCCCATAACCGCCACCGGTGTCTTCAATCTGCCATCCCGGGCCAGTTCATCCAGCAGTTGACTCAAGTCTTTCACTTCCTGGAGGCCGTAATAAATCTGGGGTCCGGTGGATTTCCCATGTCCCCGCAGATCCACGAGGACGCACTGCCAGCCGTCTTGGGCCAGGCGCAGTGCCCAGGGAACCATCGAGAACTGGGCCAAAGCATAGCCATGCAGCAAAATCACCGTGCCGCGCGGGTTTGATGTCCAGAGATTTGTTCGGCCAGGGACGTCCCCGCGAAAATTGAACTGGGTGCGTTTATCGCCGTCCTCCAGCCAGTTGGTTGTGGAAACCGTCAGGTGATAATCTGCGGGCTCAATGATGCGATAACAAAGTTGCGCCGCTGGCGGCCCCACTGCCACAAATTGCCTGGGAAAATTGGTGAGAAACTTGGGGTCATAATCCAACAATACCGGGGACTTGGGCGCAAACCAGGTCGGATAAGTATTGGGTGCCTGCGTCATCCGATTGGCCATGAAGGTGCCACAGCCCGTCAAACTCAAAACGAGCACGACCGGCAGCAGCAACCACAAAAGCTTTCGCCATCTCATTGAGGATGTTTAACCTGTTTCCGCACATTTGCAAAAAATAATTACTCGTCAGTAGGTAGAGGCATCGCGCTGCGATGCCTGGACAAGGCACCATCGTACTATAATGCACGTGAATTGGCGGTTAAGAGTGGTTGTTAATTCAGGCTCGCTTCAGCCTTGTTTTAGAATGGTGGGCCCCCGCAAGGAGATTTAGAATTGTCTTCAATTATTCGCCAAAGCACTTTGGACCGCAGCACTCAGGGCGCCGCCGCGCAGTTCCTTTCCAATGATGACCCCATGTCGGTCGAGCAGATAATCCATCGGAATGGAATCTACGTTATATTGTTTGGCCAATTTGTTTTGCCAGCCCTGTCCATCGAAATATTGCGCCCAAGGCATGCCATTTGCCTCGGTAAAGTTGGCCAAACTATCCCTGTTCTCATCCAGGCTCACACCGATGATATCGAAACCAGCATCATGATATCTTTGGTAAGTGGCGATCACGTTCGGCATCTCACCCCGGCAAGGTGGACACCAGGTTGCCCAGAAATCCACCATCGTCACCCGGCCACGGTAGGCCGACACAGAAAGCGGATTGCCAGCCAGATCCAACTCGTTAAAGCCGGGAAACCTCTGGCCTACATTGAGCCCCTCCGGAATACTTAGATCCACCTCCGCTTCCCTGGCGTTCAGATTGCTCAACGAAAGCGCCGCACTTTGGGCTGCCAAGGTGCCAGGAAAATCACGCAATACCTGGCTCCAGATGGCGCGAGCTCTCAAATGGTTGGTCAAGCCGTCGGCGTAAATGTGGGCATCCAGGAGATAGAGACTGGCCAGCTGCTCACGATTCCCATCCTTAAAATGTCGTATGATTAGGGCGTTGATCGCCTTGAGATTTTCGTCAAAGTTGGTGCCGGCATCCAGTGTGGTGGCAAACTTCTGCTTTAAGTCAGCCGTGACTTGGGCCAGTTCCGGCGCGAAATCCACCAGCCCGGTTTTCTTGGGGGTGGCGTTGGCTGATGCATTGGAATCTGCAGAAACCGTCTGGCTGTGAACAGACCATGCCGCGAGCAGTAGAAAGACGCAGATCAATTTTGTCATAGTTAATCCCTGGTTGATTTGCTGAAAGCCAGCAAACCACCAGCCCAATCCAAACGCAAGTGAAAACGCGCCGACAACGCGAGCTTCGCTCCAATTGGCTGCAATATTTCTTGAACCGGTCTTAAGATCACCCAGAAGATCTGTCCATCCACCATACTCAGGTGTTCTGGTTTGATGCCAGCGCTCATAGGGCGTGTCTTCAAAATGCTCGGGGCGGCGGCGAGGGATTTAGGTTGGGAGCGAGGCGGAGGGCCCGGAGTATCCCCATAGCGGGCTATGAAGGCCACGACAACGAAGCTCCCAGCTTAAAGACCCGCCGTCCGGTGGATTTATGAGTAAAAGGCCGTCTGGCCTCGTCGCTTGTCAGTCACAGCCCCGGATGGGGAGGCTCCTTCCTCGCGCCTCGCCAGCCAGCCTTTTCCTCAAAAACCGCATCCCCGATCATTTTGAAGACAAGCCCTAACCATTATTCCAAGGCAATGTTCGGTACCGCCCGCCAATTCCGCGTCACGGTTTTTGTAAACTCGCTCACATCCATCAATCTAGCTATCTGTATATTCCAAGCCGCTGTGAATGTTCCTCCTTCTCCTGGGCGGAGGGGCAGTGCGAGGCCGACGTTCGGCTGAAGGCGAGCGTTTGATCATGATTCCACCGTTACCAGGAAACAGTGTGGCAAAACATACATACGCAGCACTGGGAGACTCTCAAAAACGGGTTTTTTCCAAGGCATTCACTTTTGTTCGGCGACACCTGCGACTTTCCATTCACCATCTATTTTTTTCAAAATCAGTTCCGTGCTGCTTTTCTGGTTAGGTCCTTCGAAATGTATTTGCATGTTGACCCAATTCTGCGAAAGAAAGGTTTCCTTCAGGATTCGCACTCCGTTGACGTTTTTAACATTGTCTCTAAGTGCAGCCTCGCACTGTTCCTTCGTTTTGTTCTGGAAATACGCATTGAATACTTCCTGCCTTAGCTCAGGAGCGGCGGCCAAAAGCACCGTATCGATGTCACCCGCGCTCTTGGCCCACATAAAAGACTTGATCGTCGCTTCCGGAGTGTCAAAGCCGGCTGCGGACCAAGATTCTTTGGGGAAATAAGTTCCTGCTTGGTGCGAGTTTTCAAAGATTGCGTAGGCTCCAGTGCTGCCCCCAATGGCAAGGATGCCGACAACAATCGCGACCGTAGTGATTTTAATTTTTGTCCAGGTCATAAGTTTTATTGCTTGGTTAACAAGGGTTATAGTTGATCCACCTGTGACAACGCCCTTGGTCATTGCCAGGATGGTGATTGATTTTGTCAGCGTCACGGGCGCGGCGTGAACCGAATTCACGGAGACCAAAGCGCCAATGGTTGCTGCGGGTAAAACCACGCCGCGTTTCAGGAAAAACCGGCGCAACTTCTCCAAAGCCCGCTTGACCCGCATGCGGGCGGAATCCTCCCCTGCGCCCAACGCCCCACCCACCTCAGCCAAACTTTGGTTCTGAAAAAATCGAAGCAGCACTGCTTGACGATCTCTTTCGCTGAGTTGTGCCAAAGCTTCGTCCAGCAAAGGTGAGAGCTCTTCCCAAAGTGGATCGGGCTCGGCGTGTTGTAGTTCGGATTGCAAATGGGCCTCCGTTTCGTATTGATTTCTTCGAGTAGCGGCACGCATCTGCGCCAGACAGACAAACCGCGTAGTTTTGAAAAGCCAGCCGGAAAGGATTGTATTTTGATGAATCGTCCTCGCCTTTTGGGCGAGAATAATGAAAACTGCCTGGGTGACTTCTTCCGCCAAGTGGGGGGCGATCATCTGGCGTAAGGCGGCGGAATAGACCAGATCCAAGTATCGCGAAACCAGCGTTGCAAATGCCTCTTCGCTGTTGTTGGTCGCATAATCCTGCAGGAGAACAATGTCATCCGTTACTTGCATTCGTATATAAATGCCCGCCCAATCGAAAACCGAACACTTTTTTAAAGGAAGATCATTATTCCAAGCCAATGTTCGGTACCGACCGCCAATCCCGCGTCCAGGTTTTTGTAAACTCACTCAGATCCATCAATCCAGCCGTGTGCATATTCCAAACCGCTGTGAGCGTGCCTCCTTCTCCTGGGGGAGGGGCAATGCGAGGCCGACGTCCGGCTGAGGGCGAGCGTTTGATCATTATTCCAGCCTTACCAGGAAGCAGTGTGGCAAAACATGGTCTTTATCCTGCTCATTTTGTTAATCCCGTCAAAAAGATCAACGTCCATTCTCGCCAATTAGCGGTTAAGTGCTTTTAGCATTTAGTAATACCTCGACTGGTGCCCCTGCGCAAATGTCCTGCGGCGGATTCGCCGCCTCTGTGCCTCTGAGCCTCTGTGGCAAAAGTTGTCTTCAAAAAGTGCGCTAAAACGAGACCGTCCCGTTTTCTCCCTCTCAAAACCCGCTAAAGTCGCCTCATATGCAAACGCAAAACACGATCACGACCATGGCAAACACGAATAATGGTAAAGCTGCTAAAACCACTACAAACCCGGCCAGCCAGATCAGTAACTACGTCACTCTGTTACTGGACCGCGAAGCGCGACAACTAGCCAAAATGCGAGCCCGCGGCAAAAAGAACGCCCAAATCATCGATTGGCTCCGTAATCGCGGCGTGAATGCCACCTCCACTGAACTCGATGCCTATTGGCAACATCTGGCCGAACAGCAAGCGATGCATAAGCAGCAATGGATCCAGGAGCGCCGTCAGCGCCCGCCCGCCTCGGCACGAAGCCTGTTGACCGACGACAGCAACAATAGCCCGGATCCATCGTCCGAGAGGCTCCGGACAAGCCAAAACGATGAAGAGGCGTTGTCCCCAGGCGATGCCGATTGCGGCCCAGCACCCCGCAGTGTCGCACATGGCGGCCTTTATAATGGCCAGTGCGGCGTCGCACCCAGCGGTAATGCCGGTGCGGCTCGCACCCTCGCCGCAGCTCCAAGCACGGAAGAGATCATGCTGAAATACCGGCGATTGCTCGTGAAAATGCTCGATGAAGGCGACACCACGCCGGCCAACATGAAAGTGATCAACCAGATGATCCGGAACGTGGCCAGCTACGAGCGGAGCCAAGTCAGGGCAAAAGAGCGCGCACAGGCAGCAAAAGATAAAGAGATCAACCGCCAGATCAAAGTGAGTAGCTTGGCCTTGGACCAGGCTGCGAAAGACCTTGCCACGCGGATTCAGGCCAAGCCATTGACCCGGACCGAAAAAATTGCCGAATTCCGCAAAAAATATTTCAGATCCGCGGAAGAACCGGTAAAAACAGTGGAATCAAAGCCCACAACCCCCAACGCAAAAGCAGGATTCCCCGCCAAAGCAGATGCAGCTTCAGCTCTAGCTCCAAACTCGTCACCTAACCCCACATCAAACACGCAGCCGGAACAGTTTGCTCAACTCGAAGTTGCCGACCGGCCACCGTTTTGCAATCCAACGTAACCCGCTTTGGATCGCCATCTTAGCCCCTGCAATCATTGGTTTGTTCCTCACTGGCGTTTGGATGATTTTCATTTCACTCTCACATTAAGCGGGAAACATTTCACCGCTACTGCAGCCACCAATGCCAAAAGCAAGGATATTGATCTACGGGTAACACCCCATGGCGGAAGTCGGAATGGCATCGTAATGTGATTAAGGTTAATATGAAAACATTACCTAAAGCTATTTTGGCGGTTCCTTTGACGCGACTTGCGGCGGGAAGCATGATTGATCTCGGCGGATTTAACCTCAACCAATAAATGTATGTTTAGAATTTTAAGGACTCTGATTAATGTTGTCGTGGGCGTCATTGAACTGCTTTTAACTTTCAGATTGATCTTCGAGTTTTTGGTGGTTAATTCAGGGACCCCGTTCGTCGCCTGGCTTTATAACATCACGGCGCCGCTGGTGGCACCATTCTCCAAAATTCTTCCGGACTGGAAGGTTTCAGGTTTCGTGGTTGATTTTGCCACCGTTGCCGCGCTTATCGTTTTTGGCTTGGCTGGAGCCTTGCTGCTGATGCTTTTCCCCTATTCCCGCAAAGAAGTTGTCACCTATGAGGCTCCCCCCAGTGTCTAAAAAATGAAGGGTTCACTCTTGGAGTTTGTGTGAAAATGTCGAGCGGCGCTGTTTTTGGTCAAAGAGTTGGGTGAGCGCCTGGCCATGGGCCGCTACAACCATGCCGGTCGTGTCCCCGCAAGCTGAGCTCGGGCGCGGCAGCGAAACAAAATAGCTTGATAGAGTTAAAAAAGATGTGAGGACAGGTTTTCTGCTGGGGATCCACGTCTTAATTGGAATAACGCGTGATGATGTCAGCCACGACTCTTGCGTTTAGTTCATAACCGTCCAAAAACGGGAAGCCTTCCCACCTGACGTAGCCTTGCGGGTCAATGATGAGGACATGCGGAATGCCAGTCACTTCCACGGCTTTTTTCATGCGGGCTTGGGTGTCAATGGCCACATAATATTCAATCTTGGGATCCACCAGCCGCCTCACAGCTTCCTCGGTTTCGTCGGAAATGCCGATGACGACAAGCTTGTCGGCAAACTGCTTGCTGTAACCGTTTAATTCGGGGATGGCCTCGCGGCAAGGCGGGCACCACGTCGCCCAAAAATCTATCAGCACGAATTTGCCCCGCACATCGGGCTGGTCCGTCAGCCATTTCTCCACGACCAGTTCTGGCGCCTTCTGGTTAAGCAATGATTTGGCCCAAAGTTTCTTGCCTGGAGCAGCTTGTTCCGCCGTGTCTTCGGCGGCGGTTCGCGGCGGCGGCGGCTGGAGCAGTTGCGATTGATATTGAATCTTCTCGGCAGCCAGCTTCTTTTCGGTGGCATCGGCCTTGGCTGGGTCGTAATGAAAATGCTGTTGCATTTCCCGGTCGAGGTCTTTCAATTTGGCGTTGGCCATGCCTTGGTCGGATGTGAAGTAAACGTCCGTGGCGGAAACGCTGGTGACGAGAACGTTGCTGTAATTATCGCTGCCGACCTTAAGCACGGGGAGCGTCTCATCCGCGTGCAACGGCGAAGCCAGGAAAGCCACGCTCAAGACGATGGCGGACGCTAGACTGGGCGCGCATTTATGGATTGAGTTTAAGCAAAAGTTGGGAATTTCCCCATGGTTTCTTGCCACGACTGGAATGGGCATTCATTGATTCTCTTTCTGCCCGAAAACTTTGCAACTCTTTTTTCCGATAGGCAAAAGCTTTGTCTCTCTGGAAGGGTCGCCTCTTGTGACAAAGGCGAATTACCACCGGGCGATGTCCTGGTCAGAATCGTCTTGAGGAGATTAGTGCGGCCCTGCCGTGGCGAATTGAAGACGCAGGCGCGGCTTTGAAAGCTGCTGAATTGTTGCTCTCGCCTGTTTGAAAATTGCAGGCAAATCCGCTTCTTTTGTTGCGGCGAAGGTTTTGGCGACCTGTGCGCTTCCGTTAACCCGACTCAAAATTCTCACTTCGCCATGGTCCCGGTCATACAATAGTTTGAGACCTTTGCCGGGCGGCCATTGATTCAGCCACTGATCCAATTCCTGGCGCCCGGAACACCGCCTTAAATTCGCTTGCCCAAAGTTTTCCTGCAAAGCCGTTTCGAGTGCGAGTGTGACATCGTTGGTTTCCCCTCTCCTAGTCGCGGTTGAATCGAGCATCCCGAACTGAACCGTCGTCTTCCGGGCTGGCAGCGTGAACAGGAAGAAGATGGCAATTACAGTTGCGGCAGCGAAACCCCAAACCCAGCGCCAAGACCAGGATGGTGTTTCACTCTCCCCGGCAATTCTCCGTTCTCTCTGTGCAGCCAGCTTGCGCATCTGTGAAAGTTCAAAATCAGCCAAGTGCGGCACGGCGACCGCTTCCCCGACCTGAGATGTTGGAGCTTGGTCCGAAGTCAAAAAACTATTTCCAGGTTCCTCTCGAAGTTCATCCGTGGAACCCACCTTGATTCCACCCCTTTTTCTAGCCATTAACTCCTGCCAAAAACTTCCCGCAGAGCTTATCGCCGCGCGCTTGCCAATCATTTCCAGGGCTTCTTCGGATTTAATGTCATCTACCTGGTCAAAGATGTTCCCCATCGCTTCAATCACTGCTTCGTCAACCCAGTGTGGGAAACTACAAAAAAGCCGGCGGTGGGCGATTGGGTACACCCGCTGCTTGAGAACGGTGAACGCATCATCCTGTGTTTTGGCATCACTGGATTTTAATGCTTGAAGCAAATTCATGAGGCTCCGCAGACTTTAATCTTCTCACTTGCTGAGGCATTCGATTGCAATCCCTTCCACTTGAGCTGGTGAATACCGCCTGGGCAGGCATGCTATTAATACGGTCAGGCATTGGGTCCGCCACATCAGAAAACCAAAGCGCTAATTGTGAGCTTTGAAGTTAGAAAATGAGGTGCTTGGCAGAGCGGGTTTGATGATGATCTCTCAGGCGGCCGAAAGCCGGCCACCAAAGAGATCAGTGACGATCGGTGATACGTTAAACTGTGGAACTGGCGCGATCCTCGCGGGCTTCTATTTTTTTGTCCTCAGCTTTAATGGCCGCTTCCGAGCCGCAACAGGAACTATCTTTGGTTTTTACTTCGCGACCCATGCGTATCGTGCCGGTTTTCTCGTTCTTGTCCGAGCATTTCGTGTCTGGTGTTGTTTTCATGTTATTAATTGTTTTTGTTAATCTGCGTTCTTTACCTGATGACCAACGTAACACTCTGCTTCACGTTTCCTATGGGGTCTTCACCCCACCACCATTTCGGCGCTTGGTGGCTAATGTTGTTCGAACATTTATGGGGACCGTATGGGTCGGTGCCATAATCGTGACCAAAGCGAATTGCAAGCGAGAGCTATTCGGATCAGATGGGTCAAGGAGCTGTCTTGGGATGCACCGGCGTGCGGCGCATTTAATGCCGCTGAAATTATGGCTGCCTCGAGTTTGCAGTGGACGCTGGTTATGTCCTCCGGCAACATCATGGGCGACCGGGCGAATTTGCGGGCAACGAAACGTAATCCGGCCTTGTTAGCGAGTCTCGAAGCCTTTTTCATAACAAAACCCCATTGAACAGTTCAGCCTCCTACACAATTGATGCTGCGGATGTGCCGATTCTGCGCAACGCCATTTTGCAGTTCGCCGGCATCGGTTATGGCGAGACATCCATTCGCGAGCGTTTGGGCCTCAATGATCTTACGGATTTACGCTGGCGCGCCTTGCCGATTTACCGCGAAGAAAAATTGGCGGTTCGCGATTCGCAGGCTATCGCCATTGACCTTTTTCTATTACAAGGGGCTATTCCACTGACCGAACTGGATCGTTTGTTTGATCAGGCCGATCAGGCTGCTCTCGTTCGAGCCGGACTGCTCTTGCTGGATGAACCGGGGATTGCCCGCGCCCGCGCTTCGCTCTTTCCAATCGGGAATCACCTGATCTTCTCGGATCACGCATGGCCCTCCTTGCCTCATCCCGGTTACGAGCAGGTTCCGCCGGATCAAGTGATGTTCATTGGCAAGGATAGTCGCTGGCTTGGGCGGGCCACGGCGCGGCGGCCGGTGGGTGCGGCCCTGGATCTCTGCACCGGTTCGGGAATCCAAGCTCTCCTTGCCGCGTCCCACTCCCGGCGGGTGGTCGCGGTGGATATTAATCCACGGGCCGTGCAATGCGCCCGCTTTAACTGCCAGGCATCCGGTGTCAATAATATTGAAGTCCGGCTGGGAGATCTCTACGAACCGGTTGGCGACGCGAGCTTTGATTTGATTACCGCCAATCCACCGTTTGTGCCTTCGCCGCGGGACTCGCTTAAATATCGTGATGGCGGGCGTTCCGGTGAAGACGTGCAATCCCGGATTATTGCGGGTTTGCCGCAGTACCTGGCTCCGGGTGGCATGGCGCAAATGGTCACCGAATTCGGCGAACGCGGGGATGAACCGCTGGCGAATCGCCTGAGAGAATGGTTGAGGGATGCCCCGATGGATATTCATATTCTGCGTCTCCACGAGCATTCGGTGGCCGATTATTCGATCGGCCACGCCGATGGCGCCGGTTCATATCAAGCCTTTCTCGATTCAGTCCAAGATTGGGCCGGGAATTTAAGAACGCAGGGCTATAACCGCATTGTCTCGGTTCTGCTGGCCTTCCAATGGAGCGATCCCACACTGGGTCGCCCGTGGACCCGCAGTGAAGCCCCGCAATCTCTGCATTCGGCCGCCAATACAGAAGTCGAGGCCGCGTTTGCCGCCGAACGGATGGTTCGTCAGGCCAATTTCCATGAACTGCTGGAGCGCAGCCGGGTCCGTTGGGCCGGGCCAATAGCCTTGCTGGAAGCGCGCGTGCTCGGGCGTGAGATGTCTGGCAATACCCAGGCAGAATTGTTGGGGCAAGGCCTGCCCATCCTGCAAACGCTTGATCCGGTTGAACGGGACATTCTCCTCTTAATTGAAAAGCCCCTCGCGGTTTCGGAGTTGATCGCAGTGGCGCAGGGATCCAATTTTGCCGTGGAAACCATTTTGACGACCCTTGGTTCTCTCATTCGTCGTCGGCTGGTCCACCTCTTTCAATAGCGTTACAGCGTCAGCCACGCATGTGTTGATAAAACACATGGATGCTCGGGACCAGACATCCGCAAGGACTGGCCTTCTGCAAAGGCCGAGGCTGACCTTTTCAGGCGGGCAAAGACGTATGCGTGCGGGCCTTGTCAATTTCCCTTAATGAAGCGTTTGACGCCTCCATTGCTGTAAAAATCGACAGGCCTTCAATGTCCCTTACACCCAGTTCGTTGAGCCGGTGCAAAATATCCAGTCTTTCCTGTAGAACTCCCCGACCAACGATCGCGTTGCCCGGTTCATCGCGCAAGACAGTCCATCGCGCTAAAAGCCTTTCAGTTTCCATGTGATAAATTCAAATGATTCAAGGGTTGTTTGTGCTCAATAAAGATAAGAACGAGGGGCCGCCCCTGCAATGGGGTGAACACCCCATATCCATATACCAAACCCTAATACCGCTGACGCCCAATCGAAGTCCGGTGATTAACCCTTTTCCTCAAAAACCACATCCCCGATCATTTTGAATGACACGCCCTAGCACAAATCAATTCCTGAAGCGAAGCACAACTGCGCTGGCATGGGGGACCGCTAGACGGACAAACCCACCTTCGACATTCACTTTGTCGGGTGAGTTTGGTGTCCACTGGCCATCCACCGCAACTTCCTGACCGGCAAAAGTCACCTGATCCTTGCTTTCCAGTGAAGGTGCCTGCAACCTGAATGCTTCCGCCCGGACATAACCCTCAGGAATGAGGGCCTCCACTGCGGCGTCCCGGTGAAAATCCTTGTTCACCACCGTAATCCACAAACCTCCTTGCTCATCTTTTGTCGCATAGGCTGACAAGTTGATGTCGCTTTTGTCCAACGTCAGCTTTAGCAAATGACCCTTTCCCGCCATTGCAAAGGCCAGCATGCCGTAATATTCCGGCCGCGCGCTGCATTTCATTCCTGCATCATGAATAATCGGAGAATAGTGGCTGACCCAATCCAGGTGGTTTATATCCGTCTCGATATTGACACCCTCACATCCAGCGGAGGCGAGCATAAACATATAATCCAGCACCCACAGCGCGGAAGCGAAAGTGTCGCTCACCCCGGGTTTGCCGCCGCCGGAGAACGAATTGACCTCATTGATCCGGTAACCTTCAATGTTATTGGATCGGCAAAGCTGATCCAACGCATTCAGCCGGGCCTCAAATCTGGCATCATGGGTGAGCATTTTGTCGATGGATGCCTTGGGATCGTGGGCATCGGAGCAGTAATAGTGGTGGGTGAGCAGCTTCATGTCACCTGCTTCGTCATGGACAAAGTTCGTCAGAAAAGTCCAATCTCCAGTGGTATCAGGTCCGGAAAACGGGGCGTTGGGCAGCACTGCCCGGATTCCAGTCTTATAATCAAGGTAAAGGGCATGATATAGCGCATAGTTGTGTTTAATATTGGGCAAGTTTTCGACCTCGTTGCCTACTTGAAAGGATTGGAGTTGGCTACCCAGGGCCGCTGCCACCGCCTGCGCCTCCGGGACAGCTTGTTGTTCGGTGCCGTGGCCGAGATTGAGTCCCCACATTACTTTCCAGCCTGTCGCCCGCGCGAATTCTCCCAACTTCACCAGATCCTCATGGTTGATCACGCTTACTTGCCTGAAATCACGCGCCACCGGCGTGCCCTCCGGCACATATTGGGTATTGTCCGACGCACAGCCTCCGATGCGGATTAGTCCATGCGGAGTTAAATTGCGGTAGAGTTGAACCAGCCTGAGGTTCGTCGCGGTGAAGTAATTAGACTGAGCCACGGCCGAGCTCTCGTAACCAAAACCAATAAATTCCGGCGAAATCCGGCTGACCAAGGTTTGCGGATCCACCTCGATTTTAACCCGGTCCAAATGCTGACTCTGGGCCGGTAAACTGTTAACCGCACACAGAGTCACAACGCAGAGTACCGAGCAGACCTGAAACCGGCGGTTTGACATGACATTCATTGATTTTAATTTGGCATTTCTCAGAAAGCATTTAGGCCAGGACCAGTTCTGGTATGGTTGTGATTTTCTGCCTGCGCCACTCATTGGCAAGGACATTTTCGGACCGCTTGGGGAGCGATTTGGTAATGGGAGCATTTTCAGAAAGGTTGGAAAGCCAAGTCCCGGTTCGCCGGCAGATTCAACAGCCCATCATTTCGCAGCCAAGTCAGTCCTGGATCTCAAAAGTCTGCGAATATGCCCAATTCAATATCCTGACCGGTGAATTAAAGTCGTTGAGGATGCCATGACGCTGGAACTTGCGAAAGTAAATCACTGCCCTTGTAAAACCCGATAATACTTTTGAGTCCCTTTGTGAACATCAATGCTGTAATCCGTCCAGTCCTGAATCGGTTGAGTCAGGATAATGTTGGTGTCCGTCAAAACCAGAAACCATATGTGTCAACCACTTTTACTAAATGTTGGTCTCACAATTAACTAGGTCGCACAACGAAAATATTCAAGCCATGAGAAGTGTGCCTGATGTGAGAAACTGAGAATTATCTACGACGAATGAGTGTGACAATTGAGAGCAGACCCCCCAAGCCACCGAAGGCCAAGGTTGATGGCTCAGCAATAAGAGCGTCCGTGTTCCCAATGGTAATGTCAAAAGTATAGTCGTTCGCACTCGTACCAGTAAGGAATCCTTCCTCAATGTCCCACGGTTCCCGGGTGGGTAAATAGGTCGTGGAACCACCTATAATAGTGCCTATGCCCCATCCACCAAGTATGATAAAGTCAAGCCCAATATAGTTAGGAGGAACATTGTCTGGCACAGCGATTTGTGTTTCAAAATCCAGCGTATTTATTTGGAAGCTGTAGGTTTGGCCGCCGGATGTGAATGAGAACAAATCAAACGACGGCAAAGTGGTGCAAGCTTCTGAAGCTGCATAGTAAGTTGCAAAATCAAATGGTGCGTTAAAATCTGCCACGGTGTTCCCTGCCGCACCTGCGTACGATCCATCGGGTAAACCGTCGACCGCTAGCACAATCGGACCGCCACTGCCGCTGGGTCCAACAAACGTCTCAAAAGTTGTTGCGCTAGGGATTGGGGTGTCAGTCGTCGCACCGCCTGTAAAGTTAATTGCCCCAGTGATTGCGACCTGGGCTTGAGCGGAAATACTAGCGACGGTCAAAACAACCGCCGCCACGATAAACAAAGAGTTTGTTTTCATGTTTGTTGAGTTTTCCTCCTACATTGCAGTAGTCTTAAGAGTTTTATTTTTTAGTGAACGCCTCTTCAAACTCTCCTGTACTCTAAAGGCCACGATTTTGCTGATCAACCCAAGCGGTATGGGCTTATCTAATGGGAATTGCACCGATCCTCTTCCGCCTTTATAGTTCGACAATTCCTGCTTAAACTTCTTGATCCCTGAAGACGTCGGGTAAAAACCAATATGGTTTTTGAAGGCGGCATAATGCACTAAATTGCCATTCAGCGTAACAGTAGGGATCCCGTAGCTAATCTTTTCGCCCGCTTTTGGTGCCGTTTTCCTGATTGTAGTTCTTACCTTTTCCAAGATCGCTCGAATATCATCCGGAAACCTGCCGATATAGTCATCCACGCTTTGATCCGCTTTCATTTGGCATTTCCCATTTAGTTTCTGGACTACGACCGACGCAGGTCTTTTTGATTATTTTCCTCCTGCACTCAAAGATTGCAAGGCTTTTTTTCAGCATGCTCTAATAGTGTCCAAGGATTCCGCCCATCGCCACGCCGAAACTTAGGCTGACATGATAAACACATTTCATCCCTCATCAAATGCACTGTTCCAAAGCATTCAGAAACCAAAACGAAAGGAAAAATAAACATGCAAACACTTTGAGCTGACCCCAATAACTGGACACTTCATTAGTCGAGTTCTGCCATTGGTTTGATGTTAGGTTCGGTTGTTCTGGCCGGAGGGAGGGTGAAGAGCGACCCGAGCACTCGCTTGACCTCGATGGGCGAAAGTTACCCCGGCCCGGCAAGCCTCTTATTGGCAGCCGGGGCCGTTTTGTTTCTCGCAACCCTCCGACCGCCCAGGTAATGCCTTAATTTGGATTATTTGCCACCTTTTTTCAAAAAAAACCAAATCAATGCGCCGGCCTAAAGTTAAATAATAATTGTAGTCAACACACCCTCATAACTAGGCTTCTCAATGGCAAATTTGTCCTGGTTCAGCGTGAATTGGAAAAACAGCCTGGATGAGTTAGCTAATCAGGGCCATTTGTTTTTGTCGTTTTTGTCGGCGTTTTTCTCGTGCTGCTTCCAATTTATTATCACGGGCCTGAAAG
>Ga0302319_10004629_pt1 | contig 28117 bp, 26 predicted proteins | sample Bog_T0_2_FD_203319 | JGI IMG/M metagenome (GOLD analysis project Ga0302319, IMG submission 203319) | Peat permafrost microbial communities from Stordalen Mire near Abisko, Sweden - Bog_T0_2 | ecosystem: Environmental > Terrestrial > Soil > Wetlands > Peat | place: Sweden: Abisko, Stordalen Mire... | reverse complement strand
ACCGTGTGCGGCATGGCGTAGGGCGGAAAGGCGGCTACCGATGCCGTGTCAGCACCCAGGAGGTTGCCACCGATGAGACCGAGCATTGCAAGGCATGCGATTTTCATGGGTAGCGTCTGTTGGTTGAATCCGCCGTAGGACCCTGGACGAGCCGAACAAGAGCCCACCATGCACTGGCGACGCCCGTGCAAACAATATGAATATGCACGCGCGGTGCAGGGTTCGCGCTCCCGGAGTGGTGCCCCCGCCCGGACTTGAACCGGGACAAGCGGTTTAGGAAACCGCTGCTCTATCCAGTTGAGCTACGGGGACTTGTAAGAATCCGACGGCGCGACAAACCACAACATCGTGGTTTTCGGCGCCAGTGTAAATCGTTTTGTGGCCTCCGTATGGCGGTGCGCGACCCTTAGCTCGTCGCAAGACGTCTTATCAGGTATTGCATCCGCGTGGAGAAAAGCTGCGTAGAAATGGGCATACAAAACAGCGGGAACCGAGAATCATGAACAAACGCATCACAGTCGCCGCATATATCCTCACCCTGGGGATGGTCGGCGCCCAGCCCGTCAGGGCCGAGGCGGCGGCGGCAGAGCCCAAGCCCCAGGGCGACCTCACAATCGTAGTCGTCGAGTCGCTTGAACAGGGCCCTGGACGGCTCGCTAATTTTGATCGGATGAGCGAGGTTTTCACCGACGTCTTCAATGCCAGGAAATGGCCGCTCAACATCAAGATCGAGCGCTTTGCGTCGAACACCCCGAACGACGCGACACAGCTCCGGGTGTTTTACCAAGGCACCTACGAGGAATCCCCGGGCGAGCTCTGCTTCCATGCCTGGATGACACTCTATGAACACGGCAACAAGCATGACTTCGGCGTCGTGAAGTACCGGTACCAGGTGCGGCCGTTCCAGCAGGAGGAGATAATCCTGGAACACATCTTCCGAGGCGCCGCGGTAATGGCCGCCGACAAGGTCGAGGCCGCCCTGTTTCCAAAGACGCCCGGGAAGAAGCCCTGACCGGCAGCGCCGCACCCCCGTGCCGCCCGCGTCGAACAGCGAAACCGTAATCGAGGAGGCGTGCCTTATCGCGCGTATGGGCGTTGGCGACCTGGAGGCCTTCCGTGAGCTTTACAGCCGTTACAGCGCTCCGCTGTTCTCGCTCGCCGTCCGCATGGTCGGTGACTTTGGGCAGGCCGAGGAACTGGTCCAGGACACCTTCGTGAAGATCTGGAGGAACGCATCCACGTTCGACCCCAGGAAGTCGCGCCCCTTCACCTGGGCCGTGACGATCACCCGGAGGACCTGCATCGACCACCTTCGAAAGCGAAAGCACCAGCCCGTCACGACGCCGCTCGTTCCCGAGGAGGCCCTCGCTCAGGGGCTTGCCATCGGAGAAAACGTCCGCAGCTCGGCCGAGGGCCGGGAGGACGTTGACCGCCTGAAGGGGGCGCTTGCCGAGGTGCCTCCCAACCCGCGGCGGGCCCTGGAGCTCGTCCTCTTCACCGAGTTGACCCAGTCCGAGATCGCCGAGCGCCTCGAGCAGCCGGCAGGGACCGTAAAGTCCTGGATCCGCCGCGGTCTCATGGATCTAAGAAAAACTTTAACCGAAGGACCCCCATGAACTCCCAGACCGAAGAAATCGCCTGCCTCTATGTCCTCGACCAGCTGGGCCCGAGCGAACGCGCAGCGTTCGAGGGCCGCCTCGACGACGACGCCCCGCTCGCCGCGCTGGTGCTTGAGCTCGAGTCCATCCTTGAGGAGCGGGTGCGGGAGCTGCCCCAGCACGAAGCGCCCCGGGCGCTCCTCGCCCGGGTGGAGGCGCGGATCGGCCGCCGGGCGGACCCTGAGCCCCCACGCGCCGCGCTGGCGCCGTGGGCCGTCATCGCACGCTGGGGCATCGCCGCCGTGATCGCCGTGGCCGTCAGCATCATCGCCGTGCAGAACCTGAGGCGCCCCACCTCACCCGCGGAGCGGTCGCTCCTTATCGTCGGGCTTGAGCCCCACCAGAGCACCCTCGCCGAGCTCCCGATGACAGGGCATCCGCAGGGCGCGGACGCACGCTTCATCCAGCTTGCGTCACTCGCGGAGCAGTACTGGGAGAAACCCGAGGACCTGCCCGTGAAGATGGCCTCAACGGTCCAGGGCGGCCGCGGCTACGCGCTCTTTGACCCGGGTTCCAACCAGGGGTTCATCGCGATCCGGCACCTCCCCATGGCGGAGGACGGCAAGCGCTACCACCTCTGGGTCCTGGACACCGCCACGGGCCAGATCCGCGAGGCCGGGGTGATCCCGGCCTCGGACCAGGCCCGCGGCCTCTACTTCTTCTCGGTTGCGCCCGACGCCGCGGCCAGCCCGGGGCGCCTCGGCTTCTTCGTGACCGCCGAGGACTCCACGGCCAAGGCGACGGACAAGCCCCGCGGCAAGGTCGTCCTGGGCGACCGGACGTTCTAAGGATCTCCCCTTTAAGGACATTCGGGTGGTGGGTCCGTTTGACAGGGCCTGCAAGCTGGCGATAAATTCCAGACATGGAGATCAAGCGCGTCGGCTCACAGCCCTCAGGCAAGGGCCCATCGGACTGGTTTACAGGCTCGGTCCGGATCGACCCGCTTTTTCAGGCGCCCGATCCGGCGTTGGTCGCCGGCGCAAGCGTCACATTTGAGGCGGGAGCACGCACCGCCTGGCATACGCACCCCCTCGGGCAGACGCTGATCGTCACTGCAGGCTGCGGATGGGCCCAGCGGGAAGGCGCCCCCATAGAGGACATTCGGCCCGGAGACGTGGTGTGGTTCCCGCCGGGGGAGAAACATTGGCACGGGGCTTCGCCGACCACCGGCATGACCCACATCGCGATTCAGGAAAGATTAAACGGCAAGGTCGTCGAATGGATGGAGCACGTGCGCGACGACCAATACCGGCGTTGAAACCGGTACCAAGATGATCCGCTAAGGGCATTCGCGGATCTGAATTTCGGATCTGCTGTCTATATCCATCAGGTCTTTCCAGCAGCCGGGGACCATGGATGGGTCACGCCCCTGAAGGCGGGGTCGAGGCCTGCGCCCGTGGCCAGTCCGGCGCCGAATCGTTCGGCTGGCTTAGAAGCCAAAGCGGGTTAGACTTATAATACCATGATCGACACAATCAAAAAGACCCTGCTCGCCGGAGTCGGCGCCGCGGTGGTCACCAAGGAAAGGGTAGAGGCCGCGCTCGAGGACTTCGTCAAGCAAGGCAAGGTGAGCTCCACCGAGGCGCGCGCGATGGCTGAAAAGATAGCCGCTGACGGAAAGAGGGAGTTCGAGACCCTGAGCGGACAACTCAACGACAAGGTAAAGGATGTGGTGTCCGGCCTTAGCCGAAGCACACAGGAGCGCCTCGACGCGCTCGAGTCCCGAGTGAAGGCCCTTGAGCACCCGCACGCGGGGAAAGGCAAATCCAAGGCGACGTGAAGCCGCTGAAGATGCTGCATGAGGCCGGCCGCGCGAGGCAGATCCTTGCCGTCCTCGCACGGCATGGCTTCGACGGACTGCTGAACCAGCTGGACCTCCGCCCGAGCCTCCTGACGCGGGTGCTTCCCCACCCCGTTCCGCGAAAGGTCGCGGAGCGGATCAGGCTCGCCGCGGAGGAGCTGGGGCCGACCTTCGTAAAGCTCGGGCAATTCATGTCCATGAGGCCCGATGTCGTGCCCCACGACATCGTGCTTGAGCTCCGCAAGCTCCAGGACCAGGTGCCTCCGCTGCCTTTCGAGGTCATGCGGCCGATCCTGGTGGAGGGCCTCGGGCGCGAGCCCTCGGAGGTATTCGACGAGTTTGACGAGGCGCCTGCTGCAAGCGCCTCGCTCGCGCAGGTGTACATGGCGCGCCTCAGGGAGGGCGGCCAGCTGGTGGCCGTCAAGATCCAGAAGCCCGGCATCCGCGAGCAGATCGAGGTCGATTTTGACCTGGCGAAGTGGCTTGCGGGAATGCTGAACCAACGCGTGCCCACGCTCAGGCCCATGGATTTGCCCGCGGTCGTCCAGGAGGCGCGCGAATGGATGATGCGGGAGCTCGACTTCCGCCTGGAGGCCAACAACCAAGAGTATTTCAACACCCTCAACAAGCAGCCCGAGAAGGTGTATGCCCCCAATGTCTACAGGGATGTCTCCAGCGAGTATGTCCTGGTGATGGACCGGGTGGTCGGGATATCAGTGCGGGACGCGGGGGAGTACCCCCTGGAGCAGCGCAAGGTATTTGCGGGCAACGGCGCGACGTCGATCGCCCACCAGATCTTCATCTCGGGGTTCTTCCACGCCGACCCCCATGCCGGGAACATCTTCATCACCGAGGACGGGAGGCTGTGCTTCCTCGACTGGGGCCTTGCGGGAAACCTGACGCGGCGCCTCCGCTATGCCGTCGCCGACTTCTGGAGCGCCGCGATGGAGCAGGACACCGAGCGCATCGTCCGTATCGCCGCGGACCTGGCGGCGGCCGACGCACGGCCGGACCTTCGCGCGATGGAGAAGGACATCACGCTCGCGCTCAGGGAGGAGCTTAATTTCGCGATCGGTCGCGCTTCGCTCGGGAAGGCGATGCTGCGGCTCCTGTTCATCTTCGGCCAGAACGGGATCTCCCTTTCGCGGGATTACTCGCTCATGGCCAAGGCCGTGCTCTCCATCGAGGAGGTCGGGACCGCGCTCGACCCGGAGTTCGACCTGCGCGCGCACGTCTCGCCCGTCTTGAGGGAGCTCGTACGGGAGCGCATCAATCCGCTGACCCTGGCACGCCGTACGCGCGACGTGCTGCGTCAGGCAGTCCTTGGGCTCCAGGATCTGCCTTTCGACCTTCGCCGGATCGTCCGGCGCATCGAGAATGACAGCTTCACTATTAACCTGGTTCATAAGGGCCTTGAAGACCATACCGATGCCCTGAAGATCGCCGCCAACCGGATCGCGCTTGGCGTCATCATTGGCTCGCTCGTGATTGGCTCTTCAACGATCATCACGACCGGTATCCAGCCCCATCTCTTCGGGTACTCGGCCCTCGGGATCGTGGGCTACCTGATCTCCGCCCTGCTCGGCTTCTACGTGATCTGGGACATCATCCGGCACGGCCGGCACAAGTAGACGCTCCGGGGGGAGGGCCAGGCGCATGTCGCCTGCATTAGGGGATCGTCGCCGCCCCAGATGAAATCTGCTGACGAATGCATTTTTTCGTGTATCGGTCTTGCGAGCTGATGGCCCTTCTCCCCCTAACGCCCTCTGCCACGCGCCCTTAACGGACCTGCTGCACGAGATCCATGCCCGTAGAACCCACAGCCGAGTACGAGACGACGCTCCTGGCCGATGACGTCTGGGACGACCTCCTCAACTACATCGAGGAGAAGCGGGTGATCCCGATCGTGGGGCCGGAGCTCCTGAAGGTGGAAACGGAGTCGGGCCCGCGCCTGCTGATGGAGCTCCTGGCCGAGCGGCTCGCTGTCCGCCTGGGCGTCGACACGGCCCCCCTGTCAAAGCCGCTCTCGCTCAACGATGTCGTCTGCAGCTACCTGGCCGGGCGCGGCAGGCGCGAGGAGGCGTACACGCGCCTGAGGTCCATCATGAGGGAGGCCAACTTTGCGCCTCCGCTCCCGTTGAGGCAGCTGGCCGAGATCACCGATTTTAACCTCTACGTCTCGACGACCTTCGATCCGCTCCTGGAGCTGGCCGTGAACCAGGTCCGCTTTGGGGGCGCCGCGAACACGGAGGTCCTGGCTTACGCCCCAAACCGCGTGGCCGACCTGCCGGCCGAGCGGGAGGACCTCCAGAGGCCGGTGGTGTACCACCTCCTGGGCCGGCTCTCGGCCTCGCCCACCTATGTGATCTCCGACGAGGACATGCTCGAGTTCGTCTGCGCCCTTCAGAGCGAGCACCTGACGCCCGAGAAGCTCTTCCATGCCCTCGAGCACAACCACCTGCTTGTCATCGGGAGCGACTTCTCGAACTGGCTCGCCCGCCTTTTCCTGAGGATGACCAAGCGCCGCCGCCTCTCGGATCCCCGCGACGTGGGCGAGATCCTGGCCGACAGCCACAGCGTTCGCGACGTGCGCCTTGTCTCCTTCCTCCAGCAGGTGAGCGTCCGCACGCGGCTTTTCTCGGGTGCCGAGGCGTTCGTGGCCGAGCTGCACCGCCGGTGGACGGCGCGTAGGTCAACGGGGCTGCAGGGAGGCCAGTCGGAGCCGGTGCGCTTCCTGCCGCCGGAGCGCGAGATGCCGGAGAACGCCGTGTTCATCAGCTACGCGCGGGAGGACCTACCGGCTGTGCAGAAGCTGAAGGCGAGCCTCGATGCCGCGGGCATCAAGACCTGGTTTGACCTGGACCGGCTCGAGAGCGGGGACGACTACGACCGGAAGATCCGCGGCAACATCGCCCGCTGCTCCTTCTTTGTCCCCGTCGTGTCCGCGACCACGCAGAGGCGCCACGAGGCCTACTTCCGCCGCGAGTGGAGTTACGCGGTCGACCGCACCCGGGGCATGGCCGACGGGGCCGTGTTCGTCCTGCCTGTCTGCATCGACACGACCACAGAGACCGAGGCGATCGCCCCCGAGAAGTTCAAGGCGGTCCACTTCGCGCGGCTCGAGGGCGGCGTGCCCTCGCGCGACTTCGTCCAGAGGCTAAGGGACCTGACGAACGCAAAAACCCCATGAGCGCCCCCCCCGTAGCGACCGTCGACACCCAGAACCCCTGGCTTGGCCTGGTTTCCTTCACGGAGGAGACCCGCTCCTATTTCCACGGCCGGGAGGAGGAGGCCGCCGAGCTCGGCCGCCGCGTGCAGCGGAAGCTCCTCACGGTGCTCTTCGGGCAGTCGGGCCTGGGGAAGACCTCGATCCTGCAGGCGGGGCTCGTCCCGCGCCTAAGGCCCGAGGGGTTCTGCCCGGTCTACGTGCGGCTCGACTATGATCCCAAGTCGCCGTCGCCGGCCGACCAGATAAAGCGGGCCCTCTTCGCGGCGACCGAGGCGGCCGGAAAATGGACCCAGTCCGGGTCCGCCGTGGCCGGCGAGACGCTCTGGGAGTTCCTCCATCACCGGGACGACGTGCTGAAGGACCCGAACGGGAGGACCCTCATCCCCATCCTCATCTTCGACCAGTTTGAGGAGATCTTCACGCTCGCCCAGTCGGACGACGCCGGAAGGCGCCGCGCCCAGGAGTTCCTCGCGGATCTTGCGGACCTGGTCGAGAACCGCCCCCCGGCGGCGCTCGAGGGACGGATCGACCGCGACGAGACGGACGCCGCGCGCTTTGACTTTGCGCGCGCCGACTACCGTATCCTGATCTCGCTGCGCGAGGACTACCTGGCGCACCTGGAGGGCCTGAAGGCCCAGATGCCCTCGGTGACCCAGAACCGGATGCGCCTGGCGCGGATGACCGGCGCCCAGGCCGTGTCGGCCGTCCTGACGCCCGCCCCGCACCTGGTGAGCGAGGCCGTGGCAGAGGCCGTCGTCCGCTTTGTCGCAGGCGGCGCGGATCTTGCGCGGGCCGAGGTGGAACCCTCGCTCCTGAGCCTCATCTGCCGCGAGCTCAACAATGCGAGGATCGCCCAGGGCCACGCGGAGATCTCCGCCGACCTCCTGGCGGGCTCCCGCGACACCATCCTCTCCGAGTTCTACGAGCGGGCGCTCGCCGACCAGCCGCCTGGCGTCCGCGAATTCATCGAGGATGAGATGCTCACCGACTCCGGCTTCCGCGAGAGCGTGGCCGAGGAGCGGGTCCGGAAGGGCTTCGCGGCCGCGGGTGCCCCTCCGGACGCCCTCGCGACCCTCGTCAACCGCCGCCTCCTGAGGGTCGAGGATCGCCTCGACCTGCGCAGGGTCGAGATCACCCACGACGTCCTCTGCAGCGTTATAAGCGCAAGCCGCGGGATCCGCCACGAGCGCGAGGCCCTCGAGGAATCGAAGCGGCAATTGGCGCTCCAGAAGGAGCGCGAGGCCGCTACCCAGAAGGCGCTTGTCCGCGCGCGGACCGTGGCGGCCATCTCGGCGACCCTCATGCTTGTCGCCGCGGGAAGCGCCATCTTCGGCTGGATCAACCTGAGGCGCGCGCGGGAGGCCGAGGCGCAGACCCAGGCGGCGCGCCTCATCACGGAGAAGGCGCGGAGCGAGGCGGAGAAGCTGGTCGGCTTCCTGCTCGAGGATTTCTACTACGAGCTGCAGCCGACGGGCCGTGTCGAGATCGTCGGGAACCTGGCGGACAAGGCCGTAGCGTACTACGACAACCTGCCCCCCGAGCTCATCACGAAGCAGACTGAGCTCTACCGCGGCATGGCGCTCGTCAGGAAGTCGAGCGCACTGGCCGCCGGCGAGAAGGTGATGGAGGCCGAGGCGACGGCTAATAAGGCGCGCGGGATTTTCGAAAGCTTACGGGCCACGGGCGACAAGGGCGAGGCGACGTCGCTTGGCCTGGCGCTCTCGCTCTTCGCCCGCGCGACCGCCGGCTTCGGCCGCAGGAGCGTCGACGACTTTATCGCGGCGGCGAATCTCCTCCGGCCCTTTGTGGCCTCGGGACAGGCATCCCGCACAAGCCGCCTCGTCCTTGGCGACATCCTCCAATACGCGGCCCTGGAAGGGTCGAGAAACGACGAGGCCGTCGCGGATTGCGAGGAATCGCGCAAGGTCCTCGAGGGAACGGGGGCTCTGGACCTTTCCGACCTGAGTGCGGCCTCGATCTACGCCGACGTATGCGACACCGAGTCGCGGATCTTCATGAGCCTGGGCCGGCTCGATGACGCGGAGCACCTCGCCGTGATCGACGGGGACATCGCCGAGAAGGTGCTGGCGCGGCGCCCCGGGGACCTGCGCGCCATGAAGGACCATTTCCAGTCGCCGGATGTCCTCGGCCGCGTGGCGGAGGCCAGGGAGCACTATAAAGAGGCCGAGGCCTTCCACCGCAAGTCGCTCGAGGCCGCGCGAAGTTACACCTCGTTCAACCCGTCCGACAGCGACGGATGGTTGTCATGCTCCATCAGCAGCAACAAGATCGCGACCACGCTTATGGACCAGGGCAGCGTCAAGGACGCGATCGACCAATGGCACCTGACAACGGAATTAGACAAGGACCCGCGCAACGTCACGGGCTCGGGCGGCAATATCTACTATGCATGGAGGAACATTGCGCTCAACGAGGCGCTGCTGGGGCACCAGGAGGCGGCCGAGGAGGCCCTCAAGGAATTGCATCAGGCGGCCGAGCGGTTCAAGAGGATCCAGGGCACGGACGCGGCCTTCAACGAGGCCTCCGCAGTCTGGGAGGACCTCTACCGCCTCGACCTTCTGGCGTTCAGGGGGGACTACGATGCCATCCACACCCAGGCCGTCGCATTGAACGACCGCCTCCAGAAGATCGTGCCCAAGAACGCGCTTTCCCGCAATATCCGCACCGAGGCCCTCCGGCAGGACCACACCTGGATCGTGGAGTCGGCCCTGCGCACGGGACGCCCCGAGGAGGCCATGTCCCTGGCAAAGGAACTGGCTGAGCCGAGGCCCCCGCAGCCCGGGGACGAGAAGATCACGCTCGACGCCAACCTCGGGCACGCCAAGGTGCGCCTCGGCCAGACACTGATCGCCTCGGACAACAAGACGGAGGCCAGGTCGGTGTTGTTGGACGCCCTGGTGTACTACCGGTCGCGCCAGGCCAACGGGGCCTCGGAAACCCGTTTCCTGCAGGACTTTGGCGCCGCCCTCTACCAGCTGGCCAGGGCCCAGGAGGACGACGATTCCGGTCGGGCCAAAAGAAAAGCCCTTCTCGATGAGTCCGCAAGCGTGCTCGGGGGCCTTTCCCAGGAGGCCCAGCAATTCCGCACGAGCAAGGAGCTGATCGAGTGGGTCTCCGACGCCCGGGCCCATCCCGGCAGCTAAGCGCGCAAGCGGTTCATGGGCAGAGGCTCAGGGCGGCGACCTTTGCAGGTTGACAACCCGGTCAACACCCGCACGATCGCCCCTCCCTTACCGACATGAGCACCACCGAACTGAAGCAGCAGACACCCACACCCGCAGAGATTCCGTTCACGGATCCGCAGGCATGGACGCGCTTCGTCACCGACACGGGCAAGATCCTGCCCCGCAAGTACACCGGCCTTTGCGCGAAGCACCAGCGTGCCGTCACGCGCACGATCAAGCACTCGCGCAACATGCTGCTCACGAAGTGAGCGCAGGCGAGACGAACCGATAAACGCCGGAGCTCAAAAGGCTCCGGTCTTTTTCTGCCCGGACGGCCCGACTGGCTCCCCGACCCCGCATGGCCATGACCGCACGGATACACAAGGGCACCCCAAGGAACCTCGCGTTCCTGGCGGGGCGCTTGAGGAAGGGCGGGTTGGTCGCGGTGCCGACGGAGACGGTGTACGGACTGGCCGCAGACGGCACGAGCCGGGAGGCCTGCCTTAAGATCTTCAGGGCCAAGAGGCGCCCCTCGGAGGATCCCCTGATCCTCCACATCGCCTCAATCGGCGACCTGGACCGTATCGCGGTTTCCAATCCCGCGGCCCGGAAGCTCGCCAGGGCCTTCTGGCCGGGACCCCTCACGATCGTGCTCCCGAAGAGGGCGGTCGTCCCCGATGAGGCCACGGCGGGACTCCCAAGCGTCGCCGTCCGGATGCCCTCCCATCCCCTTTTCCGTCGGCTCATCCGGCTCGCCGGGATCCCGCTGGCAGCCCCGAGCGCCAATCCCTTCGGCTACGTGAGCCCGACGACGGCCGAGCACGTGAGAAAGAGCCTCGGCCGAAGGATCCGCCACATCCTGGACGGGGGGCCGTCCTCCATCGGGCTTGAGTCGACGATCGTGGACCTTCGCCATCCGCTCCGGCCGGCTCTCCTGAGGCCCGGCGCGATCACGAAAGCCCAGCTTGCGCGCGTCCTGGGAAGGCCTGTCGCCACGTCACGCAACTCGCGCGTGGGCGGACGCCTGGCCCCGGGACAGATGAAGCGGCACTACAGCCCGGGAACCCCCGTCACGCTTCAAGCCGCTCTCACCCGCGCGAGGGCGGCGCGGGGCCCGGCGGACGAGGCTTGGCTCTTCGTGGCCAGGCCCAGGGGGAAAACGCTCCCTCCGAATTTCTTCTGGCTCGACCGCCAGGGAGACCTGAGGCGCGCCGCACGGAGGCTTTTTTCCGTCCTGCGGGACCTGGACGACCGCGGGTTCCGGCGGATCCACGCCGAGCGCCCGAAGGGCGGCGGAATTGCCGAGGCGCTCCTCGACCGCCTGGTCCGGGCCTCGTCGCGCTAGGCCGAGCGGAGCACCGCGGCCAGGGACGCCAGGAGCCGCTCGTTCTGCGCCGGCGTTCCGACGGTCACACGGAGCCACTCGGGCAGGCCGTAGCTGGCGACCGGGCGCACGATCACGCCGCGCTTCTGGAGCGCCTCAAACACGCCCGCGCCGTCTCCCACCTTCACGAGGATGAAGTTTGCCTGGCTCGGCACCCATTCAAGGCCGAGCCCGGTGAAGCCCTTCTCGAGGCGCCTCATGCCCGCCCGGTTGCCGAGGATGCAGGCCGTGCGGAATTCCTGGTCGTCAAGCGCGGCGACGGCGGCAGCCTGGGCGATCGCGTTCACGTTGAACGGCTGGCGCACGCGGTCCAGGAGCGTCGCCATCTCGGCCGTGGAATACCCGTAGCCCACGCGGAGCGAGGCTAGCCCGTAGACCTTCGAGAAGGTCCTTAGCCCGATCGCGTTCCTCCCCTCCCGGATAAGGGGCAGGATGTCCGGCGGGTTCTCGGCAAAGTCGGTGTAGGCCTCGTCGACGATGCAGATCACCCGCTCGGGCAGGGCGCGGAGGAAGCCCAAGAGCTCCTCGGGGGAGTTCGCCGCGCCGGTCGGGTTGTTGGGCGTCGAGACCACGACCACCTTGGTCTTCGGGCCGACGGCATGCAGCAGCGACGTAAGGTCGTTCCGGAAATTGACGAGCGGGACCTCGACCGGAAGAGCGCCGAAGAGGAGCGTCACCAGGCGGTAGACCACGAACTCGGGAGCGCCCATCAGCACCTCGTCCCCGTGGCCGAGGAAGACGTGCCCGATCAGCTCGATCACCTCGTTTGAGCCGTTTCCGATCACGAACTGGGCGGGGTCGATCCCGTGAAACTCGGCAAGGCGGCTGCGGAGCGCATAGCAGCCGCCGTCCGGGTAGAGCTGCCCCTGCTCTATGGCCCGCTTCGCGGCCTCCACCGCCAGCGGCGACGGCCCGAAAGGGTTCTCGTTCGAGGCGAGCTTGATGATGCCCGAGGGGTCCAGGCCCAGGTCGCGTGCCACGTCCTCAATGGGCCTGCCCGCCACGTAGGACGGGTAGGTGTGGACGAAGGGCTTGGCCAGTTCTTTGGGGCTCACGGTCGGAAGGTTGGCGGCATTGGAGACGAAGCCCCCGCCGAGATGAAGCCAAAAGGGGTTCGCCACCAAGGCATCGGCCCGGCTAGAGGTGAAGGCGATGTCGACCCGGTTGTTATCCCCCGCCCTGGCCGCCGTGCTCCTCGACCTTTTCTCGTGCGGGGCGGCCCTCGCCGACGATGTCGTGCGGGTCGAGGTGGGCCAGATCCAGGGCGCACGGTTCGCGATCGCAAACCCCGCGGTGCCCTGGAACAAGCGGATCCTCCTCATTGCCCACGGCTACCGCCCCGAGTCGGCGCCCCTGATCGCGGACCTCCACCCGGAGCGCGCCTCGGTCAAGGCCGCGCTCGACGAGGGATGGATCGTCGCCACCACGAGCTACCGCAGGAACGGGCTGGTGATCGGGGATGCGATCGCCGACCTGGACGCCCTGCGGGCGTTCATCGCGGCGGCCTACGGCGAGCCCGAGCGGGTCGTGGTCGAGGGGGACTCCTCGGGGGGGCTCATCGCAACGATCATCTCCGAGCGCGACAAGGGCCTCTACGACGGCGCCATCGCCTTTGATGCCACGCTCTACATCAAGGAGTCGAACTCGCAGGTGGGACTCTCGCTCCAGCCGAGGATCCCGCTCCTCTTCGTCGCGACCGCGCGCGAGGCGAAGGAGCCCAAGAGCTACCTGACGGCGCTCGTCTCCCGCCCCGCCCCGCTCATCCAGCCGGCGCTCTTCCTGATTTCGCGGGAGGGCCACACGAACATCAACCAGCCCGAGCGCATCGAGGCATTCCAGGCGCTAAACGCCTGGATCGACGGCGACCGGGACGCGCTGCCCAAGCCGAAGGAACAGGCCCCCTACTTTGACGCCACGGTCGCCCCGGAGCCGGGACCCTCGACCGCGGTCATCCACGAGGACCACCGTGGCCTCGACACGAGGGTGGCCGAGGTCGACCAGGTCTACGGCACCCTTCTCCTGGAGGCCCAGGCCCAGGACTTTGAGAACGCGGGGATCCCGCCGATGACCTACTTCCAACTCGGGGTCTGGCGCGGGAAGACGTACCGGGCGCTCTACGGGCGCACCTACTCCGACGTGAAGAACGGGGAATGGGTCGCCTTTCCGGACGCCGACGGGCGCACGGTCCTTTCCCGGAACTTTGCCGACGCCGCAAAGACGCTCGGGGTCGGCGTGGGCGACTCCCTCACGCTTATCCCCTTCTCGCCCGGGGAGCCCCTACCTTAGCCCGCGGCTCGGGACGAAGACCCACTTCATCCCTGCGGCCTCGGCCGCCTTGACGCCGGGCTTGCCGTCCTCGAACACGAGGCACTTGGACGGGGCCACACCCATCCTCTTGGCCGCCAACAGGAACATGTCGGGCGCGGGTTTCCCGTGCTCCACGTCGTCGGCCGTGACCACGACCTTGAAGAGGGGGGCGAGCCCGGTCTTGGCGAGCGTGCTCTCGACCACGTCACGCGTTCCGCCCGAGGCGATCGCCACAGGGCGGCTCTTGCTGACCCGCCGGGCGAACTCGACCACGGGCGCGATCACCGCGAGCTTCTGGAGCGAGCCCTTGAAGACCTCCTCCTTGTCCCTGTAGACCGCGTCGGGGTCGAGCGACAGGCCGTGGTGCTTGCCAAGGAGGGCGGCAACCTTCCTGGACGGCACCCCCCCGAGCTCGTAGAAGAGGTTCTCGTCCAGGCTGCCCTTTAACCCCGCCTTCCTAAGCGCCGCCTCCCAGGCGGTGTAGTGCAGCGGCATCGTGTCGACGAGCGTGCCATCCAAGTCGAATATATAGCCTTCAAAGTCGCCTTCTGGGATCTGGATCTTCATGCGGAATGGGCAACGACGCCCGAAACCGCCCTGTCCGCAACCCCAAAAAACACTCGTTTGAGCCACGCGGGGTGCGTACGCTCCCGGCCAATTTATCCAAATGAAAAGATATCTCGTCGAGTTTATCGGCACGTTTTTCCTCGTATTCACGGTCGGCAACACGGTGATCGCCCCCGGTGCGGGCTCCCTGGCGCCCCTGGCGATCGGCGCCTCGCTCATGGTCATGGTCTTTGCCGGGGGCCACATCTCCGGCGGCCACTTCAACCCGGCCGTGACGCTCGCCGTCTGGATCCGTGGCAAATGCCACACCAAGGATCTCGTGCCCTACTGGATCGCCCAGATCCTGGCCGCGTTCGTGGCCGCATACCTGGTCGGCAAGATCAAGATGGCGGGCGCCGCGCAGCCCCTCGCGCTTGCGAGCTGGAAGCCGGCCTTCGTGGCGGAATTCCTCTTCACGTTCGCGCTCTGCTGGGTCGTCCTGAACGTGGCCACGGCCAAGGGGACCGCGGGCAACTCCTACTACGGGCTGGCCATCGGCATGACCGTCATGGTCGGGGCCTTCGCCGTGGGCGGCGTCTCGGGGGGCGCCTTCAACCCGGCGGTCGCCACGGGGATCACCCGCATGGGACTGTCCCTGTGGAGCAACTATTGGGTGCTCGTGTCAGGGGAGGTGGCGGGCGCCATCGCGGCGGCCTCCGCCTACAAGTTCGTTAACGGGAGCGACTAGGCGCCGGGGGGCCGGCTATTTCCGGTACCCGCGGTGGAGGCGGCCCGCGGCGGCCTTGGGGGCCGTGGCCTCGTCCAGGACCTTCTGGTCGAAGAGCGCCGAGTAGATGTACGGGAAGTCCTCGATCTTCTTGCGCTCCACCGTGGCGCCGATGAACCGCTCGATGCTGCGGGCGTCGCGGACGTCGTCCTCGGTCACGAGCGTGAAGGCGTCGCCCGTGTTCAGCGCGCGGCCCGTCCTGCCGATGCGGTGCACGTAGTCCTCGGCGTTCTCCGGGACGTCGTAGTTGATCACGTGGGAGACCCCGGCGATGTCCAGGCCTCGCGCCGCGATGTCGGTCGCCACCAGGACCTCGTTCTTGCCGCTCTTGAAATCCGAGAGCGCCTCGACGCGCTCGCGCTGGCTGCGGTCGGAGTGCATGACGCCGACCCTGTGGCCCTTCTGGACCAGGCGGCCCGCGATGCGGTCGGCGCCCATGCGGGTGCGGCAGAAGATGAGGACGCTCTTGAAGTCCGTGCGCTCCAGGAGGACCTGGAGCAGGTCGAACTTCTGGGAGGCCACCACCGGGTAGAAGCAGTGCGCGATCGTGTCCGCCGCCGAGTGCTTGCGGCCGATCTCCACCTTGGAGGGGTTGCGCAGCGCCCAGCCTGCAAGCTGCTCGATCTCCGGGGGCAGGGTCGCTGTGAAAAAGAGGGTCTGGCGCTCCTTGGCGCACTTCTGGACGATCCGCTTCACGTCCGGCAGGAAGCCCATGTCGAGCATCCGGTCGACCTCGTCCAGGACCAGGATGTCGATCTTGTCCAAGGAGCAGTTGCCCTGCTCCAGATGGTCCAGGAGGCGCCCCGGGGTCGCTGCAAGGATGTCCACGCCGCGCTTCAGGTCGTCCGTCTGCTTGCCATAGCCCACGCCGCCGTAGACAATCGTGACGCGCAAGTCCGTGAATTGCGCATACTTGTGGAAAGCCTCCTCCACCTGGAGGGCCAGCTCGCGGGTCGGCTCAAGGATCAGGCACCGCATCGCGCCGTGGCTGCCCAGGCGCTGGATGATCGGGAGCGCAAACGCCGCGGTCTTTCCCGTGCCCGTCTGGGCGGAGCCGATCACGTCCTTGCCCTGGAGGATGAGCGGTATCGCCTGGACCTGGATCGGGGTCGGCTGGGTGTAGCCCTTCTCCTTCACCGTGTAGGCAAGGGCGTCGGAGAGGCCGAGTTGCGAGAAGAGGGTGTCCATCTTCGGGACGTCCACCGGCACCACGGGCTTGTAGGTGACCTGTGCCGGATGCTCAAAGTCGTCGCGCGCCGGGCGGGGGCGGCGGCCCTCCGGGTGGCGCCCGGGGCCCGACCTCACGGGGCCGCGCCCCGCGGGGCGCCTTTCCTCGTGCCTGGGCCGCGGCTCCTGCGGCTTACCCTGGGAGGGGCCGGCATGGGCCGGGCCTGGGCCGCGCGCGTGCTGCGGGCGCGGGTTTTGTGCCTGCGGGCGTGCTCCGCCGGCGGGGGCGGGTTTCCGCGGCGCGGGCCCGTCGTGCGGGCGGGGCGCGCCGTGGGGCGCAGCCGGTTTCGGCTTCTGGGCTGGGGCTATCGATTCACGAAGCCGGGCAATGAACTTCCTTAGCATGATCTGGATGAAAGGACCACAATCCCTGCGTTCCCCGGGTTTTGCAACCCCCCATTCCGGGGTGCCCCCCGGGGGGCCGTTGGATTCTCGCTTGGCAGGCCATTGCCACGCAGCATGATCTGGCCGGCACCCCGCCTTGATGAATCCCGACCTCCTCTGGTTTGTAAGACTTGGCATCGAACAAGGCCTCTTCACCCGGGTTCAGGCCGTATCGGTGAAGGCGAAGCTCGCGACCTACAACCTGGAGATGCTCGTCTTCGCCCAGAAGCTGATTGACGACGACCTCGTGACGAACGTCGGGGCCCTGGAAAAGCTGGCCGGCCAGGCGACGAAGCGCGCCGACCAGGGGCCGCCGAGCGCCGACCCCTTTGCGGCCCCCGACGACCTCGTGGAAGACGTGGTCATCATGCCCAAGAAGAAAGCGGTGGCAGGCCCGGCGCCCGTCCTCAATATCGACATGAAGGACGAGGCCGGCCTCGCCAAGACCCTGAGGGAGCTCCTCTCCAAGTCGGCCGGGTTCGGGGCCAGCGACCTGCACCTGTGCACGGGCCGCCGCTCCTTTGTCCGCAAGGACCGCGTGCTTTCCTACATCAGCGAGAAGCCCCTGACCGCGGAGGAGGCGCTCAACATCAACACGGTCCTCCTGAACCCGGAGCAGAGGAAGACGTTCCTCGAGAAGCGCGACCTGGACTACGCCCTCGAGGTGAGCCCGTCGGAGCGCTACCGCGTGAACCTGATGTTCCACAAGGAGGGGGCCGCGGGGGCCTACCGCATGGTTCCGAAGGAGGTGCGGACGCTCCCGGAGCTCGGCTTCTTCGAGCACATCGACACCCTGAAGCGGATGCTCAGCTACCACAACGGACTCGTGCTGATCACGGGCCCGGTGGGATCCGGAAAGACCACCACCCTCGCCTCGATGGTCGCCTACCTGAACGAGACCCGCAGGGACCATATCATCACGGTCGAGGACCCGATCGAGGTGGTCCAGACCTCGAAGGGCTGCAACGTCACCCAGCGCCAGGTGGGCGACCACACGAACACCTTCTTCACGGCGCTCAAGGGCGCGCTCCGCGAGGATCCCGACATCATCGTGATCGGCGAGCTGCGCGACCTGGAGACGATCGAGATGGCGGTGAGCGCCGCCGAGACCGGGCACCTGGTGATCGGCACCATGCACACGAGCGACGCGGCCACGACCCTCAATCGCCTGCTGGACGTCTTCCCCGCGGCGCAGCAGACGCAGATCCGCGGGAGCGTCGCCGAGAGCCTGAGGGGGATCGTCTGCCAGCGCCTGCTTCCGAACCCGGCCGGGGGCCTCGTGATGGCGTGCGAGATCCTGGTCAACAACATGGCGATCGCAAACCTGGTCCGCGAGGGCAAGACGACGGGCCTGCGCAACACGATGGAGACGGGGGTCCGCGAGGGGATGTGCCTGATGGACAACGTCGTCTACGAGCTCTTCAAGGCCGGCAAGGTCTCCAAGGAGACCGCCCTCGAAAACGTCTCGAACCGCGCCCTGCGCGTGAAGATCATCTGACGCGCCATGGCCGAGATTGACACGCTGCTTCGCTCGATGGTCGACAAGGGGGGCTCCGACCTGCACCTGATCGTGGGGATGCCCCCCAAGGCGCGCATCTCCGGCTCGATCACCCCGATCGCGGACACGCCGCTCACCCCGCAGGCGCTCGAGAGGCTCCTCAAGGAGATCGTGCCCGAGAAGCGCTGGAACGAGTACCTGGAGCGCCACGACCTGGACCTGGCACACGAGATCACCGGCTTCGCGCGCTTCCGCGGCAATTTCCTCTACAACCACTGGGGCCAGGCGGCCGTGTTCCGCCAGATCCCCGCGAAGATCCTCTCCTTCGACGAGCTGAAGCTGCCCGAGGCCATCAAGAAGCTCTGCCACCTGAACGAGGGCCTGGTCGTCGTCACCGGCCCCACCGGCAGCGGCAAGTCGACCACGCTCGCGGCGATGATCGACTACATCAACACGAACCTCTGCAGGCACATCATCACGATCGAGGACCCGATCGAGTTCGTGCACCCGGTGAAGAAGAGCGTGATCGTGCACCGCGAGGTCGGCGAGCACACCGAGTCGTTCGCGTCGGCGCTCAAGGGCGCGATGCGCCACGACCCGGACATCCTGCTCGTGGGCGAGATGCGCGAGCTGGAGACGATCAAGCTGGCGCTCGGGTGCGCCTCCATGGGCATGCTCGTCTTCGGGACGCTCCACACGAACAACGCGCCGAAGACCGTGGACAGGATCATCAACGCCTTCCCCTCCGACGACCAGAACCAGGTCCGCGTGATGCTTGCAGGCTGCCTTTCAGGGATCGTGGCGCAGCTCCTGTGCCGCAAGGTCCCCAAGGGCCGGTGCGCCGTCCACGAGATCCTCCTCCAGCACGAGGCGCTCGCCAACACCGTCCGCAGCGGCCAGATCGCCAACATCCGCCAGATCATCGAGAGCGGCGGGGCCGACGGGATGATCCTGATGGACACGAGCCTGATGAACCGGGTGAAGGACGGAACGATCGAGCCGAGGGAGGCCTACATGAAGGCCGCCAACAAGGCCGCCTTTGCCGGGCTCCTGAAGCCCGGCGACCTTGAGGATAGCGGCCACTAGGGCCGCCCCATTGGCTCGGCGGTTGAAAACGGGTGCGTATGGCTCGCAATCGTTTTCAGCTGAAATGCGTCCACCCGCTTTCAACCATTCGCAACACTTGCGCATGGGCCAAACCACACGTTCCCAGGGAATCTCCTTCACGCACGAGATGTGGACGCGCATAGAGGCGCGCTGCAAAGACCTGAAGGTGGGCAGGAGCCAGTACTTCCAGATGCTGGCGGAGTGGGACCTCCACTTCATGACCGACATCCACGCGCACAAGGCCGATGGGAAATGGCACTTTTATCCCGAGCACGGCTCGGCGTCCTTGCCGGCGCGAGAGCTCAAGGCGGCCGAGGATCCCGATCCCACCCCCGCGAAGCCCACGCGCAGGCGACACTAATCCGGAGAAATCGGTTGCGGTCGCCCCGGATATCCGCAGCCATTGCCCCATGGTCTCCGCCCCAAATCCAGCGCTCGGCGAGCTCGCATCGGTCATAGGCGACGATGCGGCCCGGGAGATCGTGCGCCTCTTCCTCGAGGATTTTCCCTGCTCGGTCGAGCGGCTTACGGGCGGCGGAAGCGAGGAGCAGCAGCGCGTGGCCCACGGGCTCAAGAGCAGCGCGCTCCACATGGGCGCCAAGGCCCTCTCGGTGCGGATGGCGGAGATCGAGACCGCGCTTGGGATGCCGGGGGGATCGCTCTCTGCCGGGCAGATCGCCGCCGCCGTGGCCGACTTCGAGGCCGTGGCCCCGGAGCTCAGGCACTATGTGGGCGGCTGAAAAGACCCGCGAGGGGACCTAGGACTTCACGATCCCCGAGTGGATGCACCAGCGCACGAGGCTCGCGACCTCCTTCACGTTGATCTTGTCCATGATGTTCGCGCGGTGCTTCTCAACCGTGCGCACGCTCAGGTCGAGCCGGTCGGCGATCTCCTTTGAGGAGTGCCCCTCGGCCACGAGCCGGATCACCTCGAGCTCGCGGGCGGAGAGCGTCTTGATGGCGTCCAGGGACGCGACCGGCGGCCCGGTCTTCACCGAGGGCTCGACCTTGGGCTGCTGCGCGCCCGCCGCAGACGTCTTGGGGGGGACATTCGTCGCAAAGAACATGCCCCCGGCGATCACCGACTCGATCGCCTGGATGACGTAGTTTATGGGCGCGCTCTTGTCCACGAAGCCATGGACGCCCTGGGAGATGAGCCGCGCGGGCAGGTCGCCGTCGGGGTGCCCGGTGAGGACCAGGATCCGGGTCGCGGGCAGCTTTGCGCGGATCTCGCGCACGACCTCCAGGCCGTGCATGCCGGGAAGGTAGAGGTCCACGATCAGGAGGCCCGGGGGATCCTTCAGGCAGTGATCGACCGCCGTCTTTCCGTCCTTGAAGCTGCCGGCAACCACGAGCCCGCGCACCCGGCTCAGCGCAGAGGTGAGCATCTGCCTGAATACAACCTCGTCGTCTACGATAACGGTTCGTATGGGCACGTTGGAATCACCCTAAAGGGCGATCGGCCGGGGTGCAAGTCGGTTGAAGAGGGTTGAAGAGCGGCAGGCGAAACCCCACCATCGGAGGCGTGAACGGTATCGCAATGCTTGCGCCGCTATTCCTTGCCTTCGAGCTCGGGCAACTGGCCATGAGCGAGCGCTACGTGGGCATCAAGCAGATCGCCCGAGGGGCCGATCCCCGCGAGATGGGTCCCAGCGAGCCGGCGTCCTTCCTCTGGATCCTCTGCATCGCCGTGTACGCCCTTTGGATGCTCGCGCTCCTGGCGACCCCCCACGCGAGGATCTTCGGCCTGGCGCTCATGGCGGTCACGGCGGTCGGGTACTCGATCCGGCGCAACTGCGGCATGAAATGGATCCTGGTGGTGCTCACGGCCGAGGGATGCGCCCGGGTGGCCGTCCTCTCGCCGCTCACGGTCGTCTCATGGAGCCACCTCTAGCCGAGCCACAGATGGCTTTCCCGGAGATCGAGCGGCCCTCGCCCAACTTCGGCCCCGGGACCAACGAGCGCCTGGGGGTCCTCTTCCACCACACCGAACTTGCCTTTGACGGGACGATCACCCGGATGCAGGATCCCGCGAGCCAGGTAAGTTACCACTGCCTGATCGGGCTGGACGGCACACGCTGCACGCTTGTGCCGGATTCCGGTGTAGCGTGGCATGCGGGGCAGTCCCTGTTCCTCGGGAGGAACCGCTGCAACGCCTTCCTCATCGGCGTCGCATTCGAAGGCGACACCGCCAAGGCCCCCTTGACCGACCCCCAGCTCTCCTCGGCAATCGAGTGGCTCGGGGCCCGCTGGGTCCCCCTCGGGTGGAACCTCGGGCATATGACCGACCACCGGCAGGTGTCCCCGGGAAGGAAGCGCGACCTGAGCCCGCGCGAATGGGAGCGCCTCGCGGCGGCCATCGCCGCGCATTTCGGTGATCCGGGCCCCTGAATCTCGTTTCCGTGTTGAAATTAACCCCCATGCGCAGCACAAAAATCACGCGCCCGTTGACATGAACTTCCCCAGCGATACCCCGCGACTGCCGAAATGGATATTCCTGGTCGGCTACGCGGTCCTCCTCGGGACGGCCTGGCTGATCTTCGACTCCTCGGCGCACCCGCTGGTGGGCGCGGCCCTCTGGGCGGTCGTGGCGCTGGTCGTGGTCGCATGTGTCGTCGGGGTGATCCCCTTCGTGACCGACTACGCCGACAAGCAGGAGGAGGCGCTCGACAACCGGCAACGGGCGCTCCAGGCGCTCTCCGTCACGATCGCGGCCGCCGCCGAGCAGGTGTCGATCGCCACCACGGGCCTGAACGGGATCGCGGAGGCGGCCCAGGAGAATTTCAGCAAGTCCGAGCGCCTCGCGCATGGGATCCAGGAGAAGGTCGCGGAACTGGACGCCCGCATGGCCCTTGCGGCAAAGCGGGACGGCGAGGCCGTCTCGAAGGCCGTGGCGGAGCTCGATGCGCGGCTCGCATCAGCCAAGAAGGACGACGGCGAGACGGCGGGGCGGCTGGAGGGTGCCGCAAAGAAGATCGGCAAGGCGGCCTCCGATTTCGAGGCGGCCGTGGTTAGGGCCGCTGAGGCGGCGAGAGCGATCCCCATGCACATCCCCGAGCCCGCGCCGGTGATCGCGAGCAAGATCGTGGAGATTAGGCCCGCCGTGGCCTCCTCCAACCCTCCCTTTGAGTCTCCCGCGGTCCCGCCGCCCCCGGCCGCCGAGCCCGAGGCAGCCCCGGTATCCGCCGCGGCCCAGGAACCTGTGCCCGCGCCATCCGCGGAGACGGCCCCGGAGGCCGTGGTTCCCGAGGCCGAGGCCGCCGCGGTATCGGAAACCCCCGTCGAGGCCCCTCCGGCCCCCAAGCCCGCGCCCCGAAAGCGCAGTCCAAGAAAGCCGGTCCCGGCGCCTGTCGCCCCCGCGGAGCCCGCGACGCCCGACCTGGTCCTCGAACCGTCCGAGGAGCGCGCCCCGGTCGTCCAGGAGATCGCCGAGGCCGCCGTCTCCGCGGACGGCGCCACCCGCCTCGTCGTCACCGCCTACATCGGGATCGGCAACCGCATGTTCATCCGCGGGGAGGGCCCCGGCCTCGGCTGGGACAAGGGCGTTCCCCTCTCCTTTGTTTCCATCGGCAAGTGGCGCTGGGAGACAAACGACGCCACGAAGGCCGTCACGTTCAAGCTCTACAAGAACGACGAGACCGAATGCACGGCGCTCGGCGAGCGCTCGGTGGCGCCGGGAGCCCAGCTCGAGCTCAACGCTTCCTTCTGACGGTCGGCACCTTCTTGGCGGCCGACTCCTTCAGTCGCTCAAGCTCCGGGACCACCACGCGCTGGTAGCATTCCGGGCAGACCGAGTGGCTGATCTCGGTGCCGGTGCGCTCGTTGATGTAGCTCTCTATCTGCTGCCAATAATTCTGGTCGTCCCTGACCTTCTTGCAGTAGGAGCACATGGGCATCATCTCCTCGAGCCGGTGCACCTGGGTCGTGTACTTGAGTATCCTCTCGGCGACCCTGAGCCGCGCCCAGAGCCTCGACAGGTCGATCGGCTTCGTGAGGAAGTCGTCAACGCCGGCCTCGGCCGCGGCGCGCCGGTTCTGCGCGGAGTCGGTCGTCGCCGTCAGCAGGATGAAATAGACGTAGTCCATGCCGCCCTGGGCCCGCAGCCGCTTGCAGAGCTGCAGTCCGTTGAGCTTCGGCATTTGCCAGTCACAGATGGCCACCCTGGGCTTCTCCCTGAGCCACGCCTGCCAGGCGTCCTCGCCGTCCTTGGCCTCGATCACCTCGTGGCCGAGGCGCTCAAGCGTGCGCCGGAGGACCGCCCGCGCCACAGTGTCGTCTTCAACGGCTAGGACCTTCATTGGGAGGGTTGGGTGTTACAGAAATCCCGAGAGTGCGCAACCCTTAGGACGGAAGGGCGGCCCTCCCGCGATCAGGCCACGGAGGGAGCGGCCAGGGCCCGCTCCAAGTCCTCGGGCGTCCTGGCGGGCGACCGGCACGTGAACTCCTCGCACACGTAGGCCGTCGATTCCCCGTCCTTCTCGCCCAGGTGCCGCAGCCACGGCGAATTCCTCGAGAACCATTCCCGGGCGCCGGGGGCGTCGAGCGCGATGACGGCCCTCCTGGGTGCAAGCTTTGCCTGCAGCACCGAGGCGAGCGCCCGGAACCCGGGGGAGCCCGGGGCGCCGGTGAGAACCACGTGGCGCGGGGCCTCAAGCGCGGACTCAAAGGCGCAGAGCAACTGCGGGAGCGCCTGAGGGGCCTCCTCCCACCGACCGCGGAAGGCCGCGATGGCCCGCCGCCCCTTGTCCCTGAGCGCGTCCTCGCCCGAGAGCGCGGCCAGGCGGAAAAGGTTCCGGGCAGCGGTCGAGGTGGCCGCGGGCTCCGCTCCGTCGTAGTCCTCCTTGAGCCTCACGATGACGTCGGGTGCGCCGTCCGCCGAGTTGAAGTAGCCGCCCCGGACGGGATCCCAGAAGAGGTCGTCCATCGTCCTTTGGAGCACGATCGCCCGCTCAATCCAGCTCCTCTCGAAGGTCGCGTCGTAGAGGTCGAGCCACGCCTGGACGAGGAACGCGCAGTCCTCCGCGAATCCCGCGCCCGATCCCGCGCCCCGGCGCCACGAGCGCCGCGGAAGGGGGCCGGGGAGGTTGAAGAGCTCGCGCTCCGCGAACGCGGCCGCCTTGAGCGCCGCCGCGAGATACACGGTCCGCCGGTCGCCCAGGGATTCCGCGGGGAGGACGGCCGCCCGGGCGAGCGCCGAGATCATGAGCCCGTTCCATCCCGCGACGACCTTGTCGTCCAGGTGCGGCCTGCGGCGGGTGGAGCGCGCCGCCTTGAGCCGCGCAAGGCACGAGACCAGGAGGTCGCTCGCCGCCTGGAGGTCCATCCGGTACGCCTTCGCGGACTCGGAGAGCGGCCGGACCTGCGCCAGGATGTTCTTCCCGTTGAATTCGCCGTGCGGGTCACGCTCGCGGGGCACGTTGCCCTCGGCGCGGATCCCGAAATGCCCGCAGGCGAAGGGGGCGTCGGGGCCCAGGGCCCGCTCGATCTCGCCCATCGTCCAGACATAATAGGCGCCCTCGACCGACTTGCCGGATTCCCCTTCCGGGGAATCCGCGTCCTCGGCCGAATAGAAGCCGCCCTCGGGCGACGTCAGGTCGCTGAGCACATAATCAAGGACGTCGCCCGCAAGCCAGGCGTGGCGCTCGTCGCCCGTCGCGCGCCAGGTGTCGAGCGCGCACCCGGCGATCTGGGCCTGGTCGTAGAGCATCTTCTCGAAGTGCGGGACGAACCACTCGTCGTCGACCGAGTACCTGTGGAAGCCGCCCCCCACCTGGTCGTGGATCCCCCCGCGCGCCATCGCGCCGAGCGTCGAGGCCACCATCCCGGTCGCCTCGAAACCTGCCTCGCTGCCCAGGCCCTGGAGCACCGCGCAGCGCAGCAGGAACTCGAGGTTCGCGGGCCGCGGGAACTTCGGCGCGCCCCCAAAGCCGCCGTGGCGCGGGTCAAAGCTCTCGGCGTAGTACTGGTAGGCCTTCTCAAAGGCGGCGCCCGCGGCCTCCGCGAAGCCGGAGACGGCGCCCCCCGCGGGGGCCGTCCTTTCCTGCGCCCGGCCCTTGAGCGCCTCTACGACGCGCGCGGACTCGGCCACCAGGTGCGCCCTGTCCTCGCGCCACCCCCGCGCAATCGCCTTCAGGATCGTCGGAAGGCCTGCCCTTCCCTGCCGGTCCTCCGGCGCAAAGTAGGTTCCTGCGTAGAAGGGCCTCAGGTCGGGGGTCATCCAGACCGAAAGCGGCCAGCCGCCCTGGCCGGTCAGCCCCTGCAGGTAGGACATGTAGACGCGGTCGATGTCGGGCCGCTCCTCGCGGTCAAGCTTCACCGAGACGAAATGCTCGTTCAGGAGGGCCGCGACCGCGGGGTCCTCGAACGACTCATGGGCCATCACGTGGCACCAGTGGCAGGTCGAGTAGCCGATCGAGAGGAAGATGGGGCGGTCCTTGGAGCGGGCGGCGTCAAACGCCTCCTGCCCCCAGGGGTACCAGTCCACCGGGTTGTCGGCGTGCTGGAGGAGATAGGGCGAGGCGGAGCCTGCGAGCCGGTTGGGCATGCCTATTCCCCGAGCACCCAGGCGAAGATGAGCGGGGCGACGATCGTGGCGTCCGACTCGATGATGAACTTGGGGGTCGAGGCGCCGAGCTTGCCCCAGGTGATCTTCTCGTTCGGCACGGCGCCCGAGTAGCTGCCGTAGCTGGTCGTCGAGTCGCTGATCTGGCAGAAGTAGCCCCAGAGCGGGATGTCGGGCCGCCGCAGGTCCTGGTGGAGCATCGGCACGACGCAGATCGGGAAGTCCCCGGCGATACCGCCCCCGACCTGGAAGAACCCGATTGAGCCCTCGCCGCTCCGCATCTCGCGCGCGGTCCTCGTGTACCAGCCCGCAAGCTCCGTCATGTACTCGATGCCGGTGCGCACCGTGTGCACGTTCTTCACGTCGCCGGCCATGACATGGGCCGCGTACATGTTGCCCAGGGTCGCATCCTCCCATCCCGGGACGGTGATCGGCAGGTCGCGCTCGCAGGCCGCGATAAGCCAGGAGTTCCTGGGGTCGACCTGGAAATGCTTCTTCAGCTTCCCCCCCCGGAGGATCTTGTACATGAACTGGTGCGGGAAATACCTCTCGCCGGCGCTGTCGGCGGCCACCCATTCCTCGAGGATCACCGTCTCGATGCGCCTCATGGCCTCCATCTCGGGGATGCAGGTGTCGGTGACGCGGTTCATGTGGCGGTCCAGGAGCGCCTGCTCGTCGTCGGCCGTGAGGTGGCGGTAGTGGGGGACCCGCTCGTAATAGTCGTGGGCCACAAGGTTGAACACGTCCTCCTCAAGGTTTGCGCCCGTGCAGACGATCGCGTCGACCTTTCCCCGGCGGATCATCTCGGCCAGCGAGATGCCAAGCTCCGCCGTGGACATGGCACCGGCCAGGGTGACCAGCATCTTGCCCCCCGTCTTCAGGTGCGCCTCGTACGCCTTGGCGGCGTCGAGGAGCGCGGCCGAATTGAAATGCCTGTAGTGGCGCGCGATGAACCGCGAGACCGGGCCCTTGGAGCGCGCCAGCGCAGCGTTCACGGTTTCTGGGAGCTGGCTCTTGGTTTTGGCGCTCATGACGGTAAAAGGGTCAGAGTGCACCCGGGGCAACGCCGTTGCCACCCAAAATGGGAGCCTGTGTAACCCGCTATCCTGCAAATATCTATGGCGCGACGCTGCGCCTGGAACGGGCGACCGCAAGGCAGAGGATCGCCCCCAGAACCGCCACCACGATTCCCTGCCCAAGGGGCACGGTATCGGCGAAGAACTGGAGGTGGGTCGACTCCTTTGCATTCATGTTGGTCTGGGCGATCAAGGAATAGCTCCGCGACACCTCAGGTAAGCCCAAGGTGGGCCGGAGCCAGCGGTCAAAGGACAGGTCCTCGACCGCAAAGTTGAGCGCGATCCCGAGGCACAGATCGATCCCGCAGCCGGCGATGACCACGGCCCTCCAGCCCGGCCCAAGCCGCTCCCACCGCGAGGCAAGGAACGCCAGGCCGAGGAGCACGACCGGCTGGAGGCACAACTGCGCAATCCCGAAATACCCCGGCTCCATGTACGTCGTGAAGCTCACGGCGACAATCCCTGCAACGAAGGCGCCCCAAAACACGGCGGCAGTCCGGGGGGGCCGCGCGGCCTCGCGCGCGATGGCGAGCCATCCCAGGGAGCCGAAGGCGAAGAGCAGGTTCATCTGGTAGAGGACAAAGGCCTGATCCCTGAACGAGCCCCAGGAACTCGACTGATCGAGGAGGTTGCTCTTCAGGCCGCGGACCTGGGGCGGGATCACCGAGTACCAGAGGTTCATGGCCATGGTGGCCAGCCGGCTTCCCTGGTTGCCCCGCATCATGGACACGCTCGAGTTGGATAGGAACGTACCCTCCAACCCATACTGTCCGATGGACCAAAGGAACCAGAGCGCCACGGGGACGGCGCCCGCGACTATGGCGGCAACGGTCGCGCGCACGTACCTCCGGTCCCATCCCCTGCGAAGGCCGGCCGCGCACCACGCGGCGCCGATCACCACCAGATAGGGCCCCGCCGAGTAGTGCGTCACCGCCGCGGCGCCGAGCGCAGCCCCCGCAATGAGGGCGGGCGCCACCGGGTCCCGCGCCGGGTCCCCGACGCGCAGGAAGAAATAGAGACCTGAAAGGATGAAGAACACCGCCTGGAGCTTGGTCCAGGGGAAGGTCGCGTTCTCCATGAAGAGCGGGCTCGCCATGAGGAGGACGGCGGCGATCCTCGCGGACCGCGCGCCGCCGAAGCGGGTCGCCAGGAGAGCCACCGGCAGGTAGGCGAGGCTGCAAAGGACCGTCGTCACGACCTGGAAGGCCGCGTAGCCGCCGCCCGTCATTGAGGTGAACACAGCCTCCAGGGTGTTCGCCAACGGCGGCCGCGCGGGAAGCGCGTAAACGCCGATGAAGAGCCTGTCGAGAGGCCACGACCTCTGGAAGAACCTCACGCGCTCCCAGTGCTCAAGCCAGTCCCCCGC
>Ga0302319_10004628_pt1 | contig 28119 bp, 16 predicted proteins | sample Bog_T0_2_FD_203319 | JGI IMG/M metagenome (GOLD analysis project Ga0302319, IMG submission 203319) | Peat permafrost microbial communities from Stordalen Mire near Abisko, Sweden - Bog_T0_2 | ecosystem: Environmental > Terrestrial > Soil > Wetlands > Peat | place: Sweden: Abisko, Stordalen Mire... | reverse complement strand
TATGGCGCTGATCGTCGTGGTTTTCTATCATTTGCTGGAGAAGCCGATGATGAACCTTGGCGCGAGGCTTGCCGCACGAGTCGAGAAACGTCTGGCACAAACCGCCGCAGTCGCCCAGTAGACAGCTAGAGATTTTTGGGAAATGCTGTAGTCTGGGAGTTCATTGGTTTCCCACCCATTCCGCAGAAAAACGCGGAATGGATGGGGCACGGGGCCAGAACAAGAAACCGGCGCGATGATTCGGACGCCCCTACGGGGCTTTGGCTTGTACTGGGGGCATGACCCAGGATTCCGCTTCGCTCCATCCTGGGCTATTATCGATGGCCCCTACGGGGCCGAAGAATCGCCCTCGCATAGAGTTTCGCAAGAACCTTAGTGGATGGATAGAAGTCCTGTGACTGGCCACTGATCACTTGCTCAACTCCGCTTGCCCTGAAACAGCCGGCGCCAGAGCAGCCAGGGGGCGCTGTGCAGCAGGCGCGTCTGCTCGGCTTTAAGCGCGGCATAGGAGCGCTCCACATAGAGGTCGAACTCCGGCGGCCAGCCGATGGTGGAGCGGCGTTCGGTGTAGTCGCCCTCGGCCCACTTGGAAAGCACCGCCTTGTAGCCGACGACGTGGGTGACAAAGTCGAGCAGGCAGTGCGGCATCTGCTCCTCGACAATGAGGTAGGCCTTCTCGATGATGATCTTCTCGCGCACGTCGTTGAGGGGCATGAAGATGGTGGTCATCCACACCACCCATTCCTTCATCTCGCTGTCGAGAATTGGATAGCTTTGCGCCTTGCCCTGCTTCTTGAGCAGCGACCGGTAGGCGATGTTGCCGGCCTGCGAAGCGACGTAGAGCGGGCCGTAGAACTCGTCGAGACGGCGGTTGACCAACTCCAGCTTGTCTTTGCGGCGGGCCAGCATGCGGGCGCTCCAGGCGGTGGCCAGATAGCCGATAAAGGCCAGAAGAATGGTGAGCGCGGTTGCGTTTTCGAGAAACTTTTCCAGAAAATACATAGGCGAGCCCCTGGTTTTCCCTGAAAGCGAGTATACGCGCAGAGACAGACTGAGCAAAAGAGATTTCGAGGCGCACCGCGCCGGCCGGCTGAAGCGACGATTGATCAGCCGTGCTGTGACGCAAGAGTTCCGGGGCGCGCACTCAAGTGTGAAGCCGTGATGACGTCGATTCTCTTATGTATCCTCTGATCAAGAATAATTGTTTGCGACTGGGAAGTTTCCAGGCTATAGAAATCTTCACATACTCCCGTTCGCGGCAGGCGCGGCAGCGCACAGGGTATTGCCACCGAAGCAATCGGGGGATATCCGAAAGCCGAAGGCGTGAGGTTCTCATACTTGACGATTCGCACCAAAGACAATTCATAGAATGCCAACTCTCCAAAAAGGAAGAAAGTTACAAAACCAGCCAGTTGAGGGCGTTTGCGCCACGCGAGGCCGAAGTAGCCTGAGCGCGCAACACCCTAGACAGAGCCGAAGCAACTTAGCGGGAAAATACCCCTCAAAGCTGATCTCAACCAACCAACACCCGCCATCTGAACGCGAACAATCCGGCTCCAGTAGAACGAAGTTTGTGGTAGTAGTAGATGATTATTAGCGAGTTATTAATTCAATGGTCTGTGACGGTCATCACGACCCGTATCGAAGTTGATTCGATTGAGGTTGCGAATCACATTCCGCCGTGGAAACGACCGAATATGCGGGCCGCCATGAGCGACATGAGCAGGATGCCAGCGCCGAGTAGAAGCACGTGCTGCGTCTTGCGCAGATTGAAGCTGCCCACGCGACAGACGAGCAGGTAGGCGACAGCAAGGTTGAAGAAGCCCCAGAGAACATTGACCGTCGAGGAGGACAGGCCTTGCCCCGACGGGGTTGCGAAGGGACTTTGAAATGCGTTGCCGAAGATTCCGTTGATAAGGTGAGGCAGACTGTTGGCGAGGAAGGCGCCTCCGAAGAAGTACGCAAGAGAGTGATACCAGCGCATGATTGCTCCTTTCTGGTTGCGAAACCAATATAACACGATACATTGTTCGTACTTGTGTAGAGTGCGGCGTGGACCAGGAGGTCCACGCGACAGCCGGCCAGGAGGCCGGCGCTACCTGTACTTGTGGCGCTACCTGTACTTGTGGCGCTACCTATCCTTGCGGCGCTACCTGTTCTTAAAGCGACCGGCAATCTGGAGCAAAGCAGGAGATCCGGTCAATGCTAAAAGGGAAAAAGCACTAGCTTGCACCCATGTATATAAAGCGAACGAGGAAGAGCGCAGCCAGCAGGTAGAGCAGCCAGTCCTGGCGGCGGAGCTTGCCGGTGACCAGATGTAGCGCGGCCCAACTGATGATGCCGAAGCCCAGCCCGTTGGCAATCGAATATGTGAAGGGGATCATCACCAGGGTGAGGAAGGCGGGAACGGCGACCAGCGGGTCGCGCCAATGAATCTCGCTAATGGTGGAGAGCATCATGGAGCCGACCAGAATGAGCGCCGGCGCGGTAGCGGCCGAGGGCACAATGCCCACAAAGGGAGCTGCGCCGATGGTGGCCAGAAACAAGAGGCCAGTAACGATTGCGGCAATGCCGGTGCGGCCGCCCGCTGCCACGCCGGCGGTGGATTCCACGTAGCTGGTCACGGTCGAGGTTCCGGTGAGCGAACCAAAGACGGTGGCAATGGCGTCGGTGAAGAGGATGCGGTTGAGGCGAGGAATGGAGTTGTTCGGCTCGATCAGCCCGGCGCGCTTGGTAACGGCTACCAGGGTGCCGAGGTTGTCGAAGAGATCCACAAAGAAGAAGACGAAGACGATCTCCAGCAGGCCCTTGTTGAGCGCGCCGCGAATGTCGAGTTGGAAGGCGGTTGCGGCCAGGCTGGAGAAGCCGCCGGCGGCGGGCGTCCAATGCGTGAGGCCGATGGCCCAGGCGAGAGTAGTGATGGCCAGCACTCCGATCAGAATCGCGCCGCGCACCTTCTTCACTTCCAGAGCCACCATGAGGAGCAGGCCGAGCAGGGCCAGCACCGCGGTGGGGTTGCGTATATTGCCCAAGCCGACGAGAGTGTTGGCGTCGCCCACCACCAGTCCGGCGTTGCGAAATCCGATGAGTGCGATAAACAGGCCGATGCCACTGGCGACGGCGGCGTACAGCTCGTGGGGAATGGCGTAGAGGATTGACTGCCGGATGCCGGTGGCGGTGAGCGCCAGAAAAATGACGCCGGAGAGAAAGACCGCGCCGAGGGCCGTCTGCCAGGGCACGTGCATGCGGATGCAAACGGCGTAAGCAAAGTAGGCGTTCAGCCCCATGCCGGGGGCCAGCGCTATTGGGTAGCGCGCCACTACACCCATCATGATGGATGCGAAGCCGGCCGAGAGGCAGGTGGCGGCGGTGACGGCGGCCAGCGGCATTCCTGCTGCCGCAAGAATGGACGGGTTGACCAGCACGATGTAGGCCATCGTCAAGAAGGTTGTGACGCCGGCCAGAATTTCGGTGCGCCAGTTGGTTCCCAGGCGCGTGAACTCAAAGTAGCTTTCGATTTGCTTGAGCATAGGCGGGTATCTTCAGGAGACCACAACGCGCCGGGGAATGCAAAGCCGTTTGTGCCGCGCGCCAGGCAAGATGAGTCCAGTGCCAAGCGCGACTCGATCAGTGTTCGTGGCTTGGAACAGCATCTATCCCTTGGCAAACATCTGCTTGATGCCCCGGAGCGCCTGCCGCGTGCGTTCTTCGTTTTCGATGAGCGAGAAGCGCACGTGGCCGTCGCCGTAGTCGCCAAAGCCGATCCCCGGCGAGACCGCGGTTTTGGCTTCGGTGAGCAATAGCTTCGAAAACTCAAGAGACTTAAGAGCCTGGAAGGCCTCGGGTATCCGCGCCCAGACAAACATGGTGGCCTTGGGTAAAGCAACCGGCCAGCCTAACTTGTTGAGACCATCGACTAATACATCGCGCCGCTTGCGATAAGTCTCGCAAATCTGATGGACGCACTCCTGCGGACCTTCGAGAGCCGCAATCGAAGCCACCTGAATCGGCGTGAAGGTGCCATAGTCGAAGTAACTCTTGAGGCGGGCCAGCGCGGCCACCAGGCGTGGATTTCCCACCATGAAACCTACGCGCCAGCCGGGCATATTGTAGCTTTTGCTCAGGGTGAAAAACTCGACGGCCACGTCCTTGGCGCCGGGAACCTCCAGCACGCTCGGAGGCTTGTAGCCGTCGAAGGCGATGTCGGCGTAGGCCAGGTCGTGGATGAGATGGAAGCCATACTCGCGAGCCAGTTCGACCAGCCGCGCCAGAAACGGAAGGTCAACACATTCCGCAGTGGGGTTTGATGGAAAGTTGACAATCAGCGCCTTGGGGCGCGGCACCATGCGCGGAATGAGGTCCTCTAGCTGCGCGAGGAACTGCTCGCGATCGTGAACAGGCACACTGACCACGTGCGCACCGGCGATGACCGGACCGTAGATATGAATCGGATAACTTGGGTTTGGCACCAGCACCGTGTCGCGCGAGTCGAGAATGGCAAGGCATAGGTGCGCGATGCCCTCCTTCGATCCGATGGTGACGATGGCCTCTGTCTCCGGGTCGAGATCGACGTTATAGCGGGTCTTGTACCAGTTGCAGATCGCCTTGCGCAGGCGCGGGATGCCGCGCGAGACAGAGTAGCGGTGGGTGGCGGGCTTGAGCGCCGCTTCGACCAGCTTGTCGACAATGTGCTTGGGCGTGGCTCCGTCGGGGTTGCCCATGCCGAAGTCGATAATGTCTTCGCCGCGCTGGCGGGCGGAGCGCTTCATGGCGTCGGTAATATTAAAGACGTAAGGCGGCAGGCGTTGAATGCGGCTGAACTCTTCCATTGCTATAGTTTAAGGCAAACGGGGCGGGCGAGGCGATTGCCGGAAGAATCTTCCTCGTCTCGGAGACAGCGGAGATGTGCAGGCGGATGTGGGAGAATTACTCTCTACTCGGTCCAGCTCGATCCATAAAATCACCGGGTATTTACCGCAATACCGAGTTTCTGCGTCCAGACGGCGCAACTTCCGGTATAATCTTTCTGAGACCCGGAGAGATGGCCGAGAGGCTGAAGGCGGCGGTTTGCTAAACCGTTATAGGGGCTAAAACTTCTATCGGGGGTTCGAATCCCCCTCTCTCCGCCAGGACACCTTCTCAGAACACCCCAAGACATCCAATAGAAAGACGTAAAGCCTAGCAAATGCTAGGCTTTACATCTCTATGCATCCAGATGCATCCAGGTGCAGCCGTGTTCTGACGGGTGTATTTATGGGTGTATTCTGTTCTTGAAGTGGGTGTACTTTTCTTGAGCGGGGAGGAACGGGCATGGCCGGACTGACAGATACGGAGATCAAAAGGGCTAAAGCGGCGGAAAAAGCCTACAGCATGGGCGATGGAGGCGGACTGTACCTTTGGGTCAAGCCGACCGGCGGGAAACTGTGGCGCTGGTCCTATCGGTTTGAGGGCAAGGAAAAGCTGATGTCCTTCGGCAAATATCCAGATGTGCCCCTGGCGCTGGCCCGTGAACGCCACGCCGAGGCACGCAAACTGCTGGCTACCGGCGTTGACCCGATGGCGCAACGGAAGGCCGAGAAGACCGCAGAGAAAATCGCGGTCGAGAACTCCTTCCAGAGCGTTACCACACAATGGCTGGAGCATTGGCAGGATGGGAAGAGTCCGCGCCATGTGGACTCGGTCCGGCGGCGCATGGAGTCCGATATTCTGCCCTGCCTGGGAGCGCGTCCCATTGCGGAGATTGAGGCGCCGGAGCTGGTGGCGATGGCCAACGCGATTCAGGATCGCGGCGCACGGGATATTGCCAAGCGTGCTCTGGAGACTGTGGGGCAGGTCTTCCGTTACAGCATTGCCCCACGGCTACTCGAAGCGCAACCCGTCCAGTGAGATTCGCCCTAGCGACATTCTGAAATCTGCCCCAAAAACCAACTATGCCCGCGTTGATACCAAGGAACTGCCAGCCCTGCTCAGACGCATCGAGGTCTATCAGGGAACACACATAACCCGGCTGGCGATCAAGCTGATGGCGCTCACCTTCGTCCGCACCAGCGAGCTGATTGGAGCCAAGTGAGAGCGTTTTGCAGCTGACTCAATCCTCCGCCATAGCATGGAGATGTATCCGTTATCCCGCCATTTCACGCCACTTGCACAACGACTCCGTGTGCGCAGCGCCACCGTCGCGCAGCCAAGCGTCGAGCTGAGCAGGCTCCTTCAATTGCTGGCCGCGCGCGCGTGGCACCGCCACAAAGCGGCAATCCAGCTCAGGCAGGGCGGTCATATCGCCCCATAGTTTCTCAAATTGAGCCACCGGGAAGATATCCTCCTGCCCCTTACCCCAGCGCTTTTTCACGTCTTTGAGTGTGATGTAGGTGGGTATGCGCGCGGCCACTACGCGCACCGCCTCGTCCACGCGCATGGTGTCGGCGAGAGCATCGCGGGTCAGGCCGAAGAGGGCGAGCAAACGGTCCACATCAATCCAGTAGGTCGCGCTGTTGTAGTAGCGCAGTTGGCTCTCCAGTTCTTCGCTGGGCAGCGCCATGCCTTCGACCAGCCGGAGCTGGCCATCCACGCGGGCGAGGCCGCCGCCCCGGTCCTCCAAGTGGCGAGGAATCACCTCGGTGGTGAGCGCGGCGCCGCTATGGATGTGGAAGCCGAGAACCGCTGGATCGGCGTTCGCGCCCACCGTGTCGATGTTGTGCACCATCAAATAGTTGAGTTGCGGGCGATTCTCGATCAATCGCTGGAGAGTGCCGTTGCGCAGCAGGTTGGCAACCTCATACCAGTGGCCGACCGGATGCAGGCATTGCATGGGAAGATTGGCGGTGTAGTCAGAGCCTTCACCGGCACTGCGCGCCCACTGAATCAGCGCCGCTCGCAGCCCCTCACGCACCTTCTGCGCTTGCGCGTCCAATTGTTGCTGCGCCACCTCTTCCCACGCAAAGCGCAGATCGCGCTCCATGGGAATCATGCGTAGGCCGATGGTGCGCCCGCGGGAGAGCACGAGCGCGCCGGGATAGCCGTAATTCTGCTCCGCGGCGAGGTGAGCGGCGATTGCTTCGTGCGTAAGATAGCTGGTGGTGATGACGTGCGGAAGCGGGCAGCCGCACAGCTGGCTCACGCGCAGGCTCTTGGCCAGGTGAAGCTCGATGAAGTTGCGATATTGCCCACCGAGCTTGCAAAAAGGACTCAGCGCCTTCACCACTCCGGCGCCGCGTGTCCACCGTGTGCCCAGGCCTCCCGCCAGTGAGACCACAGCCACGCGCCCCTCGGCAAGGGCATCGAGACCGGCGGCGCGGTGACGGTCATCCAGCGAATCGACCTCGACATCCTGAATCAGGGTTGTCGAGCGCAGGCGGTTCTGGGCCAAACCGATGCGGCCGGAACGGAGATCCTGACGGATCTGTTCGTGCAGCGGGCGGTCGAGGCCGTTGGCATCAAGCAGGGTCCTGAGAGATTGCTCGTGGCTTCCTTCGACCTCGTGGCCGGCCGGCAGCATATGGTCAAAGAGCGTGTGAATCATGTCCGCGTAATCCGGCCTGGTGCCGCAGGCCGCAGTGAAGCGCTCCAGCTCGGCGCGGCGCGCGGGAGAGAGGCGAGATGCTTCGCTGCGGATGAGCGGAGGGACGTGCAGCGTGTAATAACCGGCGGGCATCAGGGCCTCGTCGCCGGAGAGCAGCGCGGCCTGGGTACCCAGCTCGTTGATGTTGAAATCGTAGACCACCGGCTCCATGGCGAAGGGCACGCTGCGCTCGATGGCGCGCTTGGTCTCGCTCATGATGGCCTGCATGCGAAGCTGGGCCTCGGCCTTGCGTTGCGGGCTGAAAAGAAATCCCATGCCGCCGCCGCTCATTCCCCCCAGCATCCAGAAGCCCCAGAAATCGCCGCGGAACTCCCCGCGAGCGCGCTCGATCAGGGTATTCGTGTAGAGATTTGCGGCCCAGGGAATGATCGTCTGGAGCGGACCGTCGAAGTTGCGCTGCAAGCAACCGCCCAGGGCGCGGATTTCACCCCGCTGGAGATGACCGGCGATCTCATCCAGAAGGTCAATCGCATCGCGGCGGCCCAGCCACTCGGTTTCACTGCGCAGCAGGTACTTCTCGGTGACCATCTCCAGGATCGGCCCCACATCCTGCGCCATGCCGCCGTGGACCAGCACCAGGCTCTGTTGCAGCTTCTCCCGAGCTTCGCGCGGAATCTCGGCAGTGGAGAAGATGCGGTGATCCGGAAGCAGGCGCCCGCGGCTGATGCCGAACTCGGGATCGCCCTCGGCGGCGCGAACCCCGTGGATGAGCTTGATGCCCGGCCAGACGCCGCCGGAATCCTGCCAGCCGCCACCGCTTCCACCCAGCCATTCACCCAGAATCGCGCGCGCGGCAACCAGCCTGCGGTCGGCCTCTTCCATCCCTCCGGTGAGTGAATGAATCTGGCCGGTGGCGCGCATACAAACCGCGATGATGCAGGCCAGCAGATTGGTGGAAACCGCGAGGCGCGAGCCTTTGGGAATATCGTTCACCTTGCTGACAATTTCAATGCCGTAGCCTTCAGTTCCCGTCAGGCGCGCCAGCAGGCTGGCCAACGGCTGGGTGGCTCCCTCGATCCCCACGGGAATGATGCCGCTGGCGATCACGCCCGCCTTGAGCAGGCCCAGGTAGTCGCGGGGAAAGTCGAAGACCTCGGCAATGGAAGAAACGTCGGCGGAAGCGTGCAGGTCAACGCTGGTCAAGCGAATGACCGGCTGGTCAATGACCCGGAACCACGCCTCGACCGGCGGCCTGGGCTGGGCGCCGGAGTTGCTCGCCCCGCGCACCGCCAGATCGATGGAGATATTCAGCACGCGCGCTCCTTCGGGGAAATCCATGCCGAGGAAGAAGATGTCGCTCCAGCCGCTGTGCGTCAGGTCCATGCGCACCGGCGTCACCTCGCGCAGAATCGGGAAGACCGGAGCGCCCGTGAGCAACTCGCGGCGCAGGCTCAGCGGATAGTCGCTGGTATGCCCGGCGCGGAACATCCACTGGTTGCCGCGCACACTGCGCACACTGCGGCGGACCTGGTCGGCGAGGGTCTGGAAGCCGAGCGCGCGGTAGCTGACGGCCAGCGCGCTGGAGAGGACGGCGCTCGGTCCCTGCTCGGCCTGGGCGGCCAGAAAAACCTCGATGGCCTCCTCGAAGCGGCGTTCCAGCAGATCTTCAAAGCCGGCATAGGGAATGAGCGCAGGCGCGGCAGTTGCCGGCAGCATGGGAATGTGAAAGCGATGGATGGCGTAGAGAAAGAAGAGCGCCCGGACGCGTTCGTAGAGGTTCTCCGAGCTGCGGCGGAAGCTTTCCAGAGCTTGGCATTCGGCGAGCAACTCTTCGAGGCTGAGGCCCTGGCACAAGGCATCCAGCGACAAATCGCGCTGCTGGCCGCCGGCGGCGATGACGCTGGTCAATCGGCTCACGAGGGCGAGCCTCCGTCCATCCCGGCCAGTTCGCGGTCGGCCAGCAGCTCAATCAATTGGGAGAGCACCTCGCTGCGATCACGGCCGTTCAGCGCCAATGCGAGCTGCGCAATCAAAAGGCCGTAGGGAGCGCCGAGATCGTAGCGCCGGCCCTGATCCTCGACCGCAAGATACTGCTCCTGGCTGGCGAGTTCGGCGAGCGCATCCACCAGCGTGACCGGCGCGCCGGAAGCTTCCTCCAGCCTGCGGTCCAGAATATCCATCACCGCCGGGGTCAGCACGTGGATGCCGAAAAAACAGAGATAGTGTCCGGCGCGAATGCCTGGAATCAGCAGGCGCTGCTCGGCTTCGGTGGGCGTGGGTTTTTCCAGCACCATATCGACGCGATACAGGTCGCTGCGCGGAGCCACGCGTCGCCCGCCGACGGTTCCATATTGAGTCAGCAAACTCTCCCGTGTGCGCTGCACACCGCTCACCGAGCATCGTTCTTTCTCGGCCAGTTGCACAAGCCGCCTTGCGGAAGGTTTGGAGGTAGTGCTCACATAGAGGTGATCGCCCACCATGTGCAGAAAGGGTTCGTTGTTGGTGAATGACCGGGCGCAATGGATGGCGTGCCCGTAGCCGCGCGGTTCAGCCTGGGGAATGAACCGGACCGAAGAGGCGTGGGGGAAGGCAGCTTCGGCATACGAGGATTCATCGCCGGGCCAGACGACAACGGCGATCTCCTCGACTCCGGCCGCGAACGACTGTTCGATCAGGATGCGAAGCAGAGATTTCCTGTTGCCTTCTCCGTCAATAAGCGTCTGGAGAGGCAAAGCGCGCTGTGAACGCGCGGCGGCGGTAATAACAGCTTTTTTGACGATCAAAGGGCACCTGCAGAAACTTTATCATGCAAACTTGCAACTTCCGCCATCTGCATGATGAAATCCAACTCCTGTAGATTGTACTTCAAATGCGGCTTGTGACAGAGTGTTTTCACCGTTCGCGCACGCAGAGGTCAAAAACCGCCATACCCGGCCAGTCTCTGCCCATTTTCATTCAGGCTGAGCTTTTGACGGCAACGCACCTGAACTCAGGGATTTTGCCGCGAGCATCCTCTGTCGCGTAGACTTATATGCGTTCCTGATTCACAATCATTCGCAATCTCAGGAGAGAACCTTCGTATGCCAGATCAGTGGAATCGCCGCGAAGTTTTGGGCGCGGGAATCATCACCGGCGCAGCAGTTGCTCTGCGGCCGCTCGCGTGGTCTGCTGAGCCGCCAGCAACCTTGCGGCTCGAAGATCGAATGACTCCGTACCCGGCCACATGGTATCGGCCATACGTCTCCAGGCCCGCGGCCGGAGCACTTTCCTCCGCATGGGTGCAGATCGATCTTGGCGCACCCTTTCTGATCGACGCACTGCGCCTCTATCCGAACTTTGACGGCGAACGCAAGTCTCCTGGCTTTCCCGCGCATCTGAAAGTCGAAGGCTCCGACACTCCGTCCTTTGAAAGTGCAAGTGTGCTGTTTGATTCTGGGTCGAATGATCTGCCCGAACCCGGCGACCGCATCTCGTATCTATCCTTCCTGAGCGCAAAGCCTGTTCGCTACCTCCGGCTCACCGGCTCGGGCCTTCGGCCGATCAAGAATGCTGAAGGTGGAACGCCTCCATCCTACGGCCTCTCATTAGCAAAAGTGGAAGTGCTCGCAGCCGGTCGCGACGTCGCGGAAGGACGACCCGTTTCCGCTGATCCGGTCACCAATAATCCCAACGATCTCGCCCAGCTCACGCGAAAGCCCCGTCCCGTCGGCGAAGGAATCCTCACCGACAATCCGCAGAATGTAATTGACCCTCGAAGCTGGAAGCAGGTTTCCAACCGCGCCGTGTTACCGTGTCGTGGCGTGGAACTCGGCGATGGCATTCTTCGCCAAGCCATGCAAAGCAACATCGACTATTTGCTCACTTCGTTCTCAGTCGACGAGATGCTTCGCCCATTTCGAGAGCGCGCGGGAAAGCCCGTCTCCGCGGGCCTTCGTCCGCCCATTCCGTTCTGGGATACTGACCTTCCGGGTTCCTCGGCGGGGCGCTTTCTTATGGGAGCGGCAAATACCCTGCGATGGCAGCAGCACGACGAACTTGATCGCCGCATACATGCGATTGTGGACGGAATTGCGGATTGCCGCCAGACCAACGGCTACATCATGGCCTATCCCGAAGACTCCATCCTGCACTCTGAGCGCGCCGGTTATACACGCGCCTGGGTCACCCACGGGCTGCTCGAAGCAGGCTATACCGGCCACCCCAGGGCATTCGAATTGCTGCGTGGCTACTACGATTGGTTTGATCGCTGTCAATATTTGCCGAAACTCCTGCGTGGAACAGCGCAAGGAGTGCAGGGCATGGTGGCCAACACTCGCCTGTATTTCTCGCCTGCCGGCAAGCCTGAAGATATTGAGGTTGTACAGCGCTTCTTTCAGGAGAACTACTGGCTCGACGGCCTCGCCCGGCGCGATCCAACGATGGTCTGGCAGTATCCATACGACCGCCCACACAACTATTTACTTACGGATATAGAAGCCTATTTCGACCTATACCGCGCTACAGGAGATCCCCGCTACAAGGCTGCCGTGCAAGGCGCATGGCAGCTCTATTACGATAACTGGGAGCACATCGGCGGATCGATTGCCATCACCGAGTTCGGTGAGTTTCCACCAAAGTCCTATCGGCTCAAGGCCCAATTCGAGTTTTGCGAAACCGGAGAACTCTGCGGGAGCAGCTTCTGGGCATTTCTCAATCAACGATTTCACCTTCTCGATCCCGATGAAGAGACCTACATCACCGAAGTCGAGAAATCCATCTACAATGTCGGCATCGCCAACCAGTTTGACGGCAAGGGATTCTTTTACCACGCGCGCCTGGTAGGCAAGAAGGGCGACCGCGCCGTCAGTTACTGCACTAACTCGTGCTGCGAGGGACAAGGTACTCGGCTCGTCGGCAGCATCCCGGAGCATCTGTATTCCGTGGTTCCCTCCGGCTCCCATCCCGGCCTGTATATCAATATATTCGCTCCTTCCACGATTCATTGGTCACAGCACGACGACCGCCCAGATGAGGAACTCAAGCTCACCATGAAGACAACCTTCCCTTACGATTCCGGCGTGAAACTCCTCGTTGAACTCCCAGCGCCACGCCGCTCCGTGCTTCGCCTCAGGACACCCTCGTGGGCGACCGCCGAGATGCCGGTATATATCAATGGAAAGCTGGCTGCCACTGGCAAGCCCGCCAGTTACGTCGCACTCGACCGCACCTGGAAATCAGGAGACACGGTCTCCTTTACGCTTCCAACAGGCTTTCGGCTCACGCGCTACGCGGGTATGGATCAGATCGAAGGGCATGAGCGTTACGCACTCGAATATGGGCCTATCCTGCTCGCCATTGTTGGCTCGGAGGATGCCCGGCTGCGCACGACAGGAACTTCAGCCGAAAGCTTCACGAGTCAATTGAAGGCCATTCCAGGCCAGCCGCTGCACTTCTCCATTGACGGCGACTCCAACCATCGCTATATGCCCTACTACGCCATCAAGGAAGAAACCTTCACCTGCTTCCCAGTCATCGAGAAAGCTGCAATCACTGGATAGATTTCGCCAGTCTCGGGTGATTGAGCGTAACCGTCCAGGCTGGCCCTAGCTCATCTTCCAGGGCGCGCGGTATTCGCGAGTCATCAGCTTGCTGGCTGCGGTATCGCCAATGATCTTCTCTTCCTTTGCGTCCCAGTGGATCTTTCTTCCGGTCAGCATGGAGATCAGGCAAAGGTGTCCGGGGATGGCCGAGTGATGGCCGACTTCAACTGATGTAACGGTCGCTTCACGCGTTCGTATGCAGTCGAGCAAGTTCTGCTGGTGGTTGGAAGAGGCGTAGAGCTTCACCTTGCGCAGTTCCCTGGGCAGGGATTCGCCCTGCTTCCAGGCGGGATTCGAGGCGTCAAATCCTCCACGATCTACCCACACCCAGCCTTCGGCGCCAATCCATTTCACGCCCATCCTGATGTCGGGATAGCCGCCGGCGATGGTCATGGTGACGCCCTGCGGATATTTCAATTCAAACCGGTATTTGGGCGCGGTGTTCCAAACCGCGTTGGCGGGCGGCAGGTCGCCGCTGCCTTCAACCTCAGTCGGACCGGAGTTATCCAATCCCAGGCCCCAGTGGGCAATGTCGCAGTGATGGCCGATCCAGTCAAGAAGCTCGCCGCCGCCGGTGTCGTAATTCCAGCGCCAGGATTTATGGGAGCGTGCCCTGATGTAAGGCTCCATCCGGGATGGGCCGACCCAAGCCTCGTAATCCAATTCCGGCGGAGGGTCGGAGACGAGCAGATCCCAGGCCTTGGTGCCGGGCACAACTTTCTCAAGGCTGGCTACATTCACCCCTTGGGTAGCCAGGCTGGCCAGCGCCTGTTTTTGCACGCCGTCAAAATCGGAGTTGCCACCGGGCAGGCCTACTTCCACATGAGTCACCGTACCGATGAGTCCATTGCGGACGATCTCCGCCGCCTTGTGAAAATTGGGAAGCGAGCGCTGCCAGGAGCCCATCTGCCAGATAATGCCGTTCTGCTGGACTGCGCGAACAATGGATTGCTGTTCGGCGATAGTGTGCGCCAGCGGCTTTTCGGCGTAGATGTCCTTCTTGCGGCGCGCGGCTTCGGTGGCGATGACCTCATGCCAATGATCGGGTACGGCGATCATCACGGCATCAATGTCGTCGCGTGCAAGCAACTCCCGGTAATCGCGATATCCTTTGCAATCTTCTGTTCCGTAAAAGTTGTTGATCATCTTGACCGCGGCCTGCAGATGATTGGCATCAATGTCGCATGCCGCCACCACCTGGCAATCCTTCGACGCCAAAAACGACTGAGTATTGCCCGGCCCCTGCCAGCCCATGCCAATTACGCCCAGATTGATACGGTTGTTGGCTGAAGCTGCCGAGCTTTGCGCTTGGCCGCGCAGCAACACAGGCAGAATTGCCGCCGAGCCGGCAGCCTTCAAAAAGTGGCGGCGATTGAACAAACGAAGCCGGAGTGTGTCTTCAGAACTGGACTTTTGTATCATGACACAACAATATATCACCTTCCCCATTGGGGTTGCATCCGCGTATGTTGAGCGCCGGGCAATCGCATGATCGTGATGGCCGATCAGGTTGCTCGCCGTCGGAACCGGCCGCCCATCCTGGTCCGGCGCCTCAACTTCAGTACCAGCTCCTTGTTCCGTGTACAAGTATCTGCTGCTTGCTATGGCGCAAGCGGCACGCCAGCAGCATTAAAACCAACGGCAAATGCCGGCGAATTGCCCTGAAGCGTGTAATCGCCAACAGTAGGATTGGTGAACAATGGGTCGGAGAGCACTGAGTTCGCATCCAAAGCCTGGCTGCCGAAGAGAGCATTGCTTGCTTTGGAGACGTTTTGATACAATACGTTACAGTTAATTGTTCCTGGGTTAGAATCCACGTAGGATGAATTGGAAAGATAAACGCCAAGGTCCGAACCGCCGCCACCTATCAGGTAAATGATGTCGTGCGTGATCGAAAAGTGAGTGGGACTGAGATCATCATCTTGCGCATAAACGCCTATCCGTGGATTATTGAACTGTAAGTTCACAGCTGTATTGTTCACAAACAGAGCAATATTTTGCAGGGAAGTTGTCGCCGTTCCGCTGGTTGCGCCGTTCGCCAACTGAATCCCTATGCGATGAATCGTATGCGGGGCCAATGCGGTCTTAAAGATATAAACGGCGACCGTACTGGTCGCCGTTCCGCTGCCAATTACATTGCCATCTGCCAGTAGATTGAATTGCGCGCTCGTATTTCCCGACGCTGTACCGGAAAGTTGAACCACAATCGTACTGGCAGCCACGCTTCTGGGGAAAAACGAGGGCAGCAGATCGATACGCGTGGTTCCGTTGTAATTCATAGTCCCTGAGGCCAAGCTTGTTCCCAGCGATCCACGGTCATAGATAGCCACAGGTTGCAGAACCACTACATTGTTATCTGCCGCATTTCCCTGGCCGCCGTGGGAAATATAGATTCCATCGTTGCATCCGCTCTCTATCACATTCTTTGTGATTGTCATGCCGCTGACATGGTCATCCAGGTATATACCCTGACACCATCCCCATTGCAGGTAGTTCCCCGAGCCGTCGCGCATCAGGCCGCCTATATTCTCGATGCGGTTTCCAGAGATTGTCATGCCGTAGTTATCATACCCGGAAAAACTTCCCGCCCATGAATACATTGCTCCGGTATCATTGGTTTGCTGGCTGGTGTTTCGGATCACGTTGTTTGTAATGGAGGAATGTCCTGAGGAGAAATTGATTCCCCAGCGTCCTGCGCCGTCGATGATATTACTATCGATGGTATCGGAGGCGCCGCCGGCATTGATTCCCATCGAGGCCGCGTTGATCTTCCCCAGCCCCGTCAATGAGTTGTTTGTAATGCTGTCGTTATTTGTTCCAACTAGAAGGATGCCCGATCCACCAAGTTGATTAAACGTATTGCCGGTAACAGTATTTTGCGAGGAGCTGTCAAGGCCGATTCCGTTTCCTGCATTCAGAAAGGTGTTTCCACTGATCGTGCAATTGGTCACGCTGGAGGCATAGAGGGTTGACGTGGAGGGATTCCAAGAATCGGAATAACCAACTGCATTCACTGGCGAGAGCGTATCGCTGAAGGTCAAACCGCTGATCGTGATATTCGAAGCATTGTTGAGCGAGATCAGCGTACTAAGTTGCGCAGCTACGACGGTATCCGTGTTGAGGGTGTCAGGGCTTGCCGGCATTAGATACACTTTGCCGGAGCTTTTGTCGTAAGCGAATTGACCGGGCGCGCTTAGGTCGGCTGGATCAGCCAGCACACGCCAGCTTGCGGTAGTGTTGCCTGCGCTGTTTCCGCCTTCGAGTCCGGTTCCAATGCTGTCGCTGTCTTGCAGTGTAATGGTGTTATTGGCCGCGTCGACACTCACGATGGTTGTGAAGTAATCGCTCCAACGGACGTTGTCGATCACCTGAACGGTAGCTCCCGGCTTCACCGAAGCAGTCAGATCGGCCGGCAACACAGTGATCGTGTTGCCTGTGGTATTCGCCATATTCGGGTCTACAATTCGCCAACCGGAGATATATGGCAGATCGGCGTTGTAACCCCTATCAGCCGGCATCTGCCTTACTCCCGCAACGGTCAGATCAAGGCCTACAGGCTGAGCCGCGCTGGCCATATAAATGCCGTTTCCCTGGCTAGTCCATCCAGTGATAACTTCACCGCCGCTAATTACTACGGGGCCTGTTTGTCCAGTAACCGGCTCCCATGTCTCTCCGTTATCTGATGCGGTAAGCGCAAGCGTGCCGCTGAGATAGTAGGTCCCAGGAAAGATCTGAGTGGTCTTGATCGTGGAAGATTGTTGCATCGCCTGCTGTGCATGGGCTAAGGTCAAGAACGGCGCGGCAACAGATCCATCTGCGCTATCGCTTCCATTGGGAGAGACGAAATAACTTGCTCCTGAGCCGGCGGAAAAGCTTTGCGAAACCGGTGTGGCTGCCGCATAAGTGCTGTTCCCCGCCTGCGTGGCCTGAATCGTGCAGTTCCCAACGGCGATCAAAGTGGCCGTGGCGCCGGAGACTGAACAGACCGACGATGTGGTCGAGGTAAAGCTGACAGGCAACCCGGAAGTGGCCGTGGCCGACAGTGAAAGTAGTGTACCGGCCGTTTGGCCGGCAATTGCGCCAAAGGTGATTGTCTGCGATTCCTGTGTGGACTGTTGAGAGTTATCACAGCTTGCCAGAAGCGCCAGAAAAAGGCTGACACATCCCAGGAACCTAGCTTTATGGTGAGTGGAAGACACTGCGGGCAATTTTGGCAGATATACGACGATGTAATTGTTCGTCATAGACAACTCCCATTCAGTGAGCATCTGATTGCATTCTCTCATAATCGAGCCGTGCGCCTCGTCTCTGAACATTTGGGCTGTCTGGAGGGTTTCAGTGATCTGGTTTGAAACTGTTTCTGGAACATTGAAGTCAGAGTGCCTTTCTACAGATAAGCCTGAAGCCTGGTAAGCCTCGAAGATCATCGAGCCAGTACTGAGCCTTGTAATTGCCCATCCGAACGAGGGATTTCCGGCCCGCTCGTCATCGCTGGCGATGGGGCTACGTGAAGCCTTTCTAGCAGCAATCGATGGATTTTACTCAATCTCCAATGCGGGAGTGATTGGCTCCACTACCCTGCGGAAATCCGGATGGCAGTTGCGCGCAGTGCGGTCAGGGTTGTACTCTTGGTTGGCTGGAATTGGAGCTTGGAAATCCGGCGACCATTTCCCTCGTTGCGCGCTTGTTGCCACCCCAATTTGGCGGCCGGCGGTCGAGGGATGGTTGCGAACGGCCTTGGCGGCTCCAATCCGCTGCCCGACAGAGAGGGGACAAAGAGGATGAATCGACGCAAGTTTATGGAAACCGCAGCCGCATCGGCTTGTTTCACTATTCTTCCAAGAAATGTACTGGGTGGAGCGGGGGTCATCGCGCCCAGCGACAAGATTACCCTGGCGCACATCGGCACCGGCACGGAGGGTCTGCGCGAGATGACGAAGTTGATTGCCGTCCCGGAGATTCAGATTGTCTCCGTATGCGATCCTTCAAAGTACGCCGTGGGATATCGGGATTGGGGGAAGGACGGCCTTCTCAACGACCTGCGAAACGCCCTTGGGAAGCCAGGCTGGAGGGCGGGAACTGAAGGCACCGTTCCCGGAGGCCGCGAGGTCGCCAGAGACTTTGTCGAGAGCTACTATGCAACTCAACGGCCGGGCGGCAACTTCAAAGGCTGCTCTTCCTATGCCGACTTCCGCGAACTGCTGGAGAAGGAAAAGGACGTGGATGCGGTCAAAATCATGACCCCGGACCATCTGCACGGCATCGCCAGCATCGCCTGCATGAAGAGGGGCAAGCATGTGATCATGCACAAGCCCATCGCCAATCGACTGGAGGAAGCCCGGCTGGTGATCGACACCGCCCGCGAAAAGGGCGTGGCCACGCACTTCATGCCGTGGGACTCCAACGGATCGATGGATCAGGTGATGGCCTGGATCAACGGCGGCGCTATCGGCAAGCTGCGTGAGATCCACAACTGGACCAACCGTCCCGTGTGGCCGCAATACGCCCATCTTCCCTACGCTACTCCTCCCATTCCAGATGGCTTTGACTGGGATTTGTGGTTGGGTCCGGAGGCCGACCGTCCCTATTCGCCCGACTACACGCACATGGTCTTTCGCGGATGGTATGACTTCGGCGGCGGCTCCATGGGAGATATGGGCCAATACAGCCTGTGGACGGTCTTTAATGCCCTGGAGCTAAGTTCGCCCACCAGTATCGAGCCGATGCTCGGTCACACCTGCGGCTTCAAAGACAGCATCGCGTTCCAAGTGCGCAATGACTTTTCCTTCCCCATTGCCAGCAGCGTCCGTTTCAAGTATCCGGCAAGCGGCAAAAGGCCGGCGGTGGACTTGATTTGGTATGAGGGCGGGATGCGTCCCCCCACGCCACCCGAAGTTGAAATCGACAACAAGGAACTTCCCGTCGAGGGCATGATGTTTATCGGCAGCAAGGGCAAGATACTGTCGGGCTTTATGCTTGAGGACCCGCAACTGATTCCTGCCAGAAGGATGCGCAAGTATCCGCCGGCGCCCGCCCGCCCGCAAGAGCAGCAGGGCGGCGCCTCGCCAGCCATGCGCCAGTGGATTGCCGCCGTCCGGGGCGGAGCGCAACCGCAATCGAGTTTTTTGAGCGCAGGCCCCATCTCAGAGGCCGTCAACCTGTACTCCGTCGCCCTGCGCACGGGCAAGAAATTGCTCTACGACAGCGCCTCGCGGAAGATCACCAACGTAGCGGAAGCCAACAAGTATTTGTCCCGCGATTACCGAAAGGGTTGGGATCCGCGGTCCATCTAAAGGAGAATCGACGTGCAAGCATTTTCAAGAAGGCAATTTCTATCTGGCAGCGCGATGTGCCTAGCCGCCTCGGCGATGAAACTTGAAGCCAACGCGCTGGGGCTGCCCATCGGCTGCCAAACCTTTCCGCTGCGCGAGACGATCGGAAAGGATTTCGAGGGCACCCTGCATCAGATTGCGGGCGGCGGATTCCAGATGATCGAGCTGTGCTCGCCAGCCGGTTTCGCGCAATCAGGCTTCGGTCCCTTGGCAAAGATAAAGCCCTCCGAGCTTCGCCGCAGGATTCATGACGCGGGCCTGGGTTGCATCAGCAGCCACTTCGGAATCTCGGAGCTGAGGGAGCAGTTGGACGGCCGGATCGCGTTTGCCAGCGAGCTGGGTCTGAAACAAATGATCTGCCCCCACTTGGGCCTTGCCGACAACGCACCCATGTCAGCCTGGTTGAAGGCTTGCGACGATTTGAACGAGATCGCCGAAAAGGCCCACAAAGCCGGCCTTCAACTGGGCTACCACAACCACGAACTCGAGTTCAGGGAGATCGACGGTGTGCTGATTTACGACGAGTTGATGAAGAGGATGGACCCGGCTTTGATCAAGATGCAATTCCAGGACGCCATCCCTCCGAAATACGATCCCCTCGCCTTTCTCGCCAAATATCCCGGCCGGTTTATCTCACTCCATCTCTCCGATTGGACGGCGGAGAGGAAAGAGGTTGCCATCGGGCAGGGCGCCATCGACTGGAAGAAGTATTTTGCCGCGGCCAAGGCTGGTGGAGTCAAGAATTACTTTGTGGAAATGGACTGGGAGTTGATGCAAGCCAGCGTTCCCTACCTGCGTAAACTGAAGGTGTAGCGAGGGCGTTGATCGCAGAGATTCGCAGGCTATCGCGGTTCTCCAATGTGCTGCTGGGAGGCTCGCCGCGGCGAGCCTCCTCAGTATGGGGCTAACGGCAGCCCGCCTCAAAACAGAGGTTCTTGCTGAAAAACGGCATCACGTGATTCTGAAAGCGGTCAGCAACGGCGCTGGTGTGTGTGCCGGGGTAGATTTCAAAGCTGTTCGCGATTCCATAGTTGTCCATGATCTCGTGCAGTTTGGTGGCGTCGAAGCGCAAGCCGTCCTGGTCGCCGGCGTCCATGGCGATGGCGCGATACTGCTTGAGATTTCCGATGTACTGGTGAACAAAGACGAGGGGAGCGTTGGCCGTCATCTTAGCCGCGACCTCCGGCACCGGAACTCCGTCCTTCGTCGGCAGATCAAGGTAGAGCGGCGGGTTCTTGGGGTTGGGCGCCCACGCGGCGGCAGTAGCAAGCTGTGCGACGCCGAATCCCGGCAAGGCGGCTGCCGCATCGGCCGGCGATGTCGCCGCGGCAATCTTCTTTTCGTTGGCAATCGCCATCTCCTTCATCCGGTCCGCGGGGCCAGGCCCGCCGCCACCCATCGGCGACATACAACAGGGGCTCATGATATAAAGCGCGCCGAACACATCCGCATGTTTCATGCCGATGCGCGACGCGCCGTATCCACCCATGGAGTGGCCAACCAAACCGCGGCTCGTGCGTTCGGGAATCGTCCGGTAATGCGCATCGATATACGCAACCACGTCGTGGGCGATGTAGTTTTCAAAATCGCCGGTGGTGACTGAACTGGAATACATCGAGCCGTTGTAGATGGTCTTCGAGTCCGGCAGCACGACAATCATTTCTTTGGCGCCCTGGGCGAATGCGCCTTCGATGGTCTGCGGCACATGAATCTCATGCGTCCACTGCTCAGCTCCAATGAAGAAGCCGTGCAGCGCGTAGACGACCGGGTAGCGGCGATGCTTTTCCCTCTCGTAGCTGGGCGGCAAGAAAACGATCACGTCACGATCAACGGCGTCGCCTTCCAGATTGCCCTCCAGCGCTGCGCCGTGAATCTTGATGTGCTCAACCGCAACCGGCTTCGCGCCAGGAATCACTGGCGGGATGATGGTCTGCACCTGCGCTGAAATCCCTGGCGCAACCGCAAAAGCCATCGCAAGCGTCAATTCACACAACAATCGCATTGTCCTCATTGGAATCCTCTCTGATGCACTTAACTCTGGAACTCTTGACGAAACAGACTAGGCGCAAGATGCAACAATTCGAATAAATCGCTTCATCAAGGTCGATTTTATCGATGGTTTTTTGTCCTCGCCGGAACCGTTCTGAAATTGCCTCCAATCGCGCGCTTGATCAAATCGTTTCCACATTGCGGCTCATCCCCGGCAACCCCGCCAGGGCATTGACCTCCGAGTTGCTGATGCTCAAATCCTTGCAGACTAGAATCAACTGAACGTCGATTGAGAGCGATTGAGTTTTTCGACGGCAGGCGCAAATCCGCCCACGCAAATCCGCCCAATTGCACCACTGTCTGAAGAATTTCACAGGCATCGAGCGTCGTGTCCATGACACAAGAATACATCGAATAAATCGATGTGCAAGGTGAAATAATAGGACTATTCTCCGAGAACTTCTCTCCAGTACTCTGACAGCAATCTGGTTGGAATCGCGTGGTATCCAGAGGGCGCTTCAGGCAGATACAATCTCAAAGGACGAATAGACTCGCTTCAACCTCAGCAGCCAATTTCTTTGAAGGATGTACAAGTCAATGTTCAGCTCTGTTTATCGGCGGCTTTCAATCCTGGCTCTCAGTCTTCTGGCACTTTCATCTGCCGTTTCGTTTGCGGCTCAACCGCAACCGGCTGCGGCTCGCATCATTGTCGTCAATCTCCAGGACACGGCAGGGCCGGTTGATCGCTTCTTCGATTTATCCGTTGGGTCTGATTATCCCGGCACACTGATTCGCGAAGACAGCCAGGCTCAACTCAAGCTCGCCGTGGATGAACTCGGCTTTCGGTATATTCGCTTTCACGCCATCTTTCACGACGTGCTGGGAACCGTGCGCGTCGAAGATGGAAAGACCGTCTATAACTGGACCAAGATCGACCAGCTTTATGACGACTTGCTGGCGCGGCACATTCGACCGTTTGTCGAGCTTGGCTTTACTCCCAAGGCGATTGCTACCTCGCAGAACAGCATCTTTTATTGGAATGGCAATACATCGCACCCCAAGCCGGAGGCATGGCGCGACCTTATCGATGCATATATCCGACACATTGAGCAGCGCTACGGAAAGGACGAAGTGCGCACCTGGTTTTTTGAAGTATGGAACGAGCCTAACCTCTCCGGCTTCTGGGAGGGCGCTGATCAAAAGGCATACTTCGAGCTATTCGATCTGACCTCGAAGACAATCAAGTCCGTTGACCCCGCTTTGCGCGTGGGAGGGCCGAGCACCGCCGGTGCGGCATGGGTTCCGGAGTTTCTCGCCCATGTGAAGCAGAGCGGCGCCGCGGTTGACTTTGTGACGACGCACACCTATGGCGTTAACGGCGGATTTCTCGATGAAGAGGGGAAAGGCGATACAAAGCTCGATCCCTCGCCCGACGCAATTATCGGCGACGTGCGGCGTGTGCGTGAGCAGATTTCAGCCTCGCCGTTTCCAGGCCTTCCGCTGTACTTTACCGAGTGGAGCACGAGTTATACGCCGCGCGACTCGGTGCACGATTCCTATATCAGCGCGCCCTACATCCTGACCAAGCTCAAAGCCAGTCAAGGATTGCTGCAAGGAATGAGCTACTGGACTTACACCGACCTATTCGAAGAACCGGGACCGCCGACGGCAGCGTTTCAAGGGGGCTTCGGCCTGTTGAACCCGCAGGGCATCCGCAAACCCGCGTACTTTGCATACAAATACCTTCACGCACTTCAGGGCGAAAGCCTAATAACCAGCGATTCGCAGGCGCTTCTTTCTACTCAAAGTGGTAACGTCGCGGCGATCATCTGGGACTTCGAGCAGCCGGAGCAGAAGGTGAGCAATCGCCCCTTCTATACAAAGCTGGTGCCCTCGCACACGGCCCCGCCCGTCGAGCTGCATTTCTCGCATCTTGCGCCCCATGCCACTTACCGCCTGCAAGTGTATCGCGTTGGGTATAAGGCCAACGATGCGTATTCGGCATACATCGAAATGGGGTTGCCCAAAGAGCTGAGCGCGGCACAGATTGCCCACCAGAACGAGCTTACACGCGATCTGCCGGAGACGGACAAGGTTGTGCACAGCGGGCCTGCGGGCACGTTCGAGTTTACGGCGCCGATGAACTCGAACGATGTTGTGCTCGTCAAACTGACACGCAGTCAAGCAAGCAAATAGAAGACTTAGTTCGCTGATAGGGTCAAAGGGGGCTTTTGTATGAATCGATTTGCAGGTCTTTTCCACGTGGTTATCCTCTCTGCGGTTTTTCTTTCAATGGAGGCATGCGGAGGAGGAAGTTCGGGAGGCGGGGGAACGAAACAGAACCTTACCACGCCTACGGTTACGGTCTCGCCGGCATCCAGCAGTATTACCACTGCGCAGAGCCTTGCTGTCACCGTTACTGTCATTGGCACGGGTGCAACGCCTACCGGATCGGTGGTTCTCTCCAGCGGCAGCTACACTTCCTCGGCCGCCACTCTCAGTTCCGGCTCGGCGACCATTACGTTTCCGTCGGGTTCGCTGGGCGCAGGCTCTGACACGTTGACTGCCAATTATTCTCCAGACAGCGCCAGTTCCGCGACTTACAACAGTGCTTCAGGAACCGCTTCAGTGACCATTACGCAGGCTGTAACCAAACCCACGGTGACCGTCACGCCTGAAGAGACCACACATCCCTACGCGGAAAACCTGATTGTTACCGCTACCGTAGCCGGTGGCAGCGGAACGCCGACGGGCAGCGTGACGCTCTCCAGCGGAAGCTATACTTCCTCGGCGGTAGTGTTGAGCTCTGGAGCCGCGACCTTCTATGTTCAGCCCAGCTCGCTGGCGCAGGGCTCCGATACACTCACCGTCACCTATACCCCCGACACCTACAGTACATCGATCTATGCTCCTTCCACGGGCACGGTGGACATGGCCATCACCTCGCCCGGCAGCACCAATATTGCCGTCACGATCAACACCTTGGCCAATCGCCACCAGATCAGCCCGTACGTCTATGGCATCAACTCGATGAACGAGAGCGATATCTCTAATTTGTCGCCGGCGATCGTGCGTTTTGGAGGCAACGAGGCCACGAATTACAACTGGAAGCTCTTCACCTATAACGCGGGGGGCGATTGGTACTACGAGGACTTCGGCCTTGGCGGCGTCGACTCCGTTGCGCTGACGCAGAATACGGTGAACTCCGGCAGTCACATGCTCACCACCATGCCAATGCTAAATTGGGTGGCCAAAGAATCCGAAAATGGCACCAACCACAACTGGAGCTTTTCCGTCGCGACGTACGGCGCCCAGTGTTCTACAGATCCTTACAATTCTGATGCCGGCAACGGCCTGAAACCCGACTGCTCGACGCCGATTACCACCCAGCAGGTGACGACCGCATATTACCCGCTAGTTGACGCTCCCAGCGACTGCACCACGGGCAACTGCCTTTATCGCAACGAATGGGCCGCGGCGCTCGCAACGGCCTTTGGCAGCGGCATCTGCAATGTCCCTTATTCGGCGATTACGAGTTGCCACTTCTACGATATGGACAACGAGCCAGAGATCTGGGATGGATCGCACAGGGACGTTCATCCCAACCACCCTGGTTACACCGAGTTGTCGAATCTCTTTGAGGCGGAAGGAACCGCGCTGAAGACCTGGGACCCGAGTGCGGTTCGTTTTGGGCCCATCACCTGCTGCTGGAATTATCTCTGGACGGCAGGCCCCACAGGCGACGACAAGAATGCCCATGCCGGCATCGATTACGCGCCATGGTGGTTGAACCAGATCAATTGGTTGGATCAGATCAACGGAAGCCGTACCCTCGACGTCTTTGACATTCATGCGTATTTTGGCGACAACATCAGCACCACCGGCTTAACCAACCCGCAACTTCGCGCCGAAGTTGGCAAGTACCTCCGCACTTATTGGGATCCGACGTACTACAACGCCGGGGACGATGCGGATTGGATCACGACGACACAACCCAATCGCGGCGTTACCTTCCTCATCCCGCGCCTCAAGGCCCTGGTGAACGCCATCTATCCAGGAACGCCGCTTTCGTTCACCGAGTGGGAATCGTTCTTCAACGAGTGGGAGTTCGCAACTGCTCTCTCCGACGCGGACGCCTACGGTGTCATGGGCCGCGAGGGATTGAGCTTTTCCACGCGCTGGGGCGGGCCTTCAGCGACCGACAGCACCACCAATCAGCCCCATCCTAACTACACCTCCTTCAAGCTGTGGACCAACTACGACGGAGCCAAGCACGGCTTCGGCACCCTCTCCATCTCGGACCAGAGCAGCAGCAATCCAAATCTTTTCAACAGCTTCGCAGCTCTGGATACAGCCGGCACGACGATGACGATCATGGTTTTGAACAAGGACCCTGACAACACAGCCAATGTCACCTTCAACCTGAACGGATTCAGCGCCTCCACTTATACGGCGTACACGGTGGGATCGACCAACCCCGGCGCGATCACAGCTTCGGCCTCGACCCCTTGGAGCGCGACGCAGAACTTTGCGCCCTACAGCATCATGCTCCTGGTGGTCAGCGGAAGCCAGTCCTCCAAGCCCGCGTCGGAATGGTATTTGAATCCCGACGATCTGATGATTCCAGCCTCGGGCACAGGGATTCTGAATCCGAAGATCATGAGCGGCACGGCCACCGTGACCCTGACCTCGGCGGTCTTCGACGCCTTCGAGGGCGCTACGGCTTGTAGCGGTTCGCTCACGCTGACCAACGCCACCATCACCCCCACCACGCCGGCCACCATCACCGTCAACCCCGGCAGCTCCACAGGCTTCTGCCACTACACCGTCACCGGCAACGACGGCACTTCCACGCAGACTGAAGGCGGCTGGATCGTCGTCGGTAAACCCGCAGCCACGTTTGCCGTCAGCGGGGGCAACAGCCAGTCGGGAAGCGCAGGAACGACTCTGCCGCAGCCGCTCGCCGTCACACTGTCTTCTGTCCCGTCCGGCTTTTCGGAAGCGGGCGCGAGCATCTTGTTCACCACCTCGGCCGGCACGCTCTCCAACGGCGCAGCCAGCGGCAGCAAGGTCATTGCCACAACGAATTCGTCGGGCCTAGCCTCAGTCACACTTACCCTGCCGTCTACCGCAGGATTGGTGACTGTCACTGCGCAGGATCAGTTTGCGCTCGGCGGAGCTTCGGTCACATTTACCGAAACAGCCAACTGACCATGCAAACAGCTTGCTTGTTCCTCCATGGCGTTCCTGGCGCCATGGAGGCGCCGATTCCAGATAGTCATGATGAAACATCAAACATACGGTCACTTCAAAACGCCAAGGAAAGCTTTATGAGAAAACGGAGTTGGATGTCGTGTTATCGGCAATGTTACTGCGAGTCAGGCAAAATAATTGCTCTATCCCTGGTTGTTGGATTGGCTCTCGGCGCTTCTACAGCCGCTCAGAATGGCCCCGCGCACCCCAACTGGCCGGGGCCTGGGCAGCTTTTTGTTGGAGCTTGTTATCAACCCATCGATCGCTCACCGGCGCAGATTGATGGCGACATTGCGATCATGAAGCACGCTGGATTCAACGTCGTGCGCATGGGCGATCTGTCGTGGGATTCGTTTGAACCCTCGCAAGGCAAGTTTGATTTCGAGTGGTTCGACAAGGTGATGGACAAGATGCAAGCCGCCGGCATCAAGGTGATCCTGGATATTCCCGGCTCGCCCGCGCCCATCTGGCTGCATCGCGCTTACCCCGGCGTCGATATCATCAGCCAGAACGGCGCGCGCCTCCCTCCAGCGGAACGCTATATGGATAACATCAGCGATCCGGGTTACGTGCGCGAGCTGGGAATTCTGGCCGATGCGATGACGAAACGCTATGCCCATCATCCGGCGGTGCTTGCCGTCGGCTATAACAACGAAATCGGCAACGGCTATATCTCGTATTCAGAGGCCGACCGGCAGCGTTTCATCGCATGGCTCAAAAAGAAGTACGAAACCATTGAAGAACTCAACAAGGCCTGGGCGGCTCAGCGTTGGTCGCGCCGGTTGAACAGCTTCGAGGACGTTGACCTGCCGCTTGCCGACGGGCCTGGGCCCTCTGAGCGTTTTTTAGATCTTCATCGCTATTGGTCCGATGTTACAGTGGCACGGCTCGAAGAGTTAGATGCAATTCGCCGCCGCAATATGCCGGAACTTCCATCAATCTCGAATTTGTGGGACACCGCATCGAGGCGAGGCTTCGATTATCTCGCCACTTACAAGTCGTATGTCTCCTTCGGCGCCGAGGGCTTCTATCCGGGCGACCCGGTCAGCGGCGCGTTTGGGGCCATGACGGTCAAAGGCGATCTGCAGACGCCCATCTGGTTCAATGAATTTACCGCGGGCGGCGGAGGTTACTACGGAACGCCGGGCCGAAGCCGGATGTATGCACATCTCGCGCTCATCATGGGCGCGCAAGGAATTCTTGCCTGGACCTTCAATAGTCATCTTGGCGGAGAGGAGCAGGCGCTCTTTGGGCTGGTCGATCACGACGATACTCCCTCCTGGAAGGTGGACGAGTTCGCGCGGATCGCAACCGAATTCAAGCTGCTCTCGAAATACGGTTTCCCGCGTTCTACGCATCCGCAAGTGGCCATCGCCTATTCCTTCGATTCCTTCATCGATTCAAATCCGAATGGTCCATCCAATACGACGCGCCAATTCTTCAAGCC
>Ga0302319_10004626_pt1 | contig 28120 bp, 28 predicted proteins | sample Bog_T0_2_FD_203319 | JGI IMG/M metagenome (GOLD analysis project Ga0302319, IMG submission 203319) | Peat permafrost microbial communities from Stordalen Mire near Abisko, Sweden - Bog_T0_2 | ecosystem: Environmental > Terrestrial > Soil > Wetlands > Peat | place: Sweden: Abisko, Stordalen Mire... | reverse complement strand
GAAGCGCCCACCGAGGAGTTTCGAACCCTGCGCACGCGCCTGAACCACATGCAGAGTCTGCAGCCGATCCATACCGTGGTTGTCACCAGCCCTTCGCCTGCGGAAGGCAAATCGTTCGCGGCGATCAATCTTGCCATGGCTCAGGCTCAATTGTCCGGGAACCTGACGCTGATCTGCGACTTCGATTTCCGGCGGCCGATTGTTCACAACCTGCTGCAGATTGAACGCAGCCCCGGCGCAACGGACTACTTGCAAGGCAAGGTGCCGCTGCACGAGGCGATTCGCAAGATCGGGGATACCAACCTGTACGTGATGCCCGCCGGTGAAGCCGTGATCAACCCGTTGGAACTGCTGAACCTGAAGGAGGTCAAGGATGTGCTGGACAAGCTGCCGACCGTCTTCAATTGGGTGATCCTCGATAGCCCGCCGCTGCTTTTTGCCGCCGACGCAAATCTGCTTTCGACGTTGTGCCACGGTACGGTGCTGGTGGTGCGGATAGGATCGACTACCATCGATTCCGTCACCCGCGCAATGCAGTCGCTGTGCCAGAATAACGTGCTCGGCATTGTAGTGAATGGCGCAAGGCGAGGCGAACTATATAGCAAGTACACGTATTACCACTCGTATTATTCGCCTAAGAGTGAAGATAAGGAAGCATCGCCCGAGGCCGGCGAGTAAGTGTGCGGCTGTAGTTGGACGATGTCTTCAACGGGTCCGAGACGCGGGGCGGATTCCCGATCCAAGAGGGAACCCGTCGAAAATTGAGGATTCGCCAACGAATGAGCGCGGACTTGCCCGCGCCGTTCGGGCCGAGCAACCCGAAGCAGGCGCGCTCCTGCACCTTGAAGGACATACCCGCCAAAGCTATAACCTTTCCGACGCTTTTTGTGACGGAATCGAGCCGCAACGGAATTCGGGCTTGTTGAGCGAAGCGATTCATTGCGACGATCCCTAATTGTAGCCACTCGCCGCGGCAGCGCCGCCAATTCGGCCGCCGGCTGTCTGCTAAATTGTTACCTGAATGGATCGACGTAGTTTCCTGGGCAGCCTGGCTCTGGCCAGCCTCACCGGTTGCGCGCGCAAGGTGAGGACAGCGGCAGCGCCATCGACTCCCTCGCCATATGTGCTGCCCACACTCATGCCGGTTCGCGCCGAACTTGAGCGGATTTTTCGCGTCACGGTATGCCTGCGGCCCTTTCGCGCGGCCGGCCCTCGCCTGGATGTCGAACGCGTCGGCGACAAAACCGTGGTTCACAACTTCGGACATGGCGGCAGCGGCTGGTCCCTATCGTGGGGATCCAGCAGCGTCGCTGTCGAAAAGGCGATGACCTTCGGGGAAACGAACGTGGCAGTCATCGGGTGCGGCGCCTTAGGCTTGACTTCGGCCATTCTGCTTCAACGAGCCGGCGCCAAAGTGACGATCTACGCCAAGGAACGTCCGCCCGAAGTGCGATCCGCGCGGGCCACCGGTTCCTGGACTCCTGACTCCCGCATCGCACTGACTAACTCCGTCTCGCCCGATTTTCCCGCGCTCTGGGAACGCATGTGCCGTACTTCGTTTCACACCTATGAGAGCTATCTCGGAATGGCCGGCACTCCCGTCGAATTTACCGATCGCTACGTTCTGTCCGATGGGAACCCCGCCGAAACGCCCGCAAACAAGCCGCCTGAAGATACGCTCGATTTCGCCCACTACAACGACCGTGTTATGGATCTGGGTCCGCGGAGGCGCGACTTAGCTCCCGGCAGCCATCCCTTCCCCACTCGATACGCCAGTTCCAAGTCCAGCCTTACTTTCAACATCGCGGCTTACTCGCGGCAGCTTGTCACGGACTTCCTCATCGAGGGCGGCAGGATCGAAAGGACGGAGTTTCACTCGCCATCGGATCTGAATCAATTAGCGCAGAAAGTTGTGATCGATTGTACCGGCTACGGAGCCAGAGCGTTGTGGAACGATGAGTCGATTGTGCCGGTGCGAGGCCAGATTGCCTGGCTGATCCCGCAGCCCGAGGTGAACTATGGCGTGATTTACAACAACCTGATTATCCTCGGGCGCCGCGACGGGATCGTTGTGCAGGACGGAGGCCCCAGCGACATGTTCGGCTACAACGACGCCAACGAGATCCCGGACCGTGCGGCGGCGGAAGCGTCCGTCATGGCCGCAGCGGATCTGTATCGCAGAATGGCCGCCAAGGGCTGACCGCACCGGACGGGTGCGCGACTTAGAAGTGGTTAAAACGGTTCATAATCAGGCGATGCGACGTGCGGCCCAATAATCTTCAAGTTCGCCATTGAGCAAACAACAACGCAATGCGATGATCGCGCATGCCGGATTGTTTGAGGCGGCAGCCGATGACGGTTTTGCAACCAGCCTCAATGACGCCGGAGCCGACGAATAGGCCCTTCTTGCGGAATTCTGGACAAACACCTGCGTTCCATCCAGCTGAATGTACAGATACGGAATCGGCGGGCCAGTCACGGCTGGGAGACGGAGTTGCTTAGCGCTCTGAATATCTTTCTGCTGCCGGATCTCAATCTGTTCTCCAATCGATTCGGCGGTTCTCTCGACTGTTTTAGCGGTAACCTCTAAGCCTGCCAGGAGCTTCATTTGATCCCGGCCTTGAGCAAAGGGCGCCACGCCGCCGACGGCCGCCAGCATGCGCCGCACTCCCGGAGAGAAGTCCGTCTTATCGATATCCAGTTCAACGTCTGCCGGAAACTGTCCCGTGTGGCAGGCGGGACACTAGTAATAGGGTCGGTCAATATGGGCCCAGCCCACCACGGTGAGTATTGGGCGAGAACGCATTCCTTCATATCCGGCGACTCGACCGCAAGGGCAAGGAACGGTGCGATGCTCGTCATCGGGTGGGGAGAGGCGCAGCAATTCGGTGACGGCGTCAGCGCCAGTTTGATGGACCGTGCAGCGAATCGCCATCTCCGCCGCCTCCAGATCCAGTTGGCCGGTCTTGTGCCGGTCAGCGAAAATCCTTTGCATCTGCTGTTCTAATTGGCGGGAGGCCTTTTGGCAGGCCGCGGCCGTCGTTTTTTTTCCTGCGACGCCGGCTCTTGCACCGCCGGTCGAGCGCGGCAGATCTTGGCGTTGACTTCCATAAACTCGCGCAGGAGCTGCTCGAAATGGCGAAACTCGGCAATTTCGCGCTCGGCCTTTTTTTGAGCGGCGGGAGTGGGCAGCGACTCGGTTACGGTCTTGCCGTGATCTTTGTAAGTCAATCGAGGGTTCGGGCCATGCACCGGATTACCGGGCTGATGACAGCGGCAGTTGGGCTTGCCGCAACGACCGCTGGTAGAAGAGATGGAACCGCTGCGCAGATCACTCAAAGCGGCGATCTGCTTGGCGAGAATGGCACGTCGGGACCCCAGATCCTGGAGAGAATCGGGCATGAAGGGGCCTCCATCTCCTAGCGTATCTAATACGCACCGATTCATGCTACAAAAAAAGAAATGACCGAATGGCCATTTCTATGTCGCGCACCCGCACCGGACTGCATTCTTGACAGGCATGTATCTACTCAAGCCGCCGCAATTCGGGGAACGCCATGCGTAACGATGGAACGCATTCTACCGGTACACCTGCGTCGGGCCGGCTCCACACAAACAAGGTAGCAGCGGCGGGTGCGATTAGCTCATCAACATCGGTATTGCGGCTGTAGTCTGTTATCTCGTCTACGATCCGTCCGTTTAGGCAAAGAATCCAGGTTTCAATATTGCGTTTTGGAATCAAATGGACGACTGCTTCCTTCTCAGTGCGGAATGCCACATTAGCTTGATCCAGGGACGACCGGAATTGACTCAGACGGCGTTCAACCTCACCGGTGTCCGCGTCGATGGCAACGATTAGCGCAGTCTTCGCCCGTGAGGATCGGTTGCGGTAAGCGCGAACCGCATCGGCGTACACATCGCGCACCCATTGCTCGCCACATCCTCGGCCACTCGGCAGAGCCTCGAACCTGATGTCGTGTGGGCGGTACGACAACCGGTAGAGATAGCGGCGGACCAACTGCTGGTGTCGTTCGTCTTCACCAAGCACTATGACCTGTGAAGCCTTACTCACTCTCCCATCCGCGAGCTATGAATTCCGCTGGAGGCAGGCAACTATCGGAGTCTCCGCGAAAAGGCTCGACGCGGACGGCCCCAATGCGATCCCGGACGAACTGTACGCCATTCTTTGGAGCCCATTGATTGATAATCTCCGGGTGGTGTGAAATCAGCAAAACCTGCCCCTTCCCACCTTCAACGGTGTCCGCTACCGCCGTCAGCCACGGCTGAATCTCCCGGAGCGAAATGAAATTTTCCGGTTCATCAATGATAACTGTGCTGCCCTTCGCGAGGACGAAGTGCAAAATCGTATAGAGGCAAATCAAGCACCGCTGGCCATCCGACAATTGATTAAGGTAAAATTTGACCGCGTTGGCATCCTCGCCTCGATCAAATTCCGCCGCGAGAAGCCGGATATTCTCCCCTGCGGGGTCCAATTTAAGATAGCTGAAATCGTCCATTACCTCGCGCAGACTGTTCAAGAGAGCGATGTTCTGCTTGGGATCTGCCTGCAGCAAATGTCGATACCACGAGGCGATGTTGAGTAGGTCGACTCTGGGATTAAGATCTTCGCCCTCCGACCGGGCGCCCATCGTAAACGGGTTGATTCGAAAGCAGTATATGCCACCAAGCCAGCGCTTGAAACCGCTCAATTTCTGAAGTTCACCTCGCGGCATGATCGTTGCCAATGCCGATCGATGCCAGTCAGATTCGTAGGCTGCCCGCTGTTCGTACTCATCGTTATAAAGATGGACCGTTGCAAGCTGGAACTCAAAAATCGGTTGGTCGTTTAGGTGGACAGTCTCCGACACCACCCGGGGGCGAGCTGGTTCACCCCAAGGGTCGACTACCAGGCGATAGCAGTATCTGCCCTCCTCCAATTCCGCTTCAATCTCGAACGTTTGTCGAGATTGGTTGAGCCAACGGGTTCTCTTGCTCAATATAGAGAAGTCATCCAATACGTCACCCTTCGTCACCAATTGCCTTAGCAAGAGCAGCGTGTCCATGTAGGACGACTTGCCGCATCCGTTTCGCCCCAGGACAAGCTGCTTGCGCGCAGGCTTGTGCTCGAAATTGACAAAGCATCCGAAATTATCGATGTAGACCCGGGTCAGCATCCGACTCCAATTCTATACTCGTTCCATTGCCTGGGCGAGCCGATCGACACGAGCGAATCCGCTTTTCCACGGCAGTTCAGCAGGCCCACTGAGGGACAGGTTAAGGCAAATTGCCGTAGGACCTGGGCCGGAAGGCAAGGTTTGATAGAGTGAAGGAGTTGCTACACCAGATGCGCCGCGTTTTAGCATCGCTGCTGCTTGCCATACTCAGCTTCCCGCTGATGGCGCCGGCATTTGCCGCTGACAGCGCATCGCAGTTGCCGCCGTGCTGCCGGCGCGATGGCGCGCACCGTTGTGCCATGCTCGCGGGCGCCATGCCCGGCGATATGGAAGCGCAAGGCCGGTCCTTCCAGTCCATTCGTCCTAAGTGCCCCTTCTACCCGGCCACGACGGTCTCTCCCACTGAAGGCCGGTGCGCTCTCCCTAGAAACTCGAAGCGCATTTACGCTTCGATAGTTTGCTCTCACGCCGTTCCCGTGAGCACCGAGTCACGCTATCGCGTCTCCTTTGGCCGCTCGCGCCAGAAGCGCGGACCGCCCCTGTTCTCTTAGTTTTCTAATTTCAATATAGCCGCCGCGCTGCCTGCGATTCTGCCGCGCGGGCTCAGCTCTTAACCAACGAAAACGATTCAGGAGGCTTCGTGCGTAAACTCGTATTCTCTTATTTAATGTTTCATTCCCTATTGCAAGCAACCATTTTTGGAAAAGTACAAGGCATCGTGCATGACCCGCAGCATCGGCCGGTAACCGGAGCTTCCGTCAAGCTGCAGGCGCTTACGTCGGACTGGTCTCAAACCGCGCAGACAGGCTATAACGGTGATTTTCTGTTCACCACCGTTCCGGTCGGCGATTATAGAATTACCGTCACTCAGCCTAAGTTCGACACTGAGGAGCAAACCGTTACGGTCGCCTCCGGATCGTCGCCCATCCTTCACTTTCAACTGACGATCGCGGCCTTGAATCAAACTACGGTCGTCACCGGCCGGCCGGAAGTAGTCAATATGGATTCGGTAACTCCTACCACTCTGATCAATCGCGAGGACATAGCGGAAACTCCCGGCGCGGACCGGACTAACAGTCTGGCAATGATTACCGACTATGTTCCCGCGGCGTACGTCACCCACGACATGCTGCACATGCGCGGCGGCCATCAGGTGGATTGGCTGATTGACGGCGTGCCCGTACCGAACACTAACATCGCCACGAATCTGGGTCCGCAGATCGATCCGAAGGACATCGATTACCTGGAAATTCAACGCGGGAGTTACGACGCGGAATACGGAGACCGAACCTATGGAATCTTCAATATCGTGCCCCGCTCCGGGTTCGAACGCGACAACGAGGCGGAACTCGTCACCTCTTTCGGCAATTGGTACCAGACAAACGATCAACTCAATGTCGGAGGGCACACTCAGCGCTTCGCCTACTATGCGAGCGTGAACGCAAACCGCAGCGACTACGGCCTGCAGCCCCCGATCGGACAGGTTGTTCACGACGCGGAAAACGGCTATGGCGGATTTGCGTCGCTTATCTTCAACGCGAATCCCGCGAACCAATTCCGCTTGGTCGGCTCGTTACGCCAGGATTATTACCAGATTCCCATTGACCCGAATCCGACCTCATCGGGAAATCAAGTGTATCCCAGCTATGGCTTGCACGATAGCGAGCGGGAACCCGATGGTTATCTCACCTTCTCCTGGGTCCACACATTCAATCCAAAGCTGCTACTGACGGTTTCACCCTTCTACCACTACAACGAAGCCAGCTATAACGGCCGCGCCAACGATGTGCCTGTCGTCTCCACCGTGCGTCAATCCGCCAATTATGGCGGCGCGCAAGTGAGCTTGGACGTCACTACTTTGAAGAACAACGATCTGGAAGTGGGAGCGTATGGATTCGCCCAGCACCAGAGCAACTACTTCAATAATGTCTTTACAGATTGCGGCGCTAGCTGTCAGAACTTCGGCGCGTCTTCGGCCGCGGTAACGGGCGGTCTGGCGGAAGCGTTCATCAGCGACCGGTTTAAAGTGACTTCGTGGTTAACGCTGATCGCCGGTCTTCGCCAATCTCATTTCACTACGCCCGGAGCTGCAACTGAGCCGGGCGTGGTGGAGAACGCTACGGATCCGCGCTTCGGGGTCGCCCTTCGCATCCCGCGCATCAATTGGGTTTTCCATGGGTTTTACGGCCATTTTTATCAACCACCTCCACTCTTAACCGCTACTGGTCCGTTGCTCGATTTGGCCAGCAGCCAGACCCTGACCTTCGCTCCGTTGAAGGGTGAACGCGATAAAGAATGGCAATTTGGCGTGTCGGTGCCTTTTCGCGGCTGGGTACTGGAAGAGGATACCTTTCAAACCCGCGCCCAAAATTGGCTGGACCACAACAACATCGGCGAATCGAATATCTTCTGGCCGATCACCTGGACTGCCGCCTTAATTCAGGGTTGGGAAACGACTCTTCGTTCCCCGCGCATCTGGCGCCGCGCGCAAGTCCACTTGGCTTACTCGAACCAGATCGCGCAGGCGACCAGTCCCATCACGGGTGGCGTCGTCTGTCCGACGCCCCTGTCGGCGGCATGTCCGGTGCTCATCCCGCCGGGATATGCGCCGGTAGACCACGATCAGCGAAATACGTTAAACTTTGGCGCTAACGGAACGCTTCCATGGCAGGTATTCGCTTCAACGAATGTGTACTACGGCTCGGGATTTACCAACGGATTGCCGGACGCGCAGTATCCAGGGAACTATCTGCCCCCGCACACTACATTTGATATTTCCCTGGGCAAAAGTTTCGGCGAGAAATACAAGGTATCTTTGACCGCGCTGAATGTGGCGAATCGCCGCGTATTGCTTGACAATAGTCTTACGTTTGGCGGATTCCACTTTAACGATCCCCGGCAGATCTACGTGGAATTCCGTTATCGATTTCATTACTGACGGCCAGGCTCGATATCTTCCCGATAGCGGCATCTTTGGCCGTTTGGATATTTCCAGCCTGCTGTAGTTGAAAGACGCTTCTCCTGGTCTTAGGGATGAGCGGTGTCGCATGACATCGCTCATCGCCGATTCCTTCCCGTCCGATCGGCCTAAACCCCATACCAAGGAGATGCGCTTATGCCAGGGCTGTCCCTGATCGACGGAGAAGTGTGTTTAGAAGCTTTACCTGCCCGCAAGGTTTACCGTATACCGGGAGAAGCTGCAAAGGCTGGCCTCGTAAGCGTTTTCATCCTCGCGTGGTTCTTTCTTCATAGCTGGCGAGGTCTGCTGGTGTACTTCTCTAACGACGACATCATGAATATGTACTGGGCTCGAGAGACTCCGCTCTGGCGGTTATTGCTGTCTGTTCTTGTCCCGTTTACTACTGTGTACAGACCCACTGGAGCGTTACTTTATCGATGTTTATACACGCTCTTTGGGCTGGAGCCGCTCCCGTTCCGCATCGCCTTCTACGCGCTGCTGCTCACGAACTTATTTCTGCTTTATAAGGCGACCTGTGCCATCACTGGCCGTCGCGCGGTTGGCGCCATTGCGGCTTTCGTAGCGTCGTTCCACAGCCGCTTCAGCGACCTTTACTTGAATAATGGAACGATTTACGACGTGCTCTGCGGGAGTTTCTATTTAGGCACGTTCTATTACTACATCTCCATGCGAGGCCGCGGCCGATCGCTGAGACTGTCACAACTGCTAGCACTCTACTTGTTAGCTGTCGCAGCGCTGAATTCGAAAGAGATGGCGGCCACATTACCCATTGTCCTGCTGCTATATGAGTTATTTCGGCCCTCCAGACACATCCTGTCTTCCGCTATTCCCTTGAGTTTGCTGTCGATGGTCATGGCAATCGGGACCTGGGCGCGCTTCCGCGATGCAAGCAGGCTAATGCATAACGATCTTTATGCGATGCATTTAGACCTTGGGCTGTATAACACAGCCGTGTATCTCAACGACTTACTTTGCTTGAAGTTCGGCTCGCTAAACGAGTTTGCGGCCGCTGCGATTATCGCCGCATTGTTCGGAATTGCAGTGCTGGCCCGATCCCGGCTCCTGCTCTTCTGGGCCCTCTTTATCCTCATAACCCCTCTGCCCGTCCTGTTCATTCCCCACCGATCCCTGTACGCGTTCTATATACCGGTCTTCGGGTGGGCCGCCTTTCTAGCGACTTTGCTAAGCAGGGTCCCGCTTCCATTGTCCGTAACGTTGACCGTGGCCGTCCTCCTGGTTCGGCATGTGCCCATCCCCTGGGCCGAAGCCATGCCCGCGCATAGCAAACTCTACGCCCTCCACCAGGGCCTGATGGCCACTACGCCCTCACTGCCGCCACGCAGCCGGGTTCTCTTCTTGAACGATGCCTTTCAGGGCGAAGCGTGGACCCCGCTGATGTTCGTACGGCTTACTTATAACGATCTCGATCTCAAACTGCTGAGATCAAAATCAGTAACGGAGCAGGATCGCTTAGCAGCCACCGCCGTGTTCGACTACGTTCCTGGGCACATGATCAGGCTGAAGTAGCCGCGCGTTGCGGGCATCATCAGTGGCTCATCGCGTAAACGATATAGTTCACCCCGAGCCGAATAGCCAAATCGGAAAAGCGTTCCGGATACCCGGGATCGTCGGCCCACTCCCAGGCGTCGCCGAGATCGGAGTTATACGAGATCGCGACCATGATCCGGCCTTTGTCGTCGTAGATAGCACGCCAGTGCGCTCCGAAGGCGCTGTAGCCGTTATTGCTCTTATACCCGGCCCGCAGGTGAGCCTCACCCGGCACCTGATATTTCTGGTCGATGTCATAGACCGTGTGAAAAATTATGTCCTTATCATCGACTTCCACAATCGGCCGGTCGGGAAAAACCTGCTCCATAGCGCGCTGGAATTCTCCCCATTCGTCGACTCCGTGGAGGTCGTCGGCCATGAAGAAACCACCGCGCAACAAGTAATCGCGCAGGATCTTCGCCTCGCCGTTGGTTAAGCCCCACTCGCCCACCTGCACCGCGTACAACCACGGCCAGTTGTACACATCGTCGCCGTCTTCGAGATTCACAGGTTGCTCCACCGAGCGCACATGTACGCGGCTCAACCTACGGACGGCTTGCGAGAAATGCCGATCGGCTCGCGGATAATCCTGAGTCCAGAGTGATAGGCCTTCCCGCCAGTCGCCGTCAAATCGCCCACGATAGCCGTCGAGCCTTCCAGGCGGGAACATCAGGCGGGCAAACACCCACTCGGTCTTTTCCTGCCAGTCGGGAGTAAGCTCGAAGCTGAAATACTCGACGCCGGGATACTGTCGAAAAGGTTTTTGAAAGGCGTAGAGAGCGCTGATCAGCGTGAGGCCACATACAACTTGCCCGCAGGCTCTTCGGAAACTCATCGCTCCGCCTTCAATCGCAGAATAGCATTCTTACTCGGCCAGGCAAGCGAAGGCCTTACGAGCTACTGTGCTGAGGGGGATTTCCCCGAACTGGCCGCGGGTTTGCCAAACGAAGTCATGCCCCGCTCGCCGCACCGACGCTTGGACCAACTCGAAGCGATAGTTGGTATTCACGATGGTGTGCCGGAACTCTCCCAGGACGCTACCCAGTTTGGCGGACGGCAACTGTTCGACGTGCGGCAACTCCCAGAATCCGGCCATGCGCCGGCTCTCCGGCGGACGCTGCCACAGGAGATAGGCATTGGCTTTTTGGATCAGCAACAAGCGCTGTGGTACCTCAATAGAGGCAGGCTTTGCGCGCTTCGCCGGGAACTCGTGCTGGCGGCTTAGACGCCGTGCTTCGCAGTGCGCCGCGACCGGGCACAGCAGACATTTCGGTTGTGTTGGAAGACAGATGGTTGCGCCCAATTCCATCATGGCCTGGTTGAAGTCGCCGGGCTGTTGCGGATCGAGAAGCCGGTCCGCCAAGCCGCGGATGTCGCCTGATTCCGCGCCGACTCGGCTCGCTACGCGGGTCACGTTGCCGTCGATGGCGGCGTGCTTCAATCCGAACGCAATACTACCGATAGCCGCGGCAGTGTAAACGCCAATCCCGGCAAGCGCGCGAATCGATTCATGGTCTCGCGGAAATCCGCCGGCTTGGACGATCTGCCGGGCGGCCTTATGAAGATTGCGGGCGCGGGAGTAATAGCCAAGGCCAGCCCACGCCGTAAGCAGGTCGTGCTCGGCCGCCGATGCCAGCGATTCCACTGTGGGGAAACGATCCAGGAACCGTTCGTAGTATGGGATGACTGCGGAGACACGCGTCTGTTGCAGCATGATCTCCGAAATCCAGACGCGGTACGGATCGTTGCTGGCTCGCCAGGGTAAATCCCGCTTATGCCGCTGATACCAGCGGAGCAGATCGCGCCGAAACGTTTGAGGATCCGTCAAACGTCGATTGTAACTTGCCGCTTTTATTTTGAGGGCAAGCCGGTGGTGGCGTCGATGAAAATGTCGTATCCCGATTTGTGATCGCCCCAAAGGACATACCAAACCGGTCCGGGGAAATGAGAGGTGGACGTCAAAACCATCGACAGTTTTTTATCCGGATTTTTCTGCAGCCAGGCTGCGGCCTTCTCCGCCGCGGCTTTGTATGCCGCGTCGGAGTTGGTGTTGAATTGGGAGTTCTGAAATGGCCGGCTCTTGGCGGTTGGCCCGCTCCAGGATTCCGGGCCACCGATGGTAACTCCCTTGTGAACGTCCGACCCATGGTCCACCACGGAATAGAAGAAAGTCCGTGCCTCCCGCTTGCTGGGCGACACGAAGACGGCCGTCCACATGGGATACTTGCCGTTCTCGCTCTTTATGCCTTCGATATCGTTCCCCGCCAGGCTCAAAGGCATCAGATCGGTGGCCCACTCGCGCGCCGGCTTGTACATCTGGTAAAAGGCGCTTTGGCCGGCGACCGGCTCAGGTGGCAGGTCCTTCTTGACTTCAGCGACCTTGCTTTCGGTGGTCGCGGGGGTTTCCGAACATGAACTCAATACGAGGACGGCGGCGAAAGCCGTCGCCGAGATTAACGTTTTTCTAACCATATTTCACCCGCATTCATTCTATGCCCGCGGGTGGCGGATTGGGGAACCGTGATGGCTTACGAAGCCGCTTGAATTTGGACCAGCGAGTTTGCGGCGTTTACAACATTTTCATGATAATTGTTGGGGACGTGGATCCCGCATTCCAGCTTCGTCCCGCCCCAGCGGCCCGACCGCGGATTATCGGCGTCCAAAGGCAGGCTGGTGCAAGGCTGGCATCCGATGCTCTGATAGCCGCGCTCATAGAGAGGAAGAATGGGAATGTCGAACGCCTTCAAATATTCCCAAACATCGCGCGTCGTCCAGGACGCCATGGGGCTGATCTTACGGATCATCTTCCCGTTGTGGAGCGCGAAGTTATCGAATACCTTCAGATTGACCCGGCTGGGGGATTGCTCGCGCCGCAAAGCTGAAAACCACATGTCGTACTCTGCCAATCCGGCGTGCAGCGGCTCCACTTTGCGCATATGGCAGCACAGGTCGGGAGAGCTGTTATAGAGAACCCCATATTGCGACTCCTGCTCGGGCACGGTCTGCTTAGCCTTCAGGTTCACAATGTTGAGGCCGAACTCGCTGGCCATCCGGTCCCGATATGCATAGACTTCCGGAAAATGATAGTCTGTGTCGACAAACAGGACCGGGAGATCCGGCAAGCGCCGTCTCAGCAGGTGGATCAGAACCATTCCGTCGGTTTGGAAACTGGTGGTCGCACAAGCTCTCAGACCGCACGACAGGGCTTGGTCAAGTACCTGGTCCGCCTGGTGGATCCGATCGACGAGCGACATACGAATATCATAACATGGGTAATCCGATCGGCAAAGGGGGAATTGCGGCAAAGTTAGTGCATCACCCATCCGCCATCGACATTCAGCGTCTGGCCGGTGAGGCCATCCGACAGTTCCGAACTCAGGAAAAGGGCGGTCCGGGCGATATCGAGCGGGGTCATGCGACGCTGAATGCACTGTGATTCTAAGAACTTACGGATATCTTCGGGAGTCACGAAGTTCTTTTCGGATTCGGTGTGGATCGCCCCGGGTGTGATGCAGTTCACGTAAACTCCATCCGCGCCGAATTCCCGGGCCAAGGCGCGAGTCAACCCAATCACCCCTCCCTTGGAGGAGATGTAATGGCCCATATTGGGCAGACCAATGTGGAACGTCACCGAGGAGATGTTGACGATCTTGCCGGAGCGGCGGGCGATCATGTGTGGGACCACCGCCTGGATGCTGTGGAACATGCTCTTGACGTTAACGTTGTGCATCTGGTCCCATTCGGCTTCGGACATCTCCACAAAACGGCGGCGGGGGAAAATGCCCGCGTTGTTGACCAGGATGTCGATGCGCCGGAATTCCCGCATGGCGGCGTTTACCGCGGTGGCGATCGCCCCGGGATCGCAGACATCCACCGTGTGCGCACGGGCCACGCCGGACTGTTCGCGAATGGAAGCGGCAGTAGCTTGGTTTAGCTCTGCATCACGGTCCAGCAGAAATACGCGCGCGCCTTGCTCGGCGAAGAGGCGGGCAATCCCTTCGCCGATCCCGGTAGCGGCGCCCGTCACGAGCGCCACTTTATCTGTTAACATGATTGCTATTTTCCTTCACTTTGTATATTCTCGGGCCATATGACGCTATCACGAGCAAAGACAGTAATTGAAGCCGCCGAGAAGAAGGCGGCCGAGATAGGGCAGCCCATGAATATTGCCGTAGCCGACGAAGGCGGCAACCTGGTTGCGTTCGCGCGAATGGATGGAGCTTGGCTGGGCAGTATCGACATCTCGATTAACAAAGCATTCACGTCGCGGGCCTTCGATATATCGACGAAGGACCTTTCCCAATACACCACTCCTGGTAAGGATTTTTATGGCATTCATGTTTCTAACCACGGACGCATAATGATTTTCGCCGGTGGTGTGCCGTTGAAGGAAGGCGGTAAGGTAGTGGGCGCGATCGGTGTAAGCGGCGGCAGCGGCGAGCAGGATCATAGCGTCGCGGAAGCGGGAGCTGCGGCGTTTTAGACTCCGTTGCAAAACTGCTGAATCAGGGCTTTGAGGGTAGCGGTGCATTCCTCTAGTTCCGCCAGTGGAACATGCTCTCCCGTTTTGTGAGCGGTGGTCATGTCGCCGGCTCCGAAGACGATAACTTGGTCCGCTAGCTTGCCAAGGTGTCCGGCCTCGGTGCCGAAGGAGAGCGTCGTTGACGGGCGGCCGGTGAGAGCCGCGACGCGGTGTTCCAGGGTACGGTTAACGCCGGGTTGGAAAGGAGCGTCGAGTCGTTTGACGATCAGCTCGGCAGGAAAATCGGCCAGGTCCCGCCGGATCAGATCAAGAGCGTTATCGCCGGGTACCGGTCGCCATTCCAAAGTCAGGCGGCATTCGCCGGGAACGATGTTCTTAGCAGTGCCGCCTTGAATCAGGCCGACGTTTAGGGTGGTGTAGGGCGGCGCAAAGGCGGGATTTGGGCGCTGGGCGAGTTCGGCGGCGACGGCATCCAGGCGATCGACGATGCGCGCAGCGTCGCGAATGGCCGAACGTCCGCGATCCGGGAAGGCGCTGTGGGCTTCCTCTCCATGCACCACAATTTCGGCCAATCCATAGCCTTTGCCAGCATAGGCCGGTCGCAGACCGGTAGGTTCGCCGACAATCATGTAGCGCGCCCGCATTGCGCTCGCTGCGGCTAACCGCTTCGCTCCGATGCAACCGATTTCTTCGTCGGCGGTCAGGATCAGGGCCAATGGACGTGCTGGCTTGGACAAGCCGTCAATCGCTGCCAGCACACAAGCGAGGAATCCTTTGACGTCGCAGCTGCCGCGTCCGTACAGGTTGCCGTCGCGAACCACTGGATGCGTGGCTTCAGTCCAGGCCGGATCGAACGGCACGGTGTCGGTGTGGCACACCAGCGCCAGTTCAACGACGCCTGCGCCGGTGCGGGCGACCAGGTTCATCTTGTCATCGTAAGGATACAGTTCCGTAGTCCAGACGCCGGCGTCGAGATGACGGCAGGCGTAATCGATCACCGGCCCGTTGCTCATCGAAGAGACAGATGGAATGGATACGAGATCGAGCAGGTAATCTACTGCCGCCATAAGCGCTCCTGGACGGATCGGAAGCGGCTGGTGATTTCTTCAGCAAGCAGGTGACGGCCGTCTTTCACGATGGACTTGCCGTTCACGACAACTTCGCGGATCGCGGTGCGTTCCAGGCAGAAAACGACGTTGTTCAAGAAGGCGGACGGTTCTGCGCCGGCGATGGAAGGGTCGTTGAGATCGACGGTAAAGTAGTCGTCGCCAACCGGGGCGTGCAGAGCTGCCGCGCCGAACTTAGTTGCTCCGTCGAACAGGCGTTGGGGATCGAGGATCGCACGCTGCAGCTTCTCTATGCGCAGATCGTATTCAAGTAGCCGCGCATCTTCCAAGATGTCTATCTGCACGTTGCTGTCGGAGCCGAAGCAGATCTCGACTCCGGCCGCGTTCAGCCGATCCGCCGGAACGGGACCATCTCCGAGATTGCGCTCGCTGGTGGGGCAGGCGCATACGCGGGCGCGCGCAGCTCCGAGATAATCGGATTCGCTGGTGGTGATGTGAATGGCGTGAATGCCGGTGAACGAAGCGTCGAGAATGCCGTGTTCCTGCAACATCGCGACCGGCCGGACGCCATGCTCGGCGATGCACTCCTCGATTTCGGCAGGCTGCTCGGAGACATGCATATGCACGGGCAGCAGGTTGGCGCGGGCGTAAACAGCGATTTCTTTGAGGTAATCGAGGGGCAGGGCGCGCACGCTGTGCGGCGCGACACCGACCCAGGCTCCCGCATCGCTGCCAAGTTTGGTGCGGAGATCTTCGGTATCGCGGATGAAATCGGCGAGGCTAGGTGTCAGGAAGCGAGCTTGTCCAGGATTCGGCGGCTTCTGCCATCCAGCGCGCGCATAGGCGGTGCGCAGCAGCGCAATGCGCAGGCCCACTTCACGCGCGGCGCGAACGATCTGCAGCGCCAGCAGATTGCGGTCGGCATACGGCGTTCCATCGGGCGCGTGGTGCAAGTAATGGAACTCGCCGACAGTGGTGATCCCCGAGAGCGCCATTTCGAGGAACGCCATGCGCGCCACGTCGTAGATATCTTCTGGCGAGAGCAGGTTCGCCGCGTGATACATGGCCTCGCGCCAAGTCCAGAAATTATCGCGGCTGGCGGAAGTTCGATGCTCCGTGCGGCCGCGGATCACGCGCTGGAAAGTGTGCGAATGTACGTTTACGAGACCGGGAAGTTTCGCAAGATTCATCGTGCGAACACCTGGCTGCCGCGTATGTAAGTAGCGTGGGCAGATTCGATTCCGGCGAAAAAGGGGATTTCCCGATAATCGGTGGCGTCGTGGATGACGAAGTCGGCTTGCTTGCCGGGTTCCAGCGACCCTATGTGCGCTCCGCGTCCGAGGCTGTATGCGGCGTTGATCGTAACGGCAGTCAGGGCTTCAGCGGGAGTCATGTGCATGTGAGTGGACGCCAGGGAAAGAACAAAGGGCATCGAAGGATTGGGCGACGAACCGGGGTTGAAATCCGTCGCCAGAACAACCGCCAACCCCGCTTCAATCATGGCGCGTGCCGGGGCGAAGCGCTTCGATCCAAGAGTGTAGACGGAGGCGGGTAGCAGCACGGGCTGGACGCCCGCTCGGGCCAATGCTTGTATGCCGGCCGCATCGGTTTGCTCCAGGTGATCGGCGGTTACAGCGTGCATCTCCGAAGCCAATTCCGACGCGCCGGAAATAGTCAATTGATCGGCGTGAACGCGCAGTTGGAAGCCATGCCGGCGGGCACCCGTCAGAATGATTCGCGCGGTATCGACATCGAACACCTTGGGTTCGCAGAAGATGTCGCAGTATTCGGCAAGGCCTTCGCGCGCTACCACGGGCAGCATTTCGTTGACAACGAGATCCGCATAGGCGGCGGCGCGTCCGCGATATTCATCGGGGATCTCGTGCGCGCCGAGAAACGTCGGCACGAACCCCAAACGCCCTATAACCCGCAGCATTTTCAACTCATCTTCGAGCGTGAGCCCGTATCCGGATTTGGCCTCTATGGTGGTGGTGCCGGTGCGATAGAACCACGCTTTGTAGCGGCCGGCTGCCACGAAGAGTTCGTCTTCGGTGGCTGCTCGTGTCTTTCTGACGGTGGACCGAATGCCGCCCCCCGCGGCCGCGATCTCTGCATAGGTCGCGCCCCTCGCCCGCAGCTCGTATTCGTCGATGCGGTTGGAGGCAAACACGGGGTGGGTGTGCGCATCGACGAAACCGGGCAGTACGGCGCGGCCGCCGGCATCGATAACTTCATACTCGGACGGAACGGCCTGGTGGGTTCCCACGGCTTCGATTTTGCCGTCGCGTACCAGCATGGTCCCGTTCACGATGATCCCGAGTTCCTTCATCTCATCCCGCACGCGAGGACGCGCAGGTCCCGCGAGCGTGACGATCTGACCGCAATTAACGACACCTAGGCGACGCATTCTAGGCCATCGGGATGCGCACGTTCTTCTCGCGAGCCACAGCGACCGCCAGTTCGTAGCCCGCATCGACATGGCGAATGATGCCCATGCCCGGATCGCTGGTCAGCACGCGTTGCAAACGGCGATCGCACTCTTCCGATCCGTCCGCGACGACCACCATCCCGGCATGTTGCGAGTAGCCAATTCCCACGCCGCCGCCATTATGAATAGACACCCAGGAAGCGCCGGCGGCTGTATTGACCAGCGCGTTCAGCAGCGGCCAGTCGGCGATAGCATCGGACCCGTCGCGCATGGCTTCCGTTTCGCGGTACGGAGATGCTACCGAACCGGTGTCCAAATGATCGCGGCCAATGACGATGGGCGCTTTCAACTCGCCCGAGCGGACCAGAGCATTCATTGCGAGGCCAAATTCGGCGCGCTCCCCATAACCAAGCCAGCAAATCCGCGCGGGCAACCCTTGGAAGGCGATCCGTTCGGCGGCCAGGTGAATCCAGCGCACCAGTCCTTCGTTGTGAGGGAACATGTCAAGGATCAGCCGGTCGGTCCGATAAATGTCGGCAGGGTCGCCCGACAGCGCGACCCAGCGAAAAGGTCCCCGCCCTTCGCAGAACATGGGCCGAATATACTCGGGGACGAATCCGGGAATTCGATAGGCGTCCTTCACTCCGGCCTGCGTGGCTTGGGTGCGGATGTTGTTGCCGTAATCGAAGGCGACGGCTCCAGCGCTCTGGAGAGCCAGCATCGCTTCCACGTGGACGCCCATGGCCGCAACGGAGCGCCACATGTACTCTTGCGGATCGCGCTTGCGCATGGCCGCAGCTTCAGACAGCGACAAGCCATTAGGGATGTAGCCGTTCAGCGGATCGTGGGCGCTGGTCTGGTCCGTAACGATGTCCGGCGTGATGCCGCGCCGAACGAGTTCGGGCAGGACATCGGCGCAATTGCCTACCAGTCCCACCGAGATCGCGCGCCTATCATCGAGCAGACGCAAAGCTTCGTCGAGACTGGAGGCGAGAACGTCGCAGTATTTGGTCTGAACGCGCTTCTCGATCCGCGCGGGATCGACGTCGATGCCGAGAAAGGAAGCTCCGTTCATCGTTGCCGCAAGAGGCTGAGCGCCTCCCATCCCTCCCATGCCCCCTGAAACTACCAGCTTTCCGGCGAGCGATCCGCCGAAGTGGGCCCGAGCGGCTGCGGCGAAGGTTTCATAGGTTCCCTGCACGATCCCTTGACTCGCGATATAAATCCAGGAACCGGCGGTCATTTGTCCATACATCGTGAGGCCGAGTTGTTCCAGCCGCTGAAATTCGTTGAAATTGGACCAATGCCCAACCAGGTTCGAATTAGCGATCAGCACGCGGGGCGCTTCCGGGTGCGTGCGGAAAATCCCGACTGGTTTTCCAGATTGCACCAGCAAGGTTTCGTCGTTCTCAAGACTTTGCAGCGAGCGCACTATGACATGGAAGCAAGGCCAGTTGCGCGCCGCCTTACCGGTACCGCCGTAGACGATCAGGTCCTCCGGTCTCTCCGCTACTTCTGGATCCAGGTTGTTCATCAGCATGCGCAGCGCGGCTTCCTGATGCCAGCCTTTGCACGAGAGTTGAGTTCCGCGGGGCGCGCGAATCCCGGTGGTCTCGCTAGTCGATAAACTCATCGAAATCTCCTTTGCGAATCGCTCGGGCCATCGATTCGATATCTTTTGTCAACGGCCGATCCGCCTTCAGCGGCGCCACATGCATCCGAATCCGCTGCCGCGCTTGTTCGATCACGGGCGATGAGCGCAATGGCGCACGATATTCCAACCCATCGCAAGCGGCCATCAGTTCGATGGCGAGCACCTGTTCAGCATTATCGACAATCTGGCGCAGCTTGAGGGCCGACGTCATACCCATAGACACATGATCCTCCTTGCCGCCAGACGTGGGCACGTTATCGATACTCGCGGGATGCGCCAACACTTTGGCTTCGTTCAATAAGGATGCGGCCGCGATATGGGCAATCATGTAGCCCGAAGAAAGGCCAGGCTCCGGGCTGAGAAACGGAGGCAACCCTTCGTTCAGGTCGGGATTGACCAGCCGGTCGATGCGGCGCTCGGCAATACTCATCAAGTCCGTCATGGCGATGGCGGCGTAATCAAGGACCATGGCCAGCGGCGCTCCGTGAAAGTTGCCTCCGCTGAGGACGTCTCCCTCGTCGGCGAAAACCAACGGATTGTCGGTGGCCGACCCGCTCTCAATTTCGATCGTCTCGCGGGCGTGACTCAGTGCGTTGCGAACCGCTCCATGGACCTGCGGCATGCAACGCAAGCTGTAGGCGTCCTGCACGCGCGGATCGTTGGTGAGATGCGAGTCGCGTATTGCGCTGCCGGTGAGCAGTTGGCGCAAGTGCGAGGCGGCTTCCATTTGCCCTGCATGCGGGCGCGCTTGATGAATGCGGGCGTCAAAGGCGACCGGAGTGCCAAGCAGCGCTTCCAGCGTCATAGCTCCGGCCAGATCGGCGAGCGCGTTAATGCGTTGCGCGCGCAGAAGCGCCAGTCCGCCGACAGCTCCCATGGCTTGCGTCCCATTCAGCAGCGCGAGGCCTTCTTTGGCTTCCAATCGAACGGGTGTGATGCCGGCCTCGCGCAGGGCTTCGCCGCCGGAAATCCGGTCGCCGCCAAACCACGACTCCCCTTCGCCGATCATTGACAGCGCGAGGTGGGCCAGCGGAGCGAGATCGCCACTGGCGCCGACCGATCCTTTTTCGGGGATCACCGGATGTACGCGCCGTTCGAGCATCGCCAATAGTGTCTCGACCAGCACCGCGCGGCAACCGCTGTTGCCTCGTGCCAGGACGTTGGCGCGCAGCAGCATCATGGCGCGCGTTTCTTCTTCCGAAAGCGGATTGCCGAGCCCGCTGGCGTGGCTGCGGACGAGGTTCAGTTGCAGTTGCAGGAGTTGGGAGGGGGCGATGTGGAGATCCGAGAGCTTGCCGAAGCCAGTATTGACGCCGTAGACAACTTGGTTCTCGCGCAGCAGGCGCTCGATCAGTTCGCGCGATTTGGTCATGCGGGCACGGGCAGCGGGATCGAGCTCGGGTTGGACGCCCGCCAGCGCGACGGCGGCGATCTGGGGGAGCGTAAGCGGGTCGCCGGCAAGGCGGAGCAGCATTCCTTCAACAATAGAGAAACGGCATCGCCTCGTGAAGTTCGATTTCACCGCTACTGGGCAGCTGAATGGTATATTCATGCTTAGAATGGACTTACAGCAGTGAAATCATCCGGTTTACTCGATTTATTCGGTAGAAAGCTCCTTATGGCCCTGCAGAGTGATGCGCGATGCTCGATTGCGGAGCTAGGCCGGCAGATCGGGCTCTCCCAGACGCGCACGGCGGAGCGGCTACGGCGCATGGAAGACGCCGGAATCATTCAGGGCTACACGGTGGAGATCGACCGCGACGCCTTAGGTTTGCCGCTGATGGCGTTCATCCGGCTAACCTGCAGCGGAGGCAGCTACCATTCGTTTCTTAAATTCGTTAAGTCGGCAGAGCAGGTGCAAGAATGCCATCACCTGACCGGCGGTGACGCGTTCCTGTTGAAGGTGACGGTGGCTTCGATTGGCGACTTGGAGAAATTAGTTGAAAAGCTGCTGCCTTATGGGGATCCGATTACGAGTATTGTGTTGTCGTCTCCGGTAGTGAAGAACGCGTTGCCTATCGGCCTCCCCTGACTCTCGAAGGTCGTACCTTAAAAGTGTGCTGGATGAACTGCGGGCGGCGGCGGGAAAAATTCCACGCGGCAAGGTTTCCACTTACGGTGGAGTGGCCAAAGCCGCCGGCTTTCCAGGCGCCGCGCGCCAAGTGGTGTGGGCATTGCAGAACGCTCGCGGAGTTCCGTGGCACCGTGTCGTCGGAGCGGGCGGCAGGATCCTGCTGCCCGGCGAGCGCGGACTAGAACAGCGGATCCGGCTGGAGACAGAGGGCGTCTCATTCAGCGGATCTAAGGTTCGCATGGACCTGCATGAGCACCGCTTTCGCCAGCTTTAGCAGCCCTGTTTAATATCTTCGCAGGTGCTCCACTTGCGCTTATCCTTTTCGAGTAACTCGTCGGCTTCCTTGGGTCCCCAAGTCCCTGCGGCATAGTTGGGAAATTTGCGCGGCGGTAGGGCTTCCCAAACATCCAAAATCGGCGCCACTACATGCCAGGCAGCTTCCACCATGTCCGACCGCTGGAACAGGGTCGCGTCGCCGAGCATGGCGTCATAGAGCAGCCGCTCGTAGCCAGTGGTGGGCGGCGTGCCGAAGTAATCGGCATAATGGAAGTCCATGTTGACTGCGCCGAGCCGCACGATGGGTCCGGGCACTTTAGCCCCGAAACGAAGTGAAATTCCTTCGTCGGGTTGCAGGTGCAGAACCAGGCGGTTGGGCGTCAGACTTTCAACAGCGGTCTGGCGGAACAACACGAAAGGCGCCCGCTTGAACTGAATAGAGATTTCAGTGACGCGCTTCTCCATCCGCTTTCCTGTGCGTAGATAGAAAGGCACGTCGGCCCAGCGCCAGTTGTCGATGAACAGTTTCATCGCCACGAAAGTTTCAGTGCGCGAAGAAGGCGATACGTTGGGCTCGGAGCGATAGGCGGCCATCTTTTCCTGCCCGTTGACCCCGAATCCATACTGGCCGCGGACCGTGCGGGTTAGCACTTCCTCGGGGGTCATGGGCTGGATGGCCTTCAGAATCTTACCCTGCTCGTCGCGAACCACATCCGCATCGAATGAGACCGGAGGTTCCATGGCGGTCAGGCAAATGAGTTGGAAAATATGATTGGGCACCATGTCGCGAAGCGTTCCGGCGGTTTCGTAGTAGCCGCCGCGTTGCTCCACGCCGACGGTCTCGGCGACGGTGATCTGAACCGAATCGATGTAGCGGCGGTTCCAGATCGGCTCGAAGATTCCGTTCGAAAACCGGAAGACCAAAATGTTCTGGACAGTCTCTTTGCCGAGGTAATGATCGATGCGGTAGATTTGTTTTTCGTCGAGAACTTGCTGGATCGACTTATTGAGCGCGCGGGCCGATTCGTAGTCGCGTCCGAACGGTTTTTCGATAATCACGCGCCGCCAGCCGGTTTCTTCTTTGGTTAAACCGGTAGAACCCAGCTTCTCGATAATCGGCGCGAAGAAACTAGGTGAGGTGGCGAGATAGAAAAGGTAGTTGCCGCGGGTTCCGTGCCGGCCGTCCAGGTCCGCCAGGAGCGTTTTCAGTTGATCGAAGACGCGCTGATCGGAGAACTCGCCGCCGATGTAGTAGATGCGGCGGATGAACCAATGCCATAAGTCGGCGTCGAAATCCGTCGTGGCAAACTTCTTGACGTCCTCGGTGATTTTATCGCGGTACTGATCCGTTGTAAATTCGTCCTTGGAGACCCCGATGAGGGCGAACTCCGGGGAGAGCAGACGGTCTTTGGCCAGATTGTATAGCGCCGGGATCAGCTTACGTTTGGTGAGATCTCCGGATGCTCCGAAGATGATCATCACGCAAGGGTCGCCAGGGCGACTGGCGGAGCCATCTTGCTCGTTTTCGGCGGCTTCCGGGCGTTCCGTGGTTTGCATAAAATGAGGCTAGGACGCCGGCTTGGTCTCGATGTGTCCGCCGAATTTGTTGCGCATACCGGAGAGCATTTTTTCGGCGAACGTATGGTTTTGGCGGGAACGGAAACGCACAAACAGCGAAGCGGCCAGCACGTCCACTGGAACCGCTTCTTCGATAGCGGCTTGAATGGTCCAGCGGCCTTCACCCGAATCTTCGACGTGGCCGGTGAACTTCGAAAGCTCGGGATCCTCGGTAAGCGCCATGGCGGTGAGATCGAGCAGCCAGGAACTAACCACGCTGCCGCGGCGCCAGACTTCGGCTACGTCGGCAAGATCGAATTGAAAGCGGTGATCTTCGGGAAGCGCTTTGGAATTGGCGTTCTTCATTATGTCGAAGCCTTCTCCATAAGCCTGCATGACGCCATATTCGATTCCGTTGTGAACCATTTTGACGAAGTGGCCGGCGCCGGAGGGTCCGCAATAGAGATAGCCTTCTTCCGCGGTGCTGTTCTTTCCACCTCGGCCCGGAGTTCGATCGATGTTGCCGATTCCGGGAGCCAGCGTTTTAAATATGGGGTCGAGGCGCTGGACGGAATCCTTGTCCCCGCCCACCATCATGCAGTAGCCGCGGTCCAGTCCCCAGACGCCGCCGCTGGTGCCGACATCGATATACTTGATGCCCTTCCGTTCCAAGGCATGGGATCGCCGGATGTCGTCCTTGTAATAGGAATTTCCACCATCGATGATGCAGTCCCCGGGCGGCATGTGGTCGGCCAGAGCCATCACCGTGTGCTCCGTCGCATCGCCGGCCGGGACCATCACCCACGCCGCGCGGGGGGCGTTCAGCTTCGCGACAAAATCCCCCATCGAACTGGCCCCTGTCGCGCCTTCGCTTTCCAGGTGCTTCACGTTGTCGGGATTCAGGTCGAAGACCACGCAATGATGGCCATTCCGCATCAAGCGGCGGACCATATTGGCGCCCATTCTTCCCAGACCGACCATTCCCAGTTGCATTCATTCCTCCACCGCAAGTTTACACTGCCCACTTGAATTATCGATTACTTGTTTGGATTGAGGAGCGCCGTCAAAGAGCCGAAACTATAGAGGACTCAAGCCCAAGCGTGTTAACCGCCGATTCAGGAGATCAACTCTCAGGTGCGCGTTGTGGACTCCCAGCCTTCGGAAACCTTCCCGAAGATCGGAGATTTCGCGACGCTCGTAAAGATTCTCCAGAATTCCAACGGTCCCCCTTACTTCCAAACCTTCCTGCCGTGCCAACGATCGTCCACTCTCTTCGTCGATCAGGACGGGCAATGTCGAGCTCCTTAGCGAGGAGAATCGTGCTCAGTTCACCGAGTCCGAGGCCGAATCGGGTCCGAGCCGCCTTCAGGGTACCGCGACGATGCAGGGCTCTTACTTTGATCCATGCGGCGTTAGCTACTTCCGAAGCACCTGGAAGGCCGACTCCGGCCACAACAACTTCGTCGTATACTTCCTCCGAAATGTATACGTTTGAGTGTAACCGCGGCAAGAGATCAAACCAGCCGATTTTGGCCAGAATGATGAGCGGAGAAGCGTCCGAAACAACGTTCACAATCCGAGTCGTTCAGACGATTCCCGCTCCTGCTCCAAATCCTCGAAGGTATTCCTTAGCGGTGATACGCCGTGCTTTGCCACGAAATCCATAAAGGCCGCGAGCGGTGTTTGCGAGAGTTCCGCGGCGAGACCCAAAGAAATTTTCTGCTCCCTAAGCAGTTCAAGCGCTAACAGGCGCGCTGCCTCCCTTGATATGTTTTTGGAGTCTAGTTGCGCGGCTTCCAGCAGGGCAGTCGGAAGATCAACCGTGGTCGTCTGCATCATTCCACGCTACCAGAAACACATTCTCCCGTCTGGTAGGACGCGAGACGGGGCCCAAACCTTCATCAGTAATGCGCTACCGCCTGAGTTTAAAAACGCCAAGCTTACCGCTCGGGATGCAATGCTTCCTGGCCCACGATCGCGAGGTCACAAGCCTCACCATTGTCGTCGAGCACATGCAAGTGCTTATTTTCCTGGTAGAACATTACCTCGCGGCGCGGTGTCAACGCGCAGCCGGTTTGCTCCCTGAACAGCCTCGGGTGGGGGGCCCCGGGCTTGTCGATAATATATGCAATCTTGTCGCCGACGATGGCCAGTTGGGACGACTGAATGGCCATCAGTTGAATCCCCGGTACGTCCGCAACAGGAATGCCGGAAGGTGCATAAACCGGCGTCTCCAGCGCCGACGGAGGCCGCAGCAGCGATCCGTCCGCAACCGTACCGAGTTTCCATTCGGGATCCAGCCTCGCCTGGCAGAGGCTAGCGGAGAGAACCAAAAAAAGGATCCGGTGTGTCGCCATCTTGGTCGGGGCTGCTCCTGCAATCAGTGTACCCGGCGTGTTCTCGCAGTGGGAAGATGTCATAGAAGGAGACTGCATGGCGGACGTCGTGTACCGTTCGGAGATCAGGATCGAGCGGGTAAAGGGCCCACTTCGCAGAGCTTATTTGCCGGCCGAGAGAGAGCCGGTGATGTTCGGCGTGCATGGCGCTGTGGCGGAGCACTATCGCGTTTCGCCGGCGATTTCAGAACCGCACGCCACGACGTTGGACTACATAGTGGCCGCAGCCGCCGGTTGACTGACCGGAACCTTCGGAGGCGCGCTGGAGGCGCGTCAAATCGACGCTTCCCAAGAACGGCTGGAATCCGAGGCCGTCGGGGAAGTCGAATTGGACGAGAATATTTTGGTGATCCGCCGCATTCATGTGCGATTAAAGTTGAAAGCTGAGGAAGAGCATTGGGAGAGGGCGCGCCGGGTACACGGATTCTTCGCCGAAAAGTGCCCCGTTTATCGCTCGCTGATCGCCGCCATTGCGATCACGACTGAGCTGAGCCTTTCCAAACTGTAATAAGATTTCTAAGGAGGATTTCGATCAAATGTCAGTTAAGGCGCGCGCCTTGCAGGCGTTCCGGTGTCTAGGCCCGATTTGTCTGATTCCACTCCTTTCCGCGGCAACGGCGATTACTCCGCTCGATCCTGTTTCGGAGTTGCTGAACGGCCCGAAAGTGACTACGAATCTAACGACGCTGGCAACCATGGGAGTTCCCGTGGTCGCGGCATCGGCTGATGGCGTCACGGAAGTGGTCTTGCGGGCTTCTGGCTGCACCGTGAACGAAACTCTGACCTTCGCCGTATTGAGCGCGGACGGGCAGCCGAGCACTTCGGTACCGAACGATGGGGGATTGTTCGCGATCGGCGGGTCGCCTTCCGCGGCCGCTTCGTCCCTAACGGTAAAATGCAAATCGACCAGCGCCGGTCCGTTTGCTTTCGCGATCTACTTAACGCCCGTCGATTTTAATTATCCGGGCAGCGGTAACGACGCTAACGCTTCGCGTCCGGTCTCGTTTTCCCTGACTGGCAATGGATCGCCGTATACTCTTGGGTTTACCATCTTGCGTCCACCGGTGCTGTTCGTGCACGGACTGTGGGGCGCGCCTTCCAGTTGGGACGACTTCTGCAACCTGCCCGAAAACGGCTCCTGTCCCGTTCCGCTGGGCTCGCCGTTCACGACTTACCTCGCGGACTACAGTTCCACCAACGGCGGGAGCTTCGCCCAGAACGCCCAGACCGTATTTACGCAGTTGCAGCAGTTCGTCAGCGACTTCAAGACGGCTAATAACGCAGCCTCGGTGCAGATGGACACCGTGGGTCACAGCATGGGTGGAAATGTCTTAAGAACCATTGTGGGCACGCTGAGCACATACCGACGGGCGGCCAATTTCGATTTGGGCGATATTCACAAATTCATTTCGCTTGATACGCCCCATTTGGGAAGTCCGCTAGCGACGAATCTTAAAAATAGCGGCTTCCTATGCACTCTTTTGTTCGATTCGTTCGGTTACCCCGTGGCGGGCGCGATCACCGATCTTTCTCCTGGGAGCGCCGCGTTGAAGCTGCTCTCGAAGAAGGTGTTTCCCATTACGGCCAGCCTGATCACCGGCGTGGCCGATAGCGGTCAATCGACAGCGGCTCTAAATAACTACAACGGCTTGTTGGCGGTCGCGTGTCCGAATCTCGTTCCATCGGGTGGGTTCACACAACTGTTCGGTGGTCCTAACGATCTGATTGTGGGGTTGACCAGCCAGCAAGGAGTGGGGCTCGGCTATACCGGGAACACGCTGCCTGTCACGGCCGAAAGCAACTTGGTTCATACCATGGCCGCGGACCTGATTACGGTCGGTCCTAGCGTGCTGAACCAGAATATTGTGAACGGCAACACCGTTTGGGCATCGACGCCCGATCCGCAAGCGGTGATCGATCAACTGAATACGTGGATTCTGACCAGTGCCAGCTTCGGCGCAATGCTGCCGTAAAAAAGGATGCCTCCCATGAAGAAACTTTTTGTAGCAATCATGCTGATGGCCGGCTGGCAAGCGTCGGCACAGGAAGCCTTGATCTTGCGGCAAGCGTATGGGACGACGGCTCCTTCGGGTGCGGTATTGCATTTCGAAGTGGACGCGCCTTCCGGTGCATTTCAAAAGATCTACCTGGTCGGCGAGGGCGTGGATGGTACGCCGAGCGTGACTAGCGAGCCGTACCAACTGTCGATCTGGGTGCCGCGCAGCGTGACGGGATTGCATCGCTTTCGCGCGGTGGGCCTGAACAACGCCGGTCAATTGCAGTTTTCGCAGCCGGTGCTGTTGAATCTGACTCCGGTCGAACGGCCGCAATCGATTTCGACGCAATTGTCTAATCTACGACTCGCTTTTATCGGCGAGGCGGCTGAACTGCGGCTGGTCGGGCACTACGCCGACGGCGGGAAAGCGAACTTGACGCGTGCGCCGGAGACGTCGTTCGATTCGAGCGACGCGGCTGTGGTTCGG
>Ga0302319_10004625_pt1 | contig 28123 bp, 22 predicted proteins | sample Bog_T0_2_FD_203319 | JGI IMG/M metagenome (GOLD analysis project Ga0302319, IMG submission 203319) | Peat permafrost microbial communities from Stordalen Mire near Abisko, Sweden - Bog_T0_2 | ecosystem: Environmental > Terrestrial > Soil > Wetlands > Peat | place: Sweden: Abisko, Stordalen Mire... | reverse complement strand
TTCGACTACGTCCTGGGCTTTACGGACCGGGAGACGCTCCGCGACGTCTTGCAAGATTGCTCGCAACATCGGCCAGACGGTGTGCGGATGGGCGCCAAACAGCAGCCGAGGACGCTTCCAGGGGTACGCGAGCGCTGGCAGTTCATCGAACCGACTCTCCAGAAGGCGCCGTTTATCAAAATGGTTCCCATGCTAGGGAGCCTCGGGTGTCCGTATACTTGCAGTTTTTGCATCGATGCGGTGGTGCCCTATCAGCCCATGGATTTCGACGTTCTCCGCGAGGATCTGCGGTTCCTGCTGACGAAGTTCAAGCGGCCACTGGTAGCCTGGCACGATCCGAATTTCGGCGTCCGATTCGACGACTACCTGGATATGATCGAGGACGCCGTGCCTCCGGGCAGCATCGACTTCGCCGCCGAAAGCAGTTTGTCTCTGCTCTCGGAACCGCACCTGAAGCGTCTCAAGGCCAATGGGTTCCAGGCCGTCTTGCCCGGAATCGAGTCGTGGTTCGAATTGGGCGGCAAGTCGAAAACGGGTGCGCTGCAGGGGATGGACAAGGTTCGCCAAGTGGCCGAACACGTGAATTTGATTCTCAAGTACATACCGTACATACAAACCAACTTCGTAATGGGACTGGATTCTGACGAAGGGGCGGAGCCCTTTGAACTGACCAAGCGATTCCTGGACTTGTCGCCGGGCGCGTTCCCCGCCTATTCGCTGCTCACGGCGTTTGGACGGGCCGCGGCGCTCAATCTGGATTATCAGCGCGAAGACCGCGTACTGCCTTTCCCGTTCTACTTCCTGAATAACAACCAGGCCATGAACGTGAAACCCCTGAATTACTCCTGGCATGACTTCTATGACCGGGTCGTCGACCTGACCGAGTATTCTTTCTCCACGCGCGCTATTTCTCGGCGCTTGCTTGCCACGCAGGGTTGGAACTCGCGGTGGTTGAACCTGGTGCGTGCGGTTTCGACGGAAGGGTTTGGCAGAGTCAGGTACCATACGGAAATTCGTAAGCGGCTGGACACCGACCCACAATTCCGGCCCTATTTCGAGCAGCAGAGCGGCAAACTTCCCGAGTTCTACATCGATATGGTGCGGAACGAGTTGGGGCTGCTGTGGAAATGGCTTCCCGCGGGCGCTTTGTATCACGATCCCTACGCCTATTTGAAGTCCGAGCAGAACGCGGACGTGTTCAGCATCGATTAGGAAAACCGGGACAGTATCCTCAAATCCCATTTCTCCCGGAGACGATGCGCGCACCGCAAAGCCGAGTGTGTTTGTCCGTAAAACGGCTTACCGGAAACCGACCCAATGCCAACGCGTGGTGGTGCCTGCAATATCAGAGCCGGCGCGAGCATTCGGCATCGGCCGCCGCGCCAGCGCCCCGCCACCTGCGCGCAAGCCTGTCTCCTGCCCAGCCGCTTGCCCAGATCCACGGCGTTGCCGGTCTTCTTATCCCGCATCTTTGTGCCCCCTCCAGCACCCTCCCCAGAGCAGGCAGGCCGCTACAGCGTAGCGGCCTGATCTGCCTAAGTGGCTGTTTGTCAATATCTTACAAAAGTGCAGGCCGCTACTAATAGCGGCCTGGCCTCTCCCACCGGCATTCTAGACCCGCCGCGCAAGCATTCCGCGGACGCACTCGCGCCAATTGTTCCACATGCTTGGATCGGGAATAATTCCATGGACTCCTAAGGAACTGATAGTCCCCTCCGTCTCGGTCTGAGCGGATCACTGTCTGAAGCTTTCCGGATCTTCGAGAGCTGCCGGAGTGCGCGGGGCAACCTGCGCGCGCGTAGCGTGGGGCGCGGCACGCCAAGCAGGCTAGAATGAAAGTGAGTCCCTCCTGAAGACGACTCCCCCCTTATGATTGTCGATGTCGTACTGGCGAAAATTTTCGGTACTAAGCACGAGCGCGAGATCAAGCGCATCAAGCCGCTGGTGGCGCTGATCAACGATCTCGAGCCCGCCATGAGCGCGTTGAGCGACGCGGAACTCACCGCCAAGACCCAGGAATTCCGCGACAAGCTGGCCACTGGAGCGACGCTCGACGACCTGCTCATCGAAGCCTTCGCGGCGGTGCGCGAAGCCAGCCGAAGAGTTCTGAAAATGCGCCATTTCGACGTGCAGTTGATTGGCGGCATCGTACTCCATCGCGGCAAGATTTCTGAAATGAAAACCGGCGAAGGCAAGACCCTCGCCGCCACTCTGCCGGTGTATTTGAACGGCCTCTCGGGCGCCGGCGTCCATGTCGTGACGGTCAACGACTACCTGGCCCGCCGCGACTCGGAGTGGATGGGCCGCCTCTACAAGTTCATGGGTCTGACGGTCGGCCTGGTGGTCCACGGCCTGGACGACGAGGAGCGCAAAGCCTCCTACGCCTGCGACATCACCTACGGCACCAACAACGAGTTCGGCTTCGACTACCTGCGCGACAACATGAAATTCCGCCTGGACGATTGCACCCAGCGCGGCCACAACTACGCCATCGTCGACGAGGTCGATTCGATCCTGATCGACGAGGCCCGCACGCCGCTGATCATCAGCGGTCCCAGCGAGGAATCCACCGACAAGTATTACAAGGCCAACACGATCATCCCGCGCCTGATCCGCGGCGAAGTGATCGAAGGCAAGGAGCCCGGCGAAAAGTATTACACCGGCGATTACACGGTCGACGAAAAGCACCGCGTCGTGGCGCTGACCGAGGAGGGCTTCGACAAGGTCGCCAAGCTGCTCGGCCTGCCCGACATCTGGTCGATGGAAACGCAGGAGTGGAAGCACCACATCGAGCAGGCCCTGCGGGCCCACGTGCTGTACAAGCGCGACCGCGACTACCTCGTGAAATGGAACGAGGAAGAGGGCAAGGACGAGGTGGTGATCGTCGACGAGTTCACCGGCCGCCTGATGCCCGGCCGGCGCTGGTCCGATGGGCTGCACCAGGCCATCGAATCCAAGGAAGGCGTCAAGATCGAGCGCGAGAACCAGACGCTGGCCACGATCACCTTCCAGAACTACTTCCGCATGTACAAAAAGCTGGCCGGCATGACCGGCACGGCCGATACCGAAGCGGCGGAGTTCGGCAAGATCTACAAGCTCGACGTGGTGGTCATCCCGACCAACCAGGCGATGGTGCGCAAGGATCTGAACGACATCGTCTACCGTACCGAAGAAGAGAAGTGGCGCAACGCCGCCAAGGAGATCGAGGAGCGGCACAAGAAGGGCCAGCCGGTGCTGGTGGGCACCGTTTCGGTGGAGAAGTCGGAAAAGCTGTCAGGGATTCTGAAGCGCATGGGCGTGCGGCATGAAGTGCTGAACGCCAAGAATCACGAGCGCGAAGCGTACATCGTGGCGCAAGCCGGCCGCAAGAGCCAGGTGACGGTTTCCACCAACATGGCCGGCCGCGGCACCGACATTCTGCTGGGCGGCAATCCGGAAAACCAGGCGCAGGAAGAGTGCCTGAAAAGGACGCTGGTGGAGACGCCGCCGCCGGGCACCGAAACGGTCACAGCGGACGAGCATTTCTACTACTTCTCGCGTGGCGAGCGGACCAAATACCGCGTCGCGAAGCCGGTCTGGGACGAGGTCTACGCCCGCTGCAAGGCGGTCTGCGAGGTGGAGCACGAGGAAGTGGTGCAGGTCGGCGGGTTGCACATTTGTGGCACCGAGCGGCACGAGTCGCGGCGCGTGGACAACCAGTTGCGCGGCCGCGCCGGACGCCAGGGCGACCCGGGCAGTTCGCGCTTCTTTTTGTCGTTGCAGGACGACTTGCTGCGGCTGTTCGGCGGCGACCGCATCCAGGGACTGATGCTGCGGCTGGGCATGGAAGAGGACGTGCCGATCGAGAGCCGCATGATCAGCAAGCGCATCCAGGGCGCGCAGCAGGCGGTCGAGGCGCAGAACTTCAGCATGCGCAAACACGTGCTGGAGTACGACGACGTGATGAACAAGCAGCGCCAGGCGGTGTACGGCCTGCGGCGTCAGTTGCTCGAAGGCGCGGACATCAAAGAGCGCATCTTCGATATGGCGGACGGCATTGTGGCGGCGGCCATCGACATCCGCTGCCCGGAGCATGTGCGGCCGCACCATTGGGACCTGGTTGGTCTGGAGACCGACATCAACTCGCAGTTCGGCGCGCGCGTTCCGGCCAAGGAACTATTCGGGAAAGATCGCATGGAGATCGAGCAGCAGATCCTCGATATTCTGCGCCGCCGCTACGAGGAAAAAGAGGCCGTGGTGGGAGCCGAGATCATGCGCTACACCGAGCGCATGATCATGCTCAGCCGGATCGACCAGCAGTGGAAGGACAACCTGCTGTCGATGGACCACATGAAGGAAGGGATCGGCATGCGGGCCTACGGGCAGAAGGACCCGCTGGTCGAGTTCAAGAAGGAAGCCTTCATTCTGTTCCAGGACATGATGAACCGCATCGAGGACGAGACGGCGCGGTTCCTGTTCTTCCTGCAGCCGGTGCGCGGCGAGATGCCCGATGTGCCGATGCCCGAGGACGATTGGCCGGACGAAGACAGTGCGGAAGGCGACGACTCCGGGGCCAGGGAAGCGCGCGCCGCCGGACCGAACGGCCACGCTAGCGGACAGGCGGCGACGCCTCCGGTGGAAGACAAAAAAGCCGCGCAGGCCACTTTTATTGACCTGACCCGCAATATTCAGCGTCAAAAAGACAGGGAAATGCAGACGCTGCTGGCGGGCAATGCCAGCGCCGGGACCAAGACCGGCGAGGGACCGGTGATTCGCGGGGACAAGGTCGGGCGCAACGACCCCTGCCCGTGCGGCAGCGGGAAGAAGTACAAGAAATGCCACGGCATAGGGAAATAGCAATCGCCGTCCGCCGCTGGGGATTTCTGGCGGCGGTGGCGGCGCTCCTGGGTGCAGCGGCCGCGCCGGCCCAATCGATCTGGCCCGAGAAATGGCGCGAGCACCAGCGCGGGAAGGTGGCGCCGGTGACGCCGCCGGAGGCGCGGCTATGGGCCGAATTCGGCGGGGAAGCCGCGGAAAAGGCGATCTACGAGAGCCCGGTGGGACGCTTCAGCGCGACCGCCTATCGGCTGAAGGACGCCACTGCGGCGATGGCCTGGTACGAGTATCTGCGGCCGGAGAATGCCGTGCCGGCGCGCGGCGCGTTGAGCCTATCGACGACGCCGGGAGCCGAGTACGCGGCGCATCAGAATTACGTGTTTCAGTTCGAAGGCTGGCGCCCGCTGGAGGCGGAGATGGCGGCGCTTTACAAGCTGCTGCCGCGGATGCACGCGGGCGGGGGATTGCCCAAGCTGGTTGGTTATCTGCCCGAGAAGGACCGGCTGCGGAACTCGGAACGCTACATCATGGGGTTGCACTCGCTGGAGCTGTTCGCGCCGGCGGTGCCGGGCGCGATGGCCGGTTTCGAGGATGGAGCCGAGGCGCAGGCGGCGCGTTATCAAACGCCCGCCGGCGAGATGCCGCTGTTGATATTCGAATATCCGACGCCGCAACTGGCGCGCCAGCACGAGGCCGAGTTCGGGAAACTCGCGGGCTGGCAGGTGAAGCGCACCGGGCCGCTGGTGGCGGTGGTGCCGGCCGAGGCCGGGCGGGCGGTGGACGCCGCTGCTGCCAAAGCGCTGCTCGATCCGATTGAATGGAATCTCGAATTCACCTGGTACGAGAGCGCCAGACGGCATGTGCCGGTGAACGTGGCGGCGATGCTGCTGGGGGCGATCGAACTGACCGGCGCGGTGCTCGCCGCGGTGCTTTTCGGCGGCATCTTTTTTGCGGTGATCGGTGTGTGGCTCCGGCGCCGGGGCCTGAAGGACGGCGAAGAGCCCGGCCTGACGGTACTGCGGCTGAACGGGTAGGCCGGCGCAAACGCCGCGATCGCGGCGCAACATCCAGGCTGTTTTCCGAATGTTGCCGGGATCGTTCCAGTATGCTGGAGGACGGGCGGAGGTCCTCTATGCATCCCAACACAATCACGAGAAGAGAGCTGGCCGCGCTGGCCGGCGTGGCGCTGGCGGGCGGGGCATCGGCACAGGCGCAAAGCGGCGCGCTGACGGCCCGCCAGGCCATCGAGCGCATCCAGAAAAACGTCGGCGTTCCGTGGAGTAAGCAGACGGTGGACACGTTCAAGGCCGGCGATCCGGATACGCCCGTGACTGGCATCGCCACGAGTTTCATGGCCACGCTGGACGTGCTGCAGCGTGCTGCCGCTGCGGGCAAGAACCTGATCGTGACGCACGAGCCGACGTTCTGGAGTCACCTGGACGAGACCAAGGAACTGGTCAACGATCCGATCTACAAATTCAAACAGGCGTTCATCGCGCAGCACAAACTGGTGGTCTGGCGTTTCCACGACCACTGGCACGCGCGGCAACCGGACGCCGTCATGACCGGGCTGGTGCAACTCCTGGGCTGGGACAAGTATCAGGCGGGCGGCGATCAGCGCTTCTACACGCTGCCGGAGACGACGCTGGGCGCACTGGCGCGCACGATGCAGGACCGGCTGAAGGTGCGCACGCTGCGGGCGATCGGCGATCCGGGGATCCCGGTGCGCCGGATTTCGCTGAGCCCTGGGGCGGCGGGTCTGATGGAAGCGGTGCGGACTCTGCCGCAGGCCGACGTGTACGTTTGCGGCGAGGCGACGGAGTGGGAGGGCATCGAGTATGCGCGGGACACGATCGCGGCCGGCCAGAAGAAGGGCATGATCCTGGCGGGGCACGTCGTGACCGAGGATCCGGGCATGAATCTGTGCGCCCAGTGGCTGAAGACGTTCATCACGGAAGTGCCGATTGAGTGGATTCCGACCGGCGAACCGTTCTGGCGGCCAGCATAGGTCGCGGTGGGGCGGTACGTGCGTCGGGCGTGTCGCCGGAGGCTGGGGCAGGCGTCTGTAAATGATTGTCCCTGCTTCCGTTTGACGTCTCGAGCGCGCTGGCGGGAGGGCTGGCGGCGAAGTGGGAACACTATCCGTTGGCAGTGTGGTGGACGCCAACCTCTGTGAAAATTAAGCGAAAGTAATATAGCTTTGCGCCTTTCTATGACTCTCTTGGAACAAAAGACAGTTTCCCTGTCAAGAGGAAAAACATTATTAAAATCAGCGGTTTATAAGGAATTTTCGGAGCCTGGTTTTTCTTCTTGACTTCGCATCCGAGGGAGTCTACGCTCAAAGCACACACAGGTTTTGTGGTCGTGAGACCATTCGATCTGTTTCTCCCACTGAACATCAGCCCGGTTTGCCGGGGTTCACGAAAGCCCGCCTGTTGGCGGGCTTTCGTTTTGACTGGTGACGCGGTTGCGCACTCCTGAGCGGCGCCAGGCGCGGGCGGGGGATCAGGCGGTGTGTTAGCCTTAAAGTTCCCGGGGCGCACATTAGAAAGCCGTATATTCATGTCAGATAAGAGGTTGCAGGTGATCCCGCTGGGCGGGCTGGGCGAGTTCGGGATGAACTGCCTGGCGCTGCGCTACGAGGATGACATCATCGTGATCGATGCGGGGATGATGTTCCCCGACGCGGAGCTGATGGGTGTGGACATCGTCACTCCCGATTTCACCTATTTAGAAGAAAACAAAAAGTTTGTTCGTGCGTTGCTGCTGACGCACGGGCATGAGGACCACATTGGCGCGCTGCCGTTTCTGCTGACGGAGATCGACATTCCGGTCTACGGCACAGCGTTCACGCTGGCGCTGGTGGAGCGGCGCTTGGAAGAGCACGAGATGCTCGACCAGGTGAAGCTGCACCGGATCAAGCCCGGGCAGGTGGTCGAGATCGGGCCCTTCCAGGTCGAGTTCATCCACGTCACGCATTCGATTGTGAGCGCGGTGGCGCTGGCCATCACAACGCCGCTGGGGGTGGTGATCCACACCGGAGATTTCAAAGTAGATCCTACCCCTACCGACAACATTCTTTTTGACTTACACACCCTGGCGAGCTATGGGAAGCGGGGCGTGCTATTGCTGCTGTCCGATTCGACCAATGTCGATCGGCCGGGCTACACGCCGAGCGAACGGGCGGTGATGCCGCGCTTCGAGGAGATCTTCAACCGCGCCGAACACCGCATTATCGTCTCCTGTTTTTCGAGCTCGATCCACCGTCTGCAACAGATCCTGGACATCTCGGCCGAAATGGGCCGGAAGGTTGCATTTCTGGGCCGCAGCATGTTGACGACAACGGAGATCGCGCACAGCCTGGGGCTGTTGCACATTCCCGACAACACGCTCATCCGCCCGCAGGACATCATGTCGATGCCGCGCAACCGCGTGGTGGTCGTGGTCTCCGGCACGCAGGGCGAACCGATGTCGGCGATGTCGCGGATCGCGGTGGACAGCCACAAGAACCTGTCGCTGGACAGCGGCGACATCGTGGTACTGAGCGCGCGCATGATTCCTGGAAACGAGAAGGGGATCGGGCGCATGCTGAACCACGTGGCGCGGCGCGGCTGCGAGGTGGTGGCGGGCTCGATGAACCCGCCGGTGCATGTTTCCGGTCACGGGTCGAGCGAAGAGCTGAAGCTGATGCTGAACTTGATTCGGCCGCGCTACTTCGTGCCGATCCACGGCGAGTTCTGGCAGATGTCAAAGCACGCCAAGCTCGCCAGTCATTTGAAAACATTAGGTTTAGAGGAGACGTTCCTGCTCGAGAGCGGGCAGGTGCTGGAGATCGACCACCACGGCGCGCGCAAAGCCGGCAAGGTGACAGTGGGGCGCGTGTGCATTGACTCGGGCTCGATCGACGAGGTGGTCGAGGACATGGTGATCCGCGACCGGCGGCATCTCTCCGAGGATGGTTTCGTGATCCCGATCGTCTCCATGGACAAAAACACGGGGCGCGCGGACGGGTTGCCGGAGATCGTGACCCGCGGCTTTGTATCGCTGGATGAGGGCTCGGATCTGCTGGCGACGGCGCGGCAGGTGGTGGCGCGGACGATCGAGAATTCGTCGCGCGAGGAGCGTACCGACTGGGGGGTGATGCAGGAAAAGATCCGCACGGACCTGAAGCGCTTCCTGCACAAAGAGACCTCGCGGCGGCCGCTGATCATGCCGGTGATTCTGGAGGCTTAGCGGGTCGTTGCATAAGGCCGAACATCCGCTCCCTGACGGTCGCGGCTCAGAAACACAACCGCTCCTTTCAGTCGCGGCTCCGTCACACGGGCGCGGCTCAGAAACGATGATCGCGGCTCCGTCACTTTCCGGCTAAGGCGATATGGATTCTAGCTTGACACCCGAGCCGGTTCCAGCGGCGTATCTGGAAGATGAATCGGGATTTACGGGTCACGGGGAGGGCCTGTTCCGCCCCGCCACGGCGCAGCAGGCGGCGGAGGTGCTGGCCGAGGCGGCGCGCACTCGAACACCGGTCACGGTGTCGGGCGCGGGGACCGGCGTCGTCGGCGGACGGGTAGCCGAGGGCGGCTGGGTGCTATCGACGGAGCGCTTCCGGAGGTTGGAAATCGGTTCCGGGAGAGCAGTTGTCGGAGCCGGTGTTCTCCTTCATGATCTGCAACTTGCAGCAAAAACATCAGGTCAATTCTATGCTCCAGATCCGACCGAATGGGGCGCCTCGATGGGCGGGACCATTGCCACCAACGCCAGCGGATCGCGCAGTTTCCTGTACGGATCGACGCGCCGGCACCTGCTGAGCGTGACGGTCGCGCTGATGGACGGCACGGTGCGGACATACGGGCGCGAGGAGAAGCTCGATTTCGCGTACACGCCGCTGGCGGCGCCGCGCTGCCGGAAGCACACGGCAGGGTATTATCTGCGGGAGGATAGAGGGTACCTCGAGCTCATTTGCGGTTCTGAAGGCACGCTGGCGGTGGTCCTGGAGGCGGAAGTGCGACTGCTGCCGCAGCCGGAGAGCCTGCTGACCGGGGTGGTGTTTTTCCGGTCGGAGGAGGCGGCGCTGGATGCGGTGGATGCATGGCGCGAGGTACCGCAGTTGCGCATGCTGGAGTTTTTCGACGGTCCCTCGCTCGACCTGCTGCGAGGGCCGTACCCGGAGATTCCGGCGGCGGCGCGCGCGGCGCTGCTGGTGGAGCAGATTGCCGATGGGCTGGAGGAAGACGCCGAGGAGGCGTGGCTGGAGCGGATGGAGCGCTTCGGGGCGCTGGACGATTCGTGGTTCGGCACCACCGACGGGGAGCGCGAACGGTTCCGGGTTTTCCGGCACAAGCTGCCGGAGGTGGTGAACGAGCGGATCAAGCGCAACGGCTTCCAGAAGATGGGCACCGATGCCGCGGTGCCGCTCGAGAAGAATCGCGAAATGATGCGCTGGTACCGTCAGGTGTTGGATGAACAATTCCAGGACAAGGCCGTGATGTACGGGCACATCGGCGACGCGCACATGCATGTGAACGTGATGCCGGAGACGGAAGACGACGCGCGGCGCGGGCGCGCCTTCCAATACGAATCGGCGCGGCAAGCGGTGGCGCTGGGTGGCACTGTCAGCGCGGAGCACGGGCTGGGGAAAAAGAAGGCGCATTTCCTGGAGCTCGAATTCACGCCGGCCGAGATCCAGGCGATGTGCGACGTGAAGCGGCATTTCGATCCGCAGTGGCTGCTGGGGCGGGGCAATCTGCTGCCGCTGCCGGATTAGAAACGGACACGCGCATAGCGGTTCCGTTTTGTCCCAGTGGAGTGTCTCAGGCAAGAACTGACATTGCCGACCGAGCGTCTGACAATGCCGACCGAGCGTCGACGCGAGTGTCGACGCGGCAGGCACGAGTGCCTGCGCCACATGCCTGCGCCACGTGCCTGCGCCACGGTGAATGGCCGGTGATTGTCGGAGAATCTGCGGGACATGACACTAGCGTTGCCTGCGGGCTGCCCGGCGAGTGCGCTTTGGAGTAGATTGGTCTATCCGGAATCCAGAGCCTGGAGAAGACACGAATGACCCGCCGCACGCTGCTCAAGATTCTCGCGGCCGCGCCCGCCGCGCCGCTGTTTCCCGCCTTTGGCGCGCTGGCCGCGCCCAGCGCGGGCAAGTTGAAAATCACCGCGATCAAGGCGCTGGGGATGCAGCCCGCGACGGCCGCGGGCAACTGCCTGATCCGCGTGGAGACGGACGGCGGCCTGTACGGCATCGGCGAGGCGGGCAGCACGGGGCCGACGGCGCGGGCGCGTATTCAGACCATGGAGCGGCTGCTGATCGGCAAGGACCCGCTGAGCATCGAAAAACATTTCTTCGAGATGACGTCGTTGATGCACACCTACATCGCGCACATCCCGACCATCAGCGGGATCGACATGGCGCTGTGGGACCTGGCCGGCAAGGTCCTCGACCGGCCGGTGTACGAGCTGCTGGGCGGGCCGTTTCGCGAGGCCGTGATGATGTACTCGCATGGCGACGGATTCGACATGCTGGACATGGGCGCGTGCCGCGCCTGGGCGGCGATGGTGAAGTCGCGGCCGGAGGGTTTCAAGGCCTACAAGAACAGCATCAACACGGTGCTCGGCGTGCCGGCGGCGCGCTACGCCAACACGCTCACGCACGATGACCTGAAGAAGATTCGTACGGCCTACACGAATTGCCGCGAGGCCGTGGGCGACGAGATCGACATCGCGGTGCACTGCCACAACGAGTTCGATACGCCCAGCGCGATCGCCGTGGCCAAGGCCGTCGAGCCGATGGATCCGCTGTTCATCGAAGACGCGCTGAACCCGCCCTACTCGGAGGGCTGGATGGCGCTGAGGCGCTCGACGCGCATTCCGCTGCTGACCGGCGAAAAGCTGGAGCTGGTGCGTGGCTTCAAGCCGTTTCTCGACACTCAGGCGGTGGACTTCGTGCATCCGGATTTGGCGTTCGCGGGCGGATTCACCGGCACGCGCAAGATCGCCGACTACGCCGCGCTGACGCGGACGCCGGTGGCGCTGCACAACGTGGGCACGCTGGTGCTGACGCACGCATCGGCGCACTTCGCGGCGTCGATCCAGAACTTCTATCGCAGTGAAAGCGCGCTCGGACGGCCGACGCATTACGTGGAGCAGATGGCGGCGTCGAACCCGCCGCAGGTCCGCAACAGCCTGTTGCCGCTGCCCAAGGGCGCGGGGCTGGGACTCGATTTGAACGTGGATTTCCTGAAGAAATACATGGCCGAGGGAGAGACGTGGTGGGGCTAGGATCGCAGCGCGATCAGCCGTGAACGGCCATCCGGGGCTGCGAAAGGCGGTCGGCTGGGTGCACGGCTGACGCTGTCCAGCCGCGGGTGTAGTGTAAAAGTCTGGTTACAGATCCGGTCGCAGTGCGCCGCCTGACCGAATGGAAGGAAGCGGAGAACGTGCGCTTCCGCCGCTACCTGCATGCCCGCCACCAGGACCGGATTGCGCCGTTCCAGATCATCGCCAGCAAAGTCGAGGCGCAGATCGATTGCACCGCGTGTGCCAACTGCTGCCGCGAAATGATCGTCGAAGTGACGCCGGCCGAAATCCGGGCCATCGCCATGCACCTCAATCTGAGTGTCGAGGACGTGCGGCTGAAGCACACCACCGCCGACCCGGGCGATTCGAGCCAGCGCGTTCTACGCAACGCGCGCGATGCCTGCACGTTCCTCGACGGCAATCTGTGCCTGATCTACGACGCGCGGCCGGGGGCTTGCCGCCGCTTCCCGCACGCGCACCCCGGAGAGCATTCGCTGGGCGCGCGCATCGAGTCGGCGTGCCGGCACGCGGCGGTCTGCCCGATCCTGTACAACGCGCTGGAGGAGTACAAGCATCAGTCGGGATACCACGAGCGCGGAGGCTCGGCGGCAGCTTACGTGGGCGGTTGATCAGCTCCGCTCTTCGTGATTGGAGTCCACGCCCGTGCCGCCCGTGCGCCAGCTTTGCAGGACGGCGCGGACCTTGGCGAGCTGAATGGCGACCTCGGCGTATTCGTCCTTGGCGCTGTGGTGCTCGACGCTGTAATAACCCTGGTAGCCGGCGTTGCGCAGGTTGTTCATCTTCTCCACCAGCGGGCCGTTGCAGACATCCCAGTCGATGTGCGTGTGGACCACCCACGGCGCGATCTCGCGGTCGGCGATGTCCACTTCTTCCTTTGTGCCCTGAAAGCCGCTGATATGACAGCAGACGCCGAAGCCCGGGTGGTTCACGGCGCGGTACAGCTTCTGCATGCTCGGCCAATATGACTCGGGGCCCCAGTGCACTTCGGCTCCGGTCTTGAAGCCATGGTCGTAGGCGTACTGCGCGTATTCGCGATAGCGCTTGACGATATGGTCGAACGCTTCGCTGGTCCACTCGCGCGTGTTCTTGCCGCATTGGCCGGCGTCCATGCGCACGAAGCGCGCGCCCAGGATCCGGCCGGCGTTGAGATGCGCCAGGGCGTTCTGATGCTGCTTCTCGCGCTGAACCGGATCGTCCGCCCACACGTGCGCCTGGTCGACTGCCAGATTCGGCACGATCAGTTCGCGTTCGTCGATCTCATCGCGAATGGTCTTCAAGTAGGCTTCGTCGGTGCTCTTCAAGAAGCCGTTCCACAGATCGGCAGTCTCGAGGTGGTACCGATACTTGCACGTTTCCAGAAAACCGAAAATGTCCATGCGGCGTTGCTCCAGCAGGCCATGGAACGAGTAGGCCATGACGGCGACCCGCATCGGCAGGGCCGCGGCGGGCGGGGCCGCCTTCGCTAATGGAGCCTTTAAGACGGCTCCGCCGGCTACGGCGGCGGACGCCAGCGAACCACGCAGGAAGTTGCGCCGGGTGGCGGATGACATGTGATTTCCTTTCGAAGCTGTTCCTATAGTGTCAAAAACGCTTGGCCCAAGTTGCAGATTGAACCAAGTTCTTGCAGGTTCTTCGAATGTGTTCCACGGCCTTCGCTCAGAGGCTGGTTGTGCGGCAGCCCGCGACTATGCGCGACTTGGGGAACTTCACGCCGCGGGCTGCGGCTCGGCCGGCACAGCGCTGCGCCTCGGAATTCGCAGTATCGCTTTGCCGCTCTGCTGGCGCGCCAGATCCAGCACATAGGCGCTCTGAAGGTTCATCCAGAAATCGGGCGACGTGCCGAAATAGCGGCCGAGGCGCAGGGCGGTGTCCGCCGTAACGTTCCGCTTCCCGGCCAGCAACTGATAGAGCCGGTTGGGCGGCACTTCGATCAGGTCGGCCAACCTCTTCGCCGAAAGGCCAATCTCCTGCAACTCGTCGGCGAGGATTTCTCCAGGGTGAATGGGTGTGCGTGCCATGGTCTTCTTCTTCCGATTTAGTGGTAGTCGACGATTTCAACGCTGGATGGGCCGGGCTCATCCTTCGGCCACTTAAAACAAATGCGCCACTGGTCGCTAATCCGAATGGAATACCATCCTTTGCGGTCTCCCTTCAGGGCTTCCAGACGGTTGGAGTTGAGCGCGGCAAGTTCACCCAACGAGAGAGCGGCGTCGAGAATCCGCAAGCGCTTCTCGACCTGGCGCCTGAACGGCTCCCACTGGCGGACCTTTTCACCAGCGGCGAGACGTTCCGTATTCCTATCGCGGTAACTCGCGATCATCTAGTCTCTGCACCATTATAGACGCGTGACGTCAAATGTACAATTTCCATTATTTCGCCGCCCCCTGGAAGGGAGCGCATGTTCTCCGTTGAGAGCGGGCGATCAATGCACAGGCCGGCGGCCCGCAGCGGGGCCTAGAGTTCCCAACCTTTCCTGTATTCGCGGTACAGGTACTTGTTGGCTTCCGGAACATTTGTGATCTTCATGTTTTGAGCGTCCCACTCAATGCGCTTGCCGACCCGGCAGGCGATCGCGCCGAGATTGAAGGCTTCCGCAATGGGGCCGGCGTGCAGGAACTCGGCCTCCGAGGGTTTGCCGCCGCGGCAGGCCGCGATCCAGTCCGTGAATGCGCGCGGCTGTTCGTCGCGGTCGCGGCGCTGGTGCGGCGCGGGTTGCGAGCCCTGGTAGGCCCGCATCTTCTTTTCCGGGATGAGCTGTGGATCCTCAATCAGGAATCCCGCCAGAATCTTGCCCCTGTCGCCGACGAACATCATCCCCTCGGCGGCCAACTCCCGATTGTCTTCGTACAATTCCTCGGGTGTGGGCGGCTTCATGCCGCCGTCGTGCCACCACAAATCGACGGGGCCGAACTCATCCCGCGCCGCGAATTTGAAGCGGATGGTCGAGGCCAGCGGGAACGAATAATCGTTCTTGATTTTTGTGCTGACCTGATCGACAAGCGTGCAGGCGCTGCTGTACGTCGCTTCGACGCTGACCGGAGCGCCCAGCTTGAGCGTCCGGAAGACCACCCACAGGCTGTAATGGCCCATGTCCGCGATGGAGCCGCCGCCGAAGTCGTACCAGCCGCGGAAGACCGCGTTGGTGTAGTGCGGGCTATAGGGGCGGTCGAGCGTGGGTCCGAGCCACAGGTCCCAATCGAGACCTTCCGGCACGGGCGGCCGATCCTCCGGCACAGTCAGGTACTGCGGCCAGACCGGCCGATTGGACCAGTTGTGGACCGCGCGCAAATTGCCGATCGCGCCGTCCTTGATCCAGCTCATCACCTGATCCATCGAACCGTGGTAGTTCCAGGGGATGAAGTGCGTCGCGACCTTGGTTTGCCGGGCCGTCTCGATCACCTTGCGCGCTTCGTCCACGCGATTCGCGATGGGCTTGTGCATCGTCACATGCTTGCCCTTCTTCATCGCGGCAATCGCAATCGTCGCGTGCAGGTGATCGGGCGTCATGATTTTCACGGCGTCCAGGTCCTTCTGCTTCTCCAGCAATTCGCGGAAGTCGGCGTAAGTGGCGCAGCCTTTGTAATTGTCCGAGGCGCGCTTGGCGGCGTAATAAGTCTCGACGATTTCGCGGCCGATTTCGCGTCCTCCGGGAATCCCGTCGATCCCTTCATGCCAATCGGACTTGCCGAGGAACTCCCGAATGTCGTTCCGCAGTCCGAACTTGTCCCAGTCCACGTAGTTGTTGCTGCCGCGGTTGGGGTCGCACGTGGCGACAACCTGAATATCGTCGTTCTTCAGCATCGGCAGCAGCTCGCGGATGCCCTGCGTGCCCACGCCAATGTAAGCGACGGTCAGTTTGTCGCTCGGGGCGACGAAGTTGGTTCCTCCCAGAACGTGGCGCGGAACGATGGTAAAAGCGGCGGCGGTGGTGGCGGCCGTGGTGAGGAATGTGCGGCGATTCTGATCGGATGACATGAGGATCTCCTAGCGCGATGGATCACCAATACTCTACTCCCGCCGGAGTCCGGTCGGGATGCACGAGCCGCGGAGTGCGATGAACCAGGCGCGGTGTGGACAGTGAGTTCGTTCCACGGCGTGCGCGGATCGGGCGCCCGCCTCCGTTCCGGCCCATGGAGCGTGAGCAGGCGCGCAGGCTGATACGATAGAACCATTCGGGTATCCTGAATCCTCAGGAGGATAGATTTTCGGATGGTCGAAGTCGGGCTGACCTCCAGCTCACTGGTTGCGGTGCTCCTCTTGCTGGTGATCCCGCTGGCCGCCTATCTGTGGAAGCGTCGTCAACGGCCGGTCTATTTGGTTTTCACCTGCCTCGCCATCACGGCCCTGTGGTATGTCTCGCGGAGTTCGATTCATGAGGCCTCGCACGTGCTCGGATACATCGCCTCCGGCGCGCCGGCGACATCGCTGAAAGTAGTTCCGTACTCCTGGGAAGGCTTCTTCGCGCAGAGCTCCACGGTCCAGGGAGTCACGGGGACGCACTGGCAGCGGTTGATCCAGCTCGCCGCCCCGTCGCTTGTGGATGGGCTGTTCATGCTGCTGGGAAGCTGGTTGTTCCACTGGCGGCACAAGTTTCCGCCGTCGGTGGGCGGGCTGGTTTTGATGCTCACCTACCTGCGCGCGCTGTGCGATCTGGTGATCAACTACATGGGGGGCGTACTCTTCGACTCGGGCGACTTTCAGCAGTTGCTTAGCGGCTATTCGCCTGTCGCCATTCAAGTCTGCACGTGGGTTCTCATCCTGCTGGGCCTTCTGGGAACTTGGTCGGAGATCGGGTTGGCCCGGCCCGTCGATCAGTAAGGGCCGTCAGATTTCGATCACCACTTTGCCGAACTGCCGCTTGCCTTCCAGGCGTTCGTGGGCCGCACGGATTTCGTTCAACGGGTAGACCGAATCGACGACCGCGTGCACCGAGCCGTCAAACACCAGCCGCAACACGCGATGCAATTCCCCCAGCGTGCCCATGAATGAGCCCAGCAGAGTCTGCTGCTTGCTGAATAGAAATCGGAGATCGAGTGCGACGTCGTAGCCCGTGGTCGCGCCGCACGTCACCAGGCGGCCGGAAGTTGCCAGGCACTCCCGGCTGCGGTCCCACGTGGCCGATCCGACGTGTTCGAACACCACGTCCACGCCGCGCTTGGCAGTGAGCCGGCGGACTTCGGTGGTGACCTGATCGCGGTAGTGGTTGAGAACGAAGTCAGCGCCGAGTTCCTGGCAGCGCGCCATCTTTTCTTCGCTGCCCGCGGTGGCGATGACGCGGCAGTGGAGCCACTTCGCGAGTTGGATGGCGGCCATGCCGACGCCACTCGAACCGGCGAGCACCAGCACGTCCTCGCCCGGCTGCAGTCTGGCCCGCGTCATCAACATGTGCCAGGCGGTGACGAAAACCAGCGGCGCGGCGGCGGCGTGCTGATAGTCGAGCGAATCGGGGATCGGAATCACGGCGTACTCGGGCGCGTTGACCAGTTCGCGGTCGACGCCCGGCGCGCCGGTTCCGAATAGCGTGTATGAGCGGCACTCGTTATCGCGGCCTTCCAGGCACGCCAGGCATTGGCGGCAGCTCAGGCCGGGCGCGAGCAGCACGCGCTGACCCAGCTGCACGCGCCGGCACAGTTCGCCCACCGCCACCACTTCTCCCGCGGCGTCGCTGCCGAGGATGTGCGGGAAGCTGAACTTCGCGCCCGGGATACCGCTGCGGACGAACAGGTCGAGATGATTCAACGCCGCCGCGCGCACTCTCACCAGCACTTCGTCGGCGCGCAGTTGGGGTTCCGCAATGTCGGTGTATTCGAGAACCTCGGGACCCCCGTGGGCGTGGATTTGGACCGCTTTCATGCACGACCTCCTGTCAGCACCGCACGCGCGTGGCGCGTCCGCAACGGGGCGTATTGCGCGTACCCGGCCAACCGCTCCATCGATTAATGATCCCGCAGCGAATCGTCGATGCGCACGCGCCATTTGCGGGCGTCGTCCAGGATCGCGCTGGCGTCAAGCGTCATCGGAATGCGGTCGCGCACCGTGAAGCCGCCTTCGATCACCACGTCGCGCACGTCGCTCGCCCTAAGCGAGTACACCAGCATCGAGTACGGGTCGTGGGGCGGTACGGCGTGGGGCGCGGTTGTATCCAGGGTGATGAAATCGGCGCGCTTGCCCGGTTCCAGCGATCCGATCTCGCCATCCATGCCCAGCGCCTTCGCGCCGCCAATGGTCGCCATTTCGAAGGCCTGGATCGCCGGCAGCGCCCGCGGGTCGCCCTGCGTGACCTTCGCCAGTTTAGCGGCGAGGTCGAGTTCCTCCAGCAGGTCCATGTCGTTGTTAGAACCCGCCGGCCCGTCGGTGCCCAACCCGACGGCCAAGCCGGCGGCGAGCATCGCCGTTACGGGCGCGACGCCGCTGGCGAGCTTCATGTTGCTCGACGGACAATGCGCGATGCCGACGTGCAGCGGCGCGAGAGCAGCCAGGTCGCCTGGCGTGAGCCACACGCCGTGCGCGCAGATCGTCCGCCGCGCTACGGCACCGAGGGAAATTAGATATTGCGCCGGCGTGAGGCCGTGCTGAGCGACCGAATCGTCATTCTCCTTTTTTGTTTCGGAGACGTGAATCAGCAATGGGACGGAGTATTTGTCGGCCAGTGCGCGCGCGGCCTTCAGCGTCTCCGGCGAGTTGGTGTACAGCGCGTGCGGCGCGACGGCCGGCGTGATCAGCGCGTCGTTCCGGTACTCGCGGATGAAGCGCTCGGTGAATGCCAGCGCCGCTTGTGGCGTATCGTTGTCCGGGGCAGGGAAGCCGACGATGGTTTCGCCCAGCACGCCGCGCATGCCGGCATCGCGCGTGATGCGCGCCACTTCGTTCTCGAAGTAATACATGTCGGCGTACGTCGTGATGCCGCCGAGCATCATCTCGAGTACGCCCAGCCGCGTGCCGGCACGCACGAATTCGAATGTGACATTCTTCTTTTCCGCGGGAAAGATATAGTGGTCCAGCCAATCCTGCAGGCTGCGGTCGTCGGCGATGCCTCGCAGCAGGCTCATGGCGGCGTGGGCGTGGGTGTTGATCAGGCCGGGCGTGAGGATCGCATCGGGCCGGCTCAGGCGCAGCTTTGGTGTGTAGAGGAACTCCAGTTTCGTGCGCGCGCCGACGGCGAGAATGCGCCCGTCCTTCACGGCGATGGCCCCGTCATGGAGCACATCTCGGTGAGCGTTCATTGTAACCACCGTGCCGGCGGAGACCAGAATGTCGGCCGGTTCGGCGGCCCACAGAGGCGACGCAAGCAACGACGCGAACAACGCCACGAGACTGACGGTCGCGGCGCGCGACCATTGCGCCACCGTGCGTGGCGGCGTTGCCGCGGGGCTCGCGGGACCATTGCGCCGTGCCGCTGAGGAATGCGTGCACGCAGGGGTCGTTAGCGCGGGCTGCGAGCGTGCACCACGGCTGCGCTTCCCGATTGTTCCAGGCATTGTTTCAAACATTGTTTCGCGCATTGCTTCAAGCATTGTTTCAAGCTCTTGTTTAGGCCAGTGACTGTGCATCGAAAGGCTCCGGGAAAAGGTCTCGCAACTGGAACGTGAGGGTGTCGCCGGCGGCGTTGCCGAGCAGAATTGGAATGTCGCCGCAGAGATCCCAGAGCACCTGGCGGCACGCTCCGCAGGGCGGTGTCAGGCGCGCGGCCACGGTAGCGATGGCCACGCGGCGAAAGCGGCGCGCCCCGCCGGCGACCGCGGCAAAAACGGCTGTCCGCTCGGCGCAGATGGTCAGGCCGTAGCTGGAAGATTCAATATTGCAGCCGCCGAAAATCCGGCCGTCGTCGCACTCGACCGCCGCGCCGACCAGGAAGCCGGAGAAGGGTGCGCGCGCGTTCTGGCGGGCGGTGAAGGCGGCTGCGAGAAGCGGGTCCATTCACCGTCCATTGTCCAACGGATGTGCGGCGGAGTGGCGGGCCGCGCCAATGGGATAGGCTGATTTCAACTGCATATGATCCTTCGAACTCCTGCCCTCTGCCTGTTCGCGCTCGCGCTGGCCGCCCACTCTCAGCCCGCGAAAGCGCCCCAGCCGTCCGCTTTCCGGCCTGGAGAAACCTGGCTGGACACGGCGGGCCACCCGATCCAGGCCCACAGCGCCGGCATCTTGCTGCACCACGGAGTTTACTACTGGTACGGCGAAGACAAAACGCTCGGCAACTTCAACCGGACCGGTGTCTCCGCGTACTCCTCGCGCGATCTGTACAACTGGACGCGCGTGGGCGTGGTCCTGCCGAAGGAGGCCGTGCCCGAGCAGTTTCGCGACCACGGCATCTGCGAGCGGCCCAAGGTGATTTACTGTCCGAAGACGCGCCAGTTCGTGATGTGGATGCATCTCGACAGCGCCGATTACAGCGTCGCGAGCGCTGGCGTGGCCACCGCGGACAAGCCTGAGGGTCCGTTCAAATTCCTCGGTTATTCACGCCCTATCCGCTATGATTTCGGCTACCCGGCCAACGACCGCACGCGCCAGCAAGAGCTCGGCAGCACGTTTCGCGACATGAATCTGTTTGTCGATGACGACGGCCACGCTTATGTGTTCTACGCCGCCGAAGGTAACCCGACGATGTACGTCAGCCGCCTGAACGCCGATTTCACGGGAGTGGAAACGCCGTCGGTCGAGGGAAAAACGTGGGCCCGCATTCTGGTGAAGCAGAGCCGCGAGGCGCCCGCGCCGTTCCGCTACAAAGGCCACTACTACCTGATCACGTCCGGCACCAGCGGCTGGGCGCCCAACGCCGCCACCTATGCCGTCGCCGCCAACATTCTCGGTCCGTACACCGTGAAGGGCAATCCGTGCGTGGGCGCGGACGCCGCGACGACATTCCACTCGCAGAGCACATTCGTGCTGCCTGCGCCGGGCAACCGGCCGGGCGCATTCATCTTCATGGCGGACCGCTGGTTTGAAAAAAACCTCGTGGACTCGCGCTACGTCTGGCTGCCGTTGCAAGTGCACGACGACGCCACGCTCACGCTCGAGTGGCGCGACCAGTGGGACCTTTCCGTGTTCGACAAATAGTCCGCGCGCCCGCCGGTCCGGGCTCTACTTGGCCGGAGCTGATTCCAACCTGTAAGCGAAAACACCGCGCTCGTGATGCAACGCCGGCTCGCCACTCTCCATGGTGACGGGGACGGTTTTCAGAACGTGGCCGTTGATGTCGAGCGCCTGCGCCGGCCCAACAGCGGCCGGCATCGCGAGTCGTTTCGGGATCCGGATCAGGCCTGCCTCGCTTTCCGGCAGCGGCGTCAGCACCGTGGCTTGGCCATCCCGGGTCAAACGATAAGCGACGCCGCGGCCGCGCTCGTTCACATACTCGCCGCCGGGCCCGGCGGACCACTCAACGACCACACCACCCTTGCGCTCAATGGCCGCCGCGACCCCATTTTCCGCGCCAGGGACGTGCGCGTAGAAACCGTACGGCGGCAGCACGCGGTCGCCCGTGTGCCAGTCCGCCGTGCCGCGATTCACCCACACGTCGCCGCCATTCGCCCAGCGCACATGCTGATGATGGATGTCGGCGTTGACGAATTCGACCGACTCGATGCGCTGGCCCGCGAGCGCCCGCATCAGGTCGTGGAGCAGCCAGTATTTGCGAACAACGTTGCGGTTGAACGGGTTCGCGACCATCGCCGGATGGCCCGTCAGGACCTCGGTCGCGATGTAGTCGTCGCTGTAAATGCCATGCGTCGCCGGGTCGAGCTCGCCGGCGTAGCGGTCGGGATAGCCCGCGCCGTGGAGGATGAAGCGGTCGTGATAGGCGGCGTCGAGCCACGGGATGCGCTCCGCGTCGGCTGCCTTCACGTGCAGGGTGAAGCCGCGCGAAGTGTCGGGGTCGATGCGCAGGTGCTGGGCCTGCGCGCCGTCGAGCCAGCCGATCAACTGATCGTGGCCCGCTTCGGAGATCGTCGGAGCGTTGTTGCCGAGATAGCCGCGGATCCAGGCGAAGGTCTCGCCCCAACTCCGGCGCGTCACCGTGCGGTCGATGAATTGCCCGTCGCTGGTCCAATAATCGTACGGACTGATGGACGACCAGACGTCGATGAAATAAGCCGTCGGCGCAAATCCGTCGCGGATCTGCTTCAGGTTGCGCTCGACAAACGGCCGCAAGCGGTCGGGCCGTGAGCGGTAGCTCTGGACATTGGGGCCGTAGCGGAACCAGGCCAAATGCGGCTCGCCCTCGCGCGTGAAAGCGATATTCGAGTAGCTGAAACCGTCGGCGTCGGGATAGAAGTCGATGTAGTTGTCGTGCGGCGCGAACAGCACGCCGTTCTGTTTGCAGACGTCCGCGAGGTGGCGGAACTCCTCCAGGGTCCCTTCCTCGGGGCTGGGCGGAAAAATGTCCGGCAGCCGGTAATCGTAGCCCCAGCGCTGCCAATTGTGCCAGACGACCGCGGCGTCGGTCAGGCCATAGCGGAACGCTTGCTCCAGCGCGCGCGCGCCTTCGCCATAGCGCCCCGACCACAGGTCGAAGACGAAGCGGCCGGCGAGTTTTGGCACGCCCGCCGAGGCGCGGCGCGTGTCGATGTCGCGCCACGTCCTCACGCCTTCCCACACGTTGGCCGCGGGGATCAGCGTAATCGTCTGCGAATGCGCGACGTCGAGCGTGTACGTGCTGGTCGCGGGATCGACGCGCAAGCGGTCGGGCGATGCGTCCACGGCTTCCACGATGGAGCCGGAAGGGAATTCGAAACCGACGTAAGAAGATGCCAGGTTGTGCCCGTCATAGCTCATGCTGAAGCGCTGCGGATCTTCGAGCACATTGCCCACGCCGCCGTAAATGCGGCGCGCTTTCTCGCTCCACGCGCCGAGGGAAACCTTCTGCAAGTAGACGCTGAGCCAGGGCTTCGCGGCGGGTGCGTGTTCGAGCCAGACGCGGCAGCGCAGAGCCTTCGATTCCACCTTGAGTTCACTCAGTAAATCGAAATCGCCGGCCCAGGAACGGAAGCTGTGCCGCAGACGATATGCGCCGTCGGTCGACTCGTCGCGCACCGCGATCAGCTCGCTGGTCGAACGCGGATCTTCCAACGCGTCGTCGAGCACTTCGGCCTGGACGCCGTGGAACATCGGTCCGCCGCGCCCGGCGGCAAAAGCGATGGTCGAGTCCAGGATGCCGCGCCGGCCGGCCCAGATCAGGACGTCGTGCCCATTCAGGCTGCCCAGCTTTTTCGGGGCCTGATTAGCCTCCGGCGGAAAGGCCGACGCGGGCGGGACAGCGCCTGTGAGCAGAACCGGCTCGCCGAAGTTGACTTGGCCGGGCGCAGCGGAGCCCTGCGTCTCGGCTTCGAATTGCAGGCTGATCGCCTGCCCGGCGAAGCGCTGGAGATCGACCTCGCTATCCTGCCAGGCGTCGGAGGATGGTTTTCCTTCGAACAACACTTGGCCCGACGGCAGTAGCCGCACCCGCGCCAGCGGCGCTGGCAGCGAGCCCGACTTCGCAGTCGAAAAGCGGAGCCGGATGGAGTTCGACGCCGGCAATTGCAACGGGAACTCTGTCGCCGCCCAGCCGATGCGATCGCGCATCGACGGGGCGTTGGGCCCGAGGCGGACGGTGATCGATTCCATCGAGCGCCCGGCGGCCGGACGCCGCGCCTGGCCGGAGAAAGCGATGGCCGGCTGCGTCTCGTACACCGAATTCGGCGCCGCGCCGAAACTCGGGTTCTGCTCGACCCGCACATGCTCGCGGTGCAGCGGCAGCCGCCACAGCGCCAGCGCGCCGTTGGCCGCCACCGCAAACGGTTTCCACTCGATGGCCGGGTTCGCGCGCGGTGGATTGGACTGCCGCGGCAGCACCAGCAGGATTGGATGAGCCACCAGCTTGCGGCCCGCCTCTTCGAATTCCACGTAGGCGTGGATCGGGTAGTACGCGTTGTAAGTCCCCTCCGCGAATTGGACCCGGAACGCGACGCTCGCTTCCGCCTTCGCCGCAACGCTGAAAGCGACGGGGCCGGCAGGGTCCGCGCTCCACTTGTCGGTGAGCTTCAGACGCACCGTGCCCGCGATCCGAGCGCTTCCGGAGTTGCGCATTTCGACATCGACCTTCACCGGCGTGCCGGGGGTCTTGAAATCGGCCAACCCGCCCGCGCCGTAGTTGCCTAACGCGGGCAGCGGAATGCTGACGGTCAGACTGCCGGCTGTGACGATGCTCGGTTCGCGCACTTGGGCGACGGCCGTGGCAAAAGGCAGGCACAGAGCAACGATTGAAATCAGGCGACGCATGAGGATTCTCCCGGACTCGACGGACTCGAACGACCTTTCACCGAGATACTATCGCTCTCCGACGCCCGGCGCTTCGTTCCGCCGCGCGCAAACGGCTGTGCGCTGCAACTCAGGCCGCGGACTGGATCGCCGCCGGCCGACGTGTCCCCGATTGCCGGTCACCTCCGAAAAGAGAATATTCTCGGCCTGTTCTGAGGGATATAAGAAACGCGCGACATGGATGCGTCTCCGCGCGGGAGTAAATCAGCGGCCAAGGAGAAGCATTCGAGTGCTCCTGCCGGACCCGTCGCGTTACCGGATGCGTTGGGGGCCGCAGAATTCGCATTACGACAACCGCTTCGCCTGGAGAGAGTGCCCCGATGCATGCCGTTATCTGCTACAAGAACTTCGCCGCGAACCGCAATATCAGCCATATCGGATTGGGTGTGGCCGCCCTGAACAACAGCAAATGTCTCAGCCGTGAGGGGATCACCACGGACGTCTGGCCCACGCTCGACGCCGCCGATCTGAAGCGCCAGTTGAAGCTGAATGCCGGCGTCTCGCACGTCGTGATTTCAGCGCCGTGGATTCCGGCCGTCGAACTCATGAAGCTGACCGCGGAGTTCCCGCGCGTCCAGTTCGCCATGAACCTGCCCCAGGCGCGGCTAAAGCCATGTAAACCAAAGGAAACATGATCTTACGCGAAACACAGGAAGCGCGAGAATTTCACTCGTGACGCCTTTTTTGTACGCCCACGTACACCGGCCGGGCAGATCACCCACAACAATAACTTGACATTTTGTTGTTTATGGGAGTAGAGTACGGCTAGCGCACTTCGGAAGAGTCCGAGCAACATTCCGTGATGCATGCCCTGAGTGGCTACTCCATCCGGACCCGTACTCCTGACTATCCGAGCTGAGAGCCGGCTGCCCCGACCCTTCAGTGGGCCCGACGAGCCACTCGCCGCGGAACAACACAAAACCCCTGAGGTGTGTATGCCGACACTGGATCGGCCCGCCGCTGCTGCTGCGCTTTCGGCTCTGTCGCTGGAGCCCACCTTCACCGTCAATCAGATCGCAAGGCAAACCGGCATTTCCGCGCCGACGTTGCTGCGTGAATTCCGTGACTATCCGGGGACGCTCAAGATCGTCCGGCCCGGAACGGACGAGAAGCGGATCTACACAATCGTTCGCGTGCCGCAATCGGTCCTGCTGAAGTGGCTCAGCGCCCGCACGGTTCCATCCACGCTGCCTAGCGCGGCTCGGAGAAAGGCGGCGCGGTGACGCGATGCTACAGAAATGCGAAAGGCCCGCTGCGCCTGGCGTGCGCAACGGGCCCGACAAACCACCGGATCGAACCGAACGACGTCCCCAGTATAACCTGAGTCGTTCGTCCGCGCCAATCGCCGGCCGTCGCCAGCCGGCCTGGCTGCCGATCCGGATCCCGCCGCGGCGCTGGCTGTTGCGCCGGAATCGAGGGGGACGATGAACCTGGACAATTTGAGCGGCGGTTTCTTTAAACTCCAGCGCGCGATCTTCGACCACGCGATCTTTAAATCGGCGCCGCACGACTACTTCCGGATCTGGGTTTATCTGATCGGAAACGCAGCCTGGAAAGCGCACACGCTACTGGACGGGACGCCGTACCCGCGCGGGTGTCTTTTCGTGGGCGCGCGCAAGCTCGCCGCGGCATGTCGAACGGGGCACCATGTGACACGCGCCTGCCTTGACCTTTTGGTAAAGGCAGGAATGATCGAAATTACGGCACAGCAAGGGGCACACCTGGGAAGTCTTATAACTATAAGAAACTACGACGCTTACCAGTCGGCCACTAACCCTGACGGCACAGCGGACGGCACTGACGCGGCACAGACGCGGCACAGACGCGGCACAGACGCGGCACAGACGCGGCACCAACAGAAGAAGGGTAAGCAGGGAGAAGCACGAAAACACGGTAATCACGGGAACACATTCTCCCCCCCTTCGGGGGGTGTGGGGGGGAGCGCGCATCCGTGTTTTACGATTCCTGCTGAGCACCTCGAAGAAGCCAGACTCATCCTGAGCCGCATTTTCAACGCGCACCACAAAAACCGCCGCGGGACGTGGGCCTCAGCGGTGCGCGCCGCAGAAGAAGCGCTGGCCGGCCAACCAAACAAGATTGCGGCGCTCCGCGTCGCAGAGGAGAACCACAAGCACTGGATGCTTGAGTATCACACCGGCGACTACAGCGGCCACAGCCTCGCGAAGTGGTGGGGTGGCGAGCTGTGGAAAGAAAACCTGGAGGAAAACTGATGGCGCGGCACTGGCTGAATTACGCCGAGTCGAACGCCGAGGCCGCGCGGATCGTGCTGGCCAAGGCCGCGGCCGGCGACGAGTCCGTCGCGCCGCTGATCGCCTGGGCGAAGCGGATCTTGGAAAGGGCCGAACCACCCGAGACTTCGCCGGTCGAGCCGCCGGAGCAGCTCGAGCTGGGGGTGAATTCATGACGCACATGAGAACCACGAAGGCGCCGGCGCGACTGCCGCCGATCCGCGTCGGGCTCGAGGCCGGCATGGTGAACCTGAGCGTCCGGGACGGCGCCGGCATCTGGCACCAGCTCCAGGTTATTCACTTCGGCCAGGCGGTGGCGTTCTGCCAAGCGTTGGGCTACGCGATCCCGATCGACGCCTGCGAGCGGATCCGCGCCGGCGCCATCGTCACGCTGGAGGCGACACCGTGAAACAGCGCAACTACGAGCGTGAGAACCAGGACGCCGCGCGCCGAGTACTCGAACTGGCTGCTGCCGGTGATCAGACGCAGGCGCCGTTGATCCAGTGGGCGCGCAAGGTCTTGCACCAGGTCGAACCCCCGCCGGCGCCGCGGTGCACGATTGTGCGCGCCGAGACGTGCGCGGCTTGCGGCCTACTGGCCGATCCGGCGCACCAGCCTGCAGGTAGCGACGAATACTTCTGCACGCACTGCTGCCCCGCATGTCGCGCACCGGATCCGTCACAGGCCGAATTGTTCGGCGAGAAAGCGAAACGATGACGGCGAATTCTGTTTTATCATCGGGACGTGGCGCGCTTCATTCCCTGCGTCGTCCCGGACTGTCACAGGTCGGCGCTGTACGCCGGCGGTCGCTGCGAGCACCATGCGCAGCAGCTCGCGCGCGTGTTGGCTCGATTGTTCACCGTGTCGCCCATCGGATCCGGCTGGTGCTGCACAGCGTCGATCCCACCACCACCACACCGCGACCGGCCGCCCGGCCGACCCAAGCGCATCGCGCTGGCGTCGTAGGCGCGCCGGACGTCCCAACACGCCACCCAAGGCCCCGCGGCGCCACAGCGGCCAACGTGGCGCGGCCTTCAGGCATTGTGGCGAGCGACCAGGTCCCGCGGATGAGCCTGGCCGGCCCCCCACCGGGAGGGCGCCTCGAGAATCTACAGCTCGGCGCGGCTGACCAACGTTGGCCACACGTACGAAAATTAGGCGGAAACATTTTGACTGCATTTTGTAAATTCAGCAGTTTCAACGAGGGAGGGCCAGAATGGCACGCGTAAAACCGCCCAAACACCTGAGCCCAGAGGCGCGAAAGTGGTTCATTGCGATCACGAAAGACTACGAACTGAACTCGGACCATGCTGCACTGCTGCTCCTGCAGACGGGCCTCGAGGCCTGGGACGAATGCCGATTATGCCGCAGTGACGTCGCCAAGAACGGCTTCACGATCCTGGGCCGCTTCAACGAAAAGAGGCCAAACCCGGCCGTCT
>Ga0302319_10004624_pt1 | contig 28123 bp, 20 predicted proteins | sample Bog_T0_2_FD_203319 | JGI IMG/M metagenome (GOLD analysis project Ga0302319, IMG submission 203319) | Peat permafrost microbial communities from Stordalen Mire near Abisko, Sweden - Bog_T0_2 | ecosystem: Environmental > Terrestrial > Soil > Wetlands > Peat | place: Sweden: Abisko, Stordalen Mire... | reverse complement strand
CCGGGTCGTGATCGAAGTGCCATTGGCCCGTCAACAGCTGGCCGAGTTGGCCGCTACCACCACCGAAACGACCGTCCGCATCATGACGAAGTGGCAGCGTGAAGGGATCGTCTCGACGGATAGTCGTACCATCAGCATCCTGAACATGGCCGCGTTGGAAGGGATCTTCGCCACCGGGTAAGTCCGCGCTCGCAAAGCCCGACGCCAGCAATACGTCCCGTGTCGTTAATTCAAATGGCATTCGTCCGAAATTGATCCAAATCATATATTTGCCAACCACGATTGCTGATTAATGGATGAGCAGGCAGAGGGGCCGAGTAAACACGACTCCCGTGGCCTGTAAGGTCAAAGCATCGTGCGCGCACAATTGCTCCTGTTGGGAATAGGAATCGCCTCCGTGCTCTACGGAGCCGCAGCGGTCAATCAAAAAGATTCGAAACTATCGGTTGCCGAACAGTTGTTTGCGCATGCCAAGCCGGACGACTACATGGGCAACGAGGGCTGCGCAGACTGCCACGCCGAGACGGTGGCCGCCTTTGCACAATCCCCCCACGCCGCCTATGTGTCGGACCCCAAACTGCCCCTTGAGAAGCGAGGCTGCGAGGGCTGCCATGGGCCGGGTTACGTGCACCGGGCAGATGCCAACCCTCAAGTCATTTCCTTCACCAAGATGACGCCCCAGGAATCGGCAGCCGCCTGCCTAAGGTGCCATGCCCAGACCATGAGCCCAACCCACTGGCGCCGGTCGGCTCACTCTCAGGCGGGCCTCTCCTGTGTTTCGTGCCATCAGATTCACCCCGACGTGCCTAACGACCTGCAGTCGCCGCTGGCCCAAAAGGCTGACGCCCGCAAACCGGCATTTATTGCCCGCAAGAACCCGAGCACCAGCATGCTAAAGGCCGACGAACTGACACTCTGCGGTAGCTGCCATGCCTCAAGGGTCAACGAGTTTCGAAAGGTCACCCATCATCCGGTGCCGGAAGGACGAATGCTCTGCACGGACTGCCACAACGCTCACCCCACCAAGGGCCTTCAGCTCACCCAAGACAGCAACAAGCAAATGTGCGTCACTTGCCATGTCGAGAAGTCCGGCCCATTCGCCTATGAGCACGAGCCGGTGGCAGGGAACATGGGTGGCGACGGGTGCCTAGTCTGCCATAGCCCCCACGGCTCAAATAACCCGCTCCTATTGAATTCGTTCTCGCGCGGTCTTTGCGGACAGTGCCATGTTGACAAGTTGAGCAACCACCATCCTGGACTCACATGTTGGTCGGCAGGCTGCCACGTTGCACCGCACGGAAGCAACACTGATCCGAGGTTCTTAGCACCATGAGCAATGGACTGTTTGGTAGGATGGCCGCCGCCCTGACCTTTTCCACGACGATAGCGTGGTCGCAGACGCCGCCGCCGGCGGCCCCGGCCCCGCAGAGCACGCCGCCCGCTTCGCAGCCCTCAGGGGGCGCTGCCCCGGCACCGGCCGCGGCGCCCACAGCGACGCCGGCCGACGAGCCGCAGCCGCCGGGCAACGATGAATCGACCCTTCCGGATCCGGATGCCTTCTCCTTTGGCGTTTACGGATGGCAATTGGGCGGCAATCTCCATCAGCTGCGCCAATACGCCACCCCCGCCGGCGGGCTTGAGATCAACGACTTTCGCTATTTGTCGCCCGCCAAAGGCGATAATCCGTTCTTCCGAATCACCGGCAGCGGAGGCGGGGAGCAGGACTATGTGGTCCAGGGACTCTCCATCTTCGATAGCGGTCGCTTGGCACTCTACACTTCGAACAATCGCTTCGGCTTTTCGAATACGACGCCGATGTTCATTCCGGGAAACCTGGATGAGTCCACGCGCAATGACTTGACGTTCATGATCACTCCAGATCTGGCGTTGATCGCGACCTACCGGTCTCGTGAACGCGACTTGAACTATGGGGCGCCGATAGCCGGCCAGTGCTACCATACCGCCAACTATGGAGTCGGTCTGGAGGGCAAAGCCCTCTCCGGCGAGGCCGGTCTCTCCTTCGACGGTCAAACGTTTGTTGATGACACGGGCGCCCAGCCGGACTGGACCCGCAACCGCTACCAGGTCCACTACGGTGGAGACCTCACCTCCTATCTGTCGATGGAAGGATCGGTGGCCACCACCTTGATCGACCAGAGCGGCAACGCTGACGGGAGGGTTACCGTCTACAACGCCAACGCTAACCTCGATGTCAGCCCGACCTCGTCCCTCTTCTTCGATCTTCAAGACCAGGAGTTTTCGCTGCCAACGGTACAAAATGCGTACGTTCAGAAGCGGGTTGAAGGCAGCGTCCGCTACGAGGGCCGATTCGCCAAGCAGCGACTCGGTCTGGGTTTTGAGCACAAAGAAGAGGCCATCCTCAATGCCGCGCACTCCTATGTAGACATCGCTGCATGGAATGACTTCAACGGTCGGCTCTCGGGTCGGCTGTCGAACGCCTCCGATTACGCATTCACCTTCAACTGGCAGCGCTTCAACAAGGGCTTTCAGTTCGACCCCGAGGACCTGAACAACGATGACCCGCTGGCGCTCTACTGGAGCGACCAACTGCAATCGCAGTTTCGGCTCGAGGGCGAGGCCGCCTGGCTCCAATGGTATGCGAGCGAGAGCTTTTCGCTTCAGAAGAACGTCAGCACCGACGTCCAACTCCGATCCTATGACACCTTGATCGGGGCAAGTTTCAACTACAAGCAGGCAAACACCATCTTCGTCGAAGGGTCGCACCAGGTCTATGCGGCTCAGGGCGATCAGGACTTGGCGGGGCTATCGCTCAACCAGTTCTTCCCGGCCGGCACATCGCTATGTGTTGGCTTCACTCGTCAGATCTCGCCGAAATCGAGCGCCTCGGCCACGCTGAACCATACATTCACCGACTACGTGAATCCGATGATGCTGCCGGGTGGCAACGTGAACAGCACCCAGTTGACACTTCAGTTTACGCAGCAGGTCGGAAGGGATACGAGCCTGAGCGCGATCTTCGCTCCGTGGACTTACACGGACGCGTACTCGCTGCAGGCTGGCTACCACGCAACGCTGTTTGGACTTTCACTTTCGACGAAGTTCTAAGACAAGGATTCACTCGACATGGATAAGGGCATTGATATCAAAGGAATCAGCAATGGGGTGAACCCGGTGCTGATCAGTGAGCGGTTATGAGAAGAAAGTTACTCCTCTTTTTGTTCGCCATCGTTCCCATGGGAGCGGCAATAGTGGCACTTCAGAGTTGTGCGGGACAGGGAGGCCCCACTGGCGGAAGTTCGCCTGGATCGGTCAATTCGGCCTTTCTCGCGCTGCTTCCGATGGCCCAGGTTTCTGCAACCTATATTGGCTCGGCGAAGTGTATCACCTGTCACGCGGCCGAAGAGACCGAATTCAAGACGACTCCGCACTTCGCGAACAACGTCGGCTGCGAGAATTGCCATGGTCCTGGCAGCGTGCACGCGGCAAGTCCCGGCACCCAGGCGATCCAACAGGCTCCGGCCACCGCGAACATTCTAACGTGGCCGAACGAGAACTCGCCGGTGGTTTGCGCCCAATGCCACGGCCCCATCTACAACGATTGGAACAATTCGATCCACGCGCAGACCGTCACCGACCCGGTGAGCACCGGCTCCAACCCAGGCCGATGCATCGGCTGCCACAGCTCGCTGGTGCGAACTCAGATTCTTGAGGCGGGGCTAGATCCTTCCAACCTCTCGCAAGTGAGCGCGGCTGAGATGACCAACCTCGTCAACTACTCCACTCCCCCGGCACCATCGGCCGCGACCGCCTCGTGTGTGACGTGCCATGACCCAATGAACTCAAAGGGCGCCGCGTATGTGGATTGGCAAGGCCAAGACGACATGTTGCGGCACCTCGTGACGAACACGAGCAGCACCGCCCTTGCCGCCATCGGCGTGGGCACAACGCCCGCTCAATACCAGGCTGTCGACCAGAGTTGCGGCGAATGCCACAACGCAAGGGGCGGCAACCCCGCTGACACGGCACTACAGACCGGCACGTCAAGGCCTCCGTTCCATGAAGGACCGGAATACAACATGCTCATGGGGCTTCAGGGCGTGGTGACGTTCACCAACGCCGATGGTACGTACAGCGTTCAGCCGGTGGTGAGCAACACGACCCACGCAAGTGCTCCTGGTCAGTGTTCGCACTGCCATATGGGCAACTACAGCCACACGTTTACCGTGAGCTACGACACGGGGTGCGCACCCTGCCACACCGCCACGGACGCAGCCTCGCGGGCAACCTCCGTTAAGAACGATGTGACCAACTCGCTCTACGCCCTGGAATCGGAGATGACCGCATGGTCGACCGCGTGGTCCCTGCAGAACTCGATCAACACCAGCGCCTACCCCAACGGAGATCCGAACCTTTGGGACTACACGAGCAACCTTGGCGGTTACACTCCTGCTGACTCCATCTCAAGCGCCAACGAGGCCTTGGTGCCAATTGAAGTCAAACGAGCCCGCTACAACTACTACTACATCATCAACGACCGATCCATGGGCGTGCACAACGAGCCCTTCATCGAGACGCTGCTGACGGTTGCCAACAACAACATGGCCTACGCCCTGTCCAAGGTCGGCCTGACACCTGCCGCAGTGTCGGGTTCCTCGCTGACCACGCTGCAAAAGCTGTCGGTCATTCAGGCAGACCACACCAGGGAGCAGCTGATGATAAGGCTCAGCCCAAGTCCCTAGCCATCCCCGGGGACGCGAACGAATGAAGCCGTTCGCGTCCCCTCACCCTCCTTCCAATTCAACCCCACGTGAATTCTATGGATCAAATTAGCCTCCTCAAGCCTCCCGATTGGTCGCTCTTCATCGGAGAGGCTGGCCGCTTTCTCGTTCTCACCTCGGTTGCTCTGTTCTCGTTGAGCTTCCTTGCCGGCGCCTTTGGAAAGGTGGCGCCTCGTTGGCAAAAGGCAGCGTCCATCACGTTCATCCTGGGTTGCACAACACTGCTGCTCACGTTCGTCTGCCTTGCCAGCCTCTTTGCCTTCAATCGCCTCGAGTATCAATATGTCTGGAAGCACTCAGACAATGAGACCGCCCTCGCCTATCGAATCGCCGGGCTCTGGGCAGGGCAGGAGGGGTCATTCCTTCTGTGGGCGGCGGCGGCCGCCATGTTTGGCATCATCGCGATGCGGGGCGCCGAAAAGTATCGCCGGTGGTTTACCGCCACCTACGCCCTGTTCCTTGCCGCGGTGAGCGGAATATTGGCCTATGAGTCGCCCTTTGTGCTCAACCTGTCGCAAGGCCGACCGGTGGTTCCCGCCGACGGTCTGGGGCTTGCACCCGCACTTCAGAACTACTGGGTGTTGATCCATCCTCCCACCATTTTCCTAGGCTTCGGTTCGCTTACCGTGCTCTTTGCCTACGCGGTGGCGGCGATGATCGAGAAGGATCTTGATCATTGGATTCTGATCGTACGTCCGTGGGCTTCGGTTGCCCTTGGGTTGCTTGGCCTCGGCCTATGTATGGGCGGCTTCTGGGCCTATGAGACGCTTGGCTGGGGCGGCTTTTGGATGTGGGATCCGGTCGAGAACGTCAGCTTTGTTCCTTGGTGCCTCACCGCGGCCTTCGTCCACGGCCTCAACGTGCAAACCAGCCGACACCGGTGGAAGTTCAGCAACCTGATGCTTGCCGGCCTCCCGTTTGTGGCATTCGTTTACGGCACCTTCCTCACTCGCTCCGGTCTACTTGCCGATGCAAGCGTCCATAGCTTTGCCGAGATGGATGCCTCCGCGCTAAAGCTCTTGGTAACCCTCATGGGTGGCGCGACTCTAGGCTTCTTTGCGCTCTGGGCGAAGACGCTCTTCCAAGCAAAGGAGACCGCGCCGGCTGTCGATGCGACCGGGATCTTTCAACGCGAGGGCTTTGTCCGCACCGGTGTCTGGCTGCTGGTAGGTTTGGCGATCTCTACACTGATTGGGATGAGCGTGCCCCTTCTCAAGGTGATCACCGGTTCGAAGTCGGCGGTTGTCGAGGAGCACACTTACCATCTGGTTCTCTCGTGGATGTTCGTACCGTTGATGATCATCCTTGCCCTAACCCCCTTTGTCACTTGGCGGGGCATTGGCATCCGGGAGCTGGGGGCACGTTTCTATACGATGTTCTGTGTCGTCTTCGCCCTGCTCGGGGCGATGCTCCTCGCGATTGCGGTCACGCCGTTTAGCAGAATCGCCAATTTGGGTTCTACGGTTGGGTTCCCGGCCGGGCTCAAAGTGCCCGGGTTGCCTTGGATCATGTTCCTTGTTGGCATCTGCCTTCTTGCGATTGTGTCCGCGTGCTGGCGCATGATTGAACTGAGGGTCGGCAAGAAAATTCACTTTGCCCCCCATCTCACCCATGTCGGATTCGCCATCCTCATGATCGGGCTGATCGTTTCTCGCGGCTTAGAGCGACAGGGCGAGGCAACGGTGGTAGCAGGGCATCCCGGGCGGGTCATGAACTACGAGGTGGTTTACAAGGGACAGACCTCGACCCGATATGATCGCAGCAATAAGGCGATCTTCAATATTTACGACATGTCTGGCAGCCTGAAAACGCCGCTCTTCGTCGCCACACCGGGCCTGTACTACGTTCCGGCGGACGCCAACAGCGATGAAGAGTCGGCCCAGGTCTGGCCATTCATCCAGCGCTTCCTATTTCATGACGTCTACATTTCGATGCGGCCGCCGCAAAGCGAGTTAGCGCAATCCGTCACGCTGAAGCTGGGCGAAACCCAGTTTATCGCCGGATTTGCGGTCACCTATCTCGGTCCAAGCGAGGAAGGGATGGGTGAAGGAATGAAGCTCGGCGCCCGGCTCCGGGTTGCCGCCCACGGGCCGAGTCGCCAGATCGTTCCTATGATGGAGATGGCAAGTGGAGGCAAGCTGTTGCAGCACCCCGCCAATCTTGATTCTCAAGTGCTTGTGTCGGTCCAGAGCTTTGATGCCGCCGCGCATACAGTGACTTTGCAGCCGGCGCTCGCCAGCCCCATCTTTTCGATCCAGATATTCAACAAGCCGCTTACCGGCTTGGTGTGGTTGGGCACCTTTCTCATGACCTTGGGCGCCTTTCTCACCGCAGTCTTGCGACGAAGGGTTGCCCCCACGCCAGTAGCCCACCCTCGACGCGAAAAGGAACCGACACACGAGGTCGGACCGGCGGTTTCGGTTCCGGTGCCTTCCCTTAGGAGATGACGATGAAACGAGTGATGTCCCTGGTTTTGCTCACCGCGGTTGCGGTGACGGCCACCTCGGGCGCTGCGTTCGCCCAGAACGCAAGCCCCGACTCCCAGCTTAGCGCGGGAATATACCAAACCATGCGGAGCCCTGCCGGTCTGGTCTACTCAGCGACTGTCCAGGCCAAATTGGGGCTTTCTGCAGCCCAGAAGCACAGTCTCCAGACGATTCGCCATGCGGCATCACGCTACGACTTGGTCAAGAACGGGATCAATACTTCCGATCCAAAAGCTCTGGAGGCTGGAATTAAGAAGTATCTGGCCGCCTTCCGCGCCAGTTCGTACGGCGTCCTCTCATTGGATCAGAAGGAAGAGTTGTTCCGGATTTATCTGCAGAAGCACCATTACGCGGCTCTTAACGATGTTGACGTCCAAGCCGAGTTTGGTGTGACCGACGAGCAGGCCGACGAAATCGCCGCCGCTAATCGCCTGTATCTGCAGGCCGAGGATATGATCGAGGACAGCAAGCAACCGTCTGGGCAGAAGGCGTCTGCCGAAGCCCAGGCTCAGCAAGATTTTGACGCCCGAGTCGAAAAGACCCTCACCTCTGAACAAGAGGTGAAATATCGATCCATGCTAGGGGCCTGAGCGTGCCATGACCCTTGGGAGCTGACGTCCTCACGTGGGGCCGTCTGCGGCCGGACAGGAGTCGAGCCCTCCCCATGTTTAGGACTACGGGGAGGGCTATGGGCCTCGTTACTTGATCGTAACTTTGCCGCCGGCCTCTTCGAGTTTCTTCTTGATCGAATCGGCGTCGTCCTTGTTGGTCTTCTCTTTGACTGGCTTGGGAGCGGCGTCGACGAGGTCCTTGGCTTCTTTGAGGCCAAGGCCGGTGAGCTCGCGGACGACCTTAATGACCTGCAGCTTGGCATCGCCGGCGGCTTCCAGGATCACGTCGAACTCGGTTTGCTCTTCCTCAACGGCAGCGGCGGCGGCCACCGGCGCGGCGGCAGCGAAGCCCGCCATGGGAACGGCGGCAGTGACGCCAAACTTGTCTTCGAGGGCCTTCTTAAGCTCGCTGAGCTCAAGGGCGGTCATGTTGCTGATCTGTTCTACAAGGGATTCGATAACTACTGGCATGTGAATGGTCTCCGTTTAGGTCGCGGTCGGCAGGGTTAGCCCTCCGCCACTTTGTCGGCCACCGCGCCGATGACGCGGATGGGATCTGCATAAAGAGCTTCGATCACGCCCACCAGCGAGGTGAGCGGAGCGGCGATCGCGCCGATGACTTGGGCGATCAGGATTTCCTTCGGCGGCAATTGAGAAAGTGCCTCAACCTCTGGTGCGGTGAGTGCCCGCCCGCCGATAAATCCGCCTTTGACGACGAGTTTCTTATTGGTTTTGGCGTAATCGAGGATGGTCTTCGCGGCTTCCGATTCGCTTCCGTAAATGAACGCCACCGCCGTCGGACCGTTTTGGGCCTCGCTGGGAAGGTGGGCGGCGTCATCACCGGCGGCTTGGCGGAACAGGGTGTTCTTGATCACGTGGATCTCTCCGCCGTTAAGGCGAAGCTTGGCGCGCAGGTCTTGGAGTTCCTTGACCTTTACCCCTCGATAATCCGCGAACAAGACACCTTTAGATCGCTTGTACCAGTCTGTGGCCCGCTCGATTGTGTGTGCTTTTGCTTCTGTTGGCATGGTTTGCACCGACGCCCCTTAGAAAGAAAAAAGGCTCACGCCTCTCAGGCGGAGCCACTGGCCGCGGTGCAGATAGGAAGGCCAACAACGCTTTCGCGCTGCTCATTCGGCACCCAGTTTTCTACCTCCTCGGCCGGCCGATCCCCGAAAAGGAATCGATTAAGGCTTTTTGCCACCCGCTTTCTTAAGAGCGAGACAGAGTATACCTAATCGTTCTGCCTCAGCCTCTGCAGTGCCCGGAGTTGCTGGATATGATCACGGTCCTTGGGACGGTTGTCATCACTACAAACAGGCGGCGATGTCTCGCCGGAACTGCATGCCGCTGAACCGCACCCGGGCCAAGCCCTGGTAGGCAAGGGTTCGCGCCGCCGTCTGGCTATCCCCGGAAGCGGTGATCGCGAGCACGCGTCCGCCATTGGTGACTTGGGACCCATCCCGGTGCGCTGTCGCGGCATGAAAGCAGTGACAGCCGGCCGGCATCGGCCCAACCGTGATCACATCGCCTTTATGCGAACTTGCAGGGTAACCCGCGGAAGCAGCGACCACCGTCACCGCCGCATTCTCCAGCATGGGAACCGGCGGAATGGGTTCGCCAAGGGCGCAGGCCAATAGGGCCTCACCCAGGCCAGGGCCGAGACGGGCCATGATCGACTGCGTCTCGGGGTCGCCGAAGCGCACGTTGTACTCCAAGCAGTAGAGTTCGGAATCCACAAGCATAAGGCCACTGAAGAGCACTCCGCGGTAGCTGATGTTCCGCTCAGCCAACTCCTCGAGCACCGGCTTCACAACCAGCGCCTCGGTTCGCCGCACCAGTTCTTCGTCCACCCAGGGAACAGGGGAGTAGGACCCCATGCCGCCGGTGTTGGGGCCCTTGTCTTCATCGAAGATGCGCTTGTAATCCTGAGCCACCGGAAGCGACCAATACTCGCCGTCACTGCAAAGGGTGATGAGGCTGAACTCACGGCCATTCAGGCGCTCCTCAACGACCACCGTCGAGCCGGCTTCGCCGAAGACCCGGTACACGAGAGCCGCCTCAATAGCAGCGGTCGCCTGAGCCATGTCGTCGCAGACGACGACGCCCTTGCCAAGGGCGGCGCCACTCGCCTTGATCACGACGCCGCGGCCTTGGACTGCGCAGGCGGAGGCAAAAGCAATCGCGGCGGTCGCTTCGGTGAACGTGCCCGAATCGGCGGTCGGAACGCCGGCCCGAACCATGATCTCCTTTGAGTAGGCCTTCGAACCCTCGAGGCGAGCCCCGTCGCGTCCGGGGCCGAACACGACAAATCCGTTGTCCCTGAGTTCATCGGCCAACCCGGCAATGAGGGGATCTTCGGGTCCGATCAGCACCAAATGCGGCTGGATATTGCGGCAGAGCAAGACCATCCCGGCAAGGTCAAGCGCGGATACCGCGTGACATTCGCTGAGGCTCGCAATGCCGGGATTGCCCGGCGCGGTGTCGATTTGATGGCCCTCATCGGCCAGCTTCCAAGCGAGGGCGTGCTCACGTCCCCCCGATCCCACAATCAAGATCCTCAATCTTCCATCCTGCCCGTAAAATTCACGAAGCGTGCATAGTTTGGCTGAAAACCGAGCTTCACAAGACCGGTCGGGCCGTTGCGATGCTTCGCGATGATAATCTCCGCCTCTTCCGTTTTGTCGGGATCCCAGGGGGTCGCGTCCGACTGGGCCTCCTTCTGCTTGTAATACTCGTCGCGGTAGATGAACATGACCATATCCGCTTCCGCCTCAATCGATCCCGATTCACGGATATCGCTGAGCATAGGCCGCTTGTTGTCGCGGGCCTCCACGCCTCGATTGAGCTGGGAAAGCGCGACCACTGGTACCTGAAGTTCCTTGGCCAACGCTTTCAGCGATCGGGCGATTTCGGAGATTTCCTGGACGCGGTTTTCCGTTTTCTTGCTGCCGCGCATCAACTGGAGGTAGTCCACCACCACCAGCGAGAGGCCACCATCGCTCTTGAGGCGCCTGCACTTGCCGCGCATCTCCAGCCCGCTTACGTCCGAAGAATCGTCAACGTAGATGGGCAGTTCATAAAGGTGGGAGCAGGCGTCGGCCAAGCGCTGGTAGTCGTCCATCTTGAGGTTCGTCCGCTTGAGTGCGCTCATGCTCACCTTGCTCATCATGGAGGCCATGCGCCGCACCAGCTGGATGCCGCTCATTTCAAGGGAGAACACCGCGACATTGCCGCTGCGTTGAGCGGCGACGTTGATGGCGAAGCTGAGCACCAGGGATGTCTTGCCCATGGAGGGCCGTGCGGCCACGATCACAAAGTCGCCCGGGTAGAAGCCCGTCGTCATCGAATCAAGGTCGTAAAACCCCGTTGAAGTGCCCAGGATGGGTTGATTGGTTTCAAGAAGCGTGTCGACGTCGACGAAGAAATCCTTGGCGAGCGAACGAACATGGACAAAATCCTTGCCCAAGCGGTTCCGACCCACATCCATGATGAGCTGCTCGGCACGGTCCACTTTGTCGTCGGTGTCCGAGGTGTCTTCCGGCTTCTGCACAATGCCAATGATCTCCCGGCCGGCAAACTCCAAGCGTCGAAGGGTCGCCTTGTCCTGCACGATCTGGGCATAGAAGGCGGCGTTGGCGGCGGTCGGCGCCACCTCGGCCACTTGAAGCAGATAGTCTTCGCCTCCCACCTGCATCAGGGTCGCGCGGGCCATCAATTCGTTCTTAAGGGTAAGAAAGTCGACGGGCTTGCTGCTTTGGATCAGCTGCCGCATCGCGCGAAAAATCTCCGCGTGGGCGGGACTGTAGAAGTCCTCGTGCGAAAGCCGGGTGACCACGTCGTCGGCGGCGCGACCGGAGAGAAGCATGGAACCGAGCACGCTCATCTCGGCTTCAAGGCTGTGCAATGGAACGATTTCTTCCATAAAATGGGCTCCCTGCGCAGAGAGGTCACCCATTATGCGCCACCGTTTGGGGCGGGGAAGCGCAGTGTCGATAACTTACGCGTAGGTGTCGAAATCTCGGTGGAAAACGTGCCGCGCCCAGTTCCCGAAGGCCTCTTTGAAACGCTCCCAGGGGGTGGGATCGCGCATGAGAACGTCGGCCAGTTCGGGACATCGGACGATGAGCAACTCCAATCCTTCGGCGATCGCCTCCGGATGGGTCTCAAACTCCCCGTGCCAGGAGCATACGAAGCATTCCTCGTTCTGCTTGGCATTCACCGCCCCGCAAACCGGGCACCGCTTGAGATTCTCAGCGGCCAATCGTCTGCGGCCTTCGCGTGCGTATCGGTAATCGAGCATGTCCTTCATGAGCGGCTATCTCTTTGTTCGGTTTGAAATGCTCGAATCCTCACTTCTTTCCCTGCCTTACTTCCGACTCTCTGCAGGTTCAAATTGATCCACGGCAATAAGCGGACTCTTGCGATAGTTTGGGCAGTAACCGGCCGTAACGCTAGGGAACAAACGGAGTCTAGCGCGATGAGGGTCCGGGTGCCCAAGAAATCCCAACCCCATAGTCACTCGCTCATTGCAAGGCAATAAGGGATGGTCCTCAAATATTTACTTGCCATCACCAACATTGCACCGTCCAGTCAAAAGTTCATGCACCTAAGAGCCTCACCGCCCCTCGGCGCGTGTTTGCCACACGCCTGGTGGCATTTGGGGGCCTGTAAAGGAAGGCAACGACACGGCGCCGGCAGTCAAATCTACCAACGGGGGTCGTAATCTTCGCCGCCTGAATGATTCCGCCTAAGGCTTCGTCACGGGCAATGGCGCCTTAGCCGGGCCGAAGGCGGCGCCATCGACTTTGGCATCGTCGACGCTCATTCTGAGCGCATCCATGAGGGTGGCGTCCCCAAGGGCCTCGGTGACGTTGTCCTGCTGGCCGGGGACGGTGACGATGTTGAGCATGAGCCTCTGCTTGCCGTCGTCCCAGAAAAGGTAGCGCACGTTACCCCCATCGATCGTGGTCCCGGGGCCATAACCTGAGACGTACTGATCGACCACGGATTCGGCTTCCAATTTGGGGACCCTTTGGCGAGTGAATTGGGCCAGAGCGACCTGATTCTGGCTGAGGATCGCGCAAAAGCCGAGCGGGTTCTTCTCCCAGCCTTTGGCCTGGAACCGCTCCTGATCCCAGCCCTGTGGCAAGTCACTCAGGTCGGTTGCGCCAATGGGAGGGGCGAAGACTTCTAACGCGCGGGCATCGGTATCGCCCAGGTAGAGGGCATACCCAAGGTGTAGCAACGCGAGACGGCGGTGTTCCAGATCCAGGGTTGCCGCATCGTTGGGGATGGCGAAGAGGCGGCTTAAGGGGTCTTCGGGGGCAGCAGGGGGCGGCGCTTCCGCACGGTGGCACCCGAGGATCAGGATCGAAGCGGACAGTAAGAGCAGATGCTTCGATAGCCGCATAGAACTTCAGTCTACCGACAAGATCTTGTAGACATTCTTTCCGGCCGGCGCCATCACTTCAATGGTATCTCCGGTCGCTTTGCCGAGGAGGGCGGTGCCAAGCGGGGAACTGATCGAAATGAGGTTCTTGTCGGGATCGGACTCAAAGTCCCCTACCAAGCTAACGGTGAACTCGTCGTCAAACTCAAGGTCGAGCAATTTGATGGAGGCGCCAATTTGGGCGCCGCCTCCCGGTGTTCGGACCACGATGCGCGCCAGTTGAACTGCCTTTTCCAGATCGGCGATGCGACTCTCCAGGCGACTCTGATTCAGCTTGGCTTCATGGTAGGCTGCGTTCTCCCGAAGATCACCGTGCGATTTCGCCTCGCGAATCGCCTCGGCAATGTTTGAACGCACCGGACCCTTCAGCTCTTCAAGTTCCTTCTTGAGCTTTTCAAAGCCGTCCGGGGTAACAAGGATTTCATTGCCCATGAGGACTAGAATTGTAGCATGGCGTCAGGGAAGACAATGAGCCGGGTTTCGGTAGCCATCGTAAGCTTCAACACCCAGGATAAGCTCCGGCACTGCTTAGAGTGTATCGAAGCCCACCACGAGGTCATCGTGGTCGATAACGCCTCGGGCGATGGCTCGGCAGAAATGGTCCAACGGGAGTTTCCGAGTGTGCGCCTGATCGCCAATACCGTCAACCGAGGCTTTGGCGAAGCCAACAACCAAGCCATAGACGTGGCCCAGCGAGAGCTTGTGCTCCTGCTGAACAGCGACGCGTACGCCTTCCCGGGGGCGATTGACGGCCTCGCCGACGCCTTTGACGACTCCACCGTCGTCGCCGCCGGGGGACGCCTGCTCAATCCGGATGGCAGCCTGCAGAACTCTTCGGCTGGGCCCCTCACCCTTTGGGCGGTGTTTTGCGAGCAGAGTTTTTTGGAGCGCATTTTTCCTGGTTCGCTCGTCTTTAGCCCCTATTGGAACAGCCGGCGTCTGGGCGGTTCGACGTCTCAAGCGCCCCCTGCACAGACGCCCCAGGTCATGGGCGCCTGCATGATGATCCGCCCTGTGGAACGATTTGATCCGCGATTTTTCCTCTACTGCGAAGACACCGACCTGTGCGTCCGGCTGGCGCTCCGTGGAAGGATTCTGTACGTGCCGGCAGCCCAATTCACCCACGACCTGGGTTCAAGCAGCGGCTTCGAGCGCTGGAAGGCGGTCGCTCGCTACAACCGGGGTAAAGAACTCTTCTTTCGAATCCACCACGGCTTAGCCGCCGCCGCCGCCTGCTTCGTCTTGGACCGAATGGGCGCCAGCTTGCGGATCTTGGCATGGATGATCACCGTATTCGCAACCGCAGGGCAGCGTGGCACCGATCAAGTGCGACTCTTTAGTAAGGTTCTTTTGTGCCCTATTTCCGGGCCGCCAGACCCGCGTAATCACCGTTCCTGACCAAGAACTCCTTAACAAACATTGACAATGGGGTGGGGGGGGGGTATAGTGCCCCTTGCCTAGACTCACGGGTTCGAACCGTGAGCGGCTACGGCAGGTTGACTGCCTTAGGAGAGATACCGAGGGAAATGGAAGCAATCAAACTGAACGGCAACGGAGGGTGGGACGCGGTCTGCGCGCCAACCAGGTCTCCCCAAACCGTTTTCGGCTTGGTTTCCGATTCCGTTATCTCCTTGTTCGTCGGGTCTTTCGCGCCGTCCATCTCGGACGGTGTCTGCGAACTGTTCAAGAGTGAGGTCTACTTGATTGGCAAACATTTTCATCCTAGCTAGCTCCCTTTTCTGTGCGGCGATAGCGGCTCCTGATTCTCTGCGCAAGCGCGTAGGGCAGTTCGTTTCGGGCCGACGCAAGTCGGAATCGAACGACGCACCCCAGGTTTCAAATCAAAATGGCTGGCGCTTCATCCAGTGCGAGAGCGCTGAAGCGTTCGGCGAATGGTTGGATCGCGACCAACTGGGCCTGCCGCCCGGCCCCAACGAAGAACCATCCTTGGGCTCGCATCTTCTCATTGAGATGTTCGGGTGTGACATGGACTCACTTAAAGCGGAGACTTCCGTCGGCCTCGCCATGCGGGACGCGGCGGTTGCCTCCGAGGCTACGGTCGTGGCGGAATCGTTTCATGAGTTCCGCCCCTATGGAGTCTCCGGTGCGGTGATCATCCAAGAATCGCACTACACGATCCACACATGGCCTGAGCACAGCTATGCGGCTGTAGATCTTTTCTACTGCGGTGGCACGATCCTCGTGCACAGCGCGGTGGATGTGCTTCGTGAGCGCTTCCGGCCCACCAACATGAAGTTCCTTGTGGTGCGCCGCGGGGTCGTGAGCGAGGTTCACAGCCGCTAGGCGAAGCGGCGCCTGTCGGCGGAATACCGTTGACAGGCGTCTAAAGTTCTCATGAAATCCCACACTGAGTATCTCAACTTCGAGACCCCTGAGCGGGAAGAGTTCGTTTGCATCACCCAACGGGTGGCCCACGCGGTGGCCGCGTCCACCATTAAGGAGGGTTTCGTCTTGGTCTCTGCGATGCACATCACCGCCGCCGTCTATGTGAACGACCTTGAAGACGGGCTGATCGAGGATATCAAGGAGTGGTTGAGGGGCTTGGCCCCGACCAAGGACTACCGGCACCATCGAACGGGGGAGGACAATGGCGAGGCACATCTGAAGAATCTCATCCTCCACCATCAGGTGATTCTGCCGATCACTCGGGGTCGGCTTGACCTTGGGCCGTGGCAGCAGGTGTTCTATGCTGAGTTCGACGGGCAGCGGCGTAAGAGGGTCATCATCAAGGCGATCGGCGAATGAGCGGAACACTTAGCGATACAAGTATCGGACTCGTTGGGGCTGGCCAGATGGGCGAGGCGATCCTGGGCGGTTTGCTTAGCCGCGGCTTTCCGCCGGCCCAACTTCATGCCTCCGACCCTCGCGCAGAGCGCATGGGCAAGATCGCCCACGACTACGGGATCCATACCACCACGGTGAATCGGGAAGCTGCCGAGGCTGCGGACATCGTGGTGCTTGCGACCAAGCCCCAAATGGTCGTTGCCGTCATGGAGGAGCTAAAGGGCCGCCTTAAGCCGGAGGCGTTGGTGGTGTCCATCGAGGCGGGCGTGACGCTCAAGACGTTGCAGAAGGGCCTGGGCCACGATCTTGTGGTTAGGGCCATGCCGAACACGCCGGGCAGGATCGGCAAGGGGATCACGATTTGGACCGCGACTCGCCAGATCAACGACGGCCACCGAGGTCAGATTTCCCAATTGCTTGGGGCGCTTGGTGAAGAGATCTATGTCGATCATGAGCGTTATCTGGATATGGCCACCGCCCTAAGCGGCAGCGGCCCGATGTACGTTTTTCTTTTTATGGAGTCGATGGTCGATGCCGGTGTGCGGCTGGGCCTCCCTCGTTACCTGGCTCAAGAGATGGTTCTTCAGACCGTCGTCGGCTCCGCCGAGTATGCGCGAATTACCGGTGAACATCTTGCCCACCTTCGAAACGACGTCACGTCCCCCGGCGGCACTTCCGCCGAAGCCCTGTTCGAGCTGGACGAAGCCGGATTTCGCACAGGCATTTCAAAGGCGGTCTCTGCCGCGTATCGCCGGTCGTTGGAACTGGGACAAGATTAACCGCCGCCGACGTTTGGGAGACGTTTGCACAGGGCCTCTGGCTGGTATCCTCACCCGGTAGTTTTCCGAGGTTTTTCGGGAGTTCTTACCAATGACGTTTGATGGGTGGGCGGATGCGAAAAAGGTCTGCGTGATCGGCGCGGGGACGATGGGGAGCGGTATCACCGCGCACCTCGCGAATCTGGGCTTTGAGGTAGATCTGCTGGATTCCACCCGTGAGATTGCTCAAGTCGGCTTCGAAAGGTCGTGCAATTCTCGACCACCTCATTACTACCTTCCCGAAACCGCCTCCAAAGTGCGCGTTGGCTCGACCGGCGACAATCTCGAGTGGGTGACCGAAGCCGATTGGGTCTGCGAAGTCGTGACCGAACGGCTCAACGTGAAAAGAACCTTGCTGGAAAAGCTGGACGCGCTGATTCGTCCGGATGCGATGGTCACCACGAACACCAGCGGTCTTCCCATATCTCTGCTCGCCGAGGGTCGCTCAGAGAGCTTTCGTCGGCGCTTCATGGGCACCCACTTCTTCAATCCTCCGCGTTACCTGAAGCTGCTGGAATTGATTCCTACCGCCGACACCGACCCTGAAGCGATTAAGGCCATGACCACGTTCCTTGAAGGCCGATGCGCCCGCCGCGCAGTCGTTGCCAAAGACACGCCGGGGTTCATCGCCAACCGCTTTGGAATGTGGTCGCTCTACCATGCCATCCACACTGCCGAGCGTCTCCACTTCAGCGTGGAGGAAGTGGACGCGGTGACCGGGCCCTTCCTGGGGAGGCCACGGAGCGCCACCTTCCGACTCGCCGACGTCATCGGTCTCGATGTGATGCAGGATATCGCCCAAAACCTCCTGGAACGAACGGGGGACGATCCTGGGGTGGCGGTCTTTGAGTCGCCAAAATCGTTGAAGCACCTCTGGGATCGCGGTCTCTTGGGAGAAAAAGTGGGGAAGGGCTACTACCGTCGAGAGGGGAAAGAGTATCTGTCGCTTGACCTGAATACATTTGCCTACCGACAGCGCCACGAGGTGCGCTTTGCCAGCCTGGAATCCCTAGCCCCATTGCCTCTTGGGGGACGGGTGCGTTCCGCGCTGGATGCGCGCGATGAGGCAGGAGAATTCCTGCGCAATCACCTCATTCCGGTGCTGCAATATGCAGATCGGATTCGCAACGAAATCAGCCATAGCATCCAGGACTTTGACGAAGTCTTATGCTGGGGCTTCGGCTGGGACTTGGGGCCCTTCGAAATGATCGATGCGATTGGGGCTGATCGTTTGGGCATCGCCACGAAGCAGAAGTTTTATGAGGGGAGGGACAAAGTTCTCTCCTACCAAGGCAGCTATATTCCCATCAAGCGGGAAGAACAGTACCGTCAGTTGGGCGACTTTGAAATTGAGTCACGCCACGAGAATTTTCAAGTTCGCGACCTCGGTGATGGAGTCGGCGCTCTCTGCCTGACGACCAAGAACGGGATGATCACGCGTCCCCTGGTCGATGAACTGACCCGCTATCTTGATCGCGGCAAGTTCGGACGCCTTGTCCTATCGAGTGAGGGACGAAGCTTCTCAGTGGGATACGACCTTTCGTATTTTCTTGACCGGATCACGTCCATCGACGTCTCCGGGATCGAGGCCGCCCTTAAGGCGCTTCAAGAATTGGGTGAGGCCTTGGAACGCCATGTTGTGGTGGCCGCCGTGCACGGTTACTGCCTCGGCACCGGTCTTGAGATGGCCCTGAGCTGCTCGAAGATCGTCTCCTTTGCGGAAGCGATGATCGGCTTGCCCGAATCGCGGGTGGGTCTTATCCCCGGTGGCCGAGGAACCGTGCTCATGCGGCTTTATAACGGACCAACCCCCCGCAAGATCGCGGAGGCAGCATACGCTCTGACGGAGGGCCACATATCGGCCAACGCCGACGAGGCGCGGGCCCAGGGCTACTTGCGGGCAACGGATCTCACCATTTATCACCCCGACCGCCTCATCACACGGGCCAAAGAGGAGGCGCTCAAGGCTTCGCCGGTGGTTCGCCCCGAGTGGAAGCCGGTGGAGGGTCCACTCCCCGGCATGATCGACCGTCTCCTAGCTACCGGTCGTAGCGCTGGCAAGTTGAGTGAGTACGACGAGGTCATTGGGGGAAAGATCAAAACCGTGTTCGCCAAGGCCATCACCTACGAGGAGGCCTGCGAGCGCGAGCGGATCGAGTTCGCTGAACTATGCTTCCGCGCGTTGAGTCAGGCACGGATCAAGCACATGCTGGACAACAGCCGTCCACTGAGGAACTAGCTAGCACAGTGGCCAGCGTTCGTTACTTTGTCCGCGACGTCGATGCGTCCCTTGCTTTCTATGAGCGTCTCGGCTTCAAGTTGGCCGCTCGCTGGGGGCCACCATTTGCGATCGTAACCAAGGATGGCCTTGAGTTGTGGCTCAGCGGTCCTGGCACCTCCGCCGCAAGACCCATGCCCGACGGTCGCCTCCCGGAGCCAGGCGGCTGGAACCGAATTGTGGTGGAGCTATGCGACCTGACCGCGACGTACGAGGCTTTGCTGGCGTCCGGAGTTACCTTCAGAAACGAACCGATAAAGGGTCCCGGTGGCGCTCAGCTCCTGGCCGAAGATCCTGACGGTAACCCGATTGAACTGTTTCAGCCGAGCGGCGACTGAGGCGGGCTTGCGCTTCGTGTTCCGGGAACTGTCCCGGTTGTGATAGACTGATTTCTCCTGGCGCCCCGTAGGCGGGGCTGCGGGCGCGCGATACGCCTCAAGCCGAAAAAAGAAGACTATTCTACAACAGGTTTCCCCAAAAAGCGTTGATTTTTCGCAGTGTTAATGGTACGATTGCGTTTCCGCAATCTTGCCCGGAGGCGTGAATGAAAATTGTTCAGCCGTCCTCGAAGAGAATCGGCCGGTTTCTCGAGGCGCCAAATCTTATTGAACTTCAGCTGAATTCCTACAAATGGTTCCTAGAAGAAGGACTACCAGAGCTATTTAAAACGTTTTCACCTATTTGGGATTTCACCCAAACCAACTACATCGAACTCGTCAGCTTTACCCTAGGCGAGCCGAAATACACCATCCAAGAGTGCCGCGACCGGGATATGACGTTCGAGGCTCCGATCAAGGCGATCGTCCGTTTCGGCGGGCGCGACCGGGAAGTGATCGAGTCTGAGGTCTACCTGGGCGATTTGCCCTTGATGACTGACAAAGGCACGTTCGTGATCAACGGACGTGAGCGCGTCATCGTAAGTCAGCTCTCTCGTTCGCCCGGTCTCTACTTTGAAGAGGGCGTCGACAGCGCCATGCAGGTGATCATCTCCGCAAGGGTGATCCCCAATGAGGGCCCTTGGCTTGAGATTGAGTCGGATGCGAACCTTGTGGTGCGCACCCAGATCAGTCAGACCAAGAAGCTTCCCCTCACCCAGTTGATCAAGGCCCTCTACGGCTTTGAAAAGGGAAGGGGACGACGACATGTTGAGATCTGGAAGTCGGTGGGCAAGCGCATCATCGAGCCCGTCGCCGATCCTGAGACCGGCGAAGTGGTGATCGAGGCGGGCGTGGTCTTGACCACTGAGAAGTTGGAGAGCCTCTCCGATGAGATCAAGGCGCAGACCGCCTATGTTGAGACGCCGCTTGGCACGAACGAGGACATCCTCGCCCATTTCGCCAAGCCGGTAACCCTCGAGAAGCCGACGGCCGACGATCTGACGGGCAAGCGCGTGAGCGCCGACATCTTGGATGAAGAGCATAAGGTCATCCTTCACAAGGGTGAGCGGATTGAGCGTGATACCGCCAAGCGGATCGAAGCGCTGGGTCTGGACTCGCTGGAAGTGATCGAGGTTCTGAACTTTGTTGAGGCCACCCTCGAACAGGATTCCACCTCAAACTCCCGCGAGGCGCTACTCGACATCTACAAGCGGCTTCGGCCCGGTGAAGCGGCCAACGAAGAGGCGGCTCGCCAACTCGTGTACGGACTGTTCTTTGACGTCAAGCGCTACGACCTTGGCAAGGTGGGACGACGCTTCCTTAATCAGAAGCTGCGCATCGACCTACCGCTGGACGCCCGCAATCTGACTGCCGAAGACTTGGCCGCGATCATGAACGCGATGGTCCCTTACGTGCTGCGTGAAGCGGAGCGCGACGACATTGACGACCTGAAGAACAAGCGGGTCCGAAGCGTTGGTGAACTGCTGCAAAGCCAGCTTCGCCTGGGTTTTGTCCGCATGGAAAAGGTCGCCCGAGAGCGGATGACCTCAACAGACCAGGAGAACCTGCTTCCGGGCATCATTCTTAGCGTCAAGCCGGTCAGCGCCAGCATCAAGAGCTTCTTTAGCAGCAACCAGCTCAGCACGTTCATGGATCAAACCAATCCCTTGAGCGAGCTGACCAACAAGCGGAGGCTTTCCAGTCTTGGCCCGGGTGGCTTGCAACGGACCAGCGCCAAGTTGGAAGTCCGTGACGTTCACCGTTCCCACTACGGCCGAATCTGTCCGATCGAGACGCCTGAAGGTCCCAACATTGGCCTCATCAGCCAGCTCACCACCCATGCCCGGGTCGATGAGTTCGGTTTCATCATGACCCCTTACCGGCGAGTGGTGGATGGCCTGGTGACCGATGAGATTGTCTACATGACGGCTCAGGAAGAGACCAATATCTTGGTTGCGCCCGCCGACACCAAGACTGACAAGGACGGCGTCGTGATTGACGCTCGCGTCCAAGTGCGCTGCGCCGGTGGCGACGTGGGTGGCGCCAGCTACCCAGTGGTGACCCGCGACCGCGTTCAGTTCATGGATGTGTCCCCGGTCCAGATCGTTTCGGTGGCCACGGCCCTCATTCCGTTCTTGGAGAACGACGACGCGAACCGCGCATTGATGGGCGCGAACATGCAGCGCCAAGCGGTGCCGCTCCTCCGGTCGGAGCGCCCGTTGGTGGGCACCGGCTACGAGCGAGTGGCTGCCGTCGACTCCGGCGCTGCCGTCATCGCTCGCGCCACGGGAACGGTCGAGTACGTGACCGCCCAAGAGATTCGCGTTCGGCGCGACACGGGCGAGCTTGATAAGTACGACCTGATGCACATGGTGCAGAGCAACAAATCGACCTGTTTCACCCACCGACCGGTGGTCGAGCCGGGGCGGCGCGTGCTCACCGGTGATCCGCTCGCCGATGGCGCCTGCTGCGACGGCGCCGATTTGGCGCTGGGCAAGAACGTGCTGGTCGCGTTTATGCCGTGGGGCGGCTACAACTACGAGGACGCCATCCTCATCTCCGAGCGCATGGTGAAGGACGACGTGTACACGTCCATCCATATCGAGCGCCACGAGACCGAGGCGGTCGATACCAAGCTCGGACCCGAAGAGATCACGCGCGACATTCCCAATGTGGGAGAGGAAGCGCTGAAGGATCTCGACGAGAACGGCATCATTCGCATCGGCGCTGAGGTTCGACCTGAGGACATCCTCGTCGGCAAGGTCGCTCCCAAGGGTCAGGTTGAGATGACCGCTGAGGAGCGGCTCATCATCGCCATCTTCGGAAAGAAGGCGGAAGAAACCCGCGACGTGTCCCTGCGCCTGCCTCACGGCGAGAAGGGAACCGTTGTCGATGTCAAAGTCTTCAGCCGATACAAGTATCTCAGTCCCAGCATCAACTATATTTACAAGGAATCCAAGAAGCGCGAGCGCCTTGTGTGCGACCGCACCGACGAACCCCTGCTCCAGATTCCCGGCGACGAGCTGCCGGCCGGCACCAACATGACGGTTCAGGTCTACACCGCCCAGAAGCGCAAGCTGATGGTGGGCGACAAGATGGCAGGCCGCCATGGCAACAAGGGCGTCATTTCCAAGGTGCTGCCCCTTGAAGACATGCCGTTCCTGCTCGATGGCACCCCGGTGGACATCGTGCTGAATCCGCTCGGCGTTCCCAGCCGCATGAACATCGGTCAGATCCTTGAGACCCACCTCGGGTATGTCGCCAAGCACCTTGGCCTTGAGTACAAGTGCCCGGCCTTTGAGGGCGCGACCGAGAAGGAAATCATTGGCGAGATGGAAGGACTGGCTGAGCAGATGCGGCTGCGAGCCCTCAAGGGCTACGTGAACGGAGAGCTTGGCATCGGCGCTCCGCTGGATGCCGACGACCGGATCGAAGGCGCGTTCGCCAAAATCGAAGCGCGGCTGAAAGAGCTCGGCGAGATCAAGCTGGAAAAGGTCAGCCGGATCGTGGCCGGCCTTCCCGTTCACAACACCGAAGAGCTCATGAACATCGACTTCGAGTCATGGCAGCCCGAGGAAGAAGAGATTGAGGAGCCAGCCTGCGCGGCCGACGAAGCGGTCTACAAGTCGATTCTTGACAAGATTGAGCGCAACGTCTTCAAGCGGGCGGGCATTGAGCCTCGGAGCTGCAAGTCGCGTCTGCGAGACGGTCTCACCGGAGATGAGGTTCCGAACCCGATCACCGTAGGCACCATCTACATGCTGAAGCTTGAGCACTTGGCGGATGAAAAGATCCATGCCCGGTCCATCGGCCCGTACTCGCTCGTCACGCAGCAGCCTTTGGGTGGTAAAGCCCAGTTTGGCGGCCAGCGCTTCGGCGAAATGGAAGTCTGGGCCTTGGAGGCCTACGGCGCCGCCTACACCCTGCAGGAACTGCTGACCATCAAGTCCGATGACGTGATGGGCCGCGTGAAGGCTTATGAGGCGATTGTCAAGGGAGAGAATATCGCCGAACCCGGGATTCCGGAAAGCTTCAAGATTCTCGTCAACGAGCTTCGCTCACTGTGCCTCAAGGTGGCGGTGGAAGACGCGAACAACAAGGAGCTTCCGCTGAAGGATCTGGATGAACTCGGTGGCGGCGACGACATGCGCCTTGCAAGAAGCGTGGGTTTCTTTAACTAGTGAGCACTACCGACTCGTGCCCGTTGCGAAGGGCCGTGGGGAAGCACCCGCTTCTCCCCGGCGCTTCGTTGTTGTGCACCACGCGTTTGATTGAGATTGGGAGACATAGATAACTAATGCCAGACGTCAATGTGTTTGACAAAATTCGCATCGGCATCGCTAGCGGCGAAGACATCCTTTCTTGGACGCACGGCGAGGTCAAAAAGCCAGAGACCATCAACTATCGGACCTTCCGGCCCGAGCGCGATGGGTTGTTTTGCGAGAAGATCTTCGGACCGGTCAAGGATTGGGAATGCTCCTGTGGTCGCTACAAGAAGATCAAGTACAAGGGCATCGTTTGCGAGCGTTGCGGCGTGGAAGTCACCCGCTCTAAGGTTCGCCGCGAGCGCATGGGCCATGTGGAACTTGCAGCGCCCGTCTGCCACATTTGGTACCTCAAGGGCGTCCCGTCTCCCCTCTCCCTGATTCTCGATATATCTCCCCGCCTGCTTGAGAAGGTCATCTACTTCGCCAGCTTCATTATCATCGACATCAACAAAGAGCAGGTCGATGAACTGCTGCCCGAAATTCGGCGCGGTGTGGAGCATGAGAAGGCGGCGATTCTTCAGCAGATGCGCGAACTTGAAGAGGAGTCCCTTGGCCGGTTCGCCACCGAACTGATCGAGAACCCCGACGACTACTTCGACGAGTCTTTCGTGCGTGAGCGGGCAAAAGCAGTCAATGACCGCATCAAGGCCGAGTACCGGGACGCGGACGATCGCCTCAAGGATTTGGACATCGCGGTTGAATTCCTCGGAAAGCTGGAGAAGAACCAGCTGATCGATGAAGACAAGTACCGCGCGGTCTCCAAGCTTCTCGACAGTGTCGGCCACCGCATGAACAAGGACCTCCGAGCCCTTGTGCGCGCCAACATTGGCGCAGAGGCGATCAAGGAACTTCTGGGCCGCGTGGACCTTGAGCGACTTGCCCGTGAGCTTCGACAAGAGATTGTCATGACTCAGAGCCAGCGCCGCGCCCGAGCGATCAAGCGCCTGGAAGTGGTTGAGGCCCTCATTTCAAGCCGCAGCCGGCCCGAGTGGATGATCCTCGACATCGTGCCCGTCATCTCTCCCGAGCTTCGCCCAATGGTACAGCTCGATGGCGGTCGCTTTGCGACTTCTGACCTCAACGATCTCTACCGGCGCATCATTAACCGCAACAACCGGTTGAAGAGGATCATCGAGATCCACGCACCCGAGTCGATCATCAACCACGAGAAGCGCCTCCTGCAGGAAGCAGTGGACGCTCTGATCGATAACGGACGCCGGGCTCGCCCGGTCGTGGGCAGCAACTCCCGACCCCTGAAGTCGCTCAGCGACATGCTCAAGGGTAAGGAAGGCCGCTTCCGCAAGAACTTGCTCGGTAAGCGCGTGGACTACTCGGGACGATCCGTTATCGTTGTGGGTCCGCACCTTAAATTGCACCAGTGCGGCTTGCCCAAGGAAATGGCGTTGGAGCTCTTCAAGCCCTTCGTGATGAAGACCCTTGTCGAGCGCAAGATCACCCAGAACATCAAGACCGCCAAGCGGATGATTGACCGCATGCACCCAAGCGTTTGGGATGGTCTTGAAGAAGTGATCAAGGAGCATCCGGTCCTCCTGAACCGTGCGCCAACCCTTCACCGTTTGGGCATCCAGGCTTTTGAGCCGATCTTGGTGGACGGCAAGGCGATCCAGGTTCACCCCTTGGTGTGCCACGCCTACAATGCCGACTTTGACGGCGACCAGATGGCAGTCCATGTGCCGCTGAGCACCCAGGCCCAAGCCGAAGCGCGCGTCCTTATGCTCTCGACCCAGAATCTGTTCTCCCCTGCCGATGGTCACCCGACCTGCGCGCCGGTGCAGGACATCATTCTGGGCAACTACGCCCTGACCATGGTGAGCCACGAGGGACGCGCCAAACTTGAAGAGCAGATTCGCCTTCATAAGGAGAATCCGGAGAAGAACCCGGCGCCTTACACTTATGGCGGCGCCGATGAGGTGGCCTGGTACCTAGAGACCCCGGTTCTGGATCAGCGCATCCCCATCAACGATCCGATCTTGGTTCGCATCAAGCGGCCCATCTTTCGGCCCGAGGGCGAAGTGGACTTCCGCGATGCCGCGACCGGCATCGAGTACCACAACGTCACCAAGGTTGACGAAGGCGGGGAAGAGTACACGGAGCTTGAGGCTTACGAGCAGGAGTTCGAGGATGTGCTGGTCACCGCGACCCCCGGCCAGGTTCTTTTCAACCAGATCTTGCCCTATCCTCTGCGCAACAGCGACGAGTTCTTGAAGATGGAACTCGGCAAGAAGCAGTTATCCGAGGCGATCGTCACCTGCCATCGGCGGGTCGGCATCGGCGGCACCATCAAGTTCCTTGACGACGTGAAGGACATGGGCTTCAAGTGGGCCACCCGCTACGGCCTTTCGGTTGCGATTACCGACATGGATCCGCCGGAGCGACGCGAAGAGATGATTAAGGACGCCGATGACCGGTCGACCCAGATCACCCAGCGCTTCCGCCGCGGCATGATGACCTATAACGAGATGACTTCCCAGCTCATCAAGCTGTGGACGGAAACATACGACGCGATTGGAAAGGAGATCGTCAACGGTCTGAAGCAGTTCAACCCGATGTCGATCATCACCGTTTCCGGTGCCCGTGGCTCGGTCAAGCAGTTGGCCCAGCTCGCCGGTATGCGCGGCCTCATGTTCAACCAGTTCAACGAGGTTATCTACGAGTTGCCAGTCAAGAGCTCCTTCCACAAGGGCCTCTCGATGCTGGAGTACTTCGTGACGACCCACGGCGCCCGTAAGGGTTTGGCCGACACCGCCCTGCGCACCGCCGACGCCGGTTACCTGACCCGACGTCTTTGCGATGTTGCCCAGGATGTGATCGTGAACGCTCCCGATTGCGGTACCACCGATGGCGTGTACGCCCATCGCCTTAGCGATGAGGGCGAGGTCATCGAGCACATCGGCGATCGCATTCTCGGGCGGGTCGCGCTCGGTTCCATCTCCGATCCCGAGACCGGCGAGGTGGTGGTCGAGTTCGATCAGATCATCGACAAGGACACCTCCAAGCGCATCACCAAGATCGAGAATCGGTTCTTTGCCGAGTACACCGCGGCCGAAGACAAGGATTCCGTGTTCACCAAATATGAAGCCGCCGGCTTCAGCCAAAACGAGCATGGCGATCTCTGCGTCGGCATCCGGAGCCCGCTGACCTGCGAATTGGTCCAGGGCATCTGCGCCAAGTGCTATGGCATGGACCTCTCCACGCTCAAACTGGTCGAGGTGGGCGTGGCCGTTGGCATCATCGCCGCCCAGTCCATCGGCGAGCCGGGTACTCAGCTCACCATGCGGACGTTCCACACCGGAGGTGTGGCCGGTTCGGCCACCATCGCCCGTACCAACCAGTACAAGACCGGTAAGTTCATCCGCCAGTTCATGGAGGACTTCGCGACCGCAACGGAGACCGACCTCAAACAGTTCGATCCCACCAAGTTGCTGGAATCTCAGGAACTTGCGGTGAAGAGCATCTTCCAAAAGGGATCGGAAGCACCGCTGACGATCAATCAGGAAGAGCCGGTCAAGAAGAAGACCGAACGCCAGACCAAGGCCGCCCAAAAGGCCCTTGAGAAGGCCGACAACGACTCCCGAAAGCTGTGGGAGCGGTCTCGCAAAACCTTCTTCTATGCCTGGACGGGTGAATCCAGCGGCATCGTCCGCGTCGAAGAGATCTTCGAGGCGCGGCGTCAGCCCCGTGGAAAGGCGATCATCTGCCCGGTCACCGGAACGGTCAAGCAGATTCAGGTCAGCCAGTACGGACGCTGGGTCATCGTTGAGGCAACCGTCCCGACCCTCTCCCCGCTGAAGGACGCCTATGTGGCAGACGCTCAGAAGTGGCCGCTGACCGAAGGCAAAGTGGATCCTTCACTGGAGCGCTCGGTTGGCCAGAAGCTGAACGCGGCGACCCTCGCCACCCTGCGCAAGCACAACGTCGAGCATGTGACTATCCTCTACCCGATCTTGGTCCCGCCGCTCGGCAACCTGCCAGTCGCGGTCGGAAGTCGGGTGATCAAGGGCGACCCCCTCACAGAAGGGCCCCGCGATCCCCATGAGGTGCTTGAGCTTGCCGGCGCCGCCGCCGTTCACGACTACTTCATCGAGAACCTGCAGAGCGTTTACAAGGCTCAAGGTGTGGATATCAACGACAAGCACGTCGAAGTCATCATCCGCCAGATGCTGCGTAAGCGGCAGGTCAAGGAGCCGGGCGATACTCCGTTCCTGCCTGGCCAGATCGTGGACCGCTTCACGTTCCTTCGTGAGAAC
>Ga0302319_10004623_pt1 | contig 28125 bp, 22 predicted proteins | sample Bog_T0_2_FD_203319 | JGI IMG/M metagenome (GOLD analysis project Ga0302319, IMG submission 203319) | Peat permafrost microbial communities from Stordalen Mire near Abisko, Sweden - Bog_T0_2 | ecosystem: Environmental > Terrestrial > Soil > Wetlands > Peat | place: Sweden: Abisko, Stordalen Mire... | reverse complement strand
GCAGGCCGGCAAGTATATGATTGAGCGCCTGGCGCGGCTGCCCGTGGATGTGGACTACGCCAGCGAGTACCGCTATCGCAATCCTATTCCCGACCGCAATGCGCTGGGGCTGCTGATTACGCAGTCCGGCGAGACCGCAGATACGCTGGCCGCGCAGCGCGAGATGATCGCGCTCGGTTCGAAGACCGTGGCCATTTGCAACGTGGTGGACGCCATGGTGGCGCGCGAGGCTCATGGGGCGATCTATACCCATGCAGGCCCGGAGATCGGCGTGGCCTCCACCAAGGCCTTCACTTCGCAACTCACGGCGCTGTTCCTGCTGGCGCTGAAGCTCGGCCAGCTACGCGGGCGCATCGATCCGGCCCAGTCGGTCAAGCTCATCGAAGAGCTCAGCCGTATTCCCGGAAAAATCGAAGAGGTTTTGCGCTCAAGCTCCGTACAGTGCGAGAGTCTTGCCAAAGACTTCTCCAACGCACGCGATTTTCTTTATCTGGGCCGCGGCATTCACTTCCCCATTGCGCTGGAAGGAGCGCTGAAGCTGAAGGAAATCTCCTATATCCACGCTGAAGGCTATCCCGCCGGCGAGATGAAGCACGGGCCGAACGCGTTGATCGACGAGACGTTGCCGGTGGTGGTGCTGGTGACGCGCGACGAACAGGACCCCGCGTCAAAGCTGCGCTACGAGAAGACGCTGTCGAATATTCAGGAGGTGACCGCTCGTTCAGGACGCGTGATCGCGGTAGCCACCGAAGGCGACACCACGATTGGGACTCTGGTGGAGCAGGTGATTCATATTCCGCCGACGATTGAATTGCTGTCGCCGCTGATTGAGATTGTGCCGCTGCAACTGCTGGCCTACTACATCGCCGTCCGCCGCGGCTGCGATGTGGACCAACCAAGGAACCTGGCGAAGTCAGTGACGGTCGAGTAGATTCTGTTGGGAAATTGCGGCCCATGTCTGTGTACAAAAATGTTAGTACGTGGTCAAAATAGTCTGGACACGGACAAAAGAGTCTGTTCCTGCCAGATCGAGCGCTGAGAGCGTACGAACCTAGCATCCCCTGGATTAGGTCCCGTCATCGGAGCTGTTGTTTTATCTTTTTTACTTCTTTAGCCATCTCTTCATAGAACTCACTCTCGATACGTCTCACGAAGCGCGCTGTTCGTCCTTTATTGGAATCGCGAGTCGGTTTGATCTCAACGCCCTCTTGCTTAGCCTCCTTCGTCGCCTTATCGACAAACGCATCCAGCATTCTAGGTATCGAGAGCAACATGGCGGCATCATATTGTTTTTCGATTCGCGAGATCAGATAGTTTCTAAGGAACATCTTGTCATCCACAATTCGCATAGACCAGACAATGGAGTTCAGCACGTTGGCGTCAGCTCGGTGACCGACTGTTAGGTCAATCAGCTGTATCAACGAAAGGTGCGAGATGACATTCTCTTCGATCTCCCAATTCCCGCCCATTTGGACAGCCGCCCGAAGTTTCTTGTCGCCAGTCACGAGGTAGCTTCGTTGGCCGGAACGGATGTCGTCTCTAATCTTCTTGAGCACTCGCGCTTCATGATCCTTCAGTATGTCAGGCTTTCTGCGTGCCCCAGGTGCCATTCGCGATTCAACCTGATCGTAACCCACGTCCAGAGATGCTTCTACTTCCCCCAGGTCTTTGTGCTCGACGGGTGAACTCGGAGAAGTGTTTACGACGAGATATTCGCGGTCCCGAAGCCACTTTGCCAGCTCAAATTCAGTGCGATATGGCGCAACCTTAATAAGCCATTCTTCAAATGTAAGGTTGAGAAGGTCTGCTGGACGATTCAAGTAAGCGGCGATAAATGCATTGGTGCCTGTCGGACCAAAATAGTCCGAGTACAGTTCGCTCTCTGCGGGCTTTTCCAAGCCGAGTTCTTTGAATTCTTGCTTCGCCAGTCCAAGGTGCGATATCACCTCATTCAGGAAGACATCTGGAATCAGTATCGAAAGAGAAGCCGAGCTCTGGCGGAGTTTCCGCACCGAAGACCTAAGTCCATTTGAACTCGGGTGCCCAGCTATCACCAGTGGCATCAGGATATTCGAATCGAGGTACAGTTTCTCTGGGAGTACTAGGTTATAGAGTGCGCTTCTGCCGGTTGTTGTCACAACCTGAACGCCGAACGCCAGGCGGATGAGATCTGACAGGATCCCTTCCTGTTCGGGATTGGGTTCCGAAAACAGATTTACAAGTGTCCTAACCATTGCCTCACGCTTATCATTCGCGAGGTCGGGAAAGTTCTTCTTAGCAGCGGAGAAGAAATGATCCAGATACGGCCGATCTTCCTTTTCCATGTTAGCCATCGGAGTCATGAATTCCTGGGCCAATTCCCACGCGCGCTCTACAAGGACCGAGCGAATCATTTCGGACACGCTCTTGCGGTGCTCTGGCTTCAATTCAATGGATTCGCGCACAAGTAGTCGGCTCTCAAACGAGGCAAGCAAAGTGTCGATTGGATCCGTGACTACTGATGAATGAGGGGTGCCCGCTTTCCAAAGTGGCTCGATTCCCTCAACTTGTGTAGCAATGCCGCGCGATTCAAGTGTGCCGAGCAGGCGCTCCACCGTTCTTCGCGCCTCTGCTGGTTCCATCGGTACAACCGCTCTGAGGGCTGTCTCGACTTCCGCTACAGTTGCTTCAGTCTTTTCGATGCTAGACAGAACCACTCCCTGAAGCACGAGATCACTGAGGGCTGTCTCTTCGTCGCTCGGAAGCTGTGACACTGCATATGAAATGGCGACAAGGTGTTTGGTTCTGTTATAGGCAATAGATGCCGCGGTTGAATCCACTTTCGTTTCGATTGGCGTAGAGGCTGCTCTTGCAATTCCCTCCCAGAGAGCTTCGTGGTGATTTTCGTCATTGTAGAACTCCACCCGCACTCCCACCGAGGCCAGCTTCTGTATAAGTGATTCAGGCGCTGATTTGGGCAGCAGTGCATGGTGGGTTTTAGCGGCGACGATTGATTTCTTTGCGATGGTATTCAGCACATTGGAGATCGCTGGGTCAACGAAAGAAAACCCTAGGAATAGGCAGCGTCGATGAGTAAAAGCAAAGTTGAGGAAGTCGATGTAAGATGCATCTTGCTCTAATGCACTGTACGCGCTCGTTGTCAAGACCATTGACGGTGGATATTCGACCTTTCCGTGGATTCTCGCAATGTAGAACTCGGCCATGAAAGGGCATTCCTTAAGAGGTGTATCGGATGGGCCGGCGGTTCGCGCAGCCTTACCGTGAGCCTTGGCAAAAGCGTTGACGAGGGATGTGTCAAAGTTTGTCGTGATGATCGCTTCGAATGGCAACCGGACTAAAGGCAAAAGCGCATCAGGATTAGGCTCAGGTTCGATAAATGGCTGCGCGAGAGCTTTGAACTTATCTGCCGGTGGAAGCCTGTCGCATTGGTCAAGAAACGCGAATGCTTCCGGATACCTTTGGGCGCGTACGCGGGATCGCATCAATGCCGCAATTTCCGGTTCATGCTTCTCGGCAAACGCTGCAATTTTTTCAGCATACTGCTCCCAGTCCGGCAAGTTCACGCGCTTTCCAATTCCGGCTCCTGCGAAGAGCAATAATCCATCTTCTGAGCAACGACCGATAAAAAACTCCGAAACCGCGCTTGCCGAATCGAGCATTTGCACTCCGCGAGACCGATGCTGTAGGGACTGGCTTGAATCTAGTGTAATCCTGATATACAAAGTTTTCAGAATCGGATTTAGCCATCAATCCAAATTATGTCTCCGACAGGCTCAGAGCCGAGCGGTAACCGGAAGGGCACTTGCCGAATGATCGTCCAACGCTGGCCGAATCTGATTTGCGGTTTCGATCAGGAGACGTTCGACTTTCTTGGTGCATTGGACTGGCAACCCGGCCAATCGGCGTAAACGCCACACCTGAATCGGAAGTTCCTGCTTCAGCAATTCCTCGGCGGCCCAGATCACCCGGCGACACTGAAACTCCTCGACGCTTTCTACCACTTCGGAGAGTACAGCGGCACACCGCGGTAGCTTACGCACTCTTTTCTCCAGCCAACCGGGCTGACCAAGTGCACGTTCGAGCGCCAAGCGGGTAATCTGCTGGGGTGGAATGAACGTGCGCAACTGTGCCGCCCGATGCCTTAATGTCTGTGCCATTTCGAGGTCGATAGCCCACCAATCCAGCAGAGGCTTGTTGGGTGCATGACGAGACGCTGCGGGAAGTTGCCGATCCAGCCAGTCACGATCATTGCGGTAGAGCCATGCGTACACTGCGGGATTTCTTCTGCGTAGTTTTTGCCGGGTCAGATTCGGGGATGAGGCGTATCCGAACGTCCATGCTGCGCGCATCGCCTCACGATCAATTGACGGCAATTTGACGCGCTCGGGGCGGAGCTTCCAAGGCGTCTCCAATTCAAGCAGGGCCACATAGCGCAGAACTGTGTTGGGATCTACATGTAGTTCTCTGGCTGCGCCGCGCAAACTGGACCCGCTGGAAACAAGTTCACGCAGCCGCGTCTGGAATTTCGGGCTGAGGTTCAGGATCTTCGCCCGGCCCCTTGATTCCGGCGCGGTACTGAATTCATACCCGCAAGAGCAGCGAAAAACGCCTATTGCCTTGTCACCCTCCCTATGCAGTTTGCAATCGGTGATCACCGGCTGGTCGTAATGTTCAGCCAGCGGATTGCGACAAGACCAAGGCCCAGGGCCGAATTGACTACCGGCGTTGGCCAAGGGCAACGACTCGATCAGAAGCCGAATAAGGATGTGGTGCAACGGGGCAAATGCCTTGCGATGCTTACGTGCGATTGCTTCCAGCCAATCTCCTGGCCTGGCATCAGGAAGGATGTCCAATATGGGGTTGTACAGAGTCAGGTACGCATCACGCAAAGCGCCCTGATTAATCTTCGCAGTACCGCGAGCGAGTCCGCGTGCTCTAAGGGCGAGTCTTATCTCAGTACCCCAAGTTTCCAGGGATCGGGCTGCTGGCGGTTGTGCCAACAGGGCAGCGCTGCCTTCGGCGATCTTCCGCAGTAATTCGACCACTTCCGGCCGGTTCGCCCAGGCGGGCTGCATAGAATTTGACGGGCAGTTCTCTTCGTCCGCAAAAATGAATTCATTCGGCGCGACTTGAGCTGGGTTGATCTTGCTATCGGCCAGCGGCCTGCCGTGAATCGGACAGACGAGTATGCCCGGCAGTTGGTGGTCGCGTCGCCAATAAAGCTCTCCGGGGTCCCGCAGCATTTTAGCGCGGCACGCTAGGCAATAGCGCAACACTGATGGCAACCGAACATTGCTTGCAACCAAGCCGATGCGTGCATGGACCGCATTTGCGCTCCCTTTTCCTTCGGTCAGCGACAGAAGCGCCCAGTTGCGGACCTCCTTCGGCTCATAAGCTGTCAGATACGGCAGCAGCGTTGTCTCCAAAGCCAACCGCTGCGCCGTGAAGCCAAGGGAAGCCGGAATGTTTGCGGCCAGCCGCTCAAGACCTGCTTGTAGAAAAGCACCTGCACGAACGTTGCGATCGCCGAATGCATCATCTAGAAGGACCTTGGGGCTAATAACGCCACGATGGCATTTCAACCGCCCCAACATGCTGTAAAGCAATTCATCGGTGTAAATTACGGGACAATAGTCAAGCATAGGTAGGCGTCGGTCCTCTCCTTTTGCTCGGTCTGAATTGGCCAACTCGACTCAGTTCGAGCGCTTCCAGATAAAGCCGCTCACAGGAAATCCGTATATCCCATGTTCCCTAGAAAGTGCTTCACGTCCGGTGCGCGTTTCCAACTCAAGCCGGCCAGAGCAAGTAAACGCCGAATCGTCATTGGTTGGTCTCGACGCCGCAATTCTTCAACTGCCCAAATAATGCGTCGAGACTGAAACTCCTCGGTACTTTCCAATAGCTCGGAGAGAGAGCTTGCGGAGAGAGGCAGATGTTGCAGGTTTCTCAGTCGTCCGCGATGACCGAGAGCGCGTTCAAGCGCATTTTGGGTGACTCGCTGAGGTGGATTCTGAGCTTGCAGCAGGGCGGCTTCCCGCCTTAGGCTCTCCGCCAATTCGGCGTCAATGGAATGCCGATTCCCTTGAGGCTTGTTTAGAGCTGACTTCGCGCGATAGGGTGGCTGCATTTTCAGCCAGTCGTGATCATTGTGCCGCAACCATTCGTAGGCACTTGGCACCTGTTGCCGAAGTTGTGTTCGGGTCAAAGTGGGGGCTGCGATGTGTGCGTTGGTCCAAGCTGCGCGCATCGAAGCGCATAACTTTTCGCGATCGACTGGATCAATCTTGTGATAGCTAGGCGGAATCTTCCAGCTTGACTCGAGTCCCAACCGTGCGACGTGATACTTAACCGTGTTCGGAGAGACATGTAATGCTTCGGCGATGATGTTCTGCCTGCTCCCAGTTGTAACGAGGTCGCGCAATCGCGATTCGAACAACTGGCCATGGTCGAGGACTCTCGCCCGACTGCCTTCTTCCGCAGCGATGCTAAAAGCATGGCCGCACGAGCAGCGAAACACGCCAATGATCTTGCCCTTTTCCTTATGGAATTTGCAGTCTGTGATTACACATTGACCAAAGTGTTCGGCCAACTGATTGCGACATGGCCATGGACCAGGTCCAAATGGGTTGGCTGATACGACCACGGGTACGGAGCCAATTAGTTGACGAATTAGGATATGACGTAGCGGTGCAAGAGCCTTGTAGTGTTTACGGATGGTCCTCACCAGCCACGCGCCAGATTCAGCCTCCGGTACTATATCGAAGATCGGGCCGAATAGCTTCAGATGGGCTTCCCGCAATGCAGGCAGATCAATCCAGCAACTGCCTCGGCCAAAGCCGCGATCTCTCAGAGCGTTATGAATTTCTTCGCTCCACGCATCCAAGGGGCGTGCTGGTGGTGGGGCGGTCAGTAGGAATGCGCTGGCTTGCGCAGTCCGCACTAAGATCTCAACCACATCCCTGCTTTTGACCCAAAGGGGAGGTGCTGGACTGGGTGGACAGTTGCTTTCGTCCGCAGCAATATACTCTTGGCTCCCAGTGTGAATGAGTGTAACTAGGCTCTCGGCCAGAGGCGTTTCGTGTGTGCGGCAGACCAGCACGCCGGGTAACTGATGCTCGCGACGCCAATAGAGTTCACCTTGCTGCATTAGCATCTCTACCCGACAGGAAGGGCAGTAACGAAGTCTGCCAGGGAAACGGACGTCTCCTCCCGCTACACCAAGATAGGTGGAGATGCCGCCGACTCTTTTCTCGTTGCCGGTTATGGCGGACATCGCCCAATCCCTCACTTCCTGAGGCTGGTAAGCAGTAATATAGGGCAAAAGAGTCGTATCCAAGGCCAACTGTTGCGCCGTTATCTCACGAGTAGGTGGAATATTAGCCGCCAACCCGCGCAGATTGGTTTGCACGAATGGCCCCGCCTGTAGCGCGCGGCTGCCAAAAGCGTCGATCATCAGGCGAAGCGGGCTGGTAATCCCGAGGTGGCACTTCAAGCGCCCGAGTACGCTATAGAGCAGTTCGTCGGGATAGATTTCGGGAAAATACTCGAGCATTGTTCCTGCTTAGTCTTCGATTTCGAGCTCGGGCTGGCTAATGAGCCCTGCTTCGCGCAGTGAATCGTGAGCGGATTTCCCAGCCTGCTGATCGACGGCAACGGTCTTCTCTAATTCAGACATGGCCTTGCTCTTAGACTGGGCTCTTGCACGGTGCGAACGCGGTAACGGTCTAGCTCCTGGCGCTCTCTCAAACAGTTTGGATGAGATCAGTCCAATGAGTTCCAGCAGTGAAGCTGCAGGATGCTCAGCCAGCGCCGTTGTAGCTATCGGCCATGCAATGTCTTCAGAAAGCCCAAGCTCCTTCAATTGGGTCACAAGGGCCTCAGTGCTCATTGCAACTGGAGTGGTGTCGCTAGACTGAGCTTGCGCCGGTGAATGCTGTGACTGTAGGTGGATTTGAGCAGCTTGTAGAGCTTCATAGACGTGGTCATCTAGCGGGCGCAAATCATCGTATTGAGCAATTCTCGAGCGTTTGCCGGATTTCAAAGCAGCAATCATCGGCGCGATGATCTTGAAATGATCCTTTGCAACTATCCTCAACAGTGCGGCATCGATTTTTTCCGGTCGCTTCTTACGCGCCGATCCCAGTTCCATAGCCCGTGCTTGGCCGAGCATAAACAGCTTCACTACGACATCAATAATGCCTTGACTTTCCTCATACAAGACTTGTTTAATTTCTTCCGTAAGCTCAGATTCCTCACGCGTCCACTGGTAAGGCCAAAGCTCTTTGAGGAAATAGTCCCAGACAGGCCCCTGCGGCAGCCTTTCCCAAATGGCCGCTCCAAGTCCATTGGCACGACGTGCTTGCCTGAAATCCCCTTGAAGAATGCTCAGCGCTCCCATAGTGCCAATCAACATTACCGGAATGCCAATGGTATTGATCAGGGTGACCAGGAAATTCAGCAGGGCCTCCGGTCCTACGCCTTTCGCAAGGGCCAGATGTTGAAGCTCATCCACAATCAGCACACCGAGCGCATAACGATTCGCGATCTGCGCCATTTGAGTCATCATCAAGTCGATCGTGGTATTGCCGTGGCGTTTTAGGAAATCAGTTCCGAGCAACAAATCCATCTGACGAAAAAAGTTGATACATAGCTGTTTCGGAGAGCCGGCATATGGACAATCGATCTTCAGCCATACCACCTGTTTCAATTCGCAGAGCTCCGGATGTTCGATAACCTGCGGATAGTATTCCAGAACTCTATTTGTGCCGGTGGTTTTGCCACCACCAGACGCGCCAAGTAAAGCAAAACCCTCCGCCGATGTGCGTACGGGATTGACTCCCGCATCTAAATCCCTTGCGACAATCCGTTCAAATCCATCGCGAAGGCGTCGAACATAGTTCGTCGTTATGGGATTTCGAGTGACATAGCCCTGACGCAGCATCGTCGAGAACGCAGACTCCAATCGCAGGTGATGCTCTAGCGGTATGAAGCAACGACGCAGGCGGTAGAGGCAATGCATCCGTATGTGCGCCGGGAACTGACGTTCTTCAGGCTTGAAAGCAGGCGGGTCACTGAGAAACTTTATCGCCTCTTTCATGGACAACTCCTCTGGCAACCGGGAGATGAAGGGGTTATCGGAGTATTCGGGGAGCAGCGTTTGATCGGATTGCGAGTTCATGAATATTGCCCCTCTTCTTCATCAAAGCTCTGAAGGATCTCCGCGATGTTGGGCAAGCTGTAGTCATCCGCTTGAGAAATTGACCCCGCCTTTCCCTCTTCATGTTGGTCGGACTTTTCCGCGCGCACAGCGTCACGCCGCTGCAATTCCTTTCGTTCGGCCTGCCGGTTGTCGCGAATGGCGCGGGTACGTTCGCTGTCTGATAGACCTGAAACGTCAGGAGCCATGGCTTCTGCCTCGCGAACCACTGACTGTACTTGGTTGATCAGATTGACTCGTCCCTGTGTCTGGTCTGGCCGAGCGGAGGCGGCCAGAGAGCGCGCTTCCTGCCGGAGTTGATCGATCTCCCAGATGGATTTTCCTTCATGATCGCGGCTGCGATCAGTAAGAGTGCAGGCAATAAAGTGAGGCTGTCCCGGCTCTCCATGCAGCCAGATAGAATCCATGCACCGTGGATCGTAAGAGATCTTGATCTTCCATGTGCCTCGTTGCCTAGCCTTGTCAAACCAATACTCTTCTATCGCGAGAGGACAAGAATAATAGCAACCCGAATACCGGATACCGGCGTGCGTAACCGTGGCCTCGTCAGAGGGCAAGAGGCCAACACGTACTTGTTCCGCTGGGAAAGTGCGCAAGCGACCACCGCCATCGTGAGTTCCCCATTCCCACATTTCCACTGGAACCGGTCTCACGTGGTCACGGATCATTTCCGGCGAGAGAGGATAGTCTGTCAGAACGTGGCTGTTGTTATAGACCAATATGCAGAAGAGCAGAATCCTGGTGAACTGATCGATATCGAGAGTTGCGTCTAGACGATAGTCATTGCCACCGCGCTGCTGATAATCTTCCTGAATGTAGCCTGGTGTATAGGCTTTGAAACGTGCAGGCAATAACCGAAATTGCTGTTCGACCAGGCCTTTCCAGTCGGCACGATATGGGGCTGTGTTCTCCACATGGGCGTTGAAGCTTTTGATGAAGGTCTCCACCATGCTTCCCGCCATTTCGCCGCGGTCGCCTAGCAGCCGTACAGGCATCCCGACGCTCGGCCACTCCTCTGGCAGGATCTCGATGCCGAAGCGATCACAGTAACTGACCTTATCTAGTACGGCAACACTGAGCGCCTCCATCGCTCCGACCCAACTGGGTCCTTCGAATCCAACATAGACACCAGTGATCAAATGGCTAAAGACATCGATGACGACATAGACCACAGGGCGCCCAACGATACGATGGCGATCGTAGCGGCTGACGAGATAGACATCAGCAATGGTCGCGTCGATTTGGTACCTGTCGCCAGGACCAGAAACCTCATCCAACGAGGTTCCTAACAAACCGCGCATATCCTTGTCGTACTTACGAGCAGTGTGCCGGCGGCGACTGACCGCGAAGATGTCGTTGTCCTTCCCGTACCAGTACCTGAACTGTCTGAGCGTCGGTGAACCAACTCGGACAACCAGTTCCTGACGCCCGTGATTTGGGTTGATGAAGGCATCAGTGAAGTCTTTCTTCAGCATCGCGTGGTAGCATTCCGGAAGATCGAAGACAGGGTTACTTGCATAGAAGCGGGTAATTGCGGCGCGAAAGATGCTGCGCATATTTGGATCGACATTCACGACGGCAGATTCCGGGTTCCTTGGTCGCCGTCCCCGTGGCTTATCGGATACTGCCTTGTCTCGTCCCCGCCCACCACATTTGTCGAAGTCGGGCAAGAAAGCATTGGGCGTCATGCCACGCTGCCAGTAGCGTCGCAGCAGACGATAGAGGGGAACATGGCTTTCACCGGTCTCAGCAGTCTGGGAAGCTATGATCCTGCCTCTTTGCTCGGGCAGAAAAATTGCCGGTTGCTGGACCAACAAAGGAGAAACCTTCTGCCAATTCTTGTCCCGAAGCTTGCGATGCCGCGGGTCAATTGTGTCCTCGGCCACGGCATACGTGAAGGGATCTTTTACATCAGACCGCAACTGTTCGCCGTCTGTCATCGCTTCCAACTCAGCATGACGGCGATACAAAGGTAGGGCGTTTTTCGATGCGATATCGATCAGGAAGTAGCCACGGCGCTCGATATCGATCCAAAGCACCCGCTCGATGCGGTCTTCCTCAATGAAGGAGACCAATTGGTTGACTGCCAGCATTCGGATCACATCAGTCTCCGTTGCTGGTGCAGGTCGTTGACCTTTAACTCTGAGATCATCAGACAGCCACCAAGCTTTGCGCGTTCCATGTCACAGATCACCTTGCGTGTGGAAAGCAGGTGGCGCATGAGTGTCAAGCTCGATCCACGCGGCAGTCCGTGGCGCGCGTCCATTTCGGAGCAGAACCCCGCGAGGGACAACTGCCGAGGTGTCACGACTTCATTGAGAAAGGTCGGGATCAGTGCCAGCACTCTATCCTCGATCCCGGCGGGCGAGAAGAATGGATGAACCCAGGCGATATTGCCGATTAGCCGCCGGGGTAATTCAGCGCGGGTGACGATGCTCCACTGGATTCCCTGTTCCTGCCAATAACGCCATTCAATTTCCAGTTTTTGCAGAACACGTGGCTTTGCAAGGTCTTCTGCGCTTTTGACTGCAAAGGCTCGGGTTCCCGAATGAGGCGAGTTACAGAGTGTACGGCCCAATATTCTGGCATGTGGCGCACAAACTGCCGGAGATCGTCGCGCGGATTCAGCGACGTAGGCTCGAACAGCTCGTTGACTCGTTGACGCAGTTACTGCTCGAGCTACCAAAAGACGTGCCTAAGGTGGTTCCGGGCGCCAGCGTAATACCAACGAAAGGGTAACTGCAGTGACGGCGGCGGGGTAATCGCAAAACCTGAGGACGATCAACGACGCATCGTGATTCGGTTCAGAAGAGGGATAATGCCGGGTATCCATAGCCAAAGAGTAATTCTGATCGAGGGCGACGCGGACGAGATCGTTCCCAACGCCCAACTCGCGACAGACATGCATGGGTTCGTGATCATGGTTCCACCCGGCGAAGGAGGCGAGCGGCTGCTCGATATGCTGTGGCGGATCACGATGGCCTACGCTGGGAGGCCCAGCATGCTAAGGAGCCGAACGACCGTGCGCAAGATGGTAGAGGCGGTGTGGAGCAAAGAAAGCCGGAAGCTAGAGCCAGCACGCCATCCATCACTTAAGAGCGGATCAGCCAATGTCGCAATCGCAAAAACAGAATCGCTGCCTGCTCCGAGAGGCACACGTAAAGGCAAAACAGGACAGAGAAGCTGACATGCGCACACGTGTCATCTTCGACATCCATGGAAAGTTTCGGGCTCTCCATGGCGACTTTCATCAGGAAGTACGCATGGAATCAAGATTCTGGCAAGGAGGTGTCAATGAGACTTAAATTCAGAAGCCACGGCCAAGCTGAGCAGTATTACAAGATTTGCAGGGGAATTCTCGAAGAAAATAGCAGCGGGCCCGAGGGCAGCCGACTGGGCCTGCAACTAGTACGGAATGCCATGTATCGCGGCTTTGGCTTCAACAGTTTCAACGAGTTCCAGAGAAACTTCACCCCTAACGAAAGAATCGCCGAGTGGTTTCATACGAAAGAGCAGCTCACTCAAGCGTTTTCACTGGCTTTCGAGGGTGCAATCGAGGTAGCTCATCTACGCGATTTTGAGACCAGAGTTGCTGCTCCAGAAATGGTCTCACTAGCTGTTGACCGCGCCGTAGAGGTCAATGATAGGGCCCTGCAGAGACGAATCGAGGTTCATAGCCCGAGCAAATGAAGGATTCCGCAAGAACCGCAATGCAACCGGCAACCGCAGCAGAGAAACCGACATGCGCGTACTCGTGATCTCCGATATCCACTCGAATCTTCAGGCACTCGAGGCTGTTCTTGACACTGCGCCTCAGTACGACGTCGTCTGGAACCTTGGCGATATCGTTGGCTACGGCGCGAATCCCAACGAAGTGGTCCATCTCGCCAAGCAGCTTGGTGGGATTGTGGTCCGTGGCAATCACGACAGGGCGTGCAGCGATCCGGCCACATTCAGCCTGCATCATCGACTGGGCTCGACTGCTGCAACTGCCGCAATCTGGACAGACATGGTACTGACAGACGAAAACAGGGAATGGCTGTTAGGCTTGCCGCCCGGACCGGTGAAGCCGCTCAGACGTAACTTGATCTGTGTTCACGGATCATCGCGCAATGAGGACCAATACATCTCAAGCGAGTACGGGGCTCAGGCCGCTCTAGACGCGAGCAGGGCCAGGATCACTCTTTTTGGGCATACGCACGAGCAGGTCGCTTGGATCGCGACCCGGCGAGAGTTGTATCCCCTGGAGGCGGACTCTAGGTCTCGTTCCGGTGCCGTTCCGTTTGAGCTGCCATTGCGCCGCCATAATCGGTATCTCTTGAATCCAGGATCCATCGGCCAACCTCGCGACGGAGATTGGCGCGCGGCATTCGCAATCTACGATGATGCTGAGTTGCGCTGGACCTGGTACCGCGTTCCATACGAGGTTGGAGCCGCACAGTGGAAAATTCTGCGCGCCGGCCTTCCGGAAGTACTCGCGACTCGACTACGGGACGGAAGTTAGCTGGGTGGTTCTACAGAACCTAAAGGTAGAAAGGAACTCGGATGAACACACGATGCACGATCAAAGACGATCGGGACGAGGGCACCGGACAGGGATTCCATTTCTACGAGGATCTGGCGGACGAGCGCGATTGCGTCATGCTCGACCTCGAGGGCTTCACCTTTGAAACTTCGGTCTCGTTCGCGCCCTCGGGTAGGCCCGAAATGCGGTCTTGATGCACCTCCCCAAACGCTTTTGCGCGCTCGCTCGGACTGATCGCCAATGACAGCAAATCCTAGGTGCGCGCATTTGTCGCGTGCTATTGAGACTCGCTGTGAACACGGCGCTGGATTGATAGGAAGAGGAATGTCAATGCGCTTAGTAATAACCTCCGATACCCACGGTCGTCACGATCTGATTAAAGGTCTCCCCGCCGGAGATGTCTTCGTTCATGCCGGCGACTTCATGAATTCCGGCCTGCACCCTGAGGAAATACTCTCGTTCAATCACTGGCTGGCTAAACAACCGATCGAACACCGGGTGGTCTGTGGTGGAAATCATGACAGGCTTTTTCAATTGTCCAGGCTGACTGCACGAGAGCTGCTGAGCGACGCCATCCCGGTGTATTACTTCGTGAGGGAGAGGCTGAATGAATTGTCCAGATAGCGCAACCGAAAACAAGCTATACAACAGCGATCTGGGCGACCTGCCTTTAGACACACGGCGTGTTCTGGTTCAGCTTCTGTCAGGGCCGTCTCTCGACGGGCGCCGGCATGGAAAGTTGTGGCCCGTCTTACTTCGGGACGAGGCGGTTATTCGGCATTCGCTATCGAATGTCTTCCTTGACCTGATCGTGGATCGCGATCTGGAGGTGGCTTATACGCGCCAGGCCGATACCGAGGACCTGGACACTCCCAAGCTCCTTCGCAACGTGAAGTTAACCTTTGCGGACTCGATCCTCCTCCTGAATCTTCGTCAGCGGCTCACGCAGGCCGATTCCCGCGGGGAACGTGCCGTTGTTTCCGAGCAGGAGATCATGGATGATCTCGGCGTATTTGAGCGCGCTGAGAACACCGACCGTTTCGGGTTCACCAAGCGAATCCGCGCCTCGATCAAAAAGATGATCCTGCGCAGCATCCTCCAGAAAGTCCGCGAGAGCGATGATCGTTTTGAGATTTCTCCCACCCTCAAGCTCCTGTTTTCAGCAGAAGTCATCGAGGCCATGAGCGAACGCTACCAGAAGATGATCAATGGCGACCTCGTGCCTGGCGGTAGTCTGATCGACGGCGACGGGAACGACGAAGAAGAAGAGGCCGACAGTGAGTAACCTTCAACGGAACCTCATAGCCCCGGAACAGTTCCGAATGACTCGCCTCCAACTTTATAACTGGGGGACGTTCTCGGACCTGCATGACGTGCCGATCGCGCGCGAAGGATTTCTCTTCGTAGGAAATTCCGGCTCGGGTAAATCGACGCTATTGGACGCCTTCTCGGCCCTGTTGATTCCGCCGCGCTGGCTCGATTTCAACGCCGCAGCGCGCGAGTCTGAACCCGGTTCCCGCGACCGAAACCTTATGAGCTACGTCCGGGGCGCCTGGAGCGAACAGGAAGATGTCGAATCGGGCGAAATCAAGACCCGCTATCTCCGCCGCGATACAACGTGGTCGGCCTTGGCGGCAACATTCTCGAGCCCCAGCCGCGTGGTCACGCTTATTCGGTTGTTTTGGGTGCGCGGACCTTCAACTGCGAACGAGGATGTAAAGTACTCTTTTCTGATTCTGGAAAAGCCATTCGAACTGCGCAGTCTCGAGAATTTCGGTACGAGCAACTTCGATATCGCGAAGCTCAAGCAAGCTTTCCCAGAGGCTTATATCAGGAGCGAATTTTCGCAGTATTGCGAGCGGTTCTGCAGGTTGCTCGGCATCGAAAACGAATCCGCCCTGAGGCTTCTTCACAGGACCCAGTCGGCCAAGAATCTGGGTGATCTGAACACGTTCCTGCGGACGTTTATGCTGGAGCCCCCGAAGACCTTTGAGGTTGCCAAGCACCTGGTCGAGGAGTTCACGGAACTCAATACGGCGCACCAGGAGGTTTTAACTGCCAGAAGCCAGATCGCCAGGCTCTTGCCTGCGCGCGATCTCTACCAGCAACGAGAGACCGCTCTCAGGGAAAAAGGCGCTCTGAATCGTTTGCGCGATTTTGCTGACGCTTACCCGCTTATGAAGAGCGGTTCTTCAACCTACTTCAGCGGCAGAGCCATCAGCATCTCGTTGCCTTGTCAACCTACCTGCGTGACGGCCGGAAGGAAATCAGGGATAGGATGGACTACGTCAATGACAGTCTAGCCATGGTTCCCTTCAACAAGACACCTGAGCAGACCACATATCTTCGTATCCATATGATGGACAAGCAGAGCGAGGATGTGCGTGAGTTCAAGCAGGATATCAGCCACGTCCTCGAAAATTCGATCAGCGTGGATGGCACTGTAGACCGCGAAATCGCAGAGGAACGATTCAAGATTCTCAGCAGCAAAATCGTCGCGCGCCTGGCAAGTCAGGAATTGGAGGATCGCCGTTGGCGTGAGAACGTGTTGGATGTTCGGCGCCATGTTGAATTCATTGGAAGGGAGATTGACGAGGGGGGGCAGGATATCGAGATCTATCGGAGCGGTTCCGGCAAATCCGGCGGCCAACGCCAAAAGCTGGCAACCACCTGTTTGGCGGCAGCTCTTTGCTATCAATTGGGAGCCAGCCAGGACGGGACGCCGACTTATGCCCCCGTCATTCTCGACGAGGCCTTCGGCAAGGAAGATTCCGACTTCACGGCCATCTCATTAGCCATCTTCCAGAATTTTGGCTTTCAAGTGCTTATTGCAACTCCGTTCCAAAAGGTGATGACGATCGAGCCCTTCGTCGGCGGGGCGTGCCTGGTGGACATCACCGACCGCCAGACGTCCGGAGTCCTGAACATCATGTACGACTCAGCAGCGAAGAAACTAAAGTTCCCAGAAAACAGAGCGCTTGCCTATGAAAACGCCCGGTGACATCCGGAGAACACTGGAGCGCAGATTCATCGCGAGGCAGCGGGAATGGTTTGCCCAAGCTCTCGATTCATCGCACAGTGCGGTCTCCAATTGGCCGCTCTCTCTCAATCTCGATGTTCCACAAGAATCGGTTGCCCTACGGCATCTGGATCATGTGCTCGAATGGGCGGCCGCATGGCGCGCCTGGAATGGATCCGGGCGGGTCAAGTGGATAGAGCGGCGCTGGAACCAGCTTGGAACCCAGCGCCTGCCTAGCGAACTGATGCTGTCCAATGCGGATGAAGTCGCGGAATGCGTTGGAGAGGCAGATCGCTGGCAGCGCGCGATCCAGCGGGCCCGCACAATTCTTGCTTCCTGGCCAGGGCTGACAGAGAGCCTGGCGAGTCGCTATCAGGATCTCGCTGACTACAGTGATTGCGACTTCACGCGGCTTACATCTCTGCTCCGGTGGCTGATCGAAAATCGCAACTCCGGCCTCTATCCTCGTCAGGTTCCATTGGTCGGAATCGACAGCAAGTGGATTGATACACACCGGGGAATCCTGACCGGTCTCGTGCGCCCGGCGGTGTCTGGCCTGATTTCCTCAACCAACTGCGACGAGCTTGGGCTGCGACTCCCTCCGAAGAGCGTGCGTGTTCGTGTGCTGGATCCGGAACTGCGGGCCAGAGTCGGGAATCTCTGCGATTTGGCGGCACCGGTGGATCAGATCGCTCAGATGAATTTGCCTGTTCGCAGAATATACATCGTAGAGAACATTCAAACCGGTCTTGCCTTTGGCGATATCGCCGGATCGGTGCTGATCATGGGCCTTGGCTACAGTGTCGATCTGATTCGTTCCATACCCTGGGTGAATCAAGGCGAGTGCATCTACTGGGGCGATTTGGATTCGCATGGATTGTCGATTTTGGCGAGAGCGAGGACGAGCCTCGGAAATGTTCGTTCGGTTCTTATGGATGTGCCTACGTTGCTGGCTTTCAAAGACCTGTGGGGCGAGGAACCGGATCAATGCAACGCGGAAGTTCTTGAAGGCCTCACCCAGGAGGAGCAAGAGCTATTCCACGGTTTGCGCACGAATCGTTGGGGTAACAAGGTACGCCTCGAACAGGAGAGAATCCACTGGGATTACGCATGGAAGCAGTTGATGGCTTCTTTTGCCTGATCGCACTCATCGTTTTACATGCAAACAGAGGAAAATCGGTGGATGCAGGTGCGAGACACAGTCACTCGGATGCTGGCCGGATCCCGATTCGCAAAGAAAGCAGCTTGCTAAAAAGAGCCGCGTGTAACTGGAGACAAATCGTCTGCTGACAGATTACACGCGGCTGCCGCGTTGAAAAAAGAGGCGCAAGCAAATATTGCTGCGCCTCTCTGAGATGTATATTTCGAATCGAACCTGCAGCGCGTTGGTTTGGACTTGGATCATGGGATCATTCTCACGTACAAGAAATTTTGTCCAAATTTGGCTGGGAATCCCTTGAATCACACTTTCCGATGTACAAACATATTCTTCAGCTTTCGTCAGAGCGTACTCCGGACAATGGACTTACAATCGGTCTGCGTACAAACATTTTTGAACGCGGACAGCCCAAAGTGACGTCAACTGCCCGCGTCACTTTTCCTGATGGGCTGCGTTCCAAAGTGCTACCTTCCAGGAGATGAATGGACCCGTCAAATGGCTTCGACATCCTCCGTTTGAGGGAATGCGCTTATTTGCGACGCTGTAGGTATTGAATCCGAGTTGATGTTGCAAAGAGAACTGGCATATACTCATGTATATGCCAGCTTGCGGGAGGATGCGATGCGGCGCACAGCCAAGATTTTCATGAATAACCGGAGTCAGGCGGTTCGGCTGCCGAAGGAGTTCCAGTTCAGTACGTCTGAGGTTTTTATTCGTAAACATGGGGACGAGGTGATTCTCTCTGCACGTCCAGAGGACTGGTCCGGCTATCTGACCTCGGGTCCCGTGGCATCGGAAGAGTTTATGGAAGGGGTTGAGGACTTGCCAGTGCAGGAACGAGCGCTTTAATGGCGGTCTATATGCTCGATACGGATATCTCGTCGTATATCATGAAGCGCTCTCATGACGTCGTGTTACAGAGACTGCAGAAGGTCCCCGTCGGCGATGTCTCGATCTCCGTCATCACGAAGTCTGAGCTCTTGTATGGGGTCGAAGTGTCTCCGCGGAGACAGCAAGACCAGGCTGCTCTTGACGCATACTTGCGGCATGCCGAGGTCCTGGACTATCCGGATCAGGCGGCTTTGCACTATGCCCAGATCCGTGCCTCCCTCAAGACCGGTGGAACCATGATCGGCGCGAACGATCTGTTAATCGCTGCTCATGCACGCTGTCTCGGGCTCACCCTTGTGACAAACAACACCCGGGAATTCGGGCGAGTACACGGCCTCGGTATCGAGAATTGGGCCGAACCGATCAGCTGAGATTCAAATACGCTAGAGAATCCGGCCTTTGGTTCACTGGATCCAGGATTTCCTCGGGCGTCATAATTTGTTTAGAATCAGTGATCGACAAATGCATCCGCTTCACGGATTTCTTGCTCGTCCATGCTATTGAGTCCTTGCCGTCGTCGGGTGTCAGGGATGTGATCCAAATCACTGCCATGGATAACTTGCCGGGGGATGCTTACAATTGAGATTCGAGAGCCCCATGCTCAGATTCGAGAGACCTGGACGATGAATTGGGAGAGAAAAGGCGCGTTGCTGATGCTGCTGGTTGTGGTCCTCTGGACTGCGATTCCGGCCTCCGCGTGCCTGCTGGGTGGGCGACAGGCGGGGCAGCCTGATTGCTGCCGCGCGATGGCGCTTGAATGCGATCAGGCTGGGATGGGTGCAAGCGTGTCATGCTGCGAGGTTCACCCGCAAGGCACAACAGCCGTGACTGCCGCACCTGTTTACTCTCCTGCGCATTCGCAGAAACTTATCTTTGTGCCGAATCAGACCGCCCCGCGATCGGGCGCCTCCCGCAGCGCAAGCTTCAGGGATGCTCTCGACTCCCCGCCTGAATCCTCATCGCGCGGCAGCTCCATCCTCCGACTCTAAAAGACCCTCCTTGTCAGGCTGAACCCAGGGCATTCGTGCGTTTTCTTGTGCTTATGCGCAATGCGAACGAATGGCCAGGTATGCGCTGTTTCTCGGTTGGAGGGGTTGATGAGATTTCTTGTTGCTGCACTCTGTGTTTTAGTGGCCGGTGCGTCCGCCGGCGTTTGCCGCGCGGAGACGCCGGCCAAACGCGATGGCCTGGCGGGCCTGGCCGCATTGCTTGATGAGCACCACGGGCCTGAAGCTTCCGGTCCGGCTCTGACGCTGGACGATGCGGAACGGATGGCTCTGGCCGTGAATCCTGAGATCGCGGTTGCGGCCCGGCGTGTTGCCGTTGCCGAGGCGCATATTCCCGTGGCCGGTGCGCTCGACGATCCTTCGGTCATGTATCGCGGATGGGGAATCCCGCTGGAACGGCCGTGGAACTATAACGCGGCGCAGAACATGTTCAGCGTGAGCGAGACTCTGCCGGGAGCGGGGAAACGGGCGCTGCGCACGAGCGTGGCCGACGCCGACGTGAGCGTGGCCAAGTCGCAGCTTGATGAGGTTCGCCTGGAGGTGCGGGTACGCGTGCACAAGGCCTTCGACGATCTGCTGCGCGCCGAAGACGAACTGAAGTTCCACGATCAGCATGTGGACATTGCGCGGCAGGCGATTGAAGCAGCGCGCATCAAGTACGCGGTCGGGAAGATTCCCCAGCAGGACATGCTGAAGGCGCAGGTTGCGCTTACGCGGCTGGCGGAACACATGATTCGCTTCGACCATGATGCCGACCTTGCGCGGGCCCGGCTGAACACGCTGCTGGGGCGCGAACCCGGCACACCTCTCAGTGTGGCTGGTGAGTTCGCCGTGCTGAGTGCGCTGCCGGATGCGCCGAAACTGAACGACCTGGCTCTACTGTCCCGGCCCGATCTGCTTGCTGCACAGCAGGCCGCGCTGCGCAGCCACAAAGAACAGTCGCTGGCCAGGAAGGCTTATGTGCCGGATTTCACGGTCTCGGCGGGTTACATGCTGATGCCGTCCGGCTCCAACATGCGCAACGACTACATGGTAGAGGGATCGATGAATCTGCCCTGGCTGAATCATCGCAAACACGATGCGGAGATTGCGGAAGCAACGGCGCAGGCGACTGAGCAGGATGCCGAACTGGCTGCGATGCGCAACAACGCGTCCGGCCAGATTCAGGAAGCACTTGTGGAGGCAAAGGCCGCACAGGATCTCGCACGCATGTATCACGACGAACTCCGGCCACAGGCCGAGGCTACTCTCGAGTCGAGCGTCGTCGCCTATGAGAACAATAAGACGGACTTCCTGGATCTGCTCGACAGCCAGATGACAGTGATCGACATCGACCTTGCATGGATCCAGGCGGTTGCCGATTTCGACGCAGACCTGGCGGACCTTGAACTCGCGACCGGTGCTCCACTTGACCAGTCAGCAACCCCGGCAGTGGAGGTGAAACCGTGAAGACTCGCAGCTATCAGATTGCACTTGCATCGGCCGTGGCCGTCTCGATCTTGCTTGCAGCCATGCTGTTGTATATCGCGCGGCCATGGAATCGTGCAGCTCCGCAAGCGGCCTCGCAGGACATCGTGGTGGCGCGCGGACCGGAGACGACACTGCAGCCCACGCAGCCGGCAGGCGCCGCGACGTCGAATGCCGAGCCGGCTTTGGCTCCCGTGCAGCTGTCACCGCAACGGCTTCAGGAAATCGGAGTGACCACGGCGACTGCGGAATTGAAGGATGTGAACGACGATTTGAGCGTTCCCGGTAATGTGGACATCGATGAGGAAAAGCTCTCGTATGTGCAGACTCGCTTTCCGGGGTGGATTCAGGATGTCCAGGCCAATGCGACTTATCAATACGTGCGCACGGGACAGCAACTGTTCACCGTGTACAGCCCGGACCTCGTGAGCGGCGAGCAGGAGTATCTGCTTGCGCTCAAGAATGAGAAGACGTTTTCGGGCGATGCGCACGGGATGGCCATGCACGGGGTGGCCGTGCAAGAGAGCGGGTGGCTGCTGAAGGCTGCGGGGGAGCGTCTGCTGCAATTCGGCGTCCCCGCGCAGGCCATTGCGGACCTGGAGAAAAGCGGCAAAGTGCAGCGCAACATCGCCATCAACTCACCGGTCTCCGGCTACATTATCGAGCGCAACGCTTTGCCCAATGCCTATGTGCAACCGGAAACGAAACTCTACACGATTGCCGATCTATCTACCGTCTGGGTTTATGCCAACGTGTTTCAGAACGACATTGGACGCCTGAAACCGGGCGATAGCGCGCAAGTGACGGTCGACGCGTATCCGGGACACAATTTCAACGGCCGCATTGAACAGATTCTGCCACAGGTGGATCCAGTAACGCGTACAGTGCGCGTGCGGCTCGTCTTTCGCAATCCCGGCGTCGCTCTCAAACCGGGCATGTACGTGAATGTCGCGATTCGAGTGCCGCTGGGACGGCAGTTAGTGATACCTGCATCCGCCGTGCTGCAGGCAGGCACGCGGGCCATTGCTTTTGTGAATCATGGAAACGGCAATCTTGAGCCGCGCACCGTCGAGACCGGGCTCCAGCTCGACGATTCTGTTGTGGTACTCAAAGGCCTGAAGGCCGGCGATCAGGTTGTAAGCTCCGCTGCCTTTCTGGTCGACTCGGAAGCACAATTGCAGGCGGCAATGGGAGCCTTTACGTCTCTTCCGTCGCAGCCGGCGGCCGGCGCCGCGCCGGCACAGAACGTTCAGATCGATCTGAGCACTGAACCATCTCCGCCGCGCAAGGGCGCAAACACGGTGCGCGTGAAACTGACCGGCGCTGACGGGAAACCACTCGCTGGAGCACAGGTGAACGCAACGTTCTTTATGCCGGCCATGCCAGCAATGGGGATGGCCGCCGAGCACGCTTCAGCCACGCTGACTGACAAGGGAAACGGACTGTATGAAGGGTCGGTTCAACTGCCGGCGGGCGGCACCTGGCAGGTGTCTGTGACCGTTCAACGCGGCGGCCAAAGCGTGGCCACAAAGCAACTGAGCCTCAGCGCCACGGGAGGGATGTGATGATTGCACGAATCATTGCGTGGTGCGCGCGCAACCCCTTCCTCGTTTTTATAGGAGCTGTTCTGCTGATTGTGGCGGGCGCGTGGTGCATGCAGCGCGTGCCCCTGGACGCGCTGCCCGACATCAGCGATGTGCAGGTGATCATTCATACGCCGTGGGCAGGCGAGCCACCCAGCGTGATTGAGGACCAGGTGACTTACCCCATTGTGACTGCCTTGCTGTCGGCTCCGCGTGTGAAGAACGTGCGCGCGCAGACCATGTTCGGCGACTCATATGTGTTCGTCGTCTTTCAGGATGGCACTGACCTGTATTGGGCGCGGTCACGCGTGATTGAGTATCTGCAGCAGATAGAGGGAAAGCTTCCTGCCGATGTGCATCCTGCGATTGGACCGGATGCTACCGGTGCTGGCTGGGTTTACGAGTATGCCATTGTGGACCGCAGCCACACCAAGAGTCTGGCGGATCTGCGTGCACTGCAGGACTGGTATCTGCGCTATCAACTTGAAACCGTGCCGGGCGTGGCGGAAGTGGCCAGCATTGGCGGGTTTGTCCGGCAGTACCAGGTGAACCTCGATCCCAAAAAGCTGTTCTCGTATGGGATCCCCGCTTCGATGGTGATTGATCGTGTGCGACAGAGCACAAATGAAGTTGGCGGCGACGTTCTGGATATGAACGGAGCGGAGTACATGATCCGCGGCCTCGGCTATCTGCACTCGCTCTCCGATTTGGAAAACGTTCCTGTCGCGACCAAGAACGGAACCTCCGTGCTGGTGCGGGACCTGGGCACAGTTTCTTTCGGGCCCGACATACGGCGCGGCGCAGCCGATTGGCAGGGAGAAGGGGAAACCGTGGGCGGCATCGTGGTGATGCGCGACGGCATGAATGCCCTGAATGTGATTGACGGAGTCAAGGCCCGGTTCAAGGAGATTGGACCATCGCTGCCGGCCGGCGTTGAGATCGTGACAAGTTATGACCGGTCGTGGCTGATCAATGAGTCGATTCACACGTTAAAGCGCGACCTTATTGCTGAGGCAATCATCGTCAGCTTCGTCAGCATTGCATTCCTGTTTCACTTCCGTTCGGCGCTGGTACCTATCCTTACGCTGCCCATCGCCGTGCTGGCTGCGTTTATCCCGATGTACTTTCTGCACGTCAGCTCCAACATCATGTCCCTGGGCGGACTGGCGCTCGCGGTCGGCGTGCTGATTGATGCCGCGATTGTGATGGTGGAGAATGGATACCGACACCTGGCCGAGCGAAGCGATGTACCGACCGAAGCGGAGCGGCGGCAGATCCTGGTGGGTGCGGCGCAGCAGGTTGGGCCAGCGCTCTTCTACTCGCTCATCATTATTGTGGTGTCGTTCCTGCCGGTATTTCTGCTGGAAGCGCAGGAAGGCCGCATGTTCCGGCCGCTGGCATGGACCAAGACGCTGGCGCTCATCTTTTCCTCGCTGCTCTCCATCACGCTGGTTCCCGCGCTGATGCCGCTTTGCCTGCGCGGAAAGCTGCGTCCCGAATCGAAGAATCCCGCTGCGCGGGTCACCCAGGCAATGTATCTTCCCGTGCTGCGCTGGTGCCTGAAGCACTGGAAATTGGTGATCGCACTGAATCTTGCTTTTCTGGTGGCGACCATTCCACTTTACTTCCGTCTTGGAAGCCAGTTTATGCCGGCTCTCTATGAGGGCTCGGCACTCTACATGCCGAGTGCACTGCCCGGCATCTCGATCACGCAGGCGGTTTCACTGATGCAGGAGCAGGACCGCATCATCCGCTCCTTTCCCGAGGTGGCAACGGTTTTTGGCACCGTGGGCCGCTCCGACAGTGCAACGGACAATGCACCGCTGGATATGTACGACACCACCATTATGCTCAAGCCGCACGAGCAGTGGCGGCCCGGCATGAACTACCAGAAGCTGATCCACGACATGGACGAGAAGCTGCAGTTTCCAGGCCTCACCAATTCCTGGACCATGCCGGTAGAGAACCGGCTCGACATGGAACTGACCGGGATTAAAACCGCGGTCGGCATCAAGATTCAGGGCCCCGACCTGACGCACATTGAGGACATTGGAGCGCGGATGCAGCAGATTCTTGCGGGCATGCCTGAATCCAACTCCGTTTTCGCAGAGCGCGTTTCGCAAGGGTTCTATTTGAATGTGGAGGTAAACCGGCCGCAAGCCGCGCGCTATGGACTGACCGTGGCGGATGTGCAGCGCGTAATCACATCGGAGATTGGCGGAGCGGACATTGCGCAGAATGTGGAAGGGCGCGAGCGTTTTCCTATCGCCGTGCGCTATCAGCTCGATTTCCGCGACCATCCTGAAGCCTTGTCGCAGGCCCTGATCCCAACTCCGTCAGGAGAGCAGATTCCTGTGAGCGAAGTGGCTCGCGTGTTTTATTCGCGCGGACCTTCGATGATTCGCGACGAAGATGGCTCCTTGACTGGTTATGTTTATCTCAACCTGAACACGAACGATTACGGCGGCTTTGTGAATCGGGCGGAGAAGTTGATGGACCAGAAACTGGCGCTCCCCGCCGGCTACACCTGGCGGTGGGCTGGAGAATATGAGTTCGAGTTGCGCGCCAAGCAGCGTCTCAAGATCATTCTCCCGATTGTTTTCTTCGTCATTTTTCTATTGCTCTATCTGGTTTTCAAATCCGCCACCGAGGCAATGGTGCTGATTGTTCCTACGCTCTATGCCATGTCAGGAGGGCTGCTGCTGCAATGGTTGCTCGGCTATAACTTCAGCGTTGCCGTGTGGGTGGGCTATATTGCGCTGTTTGGCATTGCGGTTGAAACCGGCGTGGTGATGGTGGTGTATCTGGATGAAGCCTTCCAGCACCATCGTGCGCAGAGCACGCCGATGACAGAGGCCGTTCTGGAGCAGGCCGTGATTGAGGGCGCGGTGCAGCGTCTGCGGCCAAAGCTGATGACCGTGGCGGCCGTCATTTTGAGCCTCGCGCCAATCCTATGGGAAACAGGTATCGGTTCAGACGTGATGAAACCCATTGCCGCTCCCATTGTGGGAGGAATGATCACATCGACGATCCACGTTCTGATTCTGGTTCCGGTATTTTTCCTGCTCATCAAGCGCAGCGCGCTGCGTCGGGAGCTGCGTGCTGGAAACGAGAAACTGCCGCACAGCTAAGGGATGTTTCTGGGCGATACCGGTACGCGGTTATTGGCCGTCGAATAAACTCGGCTGCTTCCCGGTTATGTCCGGCTTCTCAACCAGTGTCGCGCGCATCTCATTGGCGGGCAGGATGCGCAGAAGATGGACGGGCGGTCTTTCCGCTGGCGTCAAATATTCCGCGTAATCGCGCGGCTCCATAAAAACCGTCATGCGGTCATGGATCGGTTGCATCAGCTCGTTTGGCTCACCGGTGATGATCGCGAAGGTTCGTTCCCATTGATTTGCTTTCGGGTTCTTCCAGAGCTTCCACACGCCGGCCATGCCGAATGGTTCCTGGCCTGGAATCGCAAACTCGTATTTCGACTTCTTCTTTCCCTTTTCGGCGTCCTTCCATTCAAAGATTGCATCGGCAGGAACCAGGCAGCGCCGCTGCTGAAATGAGTCCTTCCAGAATTTGGCTTCTTCGATTCCCTCCGCGCGGGCGTTGAAGAGCAGGCGATCAGGCAGTTTGAAGCCCCAGCGCATGAGTGCGATCTCGCGTTCTCCGGATTCGCCGGTGAGGACGACCGGCTGCATGGAGCCGGGCGCGATATCGTCCTCCGGCTCCAGATAGAGATCTTCGAGGCCAATGTGGATGCCGAATGCCTCGGCAATGCGCTGCTTGTCAGACCGGCGTCTATAGCGTCCGCACATGCGGTTAGTGTAGCTGCCTGAAATTAAATAAGCGACTCCTTTTCAGCCTCTTACCAAGGCTTTGCACACTTTCAGGTGCAGACGGAGTTTGACAGATCATGCTGAAAATAGGCGAATATAAGGCGAAACTACTACTCGACTATGGCCTCAGCTTCCGCAATCCGGCTCCAGATCGAAGCGTCGCTCGCACAGAGGATCCCCTGCGCCCTTACGCCGGCTGCGAAGATGATGCGGCCTGTCGCGGTGACCGGGATTGAGGCGCTGGATGAGGTTCTGAAGGGCGGCCTGCCGGTTGGAGCGATTACCGAGCTGATTGGCCCCGAATGTTCCGGGAGAAGTTCGGTGGCGCTGTCGTTTCTTGCCCGCGTTACACAGGCGGCGAAGGTGTCCGCGTGGATTGATGTTTCAAACGCGCTCGATCCGGCTTCAGCTGCTGCCGCAGGCGTGGATCTGGCCCGGTTGCTGTGGGTGCGTTGCGGTGCATTACGGAAGAGCGTACCGCGCGCAAGCTCCAGCTTCATTCTGCCAGACAAGTATTTAATTCCTGCTGCAGCGAAACAAGGATTGCATGGCGGCGGCTGTAGAGCGCATCCACGCACCGAAACCCACGGCCTTGCGCAGGCGGTGAGCGGCTTGCTGGGGCCAGAGTCTATTGCTCCCCGCTGCGCTGAGCCGCAGCGGCGGATACAACCAGTGCGGGAAAGTTTCGAGCCGAACCAGCAGCGGGCTTCGACGGTCGCGCGGCGATCATCGGGTTCAATAAAACCGTGGGTACGGATGGAGCAGGCACTGCGTGCGACGGACCTGCTGATGCAGGGCGGCGGTTTCAGCTCAATCGTGCTGGACCTGGGCAGCCTTGCGCCGGAGTTTGCGCTGCGCGTGCCGCTGGCTACCTGGTTCCGGTATCGCGCGACAGCGGAGAAAACACACTCGAGCCTGCTGTTGTTGACGCAGTCGAGCTGCGCGAAAAGCAGCGCGGAGCTATCGCTGCGTCTTGAGCCCGGCGATCCACTCTGCGATGAAACGACGGTGTTCACGGGAATCGAACACCAGGTGGAGGTGGTACGCCGACGCTTTACGGCAGCGGCGGAGAATGTGGTGCCTTTGCGCAAGCCACCGCAAAGAGCGAATGTGGCCACGTGGCAGAGCCGCAATGTATGGTCAGGCCGCAGATGACGAGGCCAACTGAGCTCTATGCCTGCCTCTACGCAAAACAGTTTCCTGCGCAAGCTCTTCTGCGGCTCAGGCCGGAACTCGCCGACAAGCCTGCTATCGCGATGGATGGCGACCCGCCTTTCGAACAGGCCTGCGCGCTCAACACAAAGGCGCGACTGCTTGGGCTGGCGCACGGCATGACGCGCGTGGAGGTCGATACTTTTCCCGCATGTGTGGTGTTGTCGCGCTCGTACCAGGCGGAAGAAACCACCAGAAGCATTCTGCTTGAGTGC
>Ga0302319_10004622_pt1 | contig 28135 bp, 25 predicted proteins | sample Bog_T0_2_FD_203319 | JGI IMG/M metagenome (GOLD analysis project Ga0302319, IMG submission 203319) | Peat permafrost microbial communities from Stordalen Mire near Abisko, Sweden - Bog_T0_2 | ecosystem: Environmental > Terrestrial > Soil > Wetlands > Peat | place: Sweden: Abisko, Stordalen Mire... | reverse complement strand
AATTCGGCGAGCTGGCGTTCGGCCTCGTGCAGCAGCACAGCCTTGCGTTCGTGGGCCGCGGGGTCGACGAAGTCGTCGGCGGTGGGCTCGGTGTCGGGGTCCCACGGATCGGTGCGGGCGTCGATCCGGGCCCCAGTGGTGGTCACAATCCCAAAGCTGGTGTCGGACAGTGCCTGTTCGACCTGCTCATTCTCGGGCTGTGCCGCGTACAGATCCTGAAGCACTTCGCTTGCCGAGTCCTCGTCGACATGCGCACGCAGCACCAGCGCTTTGGCCAGCGCCCCGTCCACCGCCGCCACCGCGACGGGGCCCTGCGGCTCCTCGAGGTAGGACAAAGCGGGAGCGAACATGCCCAGTCGGGCCAGCGCGGTGCCCAGCGCGATCTTGGCTGCGTGCGAAAATGCCTCGTCAAGGTCGGAGTCGTTGACGATCGGGGTCAACAGCTTGACGACGTCCGACCAGCGCTCAGCGCGGTAATTGACGACGACATTGACCCAGCGGGCCTCTCGCCAGCTCGGTCGGCGCTCGGTGACGTCGGCAACCAATTCGTTTGCCTGGGCGCAGTTTCCGGGCCCGCCCGCCGAAGCCAGCGCCGCCGCGTAGGCCAGCTGGAAATCGTCCGGGGTGGTGGCACGAAACTGCAGATACAGTCCGGTGTCGTAGCGGAAGCCCAAGGCCCCAGGCTCGAGTTCGACCTGCCGCTGCAACACGCCCGCGGTGGCCGCGGTGCGCGACACCGCTTCCAACACCCGGATGGACACGTCGCCGGCAGCGGCCAACCCCGTCCACGCGTCGCACTGGCCATAGGCGATCCGGGTCAGCTCGGCGAAACCTAAACGAGCTGCAGCCGGGTCCGCTGGCCGCTGGCGTTCGTAAATCGATATGCCGAGCGCGCGACAACAGGTCGCGAAACGGCTGACGAAATCGCTGTCAACCCTTCCGACTGCTTGAGAATCGGCGGGTTGAACTGCCAGCATTCCGGTGTCACCGCGTTCCATTGCCGCTTCTTTCCATAGGTATGGCATCCCCTAATCCGACCCGCCTGAAGTTAGCATTGCATAAGCTAACTTGTCGAGGCGCCGGGGTTGCGTCGGTTTTGTCCGCTGCTCGCGTTCCTACCGCACTGACCAGGACATTACGGTCGCCCATCGAGTCCTTCCTGGCAGATTCTTGCTAAGCAGCAGAGCTTACTGAATATGGTTTTCATTATCAACGCATGGGCGCGACGGCATGTCGTTGTGATGGAGCCGTCAGGGTTCCCAGGTGCCCGGCACCATCGGGATAACCGGCCCGTCGCCGAACTCGTCACCAGTCAGCGTGGTCAACCCCGCCGCCGGTATACGAGCCTCGTTGCGTGCTGTTCCGGCAAATCCCATGGGCCCTGCGCTGTGGCCCGATGCCACTGTTGATGTGGCTAACTCAGCACCCCCTGGCTCACCCCAGTCTGGCTCGACCGAGAGATTCATGTCCATGAACTCGTGGCCGTACCCACGAAGCTTTGCCCGCCGGCGCCGCCGCGCCCTTTCTTTTTCACTCGTTGACGCACCGGCTGAGGCCGCGGCCGCGGCGATATCAGGCTCTGGCGCCTTCCGCTGGGCACCGGTGCTCATCCCTGTGCTGGCTCCGGTGGTCGGGCCGCCCACCAGGTACGGATATGCGGCCCCCTGAACACCAACGGGCGGTGACGGCGGCGGGGCTCCCGACGCCGGCGCCGTAGCCGCCGGGGCCGCCGGGGCCGAAGCCGGGGCCGAGGAGGGGGCACCCGGGGCCGGGGCGGCGCCCACGACGGAAGCGCTACCTGTAGCCGGCGAGCTGGGCGTCGTGGGCGTTGGTTCAGCGGCCACGGCAACCGCGTCAGGCTGAACCCCACCCAGCCCGCTCAGCCCCGCCAAGCTGGCCAAAGATCCGAGGTTCGCGGCCGAAAAGGTGAGTGCAAGCGCATTGATCTCGGGGAAGAAAGCCTCGTAAACCTCCGCCGCATGGCCTGTTTCGTCTGCTATCAGTCCCGCAACGTCGGACGCCAGCTGCGTTGTCGCTCCGGATGGATTCGAAGGAAATTCCAGTATGTCCCGCTCCAAGGTGTTGATGGGTTCGGTGATTCGATTTATCCACCAACTCAGGTCGTATGGGTTACCGGCGTCATTGTCGACGATGTCCTGCACGCTGCCGCCAGTGTCGCTGCTGTCGCTGCTCTGGATCGGCTTCAAGATCTGCGGCGGCGATTCGGTTTGCGGTGCCGAGGCCAAGGATGCGGAAGATACCAAATCATATTGGGCCATCGTGGCGGCGGCCTGGATCCACATCCACAGATAGTCGGCCTCGTTGAGCGCGATGGGGATGGCATTAATCCCAAAGAAGTTGGTTGCTGTCAATACCGTGTGGATCACGTGGTTGGCTGCCAATTCCAGCAAGGTCGGCATCGCGGCCGTGGCGGCCGTGTGGGCGGTGGCAGCTGTCTCGAATTGGGCAGCCGTGGTCGCGCTGTCGGCGCTGGCCTGCATCAGCCACAGCAAATAGGGCACGTGCGCGGCGACGTATTGCTCGGCACTTGGCCCTTCCCAGGCCCCAGCCTGCACCGCAGCCAAGATCGCGCTCAGCTCTTCTGCAACCGAAGCGTAGGTCGCACTCAACGAAGTCCATGACCCAGCGGCGGCCAACAAGCCGCCCGGACCGGGTCCGCTGGTGAGCAGGGCGGAATGCACTTCCGGTGGCGAGGCCATCCATATCGGCGCGGTCATGCCGACCTGGCCGCAACCAAATACGCCGCCGATAGGGCAAGTCCTTGGGCAACAACCCGTAGCGCCACGGCAGCGACTCCTTGGAAGGACGAATCAACGACCGCCTTGGCTGTTAGGCGGCGTAATCAGCAATCAGCTAGTAGTCGGTCCCCGAGGCAGAAAAGTTCCCAACCCGCAGTCAACTCATCAGAGATACCGCACACCGGACCAGGAGATTAAACAGCGAGGGCAGCGCTTTGCGACTCACACCCTGACGGCGCTCACCAGCGTATTACGGAGGAACGCGCTGCCCTCGGTTTCCGGTCCGGGAACCGGCCTGCCGACCTCGCGCAGGTAATCGGCGAGCGGCGTGCCGACCGCCGTCCAGCCGCGCTGGCCGAACCATTCGGTGGCCGGCGCGTGCTGCTCGTTATAGATCAATTGAAAGAACGGGCGTTGCTCTTCGCCTGAGGCGATCGCGGAACGCTCTTCTTCGAGATTGGCCTTGAATTCGTCCGATTCCATCGGGGCACCTTCCTCGATGGCGACATGGCTGCCCGGTCCGGCGAGGCCGTCGACACCGGTGAACAGCTGCTCCTGCGCGGCGGCCGGCAGATAGATCAGCAAGCCCTCAGCGATCCACGCCGACGGCTTGGCCGGGTCAAAGCCGCTGTCTCGCAAGGCTTGCGGCCAGTCGTCGCGCAGATCGACAGCGATCTCGCGACGCTCCGCGCGCGGCTGGGCGCCGTGGCCGGTGAGCACCTCACGCTTGAAATCCAGGACCTGCGGACGGTCCAACTCGAAGATCGTCGTCGCGGCCGGCCACTCCAGCCGATAGGCGCGCGAGTCCAGCCCGGCGGCCAGGATCACCACCTGGCGCGCGCCCGCGTAGCTGGCTCGGCGGAAGTAGCGGTCGAAGTACTTGGTACGGGCGGCCTGGAAGTTGATGAAATGCTCGCCGAAATCGCTGCTCTTCAGTGGGTGGTCGGGAACCTTGCCGTCGAGAACGTCGGCCGGGGGACCGCCGACGGCCCGACAGAACAACTCGGCATACGGATCGACCGCCAGCGGATCGGGTTTCTGCGCCTCAAGCGCCCGTGCCGTCGCTACGAACAACGCGGTCGAACCGACACTCGTCGTGATGTCCCAGGTATCACCTTCGCTACGCACCCAATCGACATTACGCCGAGGGGCAGCAGCATCGTTTCCGATGGGGCGCAACGGCAGTGGCCGACGCTGGCGAAGCTGGGGAGCCCATATGGCGGCTCAGGCCTGATCGGGGACCCTCATGCGAGGCGTACCTTGCTAACCTCGTCACCACCACGCTTGGGAAGATGTTTGGGGAGGTTGACCATCGAACCGTCGCTAGCGTGGCTGCTTACACCCCTTACGGTGGAGACGTTTCTCGACAAGATCTGGACAGAGACGCACTACCACGTCGAGCGGCACTGCGCGGGCTACTTCGACAGTCTGCTGCACGGGCCGTCGGCCGTTGAGGAACTCCTGGAGCTCTTTCGCCAACAGCCATCGGCGGTGCGCCTGATGAGGGGGAACGACAAAAAAAGCGGGTCTGAGAGCCACCAGCTTGTTGATGGCACCCTGGATCTTGTCGGCATCCGCAACGACTTTGCGGATGGCTTCACGATCGTTGCTGACGGCGTTGAACAATATGTGCGCGCGATTGCGTCGCTGGCCCATTCCATGGAGATCGAGCTGAACTTCCCGGTACAGGTCAACGCTTACATCACGCCGCCTGGCTCGCGAGGGCTCGTTCCCCATTACGACGACCACGACGTGTTAATCCTGCAGATCCAGGGATCAAAGATCTGGCACTTGTACACAGGCGTCGATATACCGCCCCACGAGATGCAGCGTCGCGATAAGGCGGTTTCGACCGACGACCTCCCGTTGCCAACCAACTTGCGCCTGGAAGTCGGCGACGTGCTGTACATGCCGCGAGGCCTGGTGCATGCGGCTGACACAGACGTCGAGCTATCCATCCACTTGACCGTCGGAATCCACGTGCCCACCGCGCTCACGCTTGCCATCGGGGCGCTCTACGCGCTGAGTTTCCGCGATGACCGGCTGAATGCCCGGCTGCCGCCACGGCATCTCGATGACGGGCACGCGCACGCGGCCCTGGGCGTCCTTATGCGAGAAGCTGTCAGAACTGTCGAGGACCCAAGCGCCATAGCTGACGGTCTCGAGGCGTTGGCAGATGTCCTGGTCCGCCGCGGCCGATGCCCACCGATCGGACAGGTCTCGAACGCTGTCGGAATCGGAGGCCAAACACTGGTGGCGAAGTACCATCCGCTCTATTCGCGGGTGAAGACTTTGGCCGGCGGCGTTTCGCTGCAGTTTGCCAGGTTGTCGATAGACGCTGGTGCGGATCACAAAGCCGCGATGCTGTTCATCTCGAGTAGCACTGAGCCGTTCCGTGTTTCCGCTCTGCCTGGGCTGCGCGCGGAGCAGCAGATCGAGCTCGCCCGAAAGCTGATCGTGAGCGGATACCTCGTACGGCTAATCGATGACTGATCGGCTGGTCTGATGGAGTTCGCCGACCTCGCCCGCTGGACGCCGGTCAAGATCGACTTTTCCGGCCGCGCCCCGGCGGTCTACTGGGCTGATCTATCGGCGGAGCGCTTCGTGGAACCGTTCTTCGACCAGACCGTTGCGCGCTGGGCGTCCGGCCCGCGTGGCCGACCGCTCGTCCGGACCGGGCTCGGAGCACTCCTCGCTCTCGATACCGAGCCTTCGCTCGAACCGGCGGGCATGATCTTTCACCTCTCGCGATGCGGCTCTACGCTCGTATCTCGGCTCCTAGGCACACTGCCCGACGTGGTCGTCGTCGCCGAACCGGCGCCGCTGAACGCGCTGCTTGGGCTCGATACCGATCGGGTCGACGAGGCCGCGCTCGTCGAGGTTGTGCGGCTCCTGTTGCGAGCACTCGGCCGATGCCAGCCCGGCGACGAACGTCGGCTGGTGCTCAAGTGCACGAGCTGGAACATCCGCCGTCGGGCGATCCTCGCCGCTGCCTTTCCCCAAACGCCCTGGGTCTGGGTTCAGCGCGATCCGGCGCGCGTCCTGGCGTCGCTGCTCGCCGAGCCGCCGGGCTGGCTCGGTCTGCAGACCGCCCCCCGTCGGGCCGCACGGCGTTTCGGCCTCGATCCGACTCTGGTCCCGATCATGGCGCGCGCCGAGTTCGCGGCCCGCGCTCTCGGCGCGATGCTGGAGGCTGCCGCAACCGATCCGGCTCGGCGCCTTATCATCGACCATGCCGAATTGCCCACCGCGGTTTGGACGCGCGTCGTTGCCCATCTCGGACTTGAAGCCGATGCTGCAGCAATCCAACGCATGGTCGAGGAGTCTCGGTTCTACTCCAAGGATCCAGCATCCGAGGTCTTTGTCGGCGATGCGCCGGAGCGTCGCCCGCTGACCGACACGATGCGGGTGGCAGCTCAGCGCTTCGCCGAGCCCGGCTATCGCGCGCTCATATCACATGCGCAGAACGATGGACCGATCGGCGACACCAGTACTTGATGTTCGTTGCTGGTCCTCCGGCGGCCGAGCCGCAACGCTTAATGCCCAGGATTCAACAGTCTGCACGGAACTAGGGACCCCTTTTGCGCGACCAATAGAGAGCTGCGACCAATTGAGACCTTGGTGCGACAGGCTGCCAGCGGGGTAATTGCCTGAGTCCTGGTGCGCAGTGCGGGGGCCCCGACGAACCGACTCTTGCGACTCGACGGAAGGAAAACGGGCGGATGAATTTTCAGGTCTTGCCGCCCGAGACCAATTCGTTGTTGCTGTATTCGGGTGCGGGGTCGGCTCCGATGCTTGAGGCGGCGGCTGCCTGGGACGGGTTGGCTGCTGAGTTGAGTTTGGCGGCGGATTCGTTTGGGTCGGTGACGTCGGGATTAGCCGGTCAGTCGTGGCAGGGTGCTGCGTCGACAGCGATGCTGTCTGCGGCGTCCCCGTATGCGGGATGGCTGAACGCTGCCGCGGCTCAAGCCCAAGGAGCGGCCCTCCGAGCCAAGGCCTTTGTCAGCGCGTTTGAGGCGGCTCAGGCGACGACGGTGCATCCGTTGGTGGTGGCGGCCAATCGCGATGAGTTCCTGCAATTGGTGCAGTCGAACTTTCTCGGGCAGAACGCGCCGGCAATTGCGGCTGCCGAAACTCAGTACGAGGAGATGTGGGCCGCCGATGTGGCCGCGATGGTGGGTTATCACGGGGCGGCCTCAGCGGTGGCTGCGCAGTTGTCGTCGTGGCAGGCTTTGCCGGCGGAGGCTTCCACTCTTGCCGGTCTGCCGCCCCTCAACACCGGGCTGGGCAACATGGGCAGCTGGAACCTGGGCGGTGGCAACAAAGGCAATGCGAACCTGGGTAGCGGCAACATCGGCAATACCAACCTGGGCAGCGGAAACCAAGGCGGCAACAACGTCGGCAGCGGCAACATCGGCAATACCAACCTGGGCAGCGGAAACCAAGGCGGCAACAACGTCGGCAGCGGCAACATCGGCGGTACCAACCTGGGTAGTGGGAACGTCGGCAACAGCAACGTCGGCCTCGGGAATATCGGCAATACCAACCTGGGTAGCGGAAACCACGGCAGCAACAACGTCGGCAGCGGCAACACCGGCTCCAACAACTTCGGCAGCGGAAACACCGGCAATTCCAACGTCGGGTTGGGGAACCACGGCAGCAACAACTTCGGCTTCGGCAACAGCGGCAGCGGGGATATCGGCATCGGGCTCACCGGGAACAATCAAGCGGGTATCAATTTTGCCGGGTTGCTGAACTCGGGCACGGGAGACATCGGCTTTGGGAACTCGGGTAGTAACAACATCGGTTTCTTTAACTCCGGTGATGGAGACTTCGGCATCTTTAACTCCGGTAATGGCAATTTCGGCTTCGCGAACTCAGGCAACGGCAGCACGGGCTTCTGGAACGGGGGCAACTTCAACTCCGGCTTCGGAAACGGGGCCGACCTCAACTTCGGCTTCGGGAATGCCGGTCCAGGGAATGTGGGCTTCGGTAACGCGGGCAGCGGTAACGTCGGCTTCGGTAACGCGGGCCTTTTCAACGACGGCAACTTCAACTCGGGCGGCCTGGTCTCAGGAGCCCCAAACACGGGTAGCTTCAACTCGGGCAACGTGAACACGGGCTGGTTTAACTCGGGCAACACCAATACGGGTTTACTCGATTCAGGCAAACTGGACACGGGCGTGGGCAGCTCTGCTGACCTGGCCGGGATAGTCGCGAACTCGGGCTACGGCAACTCCGGCACCGGATCCTCGGGCTTTTTCAATTCCGGCGACAGCTCTTCCGGCTTACTGAACAACGGCTCGCAAGACGCCGGCATCTTCAATACTGGCGACGTGCAGACGGGCGCGTTTAACACTGGCGGCTCCAACACAGGCTTCTTCAACCGGGATTATGACAACGTCGGCATCGCGAACACTGGCCAGGACAACTCCGGCATTGCACTTTCCGGCAGCGACAACAGCGGCCTTGCGAGTTCGGGCACGTTCGATGCAGGCGCGTTCAACCAGGGCAACTACCAGGTCGGTATTCTCGGCCCCGGACCCATCGCCATCGAGACAGGCACCAACTGACCTGTCGCTGTTGCGGGTCGCTTGCGCCGGCTGTCGCTAGTTGTCGGACGTTCCCTCGCGCTCCCAGCTGCGCGGCACCATCGGCATCCGCGGGCCGCTATCGAACTCGTCAGTAACCAGCGTGGTCAAACCCGCCGCCGCCGTCACCGTCTGATCGCGTGCAGTGCCGGCAAAGCCCAAATTTCCGGCGCCCCGATCCGACGCCAAGGTCTGAGCGACGGCCCGCCCACCCCAGTCGGGATCGACGTCAACGTTCATATCCATGAACTCATCGCCATGTCCACGTTGCTGGGCCCGCTGGCGCCGCCGTGACCGCGCCGCCTCCCGTGCGGTCGCTGCGGCAGCCGCCACGACGATATCCGGCTCGGGTGCCTTGCTTTTGGCGCTGGAGCTGGCGCTGGCACTCAGCCCGGAGCCGAAGCCGATGCCTGGCGGCGCCACCGCGTACGGAGGGAAGAAACCGACCCCACCCGCGGCCGGAGGCGCCGGTGTGGGCGCTGGAGCCGACGGCACGGTGGGTGCGGAAGCCGTGGGTGCGGGCGACGGCGGCGGCGCGGGGGCCGCGGGCGGTGGGGAGAAAGAGGTCAGCCCGGCGGGCGGCATGAGACTCGGCGTTGCAACGGGTGCCAGCGCCGGCACAACAACCGGTGGCGGCAGCGCGGCCAGCCCGGCCAGCCCCCCCAGCCCGGCTAGTCCTGCAGGGGCGATGGCGGGCAGAGCCGCGATTGCCAGCGCCGGGCTGTTGACCGTATAGGCAACGACTTCTGCGATGTGGGTGGGGAAATCGAATAGTTCCCAGCTGATCAGCCATTGAAAGGCCTGCACCGGGTTTTGCGTGAGGTCCACCGCGAAATTCTGAAAGTCCTCAAACAGTTCGAGGGTTCGCGCGATCCAAAACGATGTGGTTCCGGGGTTGACGAACGAGTCGTAGGTGGCTCCGTTGATGGTGCCGCCGGCGGGACTCCAATTGATGCCGAAGTGCTGCAGCAAGCTGGCAATGACGTTATCGAACGGAAGATCGATCGTCGGATCGTGGGCAAGTTGGCTATTTCCGATGCCGAAGCTTTGCAGGACATTCACCAGCTGCTGTGGAACCCCGAGCGGGTTGTCGCTATAGCCCTGGGTGAGGATCTGGTTCGCGATCTGCTGCTGGATCTCCAGCGGGTTTTGCAGGAACGCCTCAACCTGGTGCACAAACTCTTGCAGAACCTGCTGCTCGGAGTTCAAGATTTGCGGCGCCGGAGTGGTTTGCGGCGTGGACGCGACTGCAGTCGTTGATACCGCTTGATAGGTCCCCATCGTGGTGGCCGCCTGAATCCACATCCGCACGTAGTCGGCCTCGTTGAGCGCGATCGGGATCGTATTGATGCCAAAGAAATTCGTGGCCGACAGCACCCCGTGGATCGCGTGGTTGGCGGTCAGTTCGACAAGTGTGGGCATGGCAGCCCAAGCGGCGGTATAGCTCGCGGCAGCGGTCTCCAGCCGCGACGCGGTGGCCACGCTGTTCGCGCTGGCCTGCACCAACCACGCCAGATATGGGGCGTGCGCGGCCACATACGCCTCCGCACTCGGTCCATCCCATGCCCCCGCCTGCACCGACGCCAACACCGCGCTGAGTTCTTCTGCTACGGAAGCATATTCAGCGCCTAACGCATTCCATCCCCCGGCCGACGCAAGCAACGGCCCCGGTCCCGGCCCGCTGCTGAGCAGCGCCGCGTGCACTTCTGGCGGCGAAGCCATCCAGATCGGTGCCGTCATGGGCCGTTCCGACCCACCCGGTACAAGGCGACCACAGGCACTCCTCGGGCTGAGAGATTTCACCAGACCGAACAGAGCTTAATGAATATGATTGTCGTTATCAACACCAGACAGTGCGGGCGCGTCGCGCGCACCCGGCTCTTAGACCAACGGACGGCCCGTCCTGATCCTGCGGTCCACGTCCCACAACAACACGTTGAACGGGAACTCCCTGACAAACCGGGGCGCGAGGCGGTTAACCGTGCGCAGCACGGCCATCAGTCGGTCGAACCGGCGTTGCCTGGGAGCGTCCCACGGCAACCGCATCTCGTCGCGGAATCGCTGCGGCAGGAACCCGGTGGTGATCAGCAACGAGAAGTCGTCCGACCGGCGCTGTAGCGGCCCCGGAAGCCGTACCCCGCGCATCCGCCCGGCCGCGATCGGATAAAGATATTCACGGACGGTGTCGTCGATGTGCACCTTGGCCAGCGACGCCTGCCAGTAGCGGTCGAAGGCCGCCCGGTCCGGCGGCCACATCTCTGGGGGTACCTGCAACGTGGTCGCCAGCGTCATGCCGTTGCGATAATGCCGGTCGGCATCCTCATCGTCCAGTTCACCAACGAAGATGCGGTGAACGTCGAGGCCGCCCTTGTACAAACAGGCGCCCACCCAGAGCTGCAGGTCAAGGTCGAACGCGTTGTACCGCACCGGGCTGTCGGGGGTGGAGTACACCTGAGCGTGCGCACGATTTACCCCGTCGCGGAAGGCCTTCTTCTGGGCGTCGCTGCCGGCAGTAGCCACGGCGAGGTAGGTGAAGGTGGTGCGCGCCCGTTTGATCGGATGCCGATCCGTGCGGCCGCTCTCGACGCGGCTCTCCAGTACGCCGTAGCCGACGCCGGGTTGCGCTAGCTCCATGATCACGTTCGCCGGGCCCGCGAGCAGGGCCACCCCCATGAGGCCGTCGTCGACACCGATCACCCGTTTCCCGCGGCCCGACGGTGGGCGGCGCGGATCGGCCGGATCGGCCACCGGGCGCTCCACCTGTCGAGCGGACTCGAGAATCGCCATCTACAAACCTCCTGCTGGACTTGCGGCGCAATTGTGAGAACAGCTGTTTTCTGATACTTGTCGCCGCCTCGCCCCGCTGTCAAGATGGGTGCTATGGCTCCCCGGACCGACGCGTCGAGCGCCCGGCCATACCGCGGAGTGCGTGCCGACGAACGACTGGCCATGCGCCACAGCCGATTCCTGGCCGCTGGCCTGGACCTGCTGGGGGCCGAGCAACAAGACGTCTCGGAGCTGACGGTTCGGGGCATCTGCCGCGAGGCCAGCCTGGCAGTCCGCTACTACTACGAAAGCTTCACCGACAAAGACGAATTCGTCGGCGCGGTTTTTGATTCGGTAGTCGCCGAACTGGCCGCCACCACCCAGGCCGCGGCGGAAAAACTGCCGTGGCGCGAGCGAACGCGAGCGGTGATGGCCAACATCGTGCGGACCATCGACGGCGACGCGCGCGTCGGGCGCCTGCTGTTCAGCGCGCAGCTGGCCAACCCGGTCATCGTGCGCAAGCGCGCGGAATCCACGGCATTGTTCGTCATGCTGTCCGGCCAGTCCGTCGGCGACGCGCTGCAGATGCCTGCAAACGACCACATCAAGGCGGCCGCGCACTTCGTGGTGGGCGGCGTCAGTCAAACGATCAGCGCCTGGCTGGCGGGCGACGTGAAACTGGGACCGGACGAACTCGTCGATCAGCTGACGTCGCTGCTCGACGATCTCGCCGACCCGAAGCTTGCCGGGCCGAGCATTACGGAAACAGTGGCAGCTGCAACAGCGACATCCCCGGATCCAGCCGCCACAGCCGCATCATCGTAAGCCGCATGATGCGCAGAGCGCCGGTGATCATGAAGATCGCCAACGGCAGCTCGATCCCGAACGCGGTGATCACCGACAGCCGGATGTCATTGGGCCCGGCGGTCATGAGGTCGAACCACGCGTCGCAGATCAGCAGCACCCCGGAGGTGAATGCCGCAAGAAGCAGCACCTGGCGGCGCAGGTATCCGGACACGGCGGTTGCCAACATGAACCCGACCAGCAGAGCGTCGAAGCCCAACCAGGTAGCAGTCCAATTGTGGGCAACATAGTTCTCCGGCAGCGTCATAGAGAGATACCCAAGCCAGGGGATCATCGCGATCGAGCCGCCGATCATGAGACTCAATCGGATACGTCGCATCCGATTGAGCACGACAGGGTCAATCATGTCGCTGAGGGGCTGGCGCAGCCGGGTAATCAACTCGCGTCGTTGCTCGGGCGACAACGCCGCGATCTGCAGATCGGTCAAAATACCGTCGGTCGTCATGCACATCCCTAGTTAAGGCACGTTTCGCCGATTAGCGTCCCGCCGTCACCGGAGGTCGCCGTTCGGTCGCGGTCTTCGTTACGGTCTGGGTGGCTTGGTCGGTGAATTATTCTATTCAGCACGCGAATTCGAGCGGGATGCCGAGGATCCCGCCGAGCTCGAACTCGGCGTCGGTGCGGTGCGGCTCGATCATCCTGCGGCTCCCATCGGTCCCCGGCGCGGGCGGCGGGGATCTTTGCCAAGAGACGATCTGAATCTAACATCAGGTTCAGCTTTGCTCCAGGGAGGCGCCCAAGGTGCCGGCCGTGCCTCAGCCGACGGAAGGACCGGCCGACTTCCCTACGCACCGGGCGGAGAAGCGCGGGATTCGATCGATGCGGCCACCCGAAAGATGTTCGCGCGCAAGGGCATCCTGGCGATGATCCGGCAGCGGGGCTTGCGCTTTCGCGATGAGGTCAACCCGCGAGCGCTGCCGGTGACCTGCGCGCAGCGAACAGGCTGACACAATCGCCAAGTGGATCAACAAGCGGTGGCGCTGAGAGTTCTCGCTCACTTCGTGCCGGGCCAGAAGGTGCTTGAATTTCTCGCACCCGAGGCCGATTGGCTCGACATCCGGTGGTGCGCCGACGATGACTCTCCCGAGTCGGAGGCCAGCTTCTACCGGGAATTGCCTGACGCGGAGGTGATTTGGCATGTACTCCATCCGCTGTCGGGTGACGACCTGCGGCGGGCGGAGCGGCTGCGGCTGGTGCAGAAGCTCGGGGCCGGGGTGAACACCATCGACGTCGAGACCGCGACGAAGCGCGGCATCGCAGTCGCGAACATGCCCGGTGCCAACGCCCCGTCGGTCGCCGAGGGCACACTGTTGTTGATGCTGGCCGCAATGCGGCGACTACCGGTTTTGGATCGCGCGACCCGTCAGGGCCTCGGCTGGCCGACGGACCCGGAACTCGGCGAGTCGGTACGCGATCTCGGCGCCTGCACCGTCGGGCTGGTCGGCTACGGCAACATCGCCAAGCGCGTCCACAGCATGGTCGCGGCGATGGGTGCGACAGTGCTGCACACCAGCACCCGCGACGACGGGCGCCCCGACTGGCGGCCGCTGGCCGAACTACTGGCCGCCAGCGACGTCGTCTCGCTGCACCTGCCGCTGACGGCCGACACGCACCATCTGCTGGACCGGAAAACGATCGCCCTGATGAAACCTCATGCCGTGCTGGTCAACACGTCGCGTGGCGCCGTCGTCGACGAGGACGCGCTGGTCGGCGCGTTGCGGGTCGGCCGGCTGGCCGCCGCGGGATTGGACGTTTTCGAGGTCGAACCGGTGGCGCCCGACAACCCGTTACTCGGCCTGGACAACGTGGTACTGACCCCGCACGTCACCTGGTCTACCGCCGACACCATGCGCCGCTACCTCGCCGAGGCCGTCACGAACTGTCGCCGGCTGCGCGATGGACGGCCGGCGGCCCATGTCGTCAACCAACCGACCGGTTGTTAGCTTGGAAGACGCTCGGCCGAAATGGCGGCCCCGAAAGCACCCGAAAGTATGGGAAGGCGACCAATGCCGATCGCGATAACTCCTGAGCACCAAAACCTGGCCGACTCGGTGCGCTCCCTGGTCGCGCGGGTGGCCCCGTCCGAGGTGCTGCACGCGGCGTTGGAAACGCCGCTCGAAAACCCGCCGCCGTACTGGCAGGCGGCCGCCGACCAAGGGCTGCAGGGGGTGCATCTGGCCGAATCCGTCGGCGGACAGGGTTTCGGCATCCTCGAGCTGGCCGTCGTGCTGGCCGAGTTCGGCTACGGGGCGGTGCCCGGGCCGTTCGTTCCGTCGGCGATCGCCAGCGCGCTGATCGCCGCGCACGACGCGCAAGCCAAAGTGCTCGCCGAGCTGGCTTCCGGCGCTGCCATCGCCGCATACGCGCTGGATTCCGGACTGACCGCCACCCGACACGGGGATACCCTGGTGATCCGCGGCGAAGTCCGGGCGGTTCCGGCGGCGGCGCAGGCATCCGTGCTGGTGCTCCCGGTAGCGATCGACAGCGGCGACGAGTGGGTCGTGCTGCGCGCCGAGCAACTCGAGATCGAGCCGGTGAAAAGCCTGGACCCGCTGCGCCCCATCGCGCATGTGCGGGCCAACGCCGTCGAGGTCAGCGACGATGCTGCGTTGAGCAACCTGACCATGACCACGGCGCACGCGCTGATGTCTACGCTGCTGTCCGCCGAGGCGATCGGAGTGTCACGCTGGGCCACCGACACGGCGTCCCAATACGCCAAGATCCGTGAGCAGTTCGGCAGGCCGATCGGCCAGTTCCAGGCCATCAAGCACAAATGCGCAGAGATGATCGCCGACACCGAGCGGGCCACCGCCGCAGTGTGGGATGCCGCCCGCGCGATCGACGAGGCCAGCCAAAACAATTGGGACACAGCCGCCGCCAAAGTTGAGTTCGCCGCCGCGGTGGCGGCGACGCTGGCGCCGGCAGCCGCTCAGCGATGCACGCAGGATTGCATTCAGGTGCACGGCGGCATCGGCTTCACCTGGGAGCACGACACCAACGTCTATTACCGCCGGGCCCTGATGCTTGCCGCATGCTTCGGCCGCCGCTCGGAATACCCGCAACGCGTGGCGAACACGGCGACGAGTACCGGCATGCGCGCTGTGGATATCGACTTGGACCCCGAGACCGAACAGCTGCGCGACGAGATTCGTGCCGAGGTGGCCGCGTTCAAGGCGATGGACCGCGAGGCACGCAAGATCGCGCTCGCCGAGGCCGGGTGGGTGCTGCCATATCTACCCCGGCCGTGGGGCCGGTCGGCCGGCCCGGTCGAGCAGATCATCATCGCCCAGGAGTTTGCCGCGGGGCGGGTCGGGCGACCGCAGGTCGGCATCGCCGCGTGGATCATTCCGTCGATCGTCGCGTTCGGGACCGAGGAGCAAAAGCAGCGGTTACTGCCGCCGACTCTGCGCGGGGACACGTTCTGGTGCCAGCTGTTCTCCGAGCCGGGCGCCGGTTCGGATCTGGCCGGGCTGACCACGAAGGCGACTAGGGCCGAAGGCGGCTGGCGCATCACCGGGCAAAAGATCTGGACCACTGCCGCACAGTTCGCGCAGTGGGGTGCGCTGCTGGCCAGAAGCGAGCCGAACGCTCCAAAGCATAATGGCATCACCTACTTTCTGCTGGACATGAAAAGCGAAGGCGTAGAGGTGAAGCCGCTGCGCGAGCTCACGGGTAACGCACTGTTCAACACCGTCTACATCGACGACGTGTTCGTGCCCGACGAATGCGTGCTCGGTGAAGTGGACCGGGGCTGGGAGGTCAGCCGCAATACTCTGACTGCGGAGCGAGTATCGCTGGGCAGCACCGACGCGAACTTCCTGGCCACCCTTCCCCAATTCGTCGAGTTTGTTCGGGACGGGCAGTTCGACCAGGTCGCGAGACACCGGGCCGGACAGTTGATCGCCGAAGGTCATGCCGCCAAGGTGCTGAACCTGCGTTCCACGCTGCTGACCCTGGCCGGCGGCGACGCGATGCCCTCGGCAGCGATCTCCAAGTTGTTGTCCATGCGCACCGGCCAGGGTTACGCGGAATTCGCGGTGTCCTCGTTCGGCACCGACGCCGCACTGGGTGACACCGCCGAGTTGGCGGGCAAGTGGGGCGAGTACCTGCTGGCCAGCCGCGCCACCACCATCTACGGTGGCACGTCCGAGGTGCAGCTCAACATCATCGCCGAACGGCTGCTGGGCCTGCCCCGCGACCCGTAAGGCTCCAGACAGAGCCATGCCGGCCCGACGGTTGTCGGACCGGCATGGATTCCCCCCCTTCGCGGGGGGCCAACCACGATTACGGCAGGCGAGGTTGGCCGCTCCCCACGTCTTATTGGCTCACCACCAGGAACGGAAGAAGCGGCCGTGGTTAAAGATGCCGCCACCGGGGCCCCATCCACCACGACCGAAACCGCCGCCGCCCCAGCCGCCGCGACCCCAACCGCCGCCGCCGTGCCCCCAGCCACCGCGGCCAAAGCCACCGTGCCCGAAGCCACCGCCACCGCCATGGCCCCATCGGGTCGGCGAGATGGCGGGAGCCTGCGGGATGTCAGAGACGCCGCTGGGTCCGGCTTGGGGTCCGGCAAAAGCAAAGCTGGTGGCGGGAGCGGCTGCGGGGGCGGCGTCCGCCTCGGGGATGGCGCCGAACAGCATCGCTCCGGCGAGCGCGCCGGCACCCATTGCACCCGCGGCCGTGCCACGGATCGAACGCATTGAGATGAACATCGGGTGGCTCCTTCCAAAGGCTCTGTACCGATGCATTGGACGCTACTCATAATTCCATTGGCAAACAATGGAAACGACATTAAATAATGCTGTGAATCACGTGCAAATCAGCTTAATGTCGCCGATTCAATGGCGTCTCATCCAGAACGGTTATTGCCAATTTGCGTTTATCCGTATTCACGACATTCAAAACTTCCGCGAATACTGAGGTCAGTAATGTCGCATCCAGCGGAAACGTGCAGTTGAAGCGGCATCTACTGATGTACTGAGATCCGCATCTCCGAACTTCCGCAATTCAGTACTTGCGTCTTCAATCAATAGATCATAGAAAGCTACAGTGCGTCCTCAGACCGTTACTTCAGCTAGCCGATAAGTTTGACGATCGGTGACGCATTTCCCCCGCTTCCGACTTGACAGTATTACGTAGGGCAAATTTATTAATTGCCCTGTCAGAGCCGCTGACGAAACGCGGGCCCCAGCGCCGTGACCTACGCCGCACTGGCAACCGCGCCCGGACGGCGCCACCAGGCGATTGGACATCCCACTTGTATACTGAAGTACTGACTTACTGATTGGGTCCCGGGGAGGCCCAAATCTTTCGCCAGATTTTTTCAGGGGATGGAGAGTCGCCGCATGGGGATGAACCCAGGCCGCATCGAGCCCGGCGCCGGATCGTTCCGCGCACCCCTGTCGGCCGGGGCGCGGTCCGGGGATACCGATCCCACCGAGCGCCTCAACACCAACCGACCCATGCCTCCCCAGCTGCCCGCCCAACACGCGCTCGGCCAACCGGCGATCGACCATCGAACACGCGATCAGCCTGCACGTGCGCAGCGAACGCGGCGAACCGTCGACCTCCCCGCCCCCACTCACCGGGCCCTGGACATCTGGCAACGAGACGCCGCCGACCGCCTGGGCGTCGCCCGGGTGACCGGACAAGAAGTCCTCAGCGCGCTCATCGACCAGCTGCTGATCGATCCCAAGCTCACCGCCCAGATCACCCGGGCGATCCAGGCCCGACGCTGAGGACCTCGCGCGAGCAGACGCAGAATCGCCCCAAACGGGCCGTTTTGGGGCGATTCTGCGTCTGCTCGCGGTGTGGGCGTTAGTCGATTTCCATCTCTCGCAGCTCGCGCTTGAGGATCTTGCCGGTCGGGTTGCGCGGCAGCTCTTCGAGGAAGATCACTTCCCGCGGCACCTTGTAGCGCGCCAGGTGGTCGCGGACGTAGACCTTGATGGCGTCCTCATCGACGCTGGCGTCTTGCTTTTTGACCACGAAGGCACGCAGCCGGTGACCCCAGTCCTTATCCTCGACACCGATCGCAGTGGCCTCGACCACCCCGGGGTGCCCGCTGATCAGATCCTCGACCTCGGCAGGAAACACGTTCTCACCGCCGGAGACGATCATCTCGTCGTCGCGCCCGCTGACATACAGCAGGCCATGTTCGTCGAAGTAGCCGACATCACCCGAGGACATCAGGCCGTCGATGATCTGCTTGTGCCCGCCACCGGTGTAGCCCTCGAACGGAAAGGCGTTTCCGACGAAGATCCGCCCGACCTCGCCCTGGCGCACCTCGTTGCCGTTGTCGTCGAGGAGTTTGACCTTCACGCCCCTGACGACCGGACCGACCGTCGCCGCATTGAGCTCCAGGTCCTTGGGTCGGGCGATCGTGGCGAACGCGATCTCGGTCGAGCCGTACATGTTGTAGATGACGGGACCGATGTCATTGAGCGCCCGGGTGGCCAGCTCGGCGCCCAACTGCGATCCGGAGATGAACACGATCTGCAGGCTGGACAGATCCGGCTTGGTCTCCATCTTCTCGAGCGCATCGAGGACCCGGGACAGCATCACCGGCACCACCACCATGGCCGTCACCTTGTGCTTTGCGATGTCTTCCAGCACCAGCGGCGGCTTGAACTTGCGGCGTAGCACCAGCGTCGACCCCAGGAACATCGCGATGGTGGCATGCAGATAACCCAGTGCGTGGAACATCGGCGCCGGCAGCGACGTCACCTCGCCGGCCTTGAACGGAACGAGCGACAAAATGCCGCCGACCGGTGCCAGCGTCGGTGGGGTACTGCGGTTGGCCCCCTTCGGGGTTCCGGTCGTCCCGCTGGTCAGGATGATGATCGACGCGTGCTTGCTCGATTTCGGGGCGGGGGCCTTGCTGCTACGCGCGATCAGCTCCGCCAGCGTCTCGTCGGTGCTGCCCGACGGCTTGTCCGAGTCGGGGTTGACGCCGAGCGCCCGCAGCTTGCCCAGCGAGGGCTCGGCCTTGCTGACGGCCTGGGTGTATTCGTCGTCGTAGATGATGACCTTGGCGCCCTCGCGCTCGGACACCTCTTTGATCTGCGGGCCGGAGAATTCGCTATTCAGCAGGATGATTCGGGCCCCCACTCGGGCGGCGCCGTAGTTGGCGATGAGGAACCACCGGTGGTTACGGGCCAGAATCGCGACACCGTCGCCGCCCCGGACACCTTTTTCAATCAGGCCGTTGGCCACCGCGTGGACGGCCTCGTCGAGCTCCTGGTAGCTGAGTTCGCCCTCTTCGTCGATGAGCGCCGCGCGGTTGGGGGTGCGCCTGGCGTTGAGCGCCGGCAGCATTCCGAACTCGCCCCATTTTCGGAGGTCGGCGACGAGCGCGGCGTAGTTCTGCGGCGGCTCCAGCCGGAAAGCACCCGCCTCGATGATTTTCCGCAGGTAGTGCAGTTCCGACGAGCCACGTTCGAGGTACTGCTGAATTTTCGACAGCACCTGCCCGGGCAGGTCAATCGGGTTAGGCATGCCCTCACCATATGTGACGCAGGTCGCAAAGCGGGCGAGAAAAATTGCCGGAATTACCATGATGACCATGACCGGCCCGAAGTCACTGGAAGTGGCGGGCCGCCAAGTCATCATCACCCATCCGGACAAAGTGGTCTTCCCCGCGGCGAACAGCGCGGGCCCGTATACCAAGTTGCACCTGGTGCGCTATTACCTATCGGTCGCCGACGGGGCGCTGCGCGGGGTGGCCGGACGGCCGATGATTCTGAAGCGTTTCGTCAAGGGCGTCTCCGCCGAGGCGGTATTCCAGAAACGTGCGCCCGCCAACAGGCCCGACTGGGTGGACGTCGCCGAACTGCGCTACGCATCGGGCACGTCAGCCGCCGAGGCCGTGATACACGACGCCGCCGGGTTGGCGTGGGTGATCAACCTGGGGTGCGTCGACCTCAACCCGCATGCGGTGCTCGCCGGCGATCTCGATCACCCCGACGAGCTGCGGGTCGACCTGGACCCGATGCCGGGCGTCGGGTGGCAGCGGATCGTCGAGGTCGCGCTGGTGGCCCGCGAGGTGTTGGAGGACTTCGGGCTCACCGCGTGGCCGAAGACATCCGGATCGCGGGGCTTTCACGTCTACGCCCGGATCGCCCCGCGGTGGGAGTTCGCCCAGGTTCGGCTGGCTGCCCAGACCGTTGCGCGTGAGGTCGAGCGCCGGGCGCCCGATCTGGCAACCAGCCGGTGGTGGAAGGAGGAACGCGAAGGGGTGTTCGTCGACTTCAACCAGAACGCCAAAGACCGCACGGTCGCATCGGCCTACTCGGTGCGGGCCACCCCGGACGCCCGGGTGTCCACGCCGCTGCGCTGGGACGAGGTCGCCGACTGCAAGCCCGAGGCGTTCACTATCGCGACCGTTCCCGGCCGGTTCGACGAAATGGGTGACCCTTGGGCGGGGATGGACGACACCGTCGGCGAGCTCGACCGGCTGCTGATGCTCGCCGAGGAATTGGGGCCCCCGGAGCGCGCGCCGAGAGGCGCCAAAACCACCGCAAAGGGCGCCGATGGCAGGCGTCAGTCCTCGAAGCCGCTCATCGAGATCGCCCGCACCAAGACCAAGGACGAGGCGATGGCTGCGCTGGACACCTGGCGCGACCGCTACCCCGCCGTGGCCGGACAGCTACAACCGGCCGACGTCCTGCTCGACGGCATGCGCGGGCCGAGTTCGATCTGGTACCGGATCCGGGTCAACCTGGAGCACGTGCCGGCCGATCAGCGGCCGTCACAGGAGGAACTGATCGCCGACTACAGCCCTTGGAAAGGGCACAAGCAACGGGACAAAAGGCCCTAAGCCACGGCGCGCGATACTCTCTCGCGATGGGACAGCGATGGAATCGACGGAGATTCTTGCAGCTGGCCGGGGCCGCGGGGCTGCTCGGCTCCGGGGTTGGCGGGGCCGCCGAGTTGATTTCGGGTTACTCGCCATCCAAACCGCCTGGCACCCCAGGCGGCGAGTCAGTGACAATCACCCATCTGTTCGGTCAGACCGTCATCAAAGAGCCACCCAAGCGTGTGGTCAGTGCCGGCTACACCGAGCAAGACGACTTGCTCGCGTTGGGCGTGGTTCCCATCGGGGTGACCAACTGGTTTGGTGACCAGCCGTTTGCGGTGTGGCCGTGGGCCCAGCAGAAGCTAGGCCCCGCCCAACCGACGGTGTTGAACCTGGACAACGGCATTCCGGTTGATCAGATAGCCGGCCTGAAGCCGGATCTGATCGTGGCCATCAACGCCGGTGTGGACGCTGACACCTATGAGAAGTTGTCGGCAATCGCCCCGACCGTCCCGCAGTCGGGCGGCGACGCGTTCTTCGAGCCGTGGAAGGACCAGGCGACCGCGATCGGTCAAGCGGTCTTTCAGGCCGATCAAATGAAGTCGCTGATCGACGTGGTCGACAAGCAGTTCGCCGCTGTCGCGCAGAAGAATCCGCAATGGAAGAACAAGAAGGCCTTACTGATGCAGGGCACCTTGTGGCAGGGCACGATCGTCGCGACCGTGGCGGGCTGGCGGACCGACTTCCTGACCGAGATGGGCTTGGTCATTGCCGACAGCGTCAACCCCTTCGCCACGGATCACCGCGCCGTCATCCCGCGCGACCACATCAAAGCGGTGCTCGATTCCGCCGACGTGGTGATCTGGACCACCGAAAGTCCGAACGATCAGAAGGCGCTGCTGGCCGACCCCGACGTGGCGGCCGCGCAGGCGACCGCGCAGAACCACCACATCTTCACCTCCAAGGACCTGGCCGGCGCGATCGCTTTTTCATCGCCGCTGAGCTACCCGTTGGTCGCCGATCAACTGCCGCCGCAAATCAGCAAGATCCTAGGCTAGATGCCGCCTGTTTGAGCGTTCCCTAAGGCACCTCTGGCAGTGCTCGAAAATCCCCCGCCAGCCCTCGCTCGCGGCCCGACTCCAGGGCTACCGTCGAGTAATGAGCGTGACGGACGTGTCGAACGACTTGCCGACAGAGCTGATCGGCAACTCGATTCTGGACTACGGCGACCACGCGCTGATAGTGCAATGCGGCAGCACCGCTGAGGTATTGGCGTGGGCGGCTGCGTTGGGCGGCGCGGCATTGCCTGGTGTGGTCGATATCGTTCCGGGCGCCCGAACCGTGCTGGTGAAGCTGGACAGCCCCCGCTACCAGGGGGCCACCCGTGAACGCCTCCGCAAGTTACGGGTCACCGCCGACTCGATCCCGGCCGCTCCGGACGGCCGCCGCGCCGACGTGGTGATCGACGTGGTCTACGACGGTCCCGACCTTGCCGAGGTCGCCAGCCGTACCGGGCTGACCACGTCGCAGGTGATCGACGCGCATTGCGGCACCCTTTGGCGGGTCGGATTCAGCGGCTTCGCACCAGGTTTCGCCTACCTGGTCGACGGCGATCCGCGGCTGCGGGTGCCGCGCCGGTCCGAGCCGCGAACCTCCGTGCCGGCCGGCTCGGTTGCCATCGCGGGGGAATTCAGCGCGGTCTATCCGCGTCGGTCGCCCGGGGGTTGGCAGCTGATCGGCCACACCGACACGATTCTGTGGGACATCGAGCGACCCACTCCGGCACTGCTGACGCAGGGCATGTGGGTTCAGTTCCGGGCGACGTAAAGAGGCCCGCCATGACCACCCTGGAAATTTTGCGGACCGGACCGCTCGCCGTCGTCGAGGACCTCGGTCGGGCCGGGCTGGCCCACCTTGGCGTCGGGCGGTCCGGAGCCGCCGACCGCCGCGCGCACACGCTGGCCAACCGGCTGGTCGCCAATCCGGACGATCGGGCCACCGTCGAAGTAACCTTCGGTGGTTTCGCGGCCCGGGTCCGCGGCGGCGACGTCGATATCGCGGTCACGGGCGCCGACAGCAACCCGACCGTAGACGGAATCATGTTCGGTACCAACAGTATTCATCACGTCCGAGACGGCCAGGTGATCTCCCTGGGCACCCCGAGTGCAGGGCTGCGGACGTATCTTGCGGTGCGCGGCGGCATCTGCGTCGCGCCGGTGCTGGGTTCGCGCAGCTATGACGTGATGTCGGCGATCGGCCCGTCGCCGCTGCGGGCCGGAGACCGGCTGCCGATCGGTGAGCACACCGCCGACTATCCCGAACTCGACCAGGCCCCGGTGGCCGCCCTCACCGGCACGGCGGTCGAGTTGCTGGCGGTGCCGGGGCCGCGCGACGACTGGTTGGTCGATCCCGATGCCCTGGTACACACCGATTGGGTGGCGTCCGACCACAGCGACCGAGTGGGAATGCGGCTGGTCGGCCACCCGCTGCAATACCGCTACCCGGACCGGCAGCTGCCCAGTGAGGGCGCCACCCGCGGCGCGATCCAAGTGCCGCCCAACGGTTTACCGGTGATCCTGGGTCCCGATCACCCGATAACGGGCGGTTACCCGGTAGCCGGCGTCGTGATCGACGAGGACATCGACAAACTCGCCCAGGTGCGGCCCGGCCAGCATGTGCGATTGCACTGGGCACGGCCCCGAGCTCCGCGTTCTCAAAGCGCGGACCAGTCCACAAGCTGGTAAAACAAGCACTGTGCACACCCCGGTACACACGGCCCGTCTGGTCCACACCGCCGATCTCGACAGCGAGGCCCGGCAGCGCGTCTGCCAGATGGTTACCGAGGCGTTCGGCGGCGGCTTCACCGAGACCGACTGGGAGCACACGCTGGGTGGAATGCACGCGCTGATCTGCCACCACGGCGCGATCATCGCGCACGCCGCGGTGGTGCAGCGGCGGTTGGTCTACCGGGGGAACGCGCTGCGCTGCGGCTACGTCGAAGGTGTCGCGGTACGGGAGGACTGGCGCGGCCAGGGGCTGGTGCATGCACTGCTGGACGCCGTCGAGCAGGTTATGCGCGGCGCCTACCAGCTGGGCGCCCTCAGTTCCTCGGTCCGGGCCCGCGGGCTCTACTCGTCGCGCGGCTGGCTGCCGTGGCGAGGGCCGACGTCCGTGCTTGCCCCCAGCGGACCGACCCGAACCCCCGACGACGACGGAACAGTGTTCGTGCTGCCGGTCGGGATCAGCTTGGACACCAGCGCGGACCTGATATGCGATTGGCGCGCGGGCGACGTCTGGTAATCCCACTCGAATGACCGGCCGAACGTCGCGTTGTTGGCCTGAAATCGCCTGAATTCAAAAACAAGTCGACGCTCGGCGGCTCCGTTCGCTGCTGGCGAACGGCCCGGCGGAACTTTAGCGTGGTGCGCTCATGTTTGTGGAGATAGCCGGCCGGCAAGGCGCCGGCCTTGAGCACACAGAAGGAGAGAAGCACATGAGTAATCTCGCATTGTGGTCGCGACCGGCCTGGGACACCGACCGGTGGCTGCGCGACTTTTTCGGCCCCGCCGCGACGGCAGACTGGTACAAGCCGGTAAACAGTGATTTCAGGCCGGCCGCGGAGGTCGTCAAGGATGGCGACGACGCGGTAGTACGCCTGGAGCTGCCCGGCGTCGACGTCGAGAAGGATGTCAATGTCGAGGTAGACAAGGGCCGCCTGGTGATCCACGGCGAGCACCGTGACGAGCACGCCGAGGAGCAGAACGGCCGCACGTTGCGGGAGATCCGTTACGGATCGTTCCGCCGTTCATTCCAGCTGCCGGCGCACGTCACCGGCGAGGCCATCGCCGCCTCGTACGACGCGGGCGTGCTGACCGTCCGGGTCACCGGTGCCTACGCCGGAACTCAGGCGCAGCGCATCGCCATCACCAAGTAGTTTCCGGCTGAACGGGCCGAACGTCGAGTCGTCGGGCGGAGATTCGCGAAAATCGCCCAACGACTCGACGTTGGTGGCTCAGGCGAAAGCCTGATCGGCCTCGACTCCGATCACGCGCAACAGGTTCACGACTTTGCGGTCCAGGCTCTCGCCCACCGTGGTGACGTCCGCGATACCAAGGCTGCCGAACGCGGCGCTGGGCTGGTCCATCGAGAACACCGCGTTGCCGTCGGCGTCGGCGTAGATCAGGACCCGCAGCGGTGCGTACAGCAGTGCCCGCGGGTCGCTGCGAAACATCGTCTCGGCGATCGCGTGGTTGCCCAGCAGGTATTCCACCGCCGCGGTTGTGTGGCCGGCGAGGCCCAGTAGCGGCAATGCGTCGATTGTGGCGTACACCATCAGATCGTTCGGCGCGTTAATCGCCGCTGCCGCAAGGACTTCGTCCCAGCTCCCACCGCGACCGACGATCTCGCGCACGGTCGCGGGGTCGAACGGCGGCGCGGCCTCCTCGAAAGCCGCTTTGAATTCGCCGAACTCCACGCCGGTGGATACATCGACACGGTTCATCGTGTGCGGCACGACCAGGTATTTGGCTGACTTGACGCTACTTGTCATGGCATTCCTCAGAATTCCAATAGTTCGGTGAACGAACTTCCTAATCGCAAGTATACGGTTCGGTGAACGAACCGACAAGGTGTAGCATCGCGGATGTGGCCCTGCCCCGCGAATATCCCTCCGAGAGCTGTCCCATCGCGCGCGCGCTGGAGATCGTCGGCGAACGGTGGACCTTGCTGATCGTGCGCGACGCCTTTTATGGGGCAAGGCGTTTCAGCGACTTCCATGGCCACCTCGGCATCCCGAAAGCTGTGCTGGCCGATCGGCTGGCGTTCCTCGTTGCGGAAGGCGTGCTGACAAAGGAAGCGAGCGAGTACCAGCTGACCGATAAGGGCAATCAACTGTGGCCGCTCATCTGGTCGATGTTCACTTGGGGGAGCGAGAATCTAGTGGATAAGCCGACTCGAACCTATCGACACGCGGAATGCGGGGGCCTGATCGGACACGATCGCGTCTGCCAGCGGTGCGAGGACGTCCCCGCAGTCAGGGACCTCGTTGTCCACCCACCGCGCCGTCCACACGATCCGGGTCGCGACGATCCGGTCAGCCGCGCGCTCCGGCGGCCGCACCGGATGCTGGAACCGATCTAAGTCAGGCCCACCGGGCCAGTATCTCCGTCGCCCGACCCGCCAGAGCGGACTGCAGGTAGGGGCCGAAGCTGATCCGGCCGACGCCCAGCGGGCCAAACGACGCCGGGTCGTCCTGATCGGGCAACGCAATCGCGTTGACCGGCAGCGGCAACTCAGCGGTCAAGCGCCGCAATGTCTCCGGTGCGTGGCGGCCCACTGGATAGAGGACATCAGCACCGGCCGCGGCCGCCTCGGTCAGTCGCGCCACGGCCAGCCCGACGCGATCTGACTGGTCACCTTCGCCCCGCAGGAAGACATCGGTACGGGCGTTGACCACGACATGCACCCCGGCGGCATCGGCGGCCGTCCGCAGCGCACCCACCAGTTCTGCGTGTTCACCGGACGACCGCAACCGGTTGCCCTCGGAGTGCACGGTGTCCTCGATGTTGAGGCCGACGGCGCCCACGCTCAGCAAGCCCTCGATCAGCCGGGCGGCCGGCAGCCCATAGCCCGATTCGACGTCGACCGACACCGGGATACCCCCTATTTCCGAGACCGCGGCGGTGATTTGCGCGACCCGGGTCAGCACGTCCTCGAACGACATGCCCTCGCCGTCCGGTTTTCCGATCGAATCGGCCAGCGGATGGCTACCCACGGTGAGTGCGACAAATCCGGCGCCCGTGGCGAGGCGCGCCGACCAGGCGTCCCACACGGTCGGCAGGATTACCGGGTTGCCCGGCTGATGCAGCTTCAGCAGTGCCGTGGCCCGCCCGGCCACGGTGGATCGACCCGACTCAGCTGGCATAGCGGGATAGTATCGGGAAGTATTGTGATCCGTAACACCATCTGCCCAAGGAGATCCCGTGTCAACCGCTCCTGAACTCGCCGAACTGCACGACCTCATCGGCGGCCTGCGGCGGTGCGCGAACTCACTGAAGGCGCGGTACGGCGACAGCCCGGCAATGCGCCGCATCGTCATCGACGCCGAGCGGATCCTGAGCGACGTCGAATTACTCGACACCGATGTTTCCGAATTAGACTTTGCCCGCGCTACGGTGCAGCAATCGGGCGAGAAGATCGCCATTCCCGATACCCAATACGACAGCGAATTCTGGCGCGATGTCGATGATGAGGGTGTCGGGGGTCACAACAGGTCCTGACAAGGTCCCGCTAATTAAGCCCCCCAACGAATGGGGGGGCTTTCTCTGTGTACCCTTCGACCATCAGCCCGTTCGAAGAGGAACAAACTAGATGAGCGCACCAGCGACGAACCGTCCTGCGTCCGGTGTCTTTTCACCGACGCGCGCCCGCATCCAGCAACGGACGCTACGCACCGACCGGTGGTGGTTGTCGCCGCTGAGGATCGACCTGGGCTTCGCCGCATTCGTCATCTACGCGACGGCGCGCGCGTTCCAGCAGGACAATTACTTCGTCGCGAAGTATCACTACCTGACGCCGTTCTACTCACCCTGCGTCAGCCAGGGGTGCGTGAAAGAGGCCAGTGACTTCTGGCCGCAGATTCTGCCGGACGTGTGGTGGCTGCCGTACGCGGCGCTGACGCTGCCGTTCCTGCTGCTGTTCCGGCTGACCTGTTACTACTACCGCGGCGCCTACTACCGCACGGTGTGGCAGTCGCCCTCCGCCTGCGCGGTGGCCGAGCCCCGCGCCCACTACACCGGCGAGACCAAGTTCCCGCTGATCATCCAGAACACCCACCGGTATTTCTTCTACATCGCCGGCATCATCTCGGTGATCAACAGCTACGACGCGATCGTCGCATTCCATTCCGAGGACGGACCGGGTGGATTCGGCTTCGGCCTGGGCAACGTGATCCTGGTCGGCAACGTCATCATGCTCTGGGTCTACACGCTGTCCTGCCATTCGTGCCGGCACGTGACCGGCGGGCGGCTCAAGCACTTCTCCAAACACCCTGTGCGGTACTGGATCTGGACCCAGGTCAGCAGGCTGAACACCCGGCACAAGCTGTACGCGTGGATCACACTGGGCACCCTGATGCTCACCGATTTCTACGTCGCGCTGGTGGCCAGCGGCGCCATCACCGACCTGAGATTTGTTGGCTGATAAGCCCTTTCACGGAAATTAGAAAGTTGAGTGAGGTTCCATGACTGAGGTCGAGCGGCACTCCTACGACGTAGTGGTGATCGGTGCCGGCGGCGCGGGGTTGCGTGCGGTCATCGAAGCGCGCGAACGCGGGCTCAGGGTCGCGGTGGTGTCCAAGT
>Ga0302319_10004620_pt1 | contig 28140 bp, 30 predicted proteins | sample Bog_T0_2_FD_203319 | JGI IMG/M metagenome (GOLD analysis project Ga0302319, IMG submission 203319) | Peat permafrost microbial communities from Stordalen Mire near Abisko, Sweden - Bog_T0_2 | ecosystem: Environmental > Terrestrial > Soil > Wetlands > Peat | place: Sweden: Abisko, Stordalen Mire... | reverse complement strand
TCGTCACGCACGACGGTCGAATCGCCTTGAGCGGGGCCATGAACGGCGGGCCCGGCATGATCGTGATTGCCGGCACCGGCTCGATCGCATTCGGCGAAAGCCCGGCCGGAGAAACAGCGCGCGCCGGAGGCTGGGGTTATATCTATGGGGACGAAGGCGGCGCCTTCGATATTGCCCGGCAGGCCATTCGCGCCATTCTGCGCGAGCATGAAGGCTGGGGCGCGCACACTGCACTTACTCCGGCGTTGCTCGAAGCCACGAAGATGCGCGACGCCAACGATCTGATGCATCGGATGTACACGGCGGAATGGCCGCGATCGCGCGTGGCCACGCTGGCTTCTGTAGTGGATCAGATCGCGGAATCGGGCGACCCGGTCTCGATCGATCTGATGAACAGCGCGGCTCAACATCTGGCGCTGCTGGCCGCGGCGATCCGGCGGCAACTTTTTCGCGAAAACGAACCTTCGAAACTCGCCTGGGTGGGGGGCGTTTTCCAAAGTTCAACGCTGCTGAGCCGGTTTCGCATGCTGGTCGAACTGGAAGGTTCGGTGACGGCCGCCCCCCCCGAACACGCTCCCGCGGTGGGCGCGCTGCTGCTTGCCTATCGCGCCGCCGGTTTGCACGTGAAGATTCAGCAAACCTGACAGATCATGCACTTTAAATAGTGCGTCTCGGGAACCGTAAGCAGCACCGGATGATCGGCCGCCTGCATCCTGCGTTCCAGCACGCGCAGCGTTTTCCCGGCATCGAGCGAGGCCTCAGCCACTACTTCGAGCAACATTGCTTCACTCATATGGTGCGAGCACGAGCACGTGACGAGAATCCCACCCGGTTCGAGTAAACGCAGAGCGCGCAGATTGATGTCCTTGTAGCCGCGCATTGCGCCCTCCATTTGCTTGCGCGATTTGGCAAACGCCGGGGGGTCGAGAATAACGATGTCGAATGTACGACGCGCCGAGGTGTATCGCGAGAGCACTTCAAATGCATCGTCTTCGCGAAAATCCACATTGCGGGCATCGTTTGCCTCGGCATTGCGGCGTGCGGTAGCCAGCGCCGAAGCGCTCGAATCCACCGCTTCCACGCGTTGGCAGGTTCGCGAGAGATGCAGTGCAAATCCGCCAGTGCAGGTAAAGCAGTCGAGAGCCGATCCGGTGGCATATCGCGCTGCCGCCAGATAATTTTCGCGCTGATCGAGAAAGACGCCGGTCTTCTGGCCATGCAGCAAATCGGCCTCCATGGCGAATCCGTTCATGCGCACCGGAACTGGCCCGTCGAGCTCACCCGCAATCACTTTCACCTCTCGCGGCAATTCCTCAAGCGACCGGACCGCGGCGTCGTTACGCGCCACAATTACGCGGGGCGCAAACTGCGTTTCAATCGCTGCGGAGATTTCGGCTAGGGCCCGGTCCATCGATTGATCGAGCGCCTGAATCACGAATGCATCGTCATAGCGATCGACGATCAGCGCGGGTAGAAAGTCCGCCTCGGAATGCACGAGCCGGTAGGCGTTCGAATCGGTGACGCAGGACTCGCGAAACTTCTGAGCCGCCGAGATGCGCGCGGCAATATCGAAGGGTTGCGCACCCCGCGTCAACATCCGCAACGCAATCTGCGATGCCGCACTGTAATGGGCCTGCCCGAGGAATTGGTTGCGGTGGTCTGTAACTCGAACTGTGTCGCCCGCTTGTGCACTGCCGGTATCGGTGACGTCAGAACGAAAGATCCAGGGGTGCCCGGATCTAAACCGGTCTGCGCCTTTTCGGCTGATGCGGACTACAGGCAATTGTGTCAATTCTCTATGGTCGCAGGCCATTTGGGAAACTGGGATGAGTGTCCTTCCGATACGCAATGTGCAATGAGGCCTTTCAGGGCCGACCCTTCCGCGAGGTCTGTCAGGTCCTGCGCGGCTTTGGCTATCAGGGTATTGAGATCGCGCCGTTCACACTGGCCGCCGATCCCCTCGAGATCAGCGCGGAGCAGCGCCGCGAATACAAAGCCATCATGGCCGAGGAAGGAATCGATTTCGTTGGGCTGCACTGGCTGCTGGTCACGCCAAAGACCATTCACGTATCGACGCCCGACAAAGCCCTGCGCGCGGCCAGCTGGGAATACGTCGACAATCTGATCGACCTCTGCGCCGACCTTGGCGACAATGGCGTGATGGTCTTCGGTTCGCCGAAGCAGCGCTCATCGACCGGAGGACTTACATCCGCTGAGGCAACACGGAACTTCATCGACGGACTGGCCGGGATCGTCCCCCATGCCGCAAAACGGGGCGTGACCATCCTGATGGAAGCGCTCCCTCACTCGCAAAGCGATGTTGTCCATACGCTCGACGAAGCGGCGGCGGTGGTGCGCGAGATCGACAGCCCCGGGCTTCGCACGATGTTCGACAGCCACAATTCGGAAGACGAAACCGAGCCGCACGACCAGTTGATAGAGAAATATTTCGATATCATCCGCCATGTGCACGTAAATGAAATGGACGGCCGCCATCCCGGCACCGGTGATTACGATTTCGTTCGGATCTTCCGGGAGCTGAAGAAACTGGGTTACGCCGGCTGGGTTTCGCTCGAAGCCTTCGATTTCGAAATCGGAGGAAACAGAATCGCTTCCGAGACCATCGAATATCTCAGGAAACAGGAAGCGCGGGCGGCCCAATGAGCAAGTTTCTTGTTACCGGCGGGGCGGGGTTCATTGGATCGGCACTGGTTCGCGGATTGCTTGAGCGCGGCGCCGATCGCGTGGCCATCGTGGACAACCTCCTTACCGGCAAAGAGGCGAACATCGCCGAAATCGGAGGCGCGGTGGATTTCCATCATGTCGATATCCGCGATTTCGAAGCCATTAAGAAAGCCATGCAGGGAGCTGAAATCGTTTTCCATGAAGCGGCCATCCCGTCGGTGCCGCGCTCGATCCGGGAGCCGGTTCCCTCTCACGACGTCAATATTAACGGGACGTTTTGTGTCCTTCGCGCAGCGCAGGAAGCAGGCGTCCGGCGCGTGATCTACGCCGCATCTTCGTCGGCCTACGGCGATACCGAAGTCCTGCCTAAGGTGGAGACCATGCGGCCGTTGCCTAAGTCTCCGTATGCAGCGCAGAAGCTGATGGGCGAATATTATCTGGCATGCTGGCACAGCTGTTACGGACTGGAAACTGTGGCGCTGCGCTACTTCAACGTCTTCGGCCCGCGGCAGGACCCGACGAGCGCTTACTCGGGCGTGCTCTCGCTGTTCATGACTGCGATCCTCAACCGCCGCGCCCCAACGATCTTTGGAGATGGCGAGCAGTCGCGCGACTTTACCTATGTGGAAGACGTTGTCGCTCTCAACATCTGCGCGAGCGAGGCACCGGCGTCGGTCTCGGGCAAGGTTTACAACGGGGGCAATGGCGGCCGCATCACACTTAACCAGGCATGGGAGATGCTGCAGAAGATCGAAGGCGCCAGCATCGCGCCGAACTATGGCCCGCCTCGCGAGGGTGACGTACGCGATTCACAGGCCGATACGACAGCGGTTCAGCGCGACCTTGGATACGAATCGAAGTTCACCTTCGAAGAAGGCATGCGGAGGACACTGGAGTGGTACCGTTCGGCAGTATGAGGTTGGGATTAGCCGGGGGATTGTTATTTGCGGCAACCGGATGGGCACAAACCGTCTGCCCGCCGACGCCCCGCTACTCACCGTGCGACCTGGTATTCGACATTCCTTCCGCCAGTGGCGATCAGGCTCTCAATCTTCACGCCGAGTTCCGCTCCCCGCAGGCCACTACGGCACTTGTTAACGCATTTTGGGATGGCGGCACCAAATGGGTCATACGGTTCACCCCAACCGAATCCGGCGCCTATACTTATCGACTGACCAGCGCTCTCGAAGCCTACAACGGTAAGCAGGGCGGGTTCACTGCAACACCCAACAGCAAGGCGGGCTGGCTTCGCGCCGCGAACCTGCATCATTTCGCGCTGGTAGAAGGCAACACTTATACGCCTCATCTCTGGATGGGTGGAGTTGTGCCTGGTTTCGCCTCAATGGAACTGACTGCCTGGAAGTCGATGGTGGACCGCCGCGCAGCACAACACTTTAACCATCTCGCGGTCACGCTGGTGGACGAATCTGTAGCCGCAAACTTCCGATTACCCGAGTTCTATCGCACTGCCGAAGAAAAGATCCGCTATGCCAACGACCGAGGCATCATCGTCGACCTGGCCTTCTTCGGCCCCAACGGCCTTATGAACCGTCTGCTGCCTTCTCATGAAGATCGCGAAAAGTGGTTTTCCTACGCGCTCTCCCGTCTGGCTGCCTGCGATGTGACCTGGCAGGGACTGGAAGAATGGGAGACCTACGACAACGGCCGCGAACTGCTCAAAGAAATCGCCGATTACGAAGCCGGTCTTGACCCCTACAAACACATTCGGTCCACACGGACCAACTCCACCTCCGCGCCGCTGGCCGATGACGGTTGGCTGCGTTATCGCTCTTATCAAACCTCCAGCCCCGCGATCACCGCTGTGGAGCAACAGATGTATCAATATCCGGCCGTGGATAACTTCGGCGTCGATGCCAAAGACCCGAACACCTTTCGCCAGCGCCTCTGGACCGCTACCGCGGATGGACAGTATCCTGCCACGTTCGTTCCGGATGAACAATCCGCCAACACGATGAAGGTCTGGTACGACTTCATGCAGTCCACGCGCCACTGGGAGCTTGAGCCGTTCTTCGACAGCAGCAACGGCCGAGTTCTCGCACTCGAAGGAGTCGAATACGTCGTCTACGTTGAAAAGCCCGCAGGCCCGGTAACAGTCAACGTGGACCCGCATGGGTACGACATTGAATGGCTGAATCCCATTACCGGCGACCTGTTCAAAGGCAAGAAAGAGAACAAGGGCAACGAAGCCTACACGGTCAGCCCGCCGGACAACAGCCACGACTGGGTCCTGCATATTTCGCGCGAAGGCACCAAGGCATCCATGCTGAAAAGCGTGAAGTTCGATTCACGGGAACAGTCTCTCCAACTCCAGGAAATCGAAGGCAATCCCGAGAAGATACCCTTCGAGATTGTAGAACCTTCGGTTGATACGCTATCGCTGAGCCGGCCGATCCACTTCCAGGTAAGACTAAAACGCCATTCGAAAGCCCTGGACGAGACTCTTTTCGAATGGACCGGCGAAGTCTCTGTCGATGAGCGCAGTTATCGGGTGATCGGTACCGGCACCGAGGGTACGTTCACAATCCCGGCCAACATCGCCGCCAGCTACCCCGCAGCGCTGCACATCAAACTGTCTGCGATGAACGGACTCGGGAAGGTCTATGTTCTCGACCGCAACTACACCTTGAATAAGTAATGCTGACCCTGGCCGTCGATACCACAGCGGAATTCGGCAGCATTGCGCTTGCGGACAACTCCGGCATTGTCGAAGAGGTGCTGCTGCACGAGACTAACGGCTTCAGCGGGTCGCTGTTCGGGCAGATTGAAGCTCTCCTTCACAGACGCGAGATTGCTCTGGAGCAAATCGACCTGTTTGCAGGCGCGTCCGGCCCTGGTTCCTTCACGGGCGTTCGAGTGGGCCTGGCGGCCATCAAAGGTCTCGCCGAGGTCTTGAGCAAACCGGCAGCTGCGATCTCGAACCTCGAAGCACTGGCGTCATTCGGAACCTCATCAAATCGCGCCACGGTAATCGATGCGCGCCGCGGCGAAATCTACGGCGCCCTTTACGACGACAAAGGCCACCCACTCATTGACGAAACAGTGATTCAATTCCCCGCGTTTCTAACGCTGCTGGGCGAGCAGGAGTTCGAATGGATCTGCACGGACTTCGCCCCCTTCCACGCGGCCATTGCAGGAACGCCTTTCGAACATAGGCCGGTGGTTGCCGCGCCCCGCGCGCTTGCGGGGTCCATCGCCCGAATCGCTCTTGCCCGCCTCACTGCAGGTGAGCCGTGCGAACCCGCAGTCCTTGAAGCTAACTACGTCCGCCGGTCCGACGCGGAACTGTTGTGGAAGACCTTCTGATAGGCTAAACGACAAAGCAATGGGCCGCGCCGCGCGACAGCTCAATCTTTCCGGAGTATTCGCGGCTGCGGTAACCCCGAATCGGCCTGGCACCCTCGACATCGATTACTCGGCCCTGATGGACCAACTCGACTTTCTCGCCGGCGCGAAAGTCAGCGGCATTTGCCTGCTGGGATCTACCGGCGAGTTCCTTAATTACTCTCTGGCCGAGCGCCAGCGCGCGGTCTATTTAGGAACCAGGCGCAGCCGCGTGCCCGTGATCGTCGGCGTAGGCCATACAACGCTCACTGGAGCCCTGCAGTTGGCCGGAGAAGCCATCGACGCGGGCGCAGACGGTATCCTCCTCATGCCGCCCTGCTTCTTCCGGTATCCCCAAAGAGACATTGAAGAGTTCTGCCGAATCTTCGCACAGGAAATCGGCGACGCGGTACCCATCCTTCTCTATAACGTTCCGGCGTACACTTCGCCGATCGAACTGCCCACGGTAAAGCGCCTCCTCGACTCCGGACGTTTTGCGGGCATTAAGGATTCGAGCGGCGACCCCGAGTTTTTGCAGTCCCTTCTGGGCCTCCGCAGTGAACAGGCATTCGCGCTCTTTGTCGGCCATGATCGTTTGGCTGCAGGCGCGTTGCGCGGGGGCGCCGACGGAGTTTTCTCCGGATGCGCCGCCGCTATCCCCGAGCTCGTGGTTGCGGTCGCCAAAGCCGGCGGTAAGGCCGAGATACTCAACCGTTACCTCGAAGAGTTCGTTGCAAAGCTCGAATGCTTCCCGGCCCCGATCGTAATCAAACAGGCGCTGGGATTGCGGGGCCAGAAGCCTGGCGAATTCGCTATCCCCTTCGATGCCGGCCGAACCGTTGAACTGCGGCAATTCAGCGACTGGTTCACGGCGTGGTGGCCGGCTGTATTGTCAGCCACACGCGTTCCATAAACAGTCTGACGAACGCGCGACGATCTTCGCCTCCCAGCCAGTTGCAGGCCAGAACTTCGCGAAAGGCCGCGGACAGACCTCGCCGTTCGAAGTAGAACGGGGTCGTATCCTCTCGAAAGCGGCGATTGAGATTGAACGCCACTTCCATAATCCGATCAAGTGCTTCGCAGCGGTCTAATCCGCAGGTCTCGGCAACGCGACCGATGGCCTCCGGACTCTGCTCTCCGGCTGTCAAATTCGATTCAAAGTATGCCGCCAGAAAAGCTCGGAACCTTCCCCTTGCACCCCACTTCTCCGATGCGAGCTTCAGGAGAACGGCGTTCTTGTCAGAGGGCGCCATATACGAATTGACCGCGTAGCAGATCTCATCGACCAGCAGGTTGTGATCAAAATCCATGCAGGTCATTTCAACCGTATTAGCGAAACATTCGCCCAAAATCGCCTTAAGTACCTCAGCCTGCTCCGGGGATCGCGAAACAGCGCGCAGTTCCGCTTTAAGATCCTGGAGCACCACATGAGCCAGACCATGCGCCGATTCGTGCATGGTGTGGTTATGGGCGAGATCCCGGATGAGCAAATGAATCGGCATGGCGGCCTTTGGATTAGCCTCGATCATCCGCCGCAGAGGACCCCATGTATCCGAATACGGGATCACCCGGTCCGCAAGCAACCGGTCAATCGTAGTCAGCGGCAGGAAGTGATAGTCTCGCCAAAGTGGAGAATCCGCGCACGAAAACCGGAAACCCACGGCCAAAGCGGCGCGGCGAACGGAGGCATACAGACCGCTGTGCATGCACAGGTAACTGTCGCCCACCACATCCGCCAGCGCCCCCTCAACGGGCTCATCGAGGCCCGCAAGCCAGGCCAGCCGAATCGGTATCGGAATTCTCGCCGCCAGCCCGCTCGCGTCCATCACTCAAGCATAGAAGTTGCGGTCCCACGCGTGCCGATGCAACTTCTCAATAACGGCCTCAGGCAATGGGCCCTGCCCGGAAGCCATCAGGTTTCCCTCCAGGCTCGTCATCGACCTCATCCCCGGAATCACCGTAGAAACCGCGGGGTTCGAAAGACAGAAACGCATCGCGGTGAGTGCCAGGGAAGTGCTGTCCGGAAGCCCCAGATCGTCGACAATTGCCTGCACGCGCTCCGCAACCTGGCGCTTGCGGTCGCCTCTGAAATAGGAATTGCGGAAGTCGCCCGCGGGGAATTCGGTCGCTTCATTGATTCGGCCTGTGAGCGACCCTTCGTCGAAAGGCACGCGTGCCAGCACGCCGATGTTGTGCTCGATACAGGCGGCGAAAAGATTGTTCTCAGGGGTCCGGTCGAAGACGTTGTAGATTACCTGGACGGTATCGATCAGGCCGGTCTCGATCAACGCAATCGCCGTATCCGGCTGATGATCGTTAATCGAAACCCCAACGGCTCTCACTTTCCCCGACTTCTTAAGATCTTCGAACGCCCGGCGCCATTCATCGCGATCGATCCAGTCGGGATTCCATACATGAAGCTGCTGCAGATCGACCGTTTCTTTGTCGAGGTTGCGAAGGCTTTCTTCAGTGCAGGCGACGATGTAGTCATAGGGGAAAACCTCCTCGATCCCGATTCCCGGGCGAGCGGGCCATAACCGGTTCTTAGGCGGCACCTTGGTAGCAATTCGCACAGTCTTGTCAGCATCGAAAACAGCGTGTCCCACCAGCTTTTCACTCTTACCGTCGCCGTAAGCAAGGGCCGTATCGATGAAATCAATCCCCCGATCGATGGCCGCGCGCAGCACTTTAACCGATTCTCGGTCGTCAGCGCCAATCCACTGCTTTCCGCTGATGCCCCAGGCGCCGTATCCGATTTCACTCACATCGAAGCCGGTCCTGCCGAGTTTCCTGTAGATCATGTGTGACCCTATTATAAGAACGTATGCGCAGGCTTGCAGTTCTGTTCCTCACTCTTGCGGCGCCGATCCTGGCGGCGAATCTCAAGCTCTATCTGAAAGACGGCGGCTATCAACTGGTTCGCGAATACACCGTCGAAGGCGACAAGCTCCGGTATTACAGCGTCGAGCGGAGCGATTGGGAGGAAATGCCCGTCGCACTGGCCGATCTGAAGAAGACCGAAGCCGAGGCCGCGACAAAAAAGGAAAAGTTCGAACAGCAGACGAAGCAGATGAGCGAGGAAGAAGAAGCGCTCAAAGAAATGCGCAGGGAAATTCTGAAGATACCCACGGATCCCGGCGTATACCGCGTGGTTGACGACCAGCTTCAGGTCTTCAAACAGGCCGATACCGTGATCCACAACAACAAAGGCCGCAGCGTTCTCAAGGCGCTCTCGCCCATTCCCATGGTGCCCGGCAAATCTACCCTCGAGATCTCGGGCGAGCGTGCCGGCATCGTCATCCGGGATGGAGCGCGACCCGAATTTTACCTTCAGCTCTCACTGCAGGATTCGATCGCAATGGTCCGGCTCACTCCAAGCAAGGGCGTGCGCATAGTGGAGCGCCTGACCATCGAGCCCGTGGTGAAGGAAGTTGCCGAAGAGCGCGACCTTGTGGAGATCTTCACCAAACAGCTGACCGAAAGCGGCCTCTATAAGGTTTGGCCTCAGGGGGATCTGGAAAAGGGCGAGTACGCGGTCATCGAATATGAGGAAGGCAAGGTCGACCCGCGCGTCTGGGATTTCCGAATCGAATAGCCTGGTTCTGATAAGGGTGAATGCGAAAATCGAATTCGCATGCATCAGGAACACAGAAAGCCGGTGCGCGTTCGCCGCGTCGACGAATGCCACTCCGTCCATGAAATTTTCGAGCATTGCCTGCCCGCTTTCGGCGGGGCAATCCTCCGGCGCGTCTACAGCATTCTCGACCGCGCCATCGGCATGGGGTGCCCTCTTACGCTTTCCATTTCAGGTCCGGTAACCGTCTCCGGCCAGCATCAGGCGTGGCTTATTCCGTTGATCGAAACCGGCTGGATCGCCTATATCAGCACGACCGACGCAGTCTGTTATCACGATGGGCATCGCAGCCTCAATGCACATACTAAGGACCCGATTTACGAGGTTCCGATCTTCGGCGACGACGGCGCACTGCGAGACGAAGGTGTCATCCGCGTTACCGATATGGGCTTTGCCGAAGAGGTTTTGCTCGATCAGGATAAGTTCCTCACCGCCGTCCTTTTGCGTCCCGAGTTTCAGAAGAAGATGACGGGCACTGAGCTTCGTTATCGAATCGGCGCGTTCTATGGCGAGCAGGAAAAGCGCAACGGAGTTAAACCCGGCCTGCTGTCCACATGCGAAAGACTGGGCATTCCGATCTTCGTCGGGGCTCCGTCGGATGGCAGCGTATTTCTCAACTCGATGAAGCTCTGGGCGATGAAGCAGGCGGGCCTGATCCCTGAGTATGCCTTCGATCTGGATCTGCATGCCGAAGTGTTCGAAGCGTGCGCTTATCACTATTGGGGGTTGTTTGAAAGCGAGGCAAAGTCAATGGCGACGCTGATTTTGGGCGGGGGTGTACCGAAGAATTTCAATCTGCAGCCCGAGCCGGCGCTCGGCCAGGTGCTTGGCCTACAAAACGTTCGCGGGTATGAGTTCGACGTGCAGATTACCACCGCTCCGGTAACCGATGGATCGCTATCTTCGTGCCCGCCGGCCGAAGCCGTCACATGGGGCAAGGTGGATAAGGACACCTATATGCAATCGACGGAAAGCTTGCCGGGGGATTACTCGACGATGATGCCGTTCATCGTGAAAGCGCTGATGGAAAAGCATGGTAAACGCGACCCGCACCGTTTGTATGAGCGGCGCGAAAGGCTGGTTGAGAATCTTCGCGGGGCCGTTCGGGAGAATGGCGCATGGCTGATGGAATCGCTGAGTTATCCGGTAGCTCGCGGTTGAGTAAGAGCCTTGCCGATCGCCGGGCCCATCGTTTCGTCAATCCAACCGAACGCGGCCTCCAGGCCGTCGCGCTCGAAAATACGGCCAATTTCCGCCTCCACCTCGGAAGGCTCGCCGAATCGCGTCAGAAACCGGTTCGACGTTATTTGCGTAAATCGTTCCCCGTCCACCGCTCCGGCGGCTCTCAGGATCGCGCGACGTGCATAAAGACACAGAACCGCGTCCCCCACCCATGCTTCTTCCAGAACACGCCGCCGCCGGTCTGCTTTGTTCAACCGACCATGATGCCATGATGAAACTTGGAATTCGAAAACGAACTCACCGCGGTACTTCCGGCCGATCTGCCGAACCGCGAAACCGTCGTCCGCAAGGCCGCCGCGCACCTGCAACTCATCGTCGACGCCAACCAGTACATGAATCTCACGCGAATCGTAAGCCCTCGCGAGGCAGCAATAAAACACGTGCTCGATTCGCTCATCCCCTGGCGGCTTTTCACCCAGGCGACGAACATTCTCGATGCGGGCACGGGCGCGGGATTTCCCGGAATTCCGCTTGCGCTGGTCTTCCCCGAAAAGCAATTCACACTCGCGGAATCGACTCAGAAGAAGGCCCGCTTCGTGGAATCTGCCATCGATAAACTGGAAATCAGGAACGTGATCGTGGCCACGTGCAGAGTGGAGGATCTCGGCGGCGGCTTCGATCTGGTCACGGCCAGAGCCTTCGCGCCGCTCGATAAGGCACTCGATTTCCTCAGAACGGCCCTCAAATCCGGCGCAAAAGCGCTGCTCTATAAAGGCCCCGATGCAGCGAATGAAATCGCGGCCGCGGAGCGCATTCTTGGCAAACTCAAAGCCAAAGCCGAAATTGTGATGACCTACGATCTGCCGGACGCAGCCGGGTCGAGAACGATCGTCAGCGTTGGACTCGACCCGAACCGTCGCCCTTAAGCAGCGTCTTCACCTCATCGACGGTGAACCGATTGAAATCGCCCGGCAGCGAATGCTTCAGGCACGAAGCCGCTGTTGCAAACTCCAACGCCTCGCGCTTAGAACCCAGCGTATTGAGTCCGTAGATTAAACCGCCGCCAAACGAATCCCCCGCCCCGACCCGATCCACAATGTGCGTGATCTCATAATGCCGGCTCACGATAAACTCTTTGCGATCGTGCAGGCAGGCCGACCAGCCGTTATGGGAAGCGCTCTTCGATTCGCGCAGCGTGATCGCAACGATCCCGATATTCGGATAAGCTGCAAGAACCTTCTCGGCCAGAGCCTGATAAGCCGCGTGCTCCAGTTTGCCCGAATGCACGTCTGCATCGGCCTGTATCCCTAAAGCCGCCTGGCAATCCTCTTCGTTCGCGATCACCACATCGACGTGCTTCACCAGTTCGCCCATTACCTCATGCGCGGGCTTGCCCCACTTCCAGAGATTCTTCCGGTAATTCAGATCGCACGAAACGGTAATCCCCTTCGCGCGCGCCGATTGCACCGATTCCAGCGCCAGCGCGGCGGCGGATTCGCTGATGGCAGGCGTAATCCCGGTGGTATGAAACCACCCCGCGTCCGCGAACACTGAAACCCAATCGATATCGCCCGGCTTCGCCAAAGCCATGGCGCTGTTTTCGCGGTCGTAAACCACCTTCGAAGCCCGCTGATTCGCGCCCGGTTCGACGAAGTAAATCCCCATTCGTCCCTTGCCGCGCACGATCTTCGAAGTATCGACGTTGAAGCGCCGCATCTCGCCGATCATTGCATCGCCCAGGGCGTTCGAGGGCGCGACCGTCACATATGACGCGGGCATTCCGAAGCCTGCCACGGAGACCGCGACATTGGCCTCGCCGCCGCCCCAGGTCGCCACGAAAGACGGACTCTGGAGCAGCCGCTCAAAACCCGGAGGCGCGAGACGCAGCATGATCTCGCCGAAGGTAACTACCTTTTTGTCAGACATTTTCCTTAGCGTTTAAAAAACCAGAGCCAGAAGTATTGTTCGCCCACGCCGCGCCGGTGCCTCGGCTCGAAGCCGCAGCTTTCGCCCAGCGCTACGGCGTCGTCATCGGAGAACGGCACACCCATCCACGTGTCTTCTGGCGCCGTCAGCAGCGTCGCGTCACCCTGCACCTGGAACTTGAACAACCCGCCCGGCCGCAGCAGCCGGCACACTTCACGCACATAGCTGTAAATCACTTCGCGGCTGGGAATGTGCTGGAAAACAATGTAGGAAAACGCGAAATCCACCTCAATATCGCCCAATATCGATAAATCGTACCCGTTATTTTGAAACACATGAGCGTTGGGCGTCTCGCGCAAAGCCTCCCGAGCCTGCCGGATCATCTCGCCGCTGATATCGACCCCATAAACCTCGCCGAAAACCTCGGCCAGCGCCAGCGTAATGCGTCCCGAGCCGCATCCGATCTCGAGCACCTTCATGCTCTTCGGATCCCGCCCCTGGCAGATGTTTCCCATGTCAGTGAGAACCTCGCGCCGCACGTTCTCGCGACCCGATTCGAAGTACTCTTCGTCGCTCCACTCGGTTTGCCCGGTCGCGACGTAATGCCGCGCATTTTCCCGCGCCCGCTCGTCCCACTCCGTGCGCATCTTTTCTTCAATTACCGGCAGCGGAAGGTCGACATGGGGCGGAGGAGGCGGGGGTTCAACCGCGATCTCAACCGGCGATTCGGCTGAGTCAGCTTGTGGGGTCATCTGTTATATTGTAAATGTTCATCGCGAATGTGGGCGGATAGCTCAGTTGGGAGAGCACCGCGTTCGCAACGCGGGGGTCGAGGGTTCGAATCCCTTTCCGTCCACCATAAATCAATCTGGTAAACTAACACTGTTATGGCTATCCCCAACGTAAAACGGTTTCGTCCGTTCTGCCCCACCTGCAACGATAGTTTCACTCTAATGGCCGTTCTGCCCACCAACGCCAACGTGGATGCGTACCTCACGGACGCCGTTTCGCGTCACGACCACAAGGCTTTCACGGAAGCCAAAGCGGCTATGAATAAAGTCCGCGTCGGTCAGCAGAAACAGGTCAAGAAGAAGTAGTCTCCGTTTAAACTTTAAGGCGGGCTCTGAGCGACCTCAGGGCCCGCAAACCTTCCTGTGCGACTTCGCTGTCGGAGTCGCGGCTCATCTGATCCAAAACCGGTATCGACCCTTCATCGCCGCTTACGGCCAGCACTCGGGACAGCTGTATTTTCTCTTCGCGAGTTCCCTGCCCCATCGGCGCATACAGCGAACTTCGCACCCGAGGCTGCCGCGCCGCTTCCACCAGATACGCCACCACCACGTCTTTGTACGATGCCGAATTCAGAGTATTAATCAGATACCGAAAAGGCGCGTCTTCGCCTAAGTTCAAGTCCCCATCCAGCACCAGTCCGAACGCCGAAGCCAGGCGAGGCAGCATCTTTTCTTCGCCCTTCCACGTTTTCTCCAGCGACGGTCGATCCGCGGGATCGCCAATCCTGCCCAACCCCTCGGCGGCCGAAGCCCGCAGCTTATCGTCCTTCGAATCCAGGTACCGCTGAAACAAGGGCCGGTCCACCGGACTCGGCATCAAAGCAATGGCATTCAGGGCCGAGCGCTCCGCTTTTGCATTCCGCGGGCTCTTCACAATATCGCGCAGCGCCGGCAGCGCATCCGACGCACGCAGCACCCCGACCGTTTCGATCGCTGCTGCCTGCACCTTGTCGTCCAGATCCCGCACCAGATAGGCCACCCTGGGACCTGCTTCCGGATCCCGAATCTTCTGCAAAGCCACCAGCGCCTCGTACATCATGCGGTTGTCCTTGCTGCGCAGTGCCTCGATCAGGTCCGGCACCGCGGCCTGTCCGCGCAGAATCCCCAGGGCACGGCATGCATTCGAGCGCGAATCGTAAGTGGCGCCGCCGCGGGCCAGCTGCCCCAGCGCCGAAATCACTTCGGGGCGTACGGTCACGAACGCGTCGATCGTCTGATCGTTGCTGTCGCTGAAGCGCGCCTTCACGGTTGCCCCCGCCCGCACCAGTGAGGAGCCCAGACCGGTCTTAACGTAACCGGGCAGGTAGTAGTTCACGAGGCCGTCGGTAGCGCGGATCTGCACCTCGGCGTCGCTGTCGTGAGTAGCCTGGACCAGAGGATCGATAATGTCCCTGCCGCCCAGAACGATCAGTTGTTTGATGGCCTCGATTCGCGTGTCGACCGACGCGCTGTTGAGATACTGCGCAACGGTGGGAATCGCGGTAGAGCCCTGTTTCGCGACAGCCCGGACATCCCTGGGAGTCTGAGCAAACGAACAGAGCGTTGCTGTTACAAGAAGAACCAGTGCACGAAGCATTCAACACTGATTATCGCGCGAAGCGATTGAGGAGCGGGACCCGGGTGTCCGCGTGCGTCAGGGGCTGCTAAAGAAACAGAACGCTGACCGAAGTCTCTTCGTGAATCGACTGAACCGCGCGGGCAAGCAATGGCCCGACCGACAACTGCCGGATCTTCCCGCAGGCCTTCGCCTCTTCGGAAAGCGGGATGGAATTGGAAAAGATCACTTCCCTGATCTCAGAATCACGGATGCGTTGTACCGCGGGCCCGGACAGCACCGCATGGGTCGCGCAGGCGGTCACGCTGGCGGCGCCGTATTCCATCAGCGCTTCGGCGCCTTTCACCAGGGTGCCGCCGGTATCGATCAAGTCGTCGACAATGAGGCAGTCCTGCCCTTCCACATCGCCGATCACGTTCATTACCTCAGCGACATTGGCCTCTTCACGCCGCTTATCGATAATTGCCAGCGGCGCATTCAATCGCTTCGCGACGGAACGGGCGCGCTCCACGCCTCCCGCGTCGGGCGATACCACGGTGAGGTTTGAAGTACTGTGCGGCTTGAAGTAATCGATCATCACCGGCCGGAAAAACAGGTGGTCCACCGGGATATCGAAAAAGCCCTGAATCTGCGCGGCATGCAGATCGAGCGCCATGATGCGGTCCGCGCCCGCCTTTTCGAGCAGCGAAGCTACCAGCTTGGCCGAGATCGGTACGCGCGGTTTATCTTTGCGATCCTGGCGCCCGTACCCGTAATAGGGAATCACCGCCGTAATCCGCTCCGCCGACGAACGCTTCAGCGCGTCCATCATGCAGAACACTTCCATCAGGTGAAACTCCACCGGCGAACAGGTCGGCTGCACGACGAAACAATCCGCGCCACGGACATTTTCGAGGATCTGCAGATTGATCTCGCCGTCCGAGAATCGCTTCAGCTTAATCTCGCCCAGTTCCAGGCCGAGATTGGCGCACATCTCCTGGGCAAGGGCGGGGTTGGCGCTGCCGGTGAAGATCTTGATGCGGTCGGGGTTCATCGCGCGTACCGGCTTTGGGGCGGCCATAGGTCACCTTTCGTGTGCTGTTTCAGCGCCCGCTTCCAGGCGGAGCGATATTGCGAGCGGCTGAGAAACGTTACTTCAAACGTCTGTTCGCTGCTAAAAGCTTTTTGAGCGCGATGCAGGCGCTCCCGATCGGAAAAAACACCGAAGATCGACGATCCGCTACCCGTCATGGCGACGGGATGCGCGCCGGAACGGATCAAGCGATCCGAAATGCCACGCAATTCGGGATGGCGCGCAAAGACCCCCTCTTCGAAGTCGTTGTGGGTATCTCCCATCGCCCCCGCGCTCGCCTGCCAAACCTCTTGCTGGAAACTAAATAGTTTATTTTGTAACCCAATTGATGTCAACTTTGCGGAGGCGTCCCGGTACGCCTCCGCAGTACTGGAATGAACCGCAGGCGCCACCAGCAGAGCGCGGGCGGCGAGTCGGTGCGGCAGGGGATACAGCTCTTCGCCGCGGCCCAGTCCCAACGCGGCGCCGCCTTCGAGGAAAAACGGAACATCGCTGCCCAGTTGTGCGGCTATGCCATGCAGATCCTCGGGCGAAATCCGCCTTCCCACCAGAACGGGCAAGGCCAGCAGGACCGCAGCGGCATCGCTCGATCCGCCGCCCAGTCCCGCGCCGGCAGGAATGCTCTTTTTAAGCCGAAATGCTACGCGCGCGTTCAAATCCATGTGCTGTAAAAGCAAACGAGCCGCCCGCTCTACCAGATTGTCGGGGATTTCGGGCGTGCCCTCGATCTCAATCGAGGTAGACCGCGCCTTCGAGAATTCGATTTCGATCTCATCGGCGAGCGAGATCGTCTGGAAAACCGTCCGGATCTCGTGATAGTTATCCGGGCGCTTATAGAGAATCCTCAGGCCCAGATTCAGCTTGGCGAACGCCTTCAGGCGAGCCGAGCGGGTCATTTGTCGTACTGGAGGATCGAGAAAACGTTGTAGCCGCTCAGCTTCTCCCGGCCGCCCAGAAAGGTCAGTTCGACAACGAATCCGAGGCCCGCCACCGTGCCGCCGAGTAGTTCCACCAGCTGCGACACAGCGCGCGCGGTGCCGCCGGTAGCCAGCAGATCATCGACAATTAAAACCCGCGAGTCCGGCTGGATGGCGTCCCGATGCACCTCAAGCGTATCGCTCCCATACTCCAGATCGTAGGAAACCCGAGCGCATTCCGAGGGCAGTTTATTCGGTTTCCGCACCGGCACGAAGCCGGCGCCGAGGGCGTAAGCCAAAGCCGGGGCGAAGATAAATCCGCGCGCCTCCACCCCGATGACAACATCCACAGGCGACTCGTGGTACTGGGCCTTCAGGGCATCGATCGTGCCCTTAAGCCCTTCCTTATCTTTGAGAAGCGTGGTGATGTCGTAGAAAAGAATTCCGGGTTTGGGAAAGTCCGGAACCTCGCGTATCAGTTGTTTAAGAGTATTCAGGGAAGCCAGCCTAACGGGATTGAAACGAATTCAATTGTTGCACGGGCGATTCCTGCTGTTCAACCCCGCGCACATGAGCGTGCGGTGGACCCTGATGTAGGAAAGCGGCCAGCCGATCCAGCTGGTCAGTGTTCCCTACCGCATAGACCTGGACCCTTCCATCGTCTTCGTTGCGGACCCAGCCGGACACGCCAATCTCCCCGGCGCGCCTCGTTACAAACCAGCGAAAGCCGACTCCCTGCACGTGCCCGGAAACAAACCAGGTGCGCGCGCCGATCTCAGTTTGCTGTCTCGACGGCACCGGTCTCAAGGGCGGGATCAAGAATGTTTTTAACACAGGCCCCTAAGGTCTGGAAAGTAAAGGGCTTCGATATCAAGGTGAAGCCCTTTTCCACAACATACTTCTGGACCACCTGGCGGTCGTCATAACCCGACATGAAGAGAACGTGAATTGCCGGGTCGACCTGCAGAAGATGTTCCACCAGCATGGGGCCGCTCATTCCCGGCATCACTACATCCGTAAGAATCAAATCCGGCTTGCGCGTCATGCGTTCAAAAGTGCGAATCGCGGTGTCAGATCCTTTAGCGACAATCACGTTGTAGCCCTGGGCGCTCAGCATTGACTCGACGAGCCGGAGCACATCGGGCTCATCGTCAACAACAAGAATGGTTTGCGAAGAAGTGTTTAGAGTAGTCGTACCGTACACCCAATTTCAATTAATCTATCGTGGCTCGACTAATTGGCACAAGAAAAAACGTCGCTGGTCCGGACCTTCTGTGTTTCCCTTCACGTGCGTGGCCTTGATCCAATGTCGGCGCGGCGCGGTACCATCAGGGTCAGCAGGATAAAACAGGGCGTTTTACGCCTCCACATGCAAAACGAACCCATTTCCCGACGAGTCCTGATCCGAACCGCAGGCGTGGGCCTGATTGCTTCCACAATCAGCGCCGCCCCACCGTTCTGGGAGCGCAAGAAGCCTCAGGATTGGTCGCCCGAGGAGATCGCTCAGTTGCTGAATCGCTCTCCCTGGGCGCGTGAGACCAACCTCGATTTCGAAGCCACCGAAGGGGGCCATCTGGAGAATCTCCCCACGGGAGCGCCGCCTCAACCTGGCGAGCACGTGCCCCGGCCGGAGGCGCAGGCCGGAAGCATGCAGCGCGCCCCGGTCGTGGTCCGCTGGGAAAGCTCACAACCAGTCCGGGACGCTCTGCAACTGCCGCTTCTTCAGATATTTACGGGGCGATATGTAGTCGGTGTCTCGAACATTCCACCCGGCGCCATGGGCCGCTATCGCAGAGGCGCGCCCGAAGTGTTTCCCACCCAGGAGGAACTTCTGAATGAGTTGGCTGGTGCGGCGACGCTCCAGATTTCGGGCCGCGATCCGGTGGGAACGGGGCTGGCCCGCCGTGTCGCCGGTTCACAGAACAACTACCTGTTCGGCTTCGACAAAGATCTGCTTCCACTCACTGGCCGGGAAAAGGAACTGCTTTTCGTGCTCCACACGGCTCGGGTCTCGGTAAAAGCGAAGTTCGAGCCGAAGAACATGCTCTATCACGGGAGCTTTTCCGCCTGATCTCGAAGCAGTGTAAGAGATTGTGATTTAAGATCCCAACTAGTGAGGACCAAGGATTTAATAGAGGGTTATGCCCAATTTACCCTCGACACCGCTGAGCAGGCGGATTTTGCTCAGAACGATTGGCGCGGCCAGTTGGTTTGCCGCGGCATCGCCCTTCGCCCTGGCTGCCGACTTCTGGAATAAGAAAGAGCCGACCGACTGGACCCCCCAGGAGATCGAGACGATTAAGACCAAATCGCCCTGGGCGAAGAAAGTCCATGGCGAAATGACGGGCGGTGGCGGCGGAAACCGAGGCGGCGGTGGGGGTGGCGGCGGATCTCGCGGCGGTGGCGGGGGCGGCGGGGGTTTCGGCGGTGGTGGCGGCGAGAGTGAAGGAGGCGGGGGTGGCGGCCGAGGCGGTGGCGGCGGACGCGGCGGTGGCGGATCGGAGGGCGGCGGAGGCTTCAGTGGCGCGCAGGAAGGTCCCGAAGTGGTGGTCCGCTGGGAAAATGCAGCGCCCGTTTTGGCTGCGACCAAATTCCAGTTGCCCCCGACGCTCGAAAACCATTACGCAGTCAGCGTGACCGGCTTGCCTCCGCAAATGCTGCAGATGATTCTCATGGGCGGCCGGGGCGGACGAGGAGGCGGACGAGGAGGGGATCGCGATCAGAAGGGCCAAGCGCCTCAGGCTGAACCAACTCCTCCGGCGCCCCAGACACCCGAGGAACAGGCCGAACAGGTCAAGGCTCGGCAGGATCGGCTGCTGCATTCGGTAACCCTGAGCGCTAAGGGAAAAGATCCACAGAGTGCGGATACAGTGATGCAGACGTCCGATAAGCTGACTCTGATTTTTGGTTTTCCCAAAGCTGCTTTGCCCCTGGCGACGACGGACAAAGATGTCGAGTTCATCATGAAAGCCGGCCCCATGACTATTAAGGTCAAGTTCGAGCCGAAAGAGATGATGTACAAAGGCGCTCTGACGATCTAGGCGCTGTTTAAACGCTGAGCACAGGACAGGGCGCTTCGCAAATCACGGCGTAAGGGTGCGAGTCGCGCGCAACCACCACCAGATCGGCGCGCTTGCTCGCTGCTGCCTGCCTGACAATCGCCTCGACAGGCCGGTCCTCGTCGTCGACCATCAGGCCTCCCGACGCCGCAGCTTTGGCCCTCGCCATTGCACCTGTCCGAAGCAGCTGAACCACGGCCCCCGCATGGCGAGCCACATCCTCCGCCGCGTCCAGCACCTGCTCCGAAGCCGCAATTACGGTGCGAGGTTGCGGATGAGCCCTGAAACGGATCGCAGCAATGAGCGTCGGTCCACACGGGAATCGGCGAATGACGCAATATGAGGGAGGTTACCGATCCCAGAAACGCCCGGCGAAACACGCCATAGCCATGCGTCGGCATCGCGATCAGGTCGCCGCCGTTCTCGCGCGTGTAATGAAGAATGGCCTTTGCAGGCTCTCTGTCCAGCACGCAGCAACGCGTCTCGATGTGCGGGAACTGTTCTGCCGCGAACTCCAGGAGCCTTTCGCGCGCCTCCGCGGTAGCGCGGCCGGATCGTAGGCTTCCGTATATGCGGAAGCGACGTCAAAGTACAGGGCGGGCAGGGGCGGAACGGCGTGAATCAGGTGGACCGTCGCGCCGTACCTCTTAGCCATCGAATGGATGAAACGAGTTGCCGCGCGGGACCGGCCGGAACAGTCGACGGGGAAGATAACGTTCTGAAACTGCATATGCCCTCCTGAGTCCAGGGGAGCACTCGGCCCGCCAGAGCTAAACAGAGCTAAATGTTGATTCGAGGACCTCTCCGTCAGGCAGACACCGCCTCACTGCGCGATTTGGCGCACCCGAATCGGTCGACTGGCGCAAAAATCGAAAACTCCAGCCTCCGGCGCATTGATTCCAAAGGGTGCCACCTGTGGCCCGATTCATGCACAATCCCGGACCAAACATGGTTCATATCGGCTGGTTGGCTGCACTGTTGGGGATATCCGCATTCATGGTGCTGGTTCTGCACGGCTCGCTCTGGTTCGCTCACACCCATAACGGAGTGCGTGAAGCTCAGGCTCGCCGGCTGGCAAGCCAGCTGTACTGGCCTGTATGCGGGCTGGTTCTGTCGCTGGCGGTGATCGTCCTGAGTATCCAACCCTGGCTTGCGGAAAGCCTGAACTGGCGCCCGGAACTCTGGATTTTGCCGATGATCGGCGCATCCGGGCTCGTGGGACTGCGTTTCTGTCTGGGAGCTCGCTGGAATTCAGGAAGTTTCCTGTGTTCCGCCGTGTTCGTTTGCGGGTTACTTTCCTGCGGTATTTTCGTTTATCGACATTTCGGCAGCGCGCCACAGGATAAACTAATTATTAAACTGAATGCCGAAACGTGTTCTGGTTGCCGACGATCAGCTCTCAGCCCGGGAATTGCTTCGAGCGGTGCTCTGCAATGCCGGCTATGAAGTAGTAGAGGCTTGCGACGGGAACGAGGCGGTTCACTATGCGCGGGAATCGTCGCCGGATCTAATTCTGCTCGATATTCACATGCCGGGGCCCGACGGCTTCGCGGTGTGTGCGGCGCTGCGGGCCGATTCACGGTTTGAAATCGTGCCCATCATTGCAATGACCGCAGGTCTGATGCGCGGCGAGCACGAGCGCGCTGTCGCCGCCGGGTTTACCGAATTTTTGGGCAAACCGATTTCGATCGCCGCGCTGCGGCGGGTGGTGGCGGCTTTTCTCGACGCCACGGAATACAGCGCTCACGCCTGAGCTTTCACGGCGCCGTTTGAATTCTTCGGACAGCGTCTTCGCATAATAAGGCGGCGTGTTTCGATTCGTTCGACAGCCCTCCCACGGCGCGCTCAACGTCATTGCGTCCGAGCAGTTGCAGGTCACTGGCCTTTTTGCCCACCATCAACTCCGTCAAAGCCGAACCGGCCGCAATCGATGCAGTGCAGCCTCGCACCTTATAGCGGGCCTCTTTAACCGTTCCGTCTTCTATCAGAACCGAGAGCCGCAGGATATCGCCGCAGACCGGATTCGAGACTTCCACCGTGAGCGCCGGAGCCGGCAAATCACCCACATTGCGCGGGTTGCGAAAGTGGTCGATCAATTCGGGGCTCATTTGTGATTCAATTGTACGCACGATGCGCAAGACTCTTGTACTCACGTTTTTGACAGCGGCTTTGTTCGCCGCTTCGGAGCAGGGATGGTACCCGCATGAAGGCGGGCTGATGAAATACCGGGTCAATATCCGGTTCGGCGAAGAGCCGGAGGATACCATGCCGGATGGCTGGAAGTTTGGGCGCGTGTCTTCGGTCGCGACCGATTCCGACGGCAACGTTTATGTGTTCCAGCGCGGGAAGAAGGCCGACCCGATCATCGTGTTCTCGCATGAGGGGAAGTACCTGCGGTCGTGGGGCAAGGGCATGTTCGGGAATCCCCACGCGATTCGCGTGGATAAAGAGAACAACGTCTGGATCACCGATAACGGCGACCATCAGGTGATGAAGTTTACCCGCGAAGGGAAGCTGCTCATGACGCTGGGCGTGAAAGGCAAATCCGGAGCCGACGATAAGACGTTCTTCAAGCCCACCGATATTGCATGGGCGAAGAACGGCGACTTCTACGTGTCGGACGGTTACGGCAATTCGCGCGTGGTGAAGTTCGATAAAAGCGGCAAGTATCTCTTCGCCTGGGGCAAGCGGGGCCATGGGCCGGGCGAGTTCCAGTTGCCGCATTCGGTGGCGGTGGATTCGAAAGACCAGGTATACGTGAGCGATCGCGAGAACAACCGGATCCAGATCTTCGATTCGAAGGGGAAATTTCTGCGCGAGTGGACCCATCTGGGGTCGGCGCAGAACATCTTCATCACGCCCGACGACCAGTTGTGGATGATTACGCATCGCAACTGGGTCGAGATCCTCGATTACGACACCTTAGCCGGTCGCATCATGCATGTGGACCTTGCGAGCGGCCGCATTCTGGGGGCGATGGAAAGCCCTGGCCACTGGATCGATGTGGCGAAGAACGGCGATATCTATATCGGCAGCCTGACGGGCAATGTGTTCCGCTGGTATCCGGGGTGGACCGAAAACAGCGCGGCCTCACCGGTCCCGGCGGGAGAATGACGCGGGTTGTCGCAGGAATTCTGGAGAAAGACGGGCGGGTTTTGATTTGCAGGCGGCGGGCGGATCAGCTGCATCCCCTGAAGTGGGAGTTTCCGGGCGGGAAGATTGAGGGCGCGGAAAGCCCTCAGGCGGCTTTGGTTCGGGAGTTACGGGAAGAACTCGGTATCGAATGCGAGGCCGGCGATGAGATCACCCGCTACGAGTTTTCCTATCCCTGGAAGAAGCCGATTTTGCTGATTTTTTTGAGGGTGCCTGGGTGGTCCGGAGAGATTGAGAATAAGATCTTCGAGTCTGTGGCCTGGGAAGAATGGGGGCGTCTGAAGGATTACGAGTTCCTCGAAGGCGACGCCCCGTTTCTCGAAAGCTACTGACGATGGTTTTCGGCCGGGATCTTAAACAACGCCGGATCCTGGGCGGCCTGCACGATGTCGGTCAGATCGTAGGTGTTCTCGCCGTAGCGAGGATCGTTGTTGACGCTCTTCACCAGCAGCTGGAGGTCGGGCGAATACCATTGCTCGGAAACGATATTGATGGGCCGGTCGTTGCCGATCTGCCCTATCGGTATGGTTGTCGTCGTGCGCGTGCCATGCGCTGAAATTCCGTTTACCACCTGATAGCCCAGATCTTCTTCCCTGGTGGTCCGAGCCTTGATCATGGCCTCGGCCTTCTGTTTATCGGTGTTCGCGTCGGCCTCCGCGGCCCGTTTCGCCATCTGTACCGCGTCGCCGGAGGCTGGGGCAGTAGAGAAATAGAACTTCTGCGTGCGGGTGGAAACAAAGTTAGGGGCAGCGGTGGTTGCTCTGCGCTTTTGGAACTCGGCGTGGGCGCCGGCGACCGGGTCGTCGATCAGAGTGGTTCCATCCTCGTTGTCGGTCCGGGTGCGGCCCTGTTCGTCGCGATAATAAGTACTGGCCGTCTTGCTCTCGATCCGGGTTCCGTCGCCGAGAACCTGCAGGGAACGGTGTTCCTCGGTCGCGGAGATCGGTCTGCCGACGACGGCCCTTCCGATCTGCGCGCGTGTCATAACCCTTACAGTGCCGGGGCCGTCGGGGGTAACAATGGCGTTCTGGAACGCAAAGCCAGTGCTCTGCTGAGCGGCGAGCGCGGTGGGCAATGCGAATGCGATGAGCAGGGTCTTCATGGTTGGTTCTCCTTACTATTCAGAATTGAGATGAGGCGGACGGCTCTGGCCATGCCGTCTTCGCCGATCACGAGATCGGCCTGAGCTCTTGCGGAAGTGTCGGGGGTTGAGATACGAATGCCTGCCGCGGCGAGCGCGGAGACAGGCATTTCCATACGTACGATTTCGGCGTGTTCGTAAGGCGCGAGCGGCATGCTGTAGGGGATGCGGACGAATTGCGGTTCGGGATCCGTCGGTGCTGCTCGTTTGGGCCTGCGTTTGTGGGCAGCGGGCGATACAGGGGCCACCGGAACTGGCTGGATTTCCTGCGCCACCGCGATAGTTTTGGACGGGGGTTTTTCGACTGGCTTTTTGGACAGCCAGGCGAAGGCCAGCAGGGACGCGGCGATTGCGGTTGTGACGGCGATCCGTCGAGTAAACTCGACGCGGCACGCCAAAGCGTGCGCCACGTTGTCAAATTCTCTGAGGAGGGCGGCTTCCACGGCGGGCGAGATGGGCGTTCGCTCCGTTTCGCGAATCAGTTTCTCTTTCAGTTCATCGAGAGTGTTCATACCGGACATCCTTCCCCTGCACGGAGTTTTCTCGCGAGCAGCGTTCTGGCGCGATGCAGGCGCGACCGCACCGTTCCCAGCGCGCATTCGAGCAGCGCGGCCGTTTCTTCATAACTTTTCCCCTCCAGATCGCATAAAACCACAGCCTCGCGGTAACGCGGCGGCAGCGCCAGAATCGCCCGCCGGAGGTCCCCGGTGTCGGACTCGGCGGTCGGCTCCGGCTCCGCCCGGTCGTGAGCCTGGCCAAACGGCACGAAGCGTTTTTCCGTCTGATAGCGTTTTTGCAGAAACCGCCGGGTGACGCCCAGCAGAAACGCCCCGAGTTCTCCTCGCTCGGGATCGAACTTCGTCGGATGATGAATCAACCAGACGAAAACATCCTGGGTAACTTCCTCAGCCTGAGGCCGGTCGCCCGTGATGTGCAGGGCGAACCGGAACACGGCCGGGTGATGAATTCGGTAGAGCATCGTAAAAGCTTCCCGATCGCCCGCCCGAAATCGCCGCAACAGTTCCGCCACCATGGGGTTCGATTCATATTGTGGCGGGGGACGCGTCAAAGTTCCCGATTCTGCGTCCGAATGTGCGACACCGCTCAGATTTTGCTTAGTTTTTGGGGCCGGAGACGTAACATAATCTGGTGGCAACTTCACAACGCAACGTGCGTTAATTGTGATTTGGCCAAAACGCACAGGGTGAACCGACAGTGAAATCATATCCGCGCAACTTCTTTCGTTATCTTGCTTGCCTTCTGCTGGTCCTTGGGGCAGCCATCGGAACGGCGCAGGCGCAACCGAATGTCAGCTGCAACACGCAGCAACAGACGATCGCACTCATCCGCAATGAAGGCGCAACAGAGCAAATCGGCGATTACGCTTTCCAGTGCCTGAATACGGGCAGCCAGACGACGATTACCGTTTCCGCCACCATCGCCAGCAACGCGGGGGTGAGCATCGCGAGCAAAGTTTTAAATGGAACCACAACCGAAGCAGCGCTCCAGATCTTCACCCCAGCGCCGATCGGAGGCGTGTCGAGCACTGCAACCTATCTGGGAACCACGTCCAGCGGAGTGGTCACCTTCAGCGGCGTGCCGTTACCGCAGAGTGTCAGCGTCAGCAGTTATGTACCTTTTACACTCACGATCACCAACATACGCGTCAACGCTGCCGAGAACGCGCTCGGCGATAGTTTCAGCGAAAGCGTCTCTGTTTCGGGAACGGGAGTGACTCCGGTTACCTTTAACGCCACTCCCGTCGCGCTCGTGGAGCAGGGTCTCGGGGCGCAGTCCATCACCGGGGTCTTTAACCCGCCGGTTTGCTCTTCGTTTAACGCGACGGGTCCCGTTTTCACGGCTCATTTCGGCGAAGGGGCGGCGATGCCTGCGGCGTTTAAGAAGCAGGGCGGCACCGGCAACAGCACGATAGGGTCCTGGGAGCCGGCCAACAATAATACGGAAACCGGGTTTTCGGTTTCGAGCGGAAGCACGAGTAACACGGCCAACTCAGGCACGCGGGTTCGTCTGCTGATACAGAACATCCCGCAAAATGTTGCGGTTTATGTGCCGATCAGCCTGGGCAGCGATCAGGCCATAAATAACGGCCCTCCGGGCACCCTGACGCTGACGGCAACCGAATCCGGAGCATTTTCGGCGGTTCAGGCGGCGAGTCCTCAACCGGCCGGGTATACGGCTCCCAGCCAGTTGGCGATGCTCACGGTGAGCAATGGGCAGGCGGAGGCTGTCTATGAAGTGACGGCGGATTCGGCTACGACGGTGGAGACTTACGGCGTGCCGGTGTATATGGTCAGCACGGGAACGGTTGCGATGTCGGGCGCGGTGACTGCCAACGTAAGCTTCGCTCCGGTAGCGGCAACTTCGAATATTCCGAACTTTGCGCAGCTTACGGCAAGTTCACCGAACCTGATGGGCAATTCGTTCCCGAACTGCATTTCGCTGCCGGCGAGCGGACTTGCGGCGGCGTTTCAGAATGCCGCCTACAGCCAAAGCCTGGCGGCAAGTGGGGGAACTCCGCCTTATTCGTACATGGTGACGGGGACTCTGCCCGGTACGATTGCTCTGAATGCGGGAACGCTGGCGGGAAATCCTGGCAGCGCAACCACAGGCGGATATGGGTTCACAGTTCAGGCGACGGACCACCAGGGCGCGATCACCAGCCATTTGTACACGCTGCAGCTTTACGCCCCAATGTCGGTACAGACCACTTCACTTGCGTCTTCCGACCAGGGTCAGGGGGTCACTTATTATCTGCAGTACGCGGGGGGCAGCGGAAGCGGGATTTCGTGGATGCAGACGGGCGGGAGCCTGCCCAGTGGCGTTTCTCTGAATTCGAGCGGCGTGCTGACAGGCACTCCAACGCAGAACGGGGCTTTTACATTTACGGTCAAGGTGACCGATTCTTTGAACGACATGGCGACCGGGAGCGTAACGTGGACCGTGAATCCGCCGCTTTCGATTACGAGCACCTTATTGCCCGCCGGCCAGCAGAATTCTCCCTATTCGGCCACGCTGACGGCGGCGGGCGGATCCGGCACGGGATATCAGTTTGTAGTGATCGGGAATAATGCCCTGCCCACCACACTGGACCTAAGCATCGGGGGGGTGATCAGTGGCACACCGACCGCGAGAGCCACCTACAGCATTCAGATTCAGGTAACGGATTCGGCGGGCGGGACAGCCAGCCAGACTTTCACGATCAACATCGACGCGGCGGGAAGCATTATTTCGACGAACCTGCCGGCGGGCGACGTAATTGTGAACACCAGCGGTACTGAATACGGCGCGGACACTTATAGCGGACCGAATCAAATCTACTGGCAACTGCCGTTTACGGCCGACGGAAAATCGCTGCTCGAATACACCATCCAGCCGGGGACTTATACGTTTCGAGTCATCGACCCGACGGACGCGGCAGCGGCGTTTCCCTCGCTCACCACCCCGCAGTTGAACTCGATGTATGCCGCTTGGACCTACAACAGCCCCTGGATCGAGGCAACCCTGGTCTACAGCGCTGCCGCGATCGGGAACAGCAGCATGAACCAGCTTTTCTCAGTGGCTGAGAACAGCACGGCCGGGTCAAATGCCCAGCAGGCCTATAACTATTCAATCAGCCAGGGAACCTTTAACCAGCTTTTCGTTGGCGCGCGAAACGCCAATCC
>Ga0302319_10004619_pt1 | contig 28150 bp, 24 predicted proteins | sample Bog_T0_2_FD_203319 | JGI IMG/M metagenome (GOLD analysis project Ga0302319, IMG submission 203319) | Peat permafrost microbial communities from Stordalen Mire near Abisko, Sweden - Bog_T0_2 | ecosystem: Environmental > Terrestrial > Soil > Wetlands > Peat | place: Sweden: Abisko, Stordalen Mire... | reverse complement strand
GGGTTCCAGGGCCTGACGAGCGGCTTCCTCGATCTGGGCCTCGTTGAGGCTGACCGCCGGATTTTCCTTCGCAAATTTTGCCGCGTATTCCCCGGCGCGCTTGCCGAAGACGAGGAGATCGGAAAGTGAATTGCCGCCCAGACGGTTCGCGCCGTGGAGGCCTGCCGCGCATTCGCCCGCCGCGAAGAGTCCGGGCACGCTCGACATCTGGGTGTCGCCGTTGACGCGCACGCCGCCCATGGCGTAGTGGGTCGTCGGGCCGACTTCCATCGGCTCCTTGGTGATATCGAGGTTGGCGAGCTGCATGAACTGATGGTACATGCTCGGGAGTTTGCGCTTGATGTGCTCCTCCGCGTTGGGAAGCTTTTCCTTGATCCACGAAATGTCGAGGAACACGCCGCCGTGGGGGCTGCCGCGACCGGCTTTCACCTCGCGATTGATGCAACGCGCCACGTGATCGCGCGTGAGGAGTTCCGGTGGCCGGCGCGCATTCTTGTCGTTCTGCGTATAGCGCCAGCCTTCCTCGGGATCGGTCGAGGTCTGGTTTTTATAATTGTCGGGGATGTCATCGAACATGAAGCGCTTGCCCTCTTTGTTCCGCAAGACGCCGCCCTCGCCGCGCACGCTTTCCGTGACCAGGATGCCCTGCACGCTGGGCGGCCAGATCATGCCCGTCGGGTGGAACTGGATGAATTCCATGTCGAGCAATTCGGCGCCTGCATGATAGGCGAGCGAGTGGCCGTCGCCGGTGCCTTCCCATGAATTACTGGTGATTTTAAACGCACGGCCCAAGCCGCCCGAGGCAACGACCACCGCCTTGGCCTTGAAGATCTTGAAGCGGCCCCGCTCGCGATCGTAGCCGAACGCTCCGGCGATGCGGTTGCCGTCCTTGAGCAAGGTGACGATGGTCCATTCCATGTGGACGGTGATGCCCTGGTGAATGCCGTGATCCTGCAAGGTGCGAATCATCTCCAGGCCGGTGCGGTCGCCGACATGGGCGAGGCGCGGATACCGATGACCACCGAAGTTGCGCTGGGAAATTTTGCCTTCCTTGGTGCGATCAAAAACGGCGCCCCACTTTTCCAGCTCCTGCACGCGCGAAGGGGCTTCCTTGGCATGAAGTTCCGCCATGCGCCAATTGTTGACGTATTGGCCGCCGCGCATCGTGTCGGCGAAATGGACCTTCCAGTTGTCGCGGTCATCGACATTGCCCATCGCCGCTGCCATGCCGCCCTCGGCCATGACGGTGTGCGCCTTGCCGAGCAGGGATTTGCAGACGAGACCGACGGTGACACCCGCCGATGAGGCTTCGATGGCCGCGCGTAGTCCGGCGCCACCCGCGCCAATGACGAGCACGTCGTATTCAAAAGTTTCGTAGTTAATGGGAATGGGAAAATGAGTGGGCGCCTAAAAGGTGAAGAGTCGGAAATCGTGCCAGACGCCCGTGGCACAGAGGCGGATGTAGGCGTCGGTAAATCCAACCCAGAACAAACTCAGCCACGCCCAGAGCATGTGCTTTTTGTTGAGGCAGGTGACGGCATTGTAGCAACTGGCGCAGGCGGCGGACTTCGATTTGGCATCCAGGAATCCACCGACGAGATGGCGGAGCGAATGACAGCCGAGCGTGTACCCGCCAAGGAGAAAGACGTTGACGATCAAAACCAGCGAGCCAATGGCGACTCCGAAATGGGCATTTCCCGCATCGTCCTTGAACCAGAGTCCATCGAAAGCATCGCGCCCGAGAATGAAGATAAAGACCACGGCGAGATACATGAAATAGCGGTGGATGTTTTGGAGGATGAGCGGAAGATAGCGCTCACCAAGGTAAGTCTTGCGCGGCTCCCCGACCGCACACGCCACGGGGTCAAGCCAGAACGCCTTATAATAGGCGCCGCGATAATAGTAACAGGTGAAACGGAAGCCAGCCGGAATCCACATGATCAAAAAGGCCGGGGAAAAGAGCGCCCAGGCGGGCCACCACGAAGGCGTGACACCAAAAATGCCCGGATGGGGGACCGAACCAAAAAACGAGGGCGAGTAAAAAGGGGAAAGGTAGTTCGCGCCATCGCCGCCAAACCAGTAGGTACATTTGGTTGGATCCGTCCCCTGAAGCGCGGCCCAGGTCGAGTAGACGATAAAAGCGGAGAAGCCGAGGAACACGGCAATGGGCTGCATCCACCAGGCGTCGGACCGGGTCGTTTCGCCGAAACGAAGCTGCTTGGGGATCGTAACGCTGGAAGCCATGGCGATGGAACTTAATGATTTATGCGGGAAGCGTCAACGCAGGATGGAAAATATAAGCCTTGCTTGGGTAAAGACTCCGGAAGCTTATCGTCCGGTGACGGCCCGCACGGCGGACCAGAGATCGCGCTTGGGGCGTTCGATTTGGACCGCACGCCAACCGGCCTTTTTCGGTCCCTCAACATCGTTTTTCGGATCATCGCCGACGCTGAGCATGGCCGCGGGGGAAATACGCAAAATTTCCGCCACATGGCGGTAGATGGCAGGATCGGGCTTTTCCCAACCGAGTTCCGCGCTGATGAAGCGCTGCGGAAGATATTCACCGAGGCCACTTCCATCGAGCACGGAATGAAGCCGGGCGTCCCAGTTGGACAAGACGACGAGATCGACCGCGCGGTCGCGCAGGGTTTCCAGCACCTCGAGGGCCTCAGGATAAATGCCCCAGGCGTCCGGCTTGGCGAAATAGAGATAGACCTCCTCGAAAAAAGTTTCAAAGGCAGGCGTTTCGGCAAAGGATTTGTCGGGCATGGAAAGCGTGACGACTTGCTTCCACCAGACGCGGTCGTTGCCGTCCGTGGGAATCGTTCCCTTGGGGCGCGGCGCGGAGCTTTTCATGGCCTCGCGGAAAGCGGTGGTCGTCGATTCGGCATGCAGCTTGAGGCCATGGCGGCGCGCAAACTTCGCGTAGGTTTCTCCCACCGGATCGGCGGGATAAATCAAAGTTCCTCCTACATCAAAAACAATAGCACGAATGCGAACCATAAGAGCCGATTACCGGGTTGCCGTTAATTTTTCCAATCGTTCGTTGAGATGATATTCTTCCGTATCGCCCTGTCGCAGCGCAAGCATTTCTCCAACAAGAAAAAGTGATCCGGTGATAAGAGTTATTGACACGGGCGCACTGACGATATCGTGCCACACGGCAGACACGGAATCGTAACAGGCGCAGGGCAGGCCGGTGAAAGCTTCCGCGAGCCGGGCCGGTTCCGCGCTCCGCTCATTGGCGAGCCGCACGAGCAAGACTTCCCGCGCCAGCGGACGGAGCAACTGCGCCGTTTCCGAAATATCCTTGTCGGTCACGGAGGCGAAGACCAGGCGCGCGGAGCGCTCGATTTCGCGGGCGCTCCAACCGAATCGGGCGGCGAGAAAGGCGCGCCACGTTTCGACGAGCATTTCCGTTCCCGCCGAATTATGCGCGCCGTCGAGGACGATCAGCGGTTTTTCCGAGAGGATTTCAAAGCGGCCCGGCCAGAGGGTTTCCGAGAGGCCACGACAAATCGTCGAGGTCGAGATGTTCGCGCCATGGGCGAGATAATCCAAGGCTGCCACGGCGCAGGCGGCATTTTCCGCCTGATGCTCTCCGATGAGTCCAATCGCAAATTCATGTTCCTCACCCTCAAACGTGATTCGGGCCCACTGCCTGCCCTCGCGCAAACCAAGGTTGCTCGAAGCTTTGCTCAATTTTAGCAGGGTGGAAGGGCATTTCCGGTGTTTGATCCGCTCCTGAATCAAGTCGGCCGCCTCGCCCTTTTCCACCGAACTTACCACCGGCACCCCCTCCTTGATGATTCCCGCTTTTTCCGCCGCGATTTCCCGCAACGATTCGCCGAGGTACTGCTGATGATCGAGACCGATGTTGGTGATGATGCAGACTTCGGGCGTGACGATATTGGTGGCGTCGAGGCGCCCGCCGAGACCGGTTTCCCAGACGACCCAATCGACTTTTTCCCGCGCGAAATACCAGAGCGCCAGCGCGGTCATCAGTTCAAAAAAGGTTATCTCGCCATCCGCGCGACTCTCCGCGATCTCACTCACGACCGTCATGCCCTCGGCGAAATCGGCAGCGGAGATCATCTGGCGGTCGATCTGGATGCGCTCGCGGACGCTGACCAGGTGCGGCGACGTATAAAGTCCCACGCGATAGCCGGAGGCGTGCAGACAAGATTCGCAAAAAGCGGCGGTCGAGCCCTTGCCATTCGTGCCCGCCAAATGAATGAAGCGCAACCTGTCCTGCGGATTACCGAGCGCCTGGGCCAGCCCGCGCATCGTGTCGAGGCCGAGCTTCATCCCGAAGCGGCGCGTCTGGCCGAGATAGGAAAGCGCTTCGGGATAAGTCATGGTTCAGTTACTATAAGGGCGATCAACGATTCTCGCACAAGTAAATCGTGTATTCGCGGAACGGCTTGCCGTGGAAACTGATCACGACGCGCTCGAGAAAAGTAATCGTGTTAAAATCATGCTCCAAAGCGGTGGGCGTGGGCTCTCCCGTAATCCAAAGCGCGCGATGGGGCGGCGCGGTCGGATAGCTGGGCCAGAAATCAAACTGGTTCGAGGGCGCTACATTTTTAAGGGTGTAGATGAAGGCCTTGTCGGGAAGATGAAAGGAAAAGACGCTCGCCTCCTTGTAGGCGTCGGCGATGAGGATGTCGGCGTGCTGCTCCGCACGAAGATCATTCAAGTGCGCCGCGATTTCTGTCCAGCCCACGACGCGCCCCATCGGGTCCATTCTTTGCGGGAGATGAAGCAGCGCTGTATCGTGCATGACGAGAGTTTGCAACCAGGCAAAGCCAAAGGCGACGATGATAAAAGGCTGGGTTCCCGTTCCCTTCACGAGCATTTTTCGCCAATGGGAGGCGAGGATGATAACGAGCGTGAGGTAAGAAACCGCAGGCCAGTTGGGCTCCTCTTTCAGGTGCCAGGCCAGGACGGCATAGAGCAGAAAAACAGAAAGAAACAAAAGCAGTAAAAGAAGTTCGCCTTGCTTTTTCCCGGCATCCGGTTGCCGGAATCTTTGCGCAATCACGATTGCCGCAGAAACCAGCAAGGCCAAAAACAACCAGGGCGAAATCACGATGGCTTGCATGACAAGAAAATTGAGAAAGGTGGAGGCGTGGAGCGCGAAAGGGTCATTGAGATGTCCGCGTGTGGCCAGTTGTCCCGCGCTGACCCAGCCATGATGCCAGTTCCACCACAGCACTGGCGTCGTGCAAAGCAGGGCGACCGCGAGCATCAACCAGAACCGGGGCTGGGCAAGCGAAGCGCGGCGTTCAGGGACGAGAATAAGGAAAGCCAGGAAGGCGAGCAGTTCCAAAGCGTTGAGATATTTCGCCAAAAAACCGCAACCGACGGCAAATCCGGTCAGGAGCCAATCGAGAAGGAGATCGTTTTGAATTGCGCGGGAGAAACAATTCGCCGCCCAGATCCAGAAAAAGGCCGAGAGCGGGTCGATGGTCATCACCACCGCGCCAATGGCGTAAAGCGGCACCACGCCGGTGATGAGGACGGCGATCAACCCGGTGGTTTCGTCATACCAGCGTCGGGCGAGAAGAAATATCTGCCAGGCCGTGCCTGCGGACAGCAGGACCGCAAAGAACCGGACGCCGAAATTATTGCCACCGAAAAGCTGCGTCCCGGCGGCAATGGTGTAGGCGACGGCGGGGCCTTTGCTGAAATAACTGGCATCGAGATGCCGCGACCACTGGAAGTAATAGGCCTCGTCGGGCAAAATCGGCAGCCAAGTACAATAAAAGAAGCGAAACAGGGTGGTCAGGGCAATAACCAGAATGGCCGCCGAAGCGGGGGACAAGCCCAGGAAACGCGGTGATAAATCGGAAGCGGAATTCATGAAGGGAGTGCGGAGTTTGCGGCAGGTCACGCCCGCAAACAAGCCTTCTCCCCTTTTCCGACACGCCTCCATCCCAAAAAGCCCACACCGCACCCGCGCTTGCCTTCCCTCCAATTGTATGCAAGTATGTACTTGCATGAAAGAAACCAGCCAACGCATTCTCGATGCCGCCATTCTCGTGTTTGGCCGGGATGGCGTGTCGGGCGCGACGACCCGCGAGATCGCCCGCGTGGCGAAGGTCAACGAAGTGACGCTGTTTCGCTACTTCAAGAACAAGAACGAGCTGTTGCGCCAGGTGATCCTCCAGTCGTCCAAGCGGTACGGCCAGGTCTTTGCCGACGCGGCGGTGGAAACCCCCGAAGACCTGCGGCGCACCGTCCGCACCTATGCCAGGGCTTACGCGGGGAAGCTTCACGACAACGAGGATTTGGTTCGCACCTTCATGGGCGAAATGAAACGACACCTCAAATTATGCCGGAGACTTTTTGTTGAGTCGGCCAAGCCGGTGCGGCAAAAATTCATCGCCTATCTTCAGGCCGCGCAAAAAAAGCATCTTGTCCGCCAGGACCTCGATCCCAACACCGCCGTTGACGCCCTCAGCGGCATGCTGATGTCCGGGATACTTCGCCGTCCCCTCACCGAATCGCTTTACAGCAGCCGCCGCTACGTCGAGACCTGCGTGGAGCTTTTCCTGAAAGGAATCGAGCCATGACCAGCGCCATGTCCGCCCCGATGCCCGCGCGGGGGTTTTCCGGCCTGGCCGCGCTCGCGGCGGAGCAGGGCTGGCTCAAATGGGCCATCGTCGTCACCGCGTCATTCGCCGCGATCCTTGAAGTGGTCGATGTCAGCATCGTGAATGTCGCGCTGCCCTACATGCAGGGCAACCTCGGGGCGACGCTTTCCGAGATCGGCTGGGTCTCGACCAGCTATTCGATTGCCAACGTCATCGTCATTCCACTCTCGGCCTGGCTGGGCCTTCGCTTTGGAAAAAAGCGTTATTTTATTTTTTCACTGGTCGCCTTTGTTCTCGCCTCCATCCTCTGCGGCCTGGCCTCCAACCTGACCATGCTGATCATCGGGCGCGTCATCCAGGGACTCGGCGGCGGCGGCCTTCTCGCCAAGGCGCAGGCGCTGATGTTCGAGACCGTGCCGCGCGAGGAGCAGGCCAAGGCGAGCACGATCTTTTCCCTGGGCGTGATCGGCGGGCCCGCCATCGGCCCGGCGCTCGGCGGCTACCTGACCGACAACTTCGGCTGGCGCTGGATTTTTTTCATCAACATCCCGCTCGGGATCATGGCGGTGCTTATGGCTTCGACATTTCTGCCCCATGACGACCCTCATGCGCGAAAGACCGGACAGGTCGATTGGCAGGGCATCCTTTACCTGGCTTTGGGCCTGGGGTGCTTCCAGACCGTCCTGGAACAAGGCCAGCAGGACGACTGGTTTTCCTCGGTGTTCATTCAACGCATGGCGTTCCTGAGCGTCGCGGGCATCATCCTTTTTATCGGGCAGGAATTGCGCATCGACCATCCTGCCGTCGATTTGCGCGTCCTGCGTTATCGCTCATTGGCCGCAGGCAGCGTGATTTCGCTCGTCGTCGGCATGGGACTTTATGGAACTGTTTTTGTCGTGCCCGTGTTCGCGCAAACCGTTCTGCAATTCACCGCCACCAAGACCGGCCTCATGCTGGTGCCCGGCGCCCTGGCCTCGGCCGTGGCCATGTTCGCGCTCGCCCCGCTTTTGAAGGTCTTCTCGCCGCGAATCATGATCGCAACGGGTTGCGTGATCACCATCGCCGTGATGTTCACCTTCGCCGATCTCAATCCCGACACGGGCAGCGATCAATTCTACTGGCCGCTGATCTGGCGCGGGTTTGGCACGGTCATCATGTTCCTGCCTCTTTCCATTGCCACGCTGGGTGCCCTGCCCAAAAAGGACGTCGCATCAGGTTCCGGCTTTTTCAGCCTCACCCGGCAACTCGGCGGCAGCATCGGCATCGCGGCGATCACGACCCTTGTCGCGAAGCAGGAGTTTGTGCATCGCGCGCAGCTCATTTACGACGTCTCCGATCTTAACCCCGCCTATCCGGAACGCATGGCGGCCAACACCGCGTACTTCAATTCCTCTTCGGGCGATCCGGTGGCCGTACAAAGCCAGGCGCTGGCGCTGATCGACCGCGCGGTGAACACTCAGGCCTCGCTTTTGAGTTATCGCGACGTCTTTTATTTCGTCGCGCTCGTTTTTTTTCTCACCCTTCCCCTGATCCTTCTCCTGGGCAAGGGCGCAAAAACGCCTCCACCCGCCGCTGACCATTAATAATCCATGAGCAACACCACCCTTGAAGATGAAGTCGCCGTATCGGACAAGCCCGTGCGTCCCGCCACCGCGCCCACACCGTCGCCCAAAAAAAGCTTTCATCCACTCTTCGACCGCTACAAAAAGCCGGTGCTGATCGTCGCGGGAGTCGTCGCGCTTGTCGTCGTCCTCTACTACGCCATCGACTCCTTCACGCATGAAGAAACGGACGACGCCTATGTCACAGGGCACCTGCACAACGTTGCCACCCGAATCAACGGCGTCGTCACCGATGTCCTGGTCGACGACAACCAGGAAGTGAAAAAGGGCGACGTGCTGGTCAAGCTTGATCCGAGGGAATATATCGCCGCCGAGGCCGGAGCAAAAGCCAACCTGGAGACGGCCCAGTCCAATCTGGATCGTCAACAACCCCTGCTGGCGACCCACGCCATCGCGCCTGAGGATGTCGACCACACCCGGAACACCCGCGATGTCGACCTCGCCGAATTCGATGTGGCCGAGTTGCAAATCGAGTATTCCACGATCAAGGCCCCGGCGGATGGCTATATCGGACGCAAGAATGTGGAGGTCGGCAACCGCGTCTCGTCCGGGCAGACGCTGATGGTCGTGGTCGAACCCGAATTATGGGTCGTCGCGAATTTCAAGGAGACACAGTTGGCTAAAATGAAAGCCGGCCAGCCGGCGCGGATCAGCATCGATTCGATTCCCGACAAGGTCTTTGACGGCACGGTGCAGAGCTTCTCGCCCGCCACCGGCAACGAGTTCGCGCTTTTGCCCGCCGATAATTCGACCGGGAATTTCACCAAGATCGTGCAACGCGTGCCGGTGAAAATCGTCTTCAACGCCGATTCAATCCGCGGCTATGAGAAGCGCATCCGCGCCGGAGAATCGGCCGTGGTCAAGGTGGCGCTGACCCAACCGGATTCGAGCCAGGTGGCGGCCCAATAAACACGACCTGATTTATCTCATATCCAGGCGAGCAGGTCATGGAAAACCACGTTCCCCTTGTCTCCTCTGGAATTTTTGCTAGGCTCACCTCTCCGGCAGATTAATGACCGGAGCAAACTTCACTATTTACCCGTATGCCAAACGCCAACGAAATCGGAAAAGGACAGGCCATCAAATTTAATGGCGACATCTGTATGGTCCTCGAGACCCAGCACCGTACGCCCGGAAATCTTCGCGCCTTCGTCCAGGCCACGCTCCGCAGCATGCGCACCGGCAAGTCCTTCGTCCAACGCTTCAACTCCAACGAGTCGCTCGAAATCGTCCCAATGAGCCGCAAGAAATATGAGTTCAGTTACAAGGACAACACCGGCTATCACTTCCTCGACCCGGTCACCTTTGACGACATCACTTTCCAGGAAGAGTTCGTTACCAAGGTGAAGGACTACCTCACCGAGAACCTTGCGTGCGAAGTCATCTTCACCGACGACAAAGCCGCCGACATCGAGCCGCCCGCCACGGTCGTCCTGAAGATCGTCGAGTCCGCCGAGGGCGTCCGCGGCGACTCCGCGAACAATGTCCAGAAAGTCGCCGTGCTGGAAACCGGCCTGCAAGTGCAGGTCCCGCTCTTCATCAAGGAAGGCGAGTTGGTCAAGGTCAGCACCGCCGACGGCAAGTACCTCGGGCGGGCCTAATTTTCCTTCCGTTGCTGCGTTCGTAAAAGCGTGGACCACCGTCTCACGACGGCGGCTACGAGGCCTACCTCAAAACACCTGCGGCATTCCCTCGACGAGAAAACGGATCTGCTGCAGGACGCCCGCGTTGCTTCCCGCCAGCATCAGGCGCTGCGCGGGTTCGTGCATCGGCTCGTAGCTCATGCGATAGGTCCCAAAATGCATCGGCACGAACGTCTTTGATTTCAACTCGTGAAAGGCCTTCACCGCTTCTTCCGGCCCCATGTGCACGTCGCGAAAGGAAGGCGGCTCATAGGCGCCGATGGGCAGCAGCGCGATCTCGGGCGCGAGACGGCGGCCGATCTCGCTGAAGCCGGAGAAATAGGCCGAGTCGCCACAGTGATAAACCTGACGCCCCTCGAACTCGATCACGAAACCGCCATAACCGCGATGCTGATCGTGCAGCACGCGAGCGCCCCAATGCTTCGCCGGGGTAAACGTGATTTTGAGATCGCGATAGGTCCACTCGTCCCACCAGTTCATCTCGTGCACTTTCTCGAAACCGAGATCGTGCACCAGGCTGGTCACGCCCGACGGCACCACGATCGGCTGGCGCGCGGCCACCGCCCGCAGGGTCCGGCGGTTCAGGTGATCGAAATGCGCGTGCGTGATCAACACCAGGTCGATGTTGGGCAGGTCGTCGAGGGCCAACCCGGCCCGCTTCAGCCGCTTGATCACAATGAGCCAGTTTGCCCAATTCGGATCGATCAGGATATTGTGCCGCGGCGTCTGGACCAAAAAGGAGGCATGGCCGATCCAGGTGATGCAAATCTGTCCCTCCTGGAGCGCCGGGAAAACGGGCCGGTGCTCCACTCCCGACTTGCGCACAAAGAATGACGGGATCAACACCTCCGTGATGAAGTTGCGCTGGTTCCAGCGCGTAGCCGTCTTCTTTTCTTTTTTGCGTTTGGGATGAGGTGCCGCCATGACCATATTTATCCAACAACGTGCATCAAGCTCGCGCCGACGCAACCGTACGTGCATCTTGGAGCAAGTAACCCATAATGAAACGTGAATTTTTGCCATGAGCAACGATAAGAACGGTCATCCAGCCAAGGAAAAAATCCGTCTTGAAATGCGGGCCCGCCTCCGGGCGATGGCCCCGGCCGCGCGAGCCGAGGCCTCCCTCGTCATCTGTCAGGCCGCCGCGAACCTGCCCGCCTTTCTCAAAAGCCGCTGCGTCGCGCTCTTTGCCCCCTTTCAGACGGAACCGGACATCCATCCGCTGATCGAGGAAGCGTGGGCGCAGGGCAAGCGCGTTGTCCTGCCCCTGATGATCAAGCACGGTTCCAGGCCCGAACTCGACTGGCACGCCGTCACGTCGTGGGATGACGTCGTCGTGCCCGGCCCATTTGGTTTGCGCGAGCCTGATCCGCTCCGCTGCCCGCGCGTGGCGATGACCGAGCTCGATTGCGCCTTCGTGCCGGGCCTCGCTTTCGACCACGAAGGCTTTCGCCTAGGTCGCGGCGGTGGCTTCTACGACAGCTTTCTCAGCCTGGCCCCCGCCAAAATCTCCTGCGTGGGACTCATGTTCAGCCTCCAAATAATCGCGCTCGTTCCCCGCGAACCGCACGACCAGGCGCTCCGCAGTATCCTCACCGAGGATGGGTTGGTTTCGGTGGGGTGATTACTCGCCAATCTGCGACTTATACCCTGCCGCGTCCTTCAACGCCTCCACCTCCGCCGGGGACGAAAGCTTCAGGCGAAAAAGCCACGCCGCGCCGTAGGGATCGCTATTCACCAGCTCCGGCTTCTTCACCAGATCGCCGTTCACTTCGACCACCTCGCCGCTCGCCGGGGAATAAATATCGGAGGCCGCCTTCACCGATTCGATCACCGCGACCACTGCGCCCGCCGCGATCTTTGTCCCTACCTTGGGTAGCTCGACGTAAACCACGTCGTTGAGTTCATGCTGGGCGTGATCGCTGATGCCCACCGTGCCAGTCTCGCCCTCGACTTTGATCCATTCGTGGGATGCGGCGTAACGAAGTTGTTCGGGAATTGTGCTCATAGCAGTGCGAAATGTGGCCTAAACCGCCCGTTTGTAAAAGGGCTTTTTGACCACCTCCACCAGTACGCGCACGCCGCGCACTTCCATCTCGAGCACCGTGCCCGGCTCCGCTTCCTCCACCTCGACGTAAGCCAGTCCGATCCCGTAGCCCAGTGTAGGCGAAGGCGCGCCACTCGTCGTCTCGCCCACCTGTTCGCCTCCCAAAAACAGACGGTAATGCGGGCGTGGCGGCGGACCTTTGTCGGTCAGGCGGAAGGCGACCAGTTTTTGGTTCACGCCGTTGGTCTTCTGCTTTTGCAAAACGTCCTTGCCGGGAAAATCGGCCTCTTTGGTCAGCGAGACAAACAAGCCCAGGCCCGCCTCAATCGGCGTCCGTAGTGCGGAAAGATCGTTGCCATTCAGTGGCAGGCACGCCTCGAGCCGCAGCGTATCGCGCGCGCCGAGCCCGCATGGTTTCAAGCCCAACGGCTTGCCCGCTTCCAAGAGCGAGAGAAAGAAATTCTCCGCGATATCGTTCACGAAGAAAAGTTCCACGCCGTCTTCGCCGGTATAGCCGGTACGGGCGGCAAGGACGTTTTGACAATTCCACGAGTAGCTGGTGATTTCATTCCGCTTCGGCTCGGGCCAGCCTGCGCCTAAAAACGCCCGCGCGATTTCCAGCGCCTTCGGTCCCTGCAAAGCGAGCGCGCCCGTCACGTCACTCTTGTCGCAAAAAACCACCCCGGCAGGAATGTTCTTCCTGATCCACGCGCGGTCCTCCTCGATCTTCGCCGCGTTCACCACGAGCAGAAATTCCTCCTCGTGCAGGCGATAAAGAATAAGATCGTCGATCACCCCGCCCTGTTCGTTCAACATCAGCGTGTACTGCCCCTGCCCCACGCCCAGCTTGGCCGCATCGTTCGTCAGCAAGCCGTTAAGAAAAGCCAGTCCGTTGCTGCCGCTGATAAAAAATTCGCCCATGTGCGAAATATCAAAAACACCCGCCGCTTCGCGCACCGCCTTGTGTTCCTCCACGATGCCCGTGTATTGCACCGGCATCTGCCAGCCTCCAAATTCAACCAAACGCGCGCCCAGTTTTTGGTGCGCTCCAAACAAGGCGGTTTTCAGCAACATACCGGATTCGCTCATACGACAAATGTAATCGCGCTCGACGATCCCCGCATCTTAAATCCTTCGTCTCCAATAATGGGGATTCCTGCTGGTATGGGCCACGGCCAGAATGCGGATATGATCGGGATGATCTTTGAAGAAGATAATGACGGATACTTCCGCACGACACAACGCCGGATGCCCCGTCCCACATTTGGAAACGGTTTGGTGCGGAAGCAATGTCACGAACGTGGCTGCTGATCGCGGTTAGGAATGGATCTTCTATAGGCTGATCTTGAGAACCGTAGAAAGGAACAGCCTCAAGCAACTCAGACTCGGCTTCGGGTTGATAAATGACCTTCAGCATCCAAGCACTCGCCTGGCCTTGGCCATCACCTCTTCATGGGTGTGGCAAGCAACTTCACCGCTCGATATTTTTTGATCGCGCCGTTCAAGCTCCGCAAGAAACTCCTCGGAGATGGGAAAGAAGGAGGAATCGAGACTTTCCCACAGGGCGTGGGCCAGATCGGCCCTTTCCTCGGGGGAAACCGTAAGCGCCAGTTCCTTGATTTGCGCGGTACTCATTTGAAAAAAAGTTAATCTATCCAGACAAAGCGTCAATCGAAACGTGGCCGATTGCATTCAACTCACCGTCACCAGCGACACCGCCGCCACGCCGCCCGCCTGCATCTTCTCGCGCAGCCCCGGCCATTTCGCCAGCGTCGGGTCTTCCTTGATGAAACGTCCCGCCTCGTTGCGCGCCTCCTTCAATAATTCATAATCGGTCTCCAGGCTCGCGAACCGCAACGGCGGCAACCCGCTCTGCTCCGTGCCGAAAATATTGCCCGGCCCGCGAATCTTGAAATCCTCCTCGGCGATGCGAAAGCCATCCGTCGTCTCCTCCATGATCCGCAACCGCCGCCAGCTCTCCAGGCTTTTGGGCTCGCCCACCAGCACACAATAGGAGGGATGTTCCCCGCGCCCGATCCGGCCGCGCAACTGGTGCAACTGCGCCAGGCCGAAGCGCTCGGCGTTCTCGATCAGCATCACCGTCGCGTTTGGCACATCGACGCCCACCTCGATCACCGAAGTCGAAAGCAGCACTTCGATTTCTCCCGCGCGAAAGGCCGTCATCACCCGCTCTTTCTCCGCCGCATCGAGTTGCCCGTGCAGCAGGCCCAGCTTTACCTTTGGCAAAAGCTCCTTCAACCGTTCAAACTCCACTTTCACCGATTTGGCGTCGACCTTCTCCGACTCCTCCACCAGCGGATAAATCACGTAGGCCTGGCGCCCCTCGCCGATTTGCTTGAGCAGAAAGGCCCAGAATTTCTCCAGATCCTTCGCCGACCGGCATTTGGTCAGGATCGGCTGGCGGCCCGGCGGCAGCTCGTCGAGAATCGAGACGTCGAGATCGCCATAGACCGTCATCCCCAGAGTCCTCGGAATCGGCGTCGCCGTCATGACGAGAATGTCAGGATTTTCCCCCTTCCGGCTCAGCGCGAGACGTTGCAGCACGCCGAACTTATGCTGCTCGTCGATGACGATCAGGCCCAGCTTGTCCGCGGCATACTTGTCGTAGAGCAACGCATGGGTCCCCACCACCACCGATCCCGCCGGTTTTGCGATGGGCGCCTTCCGGTTAAACAAATCGATCTCCCCTCCCTGCAAGCGATCCGTCTTTTTGCCCTTGGTATTGCCGGTGAAAAGATCGACGCGAATCCCCAGCGGATCCAACATGCGGCGGAGATTGAGCGCATGTTGCTCGGCCAGAATCTGCGTCGGGGCCATCAGCGCCGCCTGCTCGCCCGCCTCGACCGCCCGCAGCATCGCGTAGATCGCCACGAAAGTCTTCCCCGCGCCGACATCGCCCTGGAGCAGCCGGTTCATCGGCGGCCCGTGGCTGAGATCGGCGTCGATTTCCCCCATGACCCGCTGCTGCGCACTCGTGAGCGCATAGGGCAACGACTCCTGCCAGCGCCGGCTGAGATCACCTCTCCGCTGCAAACGCCGCCGATGTGCCGTGTTGCGCGACAATCTTCGCAAGGCCACGACACATTGCAGGACGAAAAACTCATCGTAGGCAAGCCGCTGCCGCGCCCGTTCCTCGTCCTGAAACGAATCGGGAAAGTGAATCACCCGAAACGCCTCCTCACGCGCCATCATCCGCGACGGGGCGGGATAAAATTCCGGCGCGCGGAAGGGGATGTTCTGCGTCGCCTCGAACATGATCCGACGCAAGACGCGCTGCGTCAGCCCCTCGGTCAGGGGATAAATCGGCGCGATGCGGTCGATGTGGATGTACGACTCGGCGTCGTCATGCGCGATTTCGTAGTCGGGATTACCCATCGTCCAGCGCCCCTTCTTGTCCCGCGCCACCTTACCGTAAAGAAACACATCGCAACCCTCCTTGATCCCGTAGGGGCGAAACCCGAACCAGCGCGCGATCAGGATGTCCCCACTCTTCTCCAGCGTCTGCGGAGCAACGGTAATTTCCAGCCGCAGCGATCCCCAATGCACCGCCTTCGCGTGATGAATCTTCCCCCTCACCGTGATCGCCTGCCCGTCCTGCGCTGAGCTCAAGGGCGCGAGGTGACGCCGGTCCTCGTAACGGCGCGGCACATAATGGAGCAGGTCCTCATGCGTCATCAGCCCCAGCTTCGCCAGCAACTCCGCGCGCTGAGGTCCGATTCCGGGAATCGCCGCCAGCGGAGTCGGCTCTGGTGGTGGAGTTGAGGCGGTCACGTCTCGGATATCGCTTCGATCGTCACCCTAAGCCACCGGAGCGGCGGGCGCATAGTTCTCCGTGATCTCCCGGATGGCTTCCAGTGCCGCCGTTTTGTAGAGCGCCCCGAGCGTCGGAACATTGAAGCAGGTCTCGATAAAAATTTGCACCGATGCTCCGGTCATCATGGCCATCAAACCAATATGGACCACTTCGGTGGCCAATTCACCAATGATATGCACCCCGACCAGTTCCATGTTATCGCGCCGGACGAGCAGCTTGAGAAAGCCACCCTTGTCGCCGATGATCTGCCCTCGCGCATTGTCCTCGTATCTCGCACGGCCAACCACGTAGTCGATCTTCTTTTTTTGCAGCGTCTCCTCCGTTTCCCCGATCATGCTCACCTCGGGAATGGTGTAGATGCCATTGGGCAAAAGTGGTGAGAGAGCGCTGACGGCAAACCCGAAAGCGTAGGCCACCGCCCGGCGCGCCTGCTCCATGCTCGTGGAGGCCAGCGCCGGGAAGCCGATCACGTCGCCTGCGGCAAAGATATGCGGTACGTTCGTGCGGTACTGCGCATCGACGGCAATGATCCCCCGCTCGCCCGTCGTCACTCCCGCCGCGGCGAGGTTCAGCGACTCCGTGTTGCTCTTCCTCCCCGCCGCGACCAGCAACGCATCGACCGTCAATGATGCGCCCGAGGAAAGGCTAAGCTTCACCTCACCCGAGGGAAGAACCTCGCATTTCAGGACTTTCTCGTTCCAGTGGAAGGTAATGCCCGTGCTTTCCATCGCGGCGGCCAGCGCCACCGAGACTTCGTGGTCAAGAAAAGGCAGCAGCTTGTCACGTCCATCGACAATGTGCACCTTCGCCCCAAGCGCGGCGAACGTGCAGCCATACTCGCTTCCGATCACGCCCGAGCCGATCGCCGCCATGCTCTTGGGAATCCGGTCCAGCTTCAGGATCGTGTCTGAATCATAAATCTCCCCGGTGCCGAAGGGAAACAAATCGGGACGTACGGGCGACGACCCCGTCGCGATCAAAATCTTTTCTCCACGCAACAGGATGGGTTCGTTGTCCGCACCCTCTGTTTTCCCCGGCAGGGCGACAATGCTGATCGTGTGGGGATCAACAAACGAAGCGATGCCAAAAAAAACTTCCGCATTTTCCTCCTTGAGTCGCGTCTCGAAGGCCTGGTTGAAAATCGCCTTGACGCTCTCCTCCCGGCCGAGAAAATCGGAAATCGTCACCTCGCGCCGGATCGACAAATCCACGCCGTAAAGATTGCGCGATTTCAATCCGGACAAAGTCAGCGCCGTTTCGCGCAGCGTCTTGCTTGGCACCGTGCCTGTATTAATGCCCGCGCCGCCGAGTTCGTGGTGGCAATCAACCAGCGCCACTTTTTTGTGATTCGAGGTGGCCGTGGCAGCGGCGACGATCCCCGCCGGGCCGCCACCGATGATCACCAAGTCGTAGTTCTTCGTTTCGTTCGGCATAAATTTATTTCCCTCATACTACCACACGTCGACCAGATACAAGCCTCCAGATGCGCCCCGCCTCTGCTATTGTCAGTCCCGGCCGCTCGCGTTAGGATTTCGCCTCATGGGACGAATTGACGACGCCGTGCGAACCCTCGAAGGCATCGAGAACGGGACGGAACGCGCCCTGCAATTGGCGGGATTGATCTCGACCCTCTTCAAAATCAAAGGCGTCGCCCTGATCGTCACCGACCAACTGGCCTTTCATAGCTATACCGACACCGTGGCCGACGAAGCGGAGCTGGACCTGGCCGCTTTCGCGGGCGAACTGACGCCGCGCATCGTGCTCGAAGTCATGAAGGGGCAGCTTCACGCCGGCGGCTCCATCTATCACTGGTCCGTGGCGGGAATTCCCGTCCGCTTCCAGCATAACATCGAAATTGCCCATCGTGAATTGTGCCGCGATTTCACCACCGATCACGGCGTGGTAAAACTCGTGCCCGTCGAGGAAATCACCGCGGCCTGGATTCTGGCCGCCGTCCATCCGGAACCCGATTCCGATGCCCATGCGCGGGCGCACCTGCTTCTGGTCAACGGCTTGAACGAGGCGTTTGATATGAACTGGAAGGCCCTCTACAACCTTTGCCATCAGCCCGAGTATCGCGTGGGCGACCAGCTCGCGCAGATGCGTCTCGAAGCCAAGCGTGAGGTGGATGCCGCGGGCACCGAACGCGACCACATCGGCGCGACCTCCGTTTTGCCCACGATAACCCGTCCCGAAGAAAACGTTCCCCTGCCATCGCCATCGGGAGCGGAGGCCGCCGCGGATCCTGTTGTCATTTCCAACGAGAACGCCGCTGAGGAAACGCCAGACAAGTAGACATTTCTTCTTTTTCCTGAGCTACTTGGGAAACGCGTAAACTCTCCTTTTATCTGCGTGCTTTTGCGCCCGTTCGACCGCCGGGCATTTTTTTAATGAAGCAACCGTACCACGCTTGACTCACCTTGCTCGGCTGATAGCCTCAACTTTCGCACTCAAAAAAATTCCTTTCCCTTATGGCCAAAAAATCCAAGAAAAAACAGAAGAAAAAAGAACGTCATTCCCTCTTAAAATCCTCGCCCAATTCCCGCAAGGCGCGCAAATCGGCCAAAAAAGTTGCCGTTAAACTGGCCCCGGATCGCAATGGCCATGCCGCCGCCAAGGCCAAAAAGGGCAAGCTCGTTTATTTCTTCGGCGACGGCCGCAGCGATGGCGACGGCAAGATGAAGGCGCTCCTCGGCGGCAAGGGCGCGAACCTCGCGGAAATGACCCGCATCGGCCTGCCGGTGCCGCCCGGCTTCACCATCACCACCGAGGTCTGCACCTGGTTCAATGCTCACGGCAAAACCTTGCCCAAGGAAATCGACGGACAGATCAACGACGCCATCGTGCGCATCGAAAAAATTCTCGGCAAAGGCTTTGGCAGTCTCTCCAACCCCCTCCTCTTCGCCGTCCGCTCGGGCTCACGCGATTCGATGCCCGGCATGATGGATACCATCCTCAATCTCGGTCTTAATGACGAGACCGTTCAGGGGCTCATCGCCGCCAGCTCCAACGAGCGTTTTGCCTACGATTGTTACCGCCGCTTCATCCAGATGTACGGCGATGTCGTCATGGGCGTGCAGACGCGACCCGGCGAGCACCACGAACCGTTTGAAACGGTCATCTCCGGTTTGAAAGCGGAAGTTTTCCCCGACCGCAAGAATGTCTCGGACACGGAACTCGACGCCTCCTCGTTGCGCGAACTGGTCGTCCGCTTTAAGAAACTCGTCCGCGACCGCACCGGCCGCGATTTCCCCAGCGATCCGCATGAACAACTGCGCGGAGCCATCGGGGCCGTCTTCGGCTCATGGAACAACGACCGGGCCATCGTCTATCGCCAAAAATATAACATCCCGAACGAATGGGGCACCGCGGTCAACGTCCAGGCCATGGTCTTCGGCAACACCGGCGAGGAAAGCTGCTCCGGGGTCGCCTTCACCCGCGATCCGGCCACGGGCGAAAAAGTGTTCTACGGCGAATATCTCATCAACGCCCAGGGCGAGGATGTCGTCGCCGGCGTCCGCACGCCCGATCCGGTTGCCACGCTCCAGGAAAAAATGCCCAAGGCCTACCGGGAACTGGAAGACGTCCGCGCCGCGCTGGAAAAACATTTCCACGAGATGCAGGATTTCGAATTCACGGTCGAAAACGGCCAGCTCTTCATGCTCCAGACCCGCAACGGCAAGCGGACCGGCGTCGCCGCCGTGCGCATCGCGGTCGAGATGGTGAAGGAAAAGCTCATCACCTGGCAGGAGGCGGTGGCCCGGGTTCCCGCCGATCAGCTCAGCCAGCTTCTCACGCCGATCTTTGATCGGAAGGCGATCAAGCACGCGGAGAAAATCGCTTCCGGTCTCCCGGCCGGGCCCGGCGCGGCCACGGGACGCATTTACTTCAATGCGAACGAGGCGGAAGCCGAAGCCGTCAAAGGCAAGGTGCTCCTGGTGCGCGAGGAAACTTCTCCGGAAGACATTCGCGGCATGCTCGCCGCCGAAGGCATCCTGACCGCCCGCGGCGGCGTCAGCTCCCACGCGGCACTGGTGGCGCGCCAGATGGGCAAGGTCTGCGTCTGCGGCGCCAGCGCGTTGCACATCGACTACCACACAGGCACCCTCACCGTTGGCGATCGCGTTTTCCAAAAAGGCGATTTCCTCTCCATCGACGGCACCAGCGGCGAGGTGTACGCCGGTGAAGTCAAGACCGCCCCGTCCGAGATCGTGCAGGTCCTGATCGAGAAGACCCTCGATCCCAAGGATAGCGCGACCTATGGCATCTATGCCCAACTCATGGGCTGGGCGGACAAGCTTCGTCGCCTTCAAATCCGCACCAATGCGGACCAACCCGACCAGGTGGCCAACGCGATTGCCTTTGGCGCCCAGGGCGTTGGGCTCTGTCGCACGGAGCACATGTTCTTCGAGGGCGATCGCATCGACGCCGTGCGTGAGATGATCCTGGCCGATACCAAGGAAGGCCGTGAAACCGCCGTCGCCAAGCTTCTGCCTTATCAAAGGGGAGACTTTGCCGGAATTTTCCGCTCGCTTAACGGGCTGCCAGCGACCATCCGCTTCCTCGACCCGCCCCTCCACGAGTTCCTGCCGCACACCCACGCCCAGCAGGAGGAACTCGCCGGGAAGTTGGGCGTTCCGGTCGAAAAAGTGACCCGCCGCGTGGCCGAGTTGCACGAATTCAACCCGATGCTGGGACTGCGCGGTTGCCGCCTCGGCATCACCTTCCCGGAAATCTCCACCATGCAGGCCCGCGCGCTTTTCGAAGCCGCCATCGAGGTGCAGAAGGAAGGCATCAAGGTCAAACCCGAAATCATGATCCCGCTCGTCGGTTTCGCGAAGGAGCTCGAGCTTCAGGTCGCGCTCGTGCGCCAGGTCGCCGCCGAGGTGAGCAAGCAGCATAACACGCGCTTGCATTACCTGGTCGGTACGATGATCGAAATCCCCCGCGCCTGCGTCGTGGCCGATGAGATCGCCCGGGAAGCCGAGTTCTTCAGCTTCGGCACGAACGATCTCACTCAGACCACGCTCGGCATGAGCCGCGACGACTCCGGTTCCTTCCTGCCCGCCTACCAGGGGCTGGAGATCATCAAGCAAAATCCGTTCGCCACGGTCGACAAGACCGGCGTCGGCGGCCTGATGAAAGTGGCGATTGAAAAGGGCCGCAAAACGCGGCCCGAAATCAAGCTCGGCATCTGCGGCGAACATGGCGGCGATCCGGCCTCGGTCATGTTCTGCCACGCCATCGGACTCACCTACGTCAGCTGCTCACCTTTCCGCGTGCCCATCGCGCGGCTGGCGGCGGCGCAGGCGGCCCTGGCGGAGATTGCAAAATAAATCGAGGCGATATCAAGCCAAAGCCGCGAGGGGCAACAATCTCCCTTCGCGGCCTTAAATTAAAGGTTGCAAACCCTCGTCTGGTCACCATGCTCAACTAGGGCATTAATTTTTCTTATGTACTCGGACGACGGCGACTCAGGGATAAAAATCTACCTGCGGGAGATCGGACAGACTCCGTTACTCACCCGCGAGGAGGAGGTGAAGCTTGCCCGTCGCATCAAAAAAGGCGACCAGGCCGCCCGTCAGCAAATGATCAAGGCCAACCTGCGCCTGGTCGTGAAAATCGCCCATGACTATGCCTCCTACGGCCTGCCCCTGCTCGACCTGATCTCCGAAGGCAACATCGGCCTGATGAAAGCGGTCGAGCGTTTCGACCCCAAAAAGGGCGGCAAGTTGAGCACTTACGCCGCGTGGTGGATCAAGCAGTCGATCAAGCGCGCGCTGGCCAACCAGAGTAAAACCATCCGCCTGCCCGTCCACCTGGTGGACAAAATCGCGCGGATGCGCCGGGTCGGCATGCAACTGGCCGAGGAATTCGGACGCGAACCAACCGATGAGGAATTGGGCGAGGAACTCAACATGGCACCGGGAAAAATCGCCCAGTTGCGCACGGCGGCCATCCGGCCCGCCTCTCTCGACGCCACCGTCGGCCAGGAGGAAGACGGCGCCTCCCTCGGTGACATGATCGGAGACGAAGCCGCCCACATGCCCTCCGACATGCTCAGCGATAAAAATATGCGCAAGGCGGTCATGGATATGCTGCATGTGCTCGACGAGCGGGAACTGAGGATCATCACCCTCCGTTTTGGCCTCGATGGAAAAAAGGAAATGACTCTTGAAGAAGTCGGCAGAAAGTTCAAAGTCACCCGGGAGCGCATCCGCCAGCTGCAGAACATCGCCCTGCGCAAAATCAAGCGGGCGCTCGACAAACAGGACAAACTAAAGCCGGCATGAGCACCTCCTTCAAAAGCGCCATGGATCGCCTCAAGGCCAGCATCCGGGATGTGCCCGATTTTCCCAAGCCCGGCATCGTCTTCAAGGACATCACCCCCATTCTTTCCAATGGCCAGTTGTTCCGGCTGGCGGTGACCATCTTCGCGGAACGGTACCAGCGCAAAAGCGTCGAGAAAATTGTGGCCATCGACGCGCGCGGTTTTATTTTCGGCGGCGCACTGGCGCATTATCTCGGCGTCGGCCTTTCCATTGTCCGCAAAAAGGGAAAGCTTCCTTACAAGAGCCATGCGCACGAATACGAACTCGAGTACGGCCAGGGCACGCTCGAACTTCATGTCGATGCCGTGGAAAAAAATCAGCGCGTGGTGATTATCGATGATCTCCTCGCCACCGGCGGAACGGCGGAGGCCGCAGCCAAGTTAGTCCAGAAATGCGGCGGAGAAATCGTCGAACTGGCCTTTCTGGTCGAACTCAGTTTTCTCCATGGCCGCGAAAAACTGGAGAATTACCCCGTTTTCAGCGCGATCACTTATTAAGGCGAAATAGGCGCCCTGCCTGCCTGTTTATTCAAGTTCGGCTCCTTTCCGGGGGGCAATTTCGCCTTCCCAAGGGTTTTGGGTTGCCCATTAATTCCTCTTCGTAAAATCAATTTGTTTTGACCGCAACTTCCTAAGGATTACTTTATCAGCATGAGTTTGAAGTCGGAACGCGAACTAAATCCCACAAGTAAAAACCAAGTCAACCGGGCCAAGACTGCCGTGCAGTCGAAAAACTTTGATTATGCGATCACCCTGCTGCAGGCGACGCTGAAAGAAGAGCCCCTATTCCTGGAAGGCAGGCGATTGTTGCGCGCCGTCGAAATTCAGAAATTTGAATCGACCGGCACCTTCACCCGACAGATGGCAAACATGCGGATGTCGGGCTCGCTGGTGAAGCTTTCCGCAGGAAAGAAATCGCCGCAGGAACAGTTGATTCAAGCGGAAGAAATCCTGGCCATTGATCCCTTTCAAACCAAAGCCAACGTCACCATTGGAGAAGCAGGCGCGGCGCTCGGCTATCCTGAATTCAAATGTTTCGCCTACGAAACCCTGGCCAAGGGCAAGCCCAACGATAAGGCCGTTTTGAATTCCCTGGCGCAAGCCTACATGGAAGCGAAGGATGCCGCCAAGGCCGAGAAGACTTACGAGCGCATTCTCGAAATCGACCCGCGCGATGGCGAAGCCCTCAGCGGGTTGAAAAATGCCAGCGCGGCCAACGCCTCCAAGACGGGCGGATGGGAAACCGCCAACAACGACTTTCGCAATGTTCTTAAAAGCAAAACCGAGGCCGAGAACCTGGAACAGCAGGCCAAGGTGGTCAAATCCGCCGACGCAATTGAGGACCAGATTGCCCTCAACTACCAAAAGCACCAGGCCGAGCCGACCAACCCGAACCACTCCAAGGCCATCGCGCAACTCTTCGTCCAAAAAAATGATTACGCCTCGGCCATCCCCTGGTTCGAGCACGCCTTCGAAGCGGGCGGCAAGGTCGATTCATCCCTGGAAAAAACCATCGGCGATCTGCGTCTGAAAAACGTGGAAAACGAGCTGCTGGCCCTGCGCAATGATCTCGCCGCAAAAACCGAGCCCGAGGAACAAGCCCAGGCCCAGGCGGCGGTCGATCAAAAGGAAAAGGAACTCAACGAAGCGCGGCTTTACCTCGCCGAAGCACGCGTGAAAGCGCAGCCGAACGAAGGCGAATTCCGCTTCGACCTCGGCGAAGCGCTCTATAAGATGGGCCAGTACAAGCGCGCAACCGAGGAACTCCAGCAATCGCTCAAGCAGCCGAGCGTCCGTTACCAGGCTCTGAACCTGATGGGCCTCGCCTTCAAGGCGCGCGGGATGCTCGACTTCGCCGAGAAACAACTCACGCTCGCCGAAAGCGAATTGCCGGTGATGGACGAGGTCAAAAAGGAAATCGCCTACAACCTCGGCCTCGTCTTCGAAGCGACCAAAAAGCAGGACAAAGCTCTCGACCAGTGGAAGAAAATCTACGAAGTCGACATGAGCTACCGCGACGTAGCCGCGCGCGTCGAAGCCTCCTACGGCGGCGGCGAGCATGCGGCGTGAGATCGCTCAAGCCCTTGCCGCCCGCGAGAGAAGAGAACTCAAAAAAAACGCCTCGATAGTCGGGCTTATCGGCCTAAAAATCCCGGCAGGGTACTCCGATTCGCAATCCACAACCCATAAATAAAATGAAACCAGCATCCATCTTGTTTTTCGCCTTCATCGCGGCCGCCGTCTTCATCCTTTTCATCGCCTTGTTGAGCTGCACGTACACGGTTGATCCTGGAACGCGCGGCATCGTGGTTACCCTGGGCCATGCCGACCAGGACGTAAAAACCCCCGGATTCGGATTTAAAATACCATTTGTCAGCGACGTCAAGCGCATCAATGTTCAAGTACAGAGCGTCGGCTCGGATACGGTTTGCTTCTCTTCGGATTTACAGCAAGTCACCGTTTCAACCACCGTGAGCTACCATATCGCCGACGATGAAGTTGTTAGTTTCTACACGACGTATGGAGGTGATTTGACTGGCCTCTTAAACGGCGTCATCTGGCCCCGCGCACAGGAAGCTTTAAAGCAAAAGACCGCCCTCCTCACGGCTTCCGACCTGGTCACGAACCGGGAACAGGTGAAAGATCAAGCTCTCACCATCCTACGAGAAAAGACGGCGGGCATCGCCACCATCGACGACCTTGTGATCAACAACGTCACGCTTTCGCCTGAACTTGAGGCGGCCATTGAACAAAAAATGGTTCAGCAACAGAATGCCGACAAGGCTAAATTCGCCCAGGATCAAGCGCGGATCGACGCCGAAACCGCCCAAATTGTAGCCGAGGGCCAAGCCAAATCCATCGAGATTCAGGGCGAGGCCCTAGCCAAAACACCACAACTCGTTCAGCTAAAGATTGTGGAAAAATGGGACGGCAAAGCCCCGCTCTATGTGGGAGGAAACTCCAGCGGCGCGAACATGCTTCTCCCGATTCAGCCTGCCCAGTGAACCTTGGGATTTCCCGGCCTGAAAAAAGGGAGAGCCGCCTACCGTCGTCACGTGCAGGCTCAGGTGGAACGCCAGTTCTTTCGCGGAAACATGCTTTGCCATTGATGACTTCGACACAGCATTATCGAGAATGTCAGCTACTTTATAGCTCCTCCTACTTTCTATCTCACCCGCTTTAGGATTGTAACAACTCCAACGAATATAACACCGAGGAGAAAGAGCGCCCACGAAGAAGGTTCGGGCGTGGCCACAGCAATCGGGCCGGCAAGAGAATTTGTAGTAGCAAAAAGGCTCTCGTTGCCATTCGAGTCGTACTCCGTAATTGTGTTATTACCTTCATTGGCAACAAAGAGATTGCCAGATGCATCGAAAGCAAGACCAGAGGGTTCGTTCAACCCCTTAGTCGCAAAAATCGATTCCACTCCGTTCGAAGAAAAGTCATAGATGGTATTGTTTTCAAAGTCTGCTCCGTATAAATTCCCATTACTACCAATAGCAAGACCATAGAATTCACCACCGGTTGTAATAACTTTATTAAGTACCCCCGTTGGGGAAAACTCATCGATCACAGAGGATCCCGAACTCGGCAATAAGCTAGCGTAGATTTCGTCATTATTATCAACCGCAATGCCAAAAAATTGCCGTCCCAAAACCGTAGCGAGATTGCTTGCCGCTCCCGAAGGAGTAATCCTAGTAATCTCATTACCATTCGGACTACCCGTGATACTTTCCACATATAGATTATTGGATTGATCAATCGCAAGACCGTTAGGATCAAGAAAGCCGCTAAGAAAATTAGTTCCAACTCCATTCGGTGAGAATTCTTCAATATTTCCGCTTCCGTAGTTGCTCACGAAACAGCTACCACTGCTATTGAAAACCATACCCGAAGGGTTGGATAACCCGGAACTAGCAAAAGTTCCTACGTCTTGGCCAGTAGTCGAATAGGATTCAATATAGTTATAGTCCTGCGCCGTTAAGACTTGGGCGCCAAGTTTAACCCATGCGGTTAGGCAAAGCACCGCAATTCGTGCAGCTAAAAGCCCCGTCCTGCGATTCGGCCTAAGTGAATTCATTGAGATGTTATCAGGTGAGTTGTCGGTGAATTTTATTCGCGCTTGATGCCCGTAAGATGCTTTTAAAATAAAGCGTTGTTTAAAACAAATCAATGTCATTTATCAACTATCAAGTTATGATTAAGCGGCATTAGGTGACCCTTATCATTGAAAAATGACCCACCAGATAGGGCGTGTTTGCAAAATCGAAAAGATTGAACGACGAGAGAGAAAACGGCGTCACAATGTGCAACCAAGATGCTCAAATCAAATGGTCGGTATCATTTGTCGGACCTGCTCTGGCGGCGGGTAAAAAAATTAAGTTAAGCGGGCCAAAAGCAATTTACTAACTGGTCAACTATCTCGTCGAGGCCGACCGCCAAAGGGTGATCGGCTAATGGTTGAGGCGATCTTTTATGTGTTGCGCACCTCCGTTGCGTGGCGAGATTTACCGGCGTGTTATGGATCGTGGAACTCGGTCTACAGCCGGTGGAGACGTTGGTGTGCGTTGGGATTGTGGCAGGAAATCCTTCAGCTTTTGGCCCGGCACGCAGTGGGTCGGGTACGTTTCGTCGATGGCTCGCACATCAAGCTTCATCAGTTTGGGACCAACCCTGCTGGAGGACAAGACGCTCAAGCCATCGGACGCACCAAGGGTGGCTTGAACACCAAGCTTTGCGCTCTGGTCGAAGGTCAAGGACGACTGGTGGCGGCGGTGTTGTCACCTGGCCAAATGTACGAGGTCGAGGCTGCTGCTCCTCTGCTAGAAACCCTTAAGAATGTTCTGCTGGTGGGCGACAAGGGCTTTGATGTTGATGCCCTGCGCCAACAGTTGCAGGCTCAGGGTTGTCTGGCCTGCGTTCCGCCGAGATCGGGACGACGTTTCCCGGCGTGGTATCACCGAGGCTTTTACCGTCAGCGGCACAAAGTTGAAAACTTCTTCCAGCGGATCAAAATCTACAAGCGCGTTTCCACTCGTTATGAGAAATTGGCTCTCACTTTCCTTAACTTTATCCTCGTCGCAGCCGTCTTCGATTGGCTTAAATCATTTTGAACTCACGCCCTATCATGCCCGCTATTCATCACTCTGCCCTTGATGGTTACAGCGCGAAGGCAGACACCTATGTCAAGGGTCGCCCGGACTACCCACCCGAAATCGACGTCTGGCTTCGGAATGACCTTGGACTAAATGGCAACAAGACGGTGCTTGATCTTGGCGCTGGAACCGGAAAGTTCTCGGCAAGACTTCTCGCCATTGGAGCAACCACCATTGCGGTGGAACCCGTCCCGGCGATGTTGAATCAACTCATGCAGTTGTATCCCAACATCGAAGCCAAAGAAGGCTCTGCGAAACGTATTCCTCTTGCTGACGCTTCGGTTGACGCCGTGGTTTGTGCGCAGGCCTTTCATTGGTTTGCTAATTCTGAAGCCCTCGGAGAAATCCATCGTGTCCTAAAGCCGGGAGGTTCTTTGGGTTTAGTCTGGAATGTCCGCGACGAAAGGAGGAAATGGGTAGCTGCTTTAACTAAAATAATTGAGCCTTTTGAAGGTGACGCCCCTCGCTATCACACCCAACAATGGCGGCGATTGTTTCCTGCCGACGGATTCAGCCCTCTTCGTGAAAATCATTTCTCAAACGAGCACACCGGGTCTCCCGAGCAGGTCATCATAGATCGTATCCTATCCATTAGTTTCATCGCTGCCCTCCCATTCGACCGACAACAGCATGTCGAGTCCCGGATCAGAAAGTTGATTGCCACCTCTCCCGAACTTGCAGAGAAAACCGTAGTTACCTTTCCGTACGAAACAGCGGTCTTTAGTTGCAGGAAGCTCTGCTAAGAACGCCAACGCATCCCGATTACCCCCGTGTCTTTTGCAATATTACGACGGTGCCTGATTTTGCAAACACGCCCTAGGGCCTGTGGACATTCATTTGAGCCATAAGTAAATTCCCGCCAGATGGAGGAAGGAGACGAAGCTCAGGGCCGTTTTGTCGTAACGGGTCCCGATGCG
>Ga0302319_10004618_pt1 | contig 28151 bp, 30 predicted proteins | sample Bog_T0_2_FD_203319 | JGI IMG/M metagenome (GOLD analysis project Ga0302319, IMG submission 203319) | Peat permafrost microbial communities from Stordalen Mire near Abisko, Sweden - Bog_T0_2 | ecosystem: Environmental > Terrestrial > Soil > Wetlands > Peat | place: Sweden: Abisko, Stordalen Mire... | reverse complement strand
ACCTGCGCCTCCGCCAGCGCGTGCGGCAGCCGCTTCTGCACCGGCGTGGCGATCCTTTTTTTTCCCGAACAGGTCCCAGGTCCGGCCGAGCGTGTGGCAGAAGAAGAACTTCAGCCCGTAGTGTGCGATCTTGAAGGTGCCGCACGCGACCCCGCGTTGGCGCAGGGCAAACAGATAGGCGCGGACCTCCTCTTCACTGAGCTGGTCCGGTGCGCGCCGATAATACTTGGCCAGTTGCCAGACCGCCCGGAGATAGTCTTCCTGGGTGCCCTCGGACAGTCCGGCCAGGATCATGTCTTCGATCATGCGTGCACGCAGCGGCGACATGGTGGTCTCCCTCGGTTGATGCCCCGGCGAGCGACCTCCGCCCGCCAGCCCAAGGGATAACTCCGGCCGGGTCAGTTCAGCCTTGACCCGGGTCGCCTCGGCGAAGCCGTTCCGTCCAACGCCACATCCGCGGCGTGATGGGACCCGACGAGTACCACGAGGGCGTGGACGACAACGCCTTCACCAACATGATCGCGCGCTGGAACCTTCGCCGCGGACTGGAACTTGCGGAATTGCTGGCGCGCCGCTGGCCGGCCCGTCTGGCGGAGTTGTCCAACCGGCTCGGGCTGGACGAGGTCGAATACGCGCTGTGGCGCACGGCCGCCGCCACGCTGGTCACCGGCCTGGATGAAGAAACCGGGCTGATCGAGCAGTTCGCCGGGTTCTTCGCCCTCGAGCCGATCGACCTGCCGCTGCATACCGACGGCAGCGTGCCGGTCGACGTGGCGCTGGGCCCGAGCCGCGTTCAGCGAAGCCAGGTGGTCAAGCAGGCCGATGTGGTTTGTCTGCTGGCGCTGCTGGAGGATGAATTCGACCCGGCCACCCGGCGGGTGAACTTCGATTACTACGAGCCGCGCTGCGCGCATGGCAGTTCGCTCAGCCGCTCCATGCATTCTCTGGTGGCCGCCCGCCTCGGCAAGATCGACCTTGCCCTGCGCTACCTGCGGGAAACCGCGGCGATCGATCTGTCGGAAACCATGCGAGCCGGCGGGGGCGGCGTGCACATCGCCGCCCTCGGCGGGCTGTGGCAGGCGGTGGTGCTTGGCTTCGCCGGGGTAACCCTGACCGGCCCGGCGCTGTCGGTGGCGCCGCGCCTGCCGCCGGGCTGGACCGGCCTGGATTTCCGTGTCTGCTGGCGGGGCCGGCGCGTGCGCATCCGCATCGGCGCCGAGGGGCGCACAGTGCGGGCAACACTGGAACAGGGCGCGGCGATGACCCTGGCCGTGCACGGCACCGCCCATGCGTTGCGCCCGGACGAGGACGTGCGGATCGGATGATGCCCGGAAGCGGACGCGACATCGCGCCAAAAATACGTGAGGCAGGAAATTTCAAGCGGTTGGCTAGCTTTCGTTTGGCGGGTTTTGTTTTGGAATTCAATGCGAATTCTCGTTGGACACGCAATTGTGTGATGAATGCCGCTATACTCCGAATCACTATAGTCGTATTTATTCGTGAGGCCATAAGCGCCGAAGCGCCCGCCCCCTGGACAGCCGCGGCACGCAGGTGACCAAGAGCCTCGATACGACACGGTCCGTGCCGCCGCGCGTGTCGTTCTTCCAGGCGCATCATCGATAACATTGAGCACGCACATGGCTTTCCTAGACATACGCCCCATCGGCATGCCGGACTCTCCCGACCAGAGCCACGCACTCGCTGCGGAAGCCTACGAGCACGCTGCCCGGGCCCACCGCATCGCCGCCCAGCATCAATGGCAGGGCAACAGTACGGCGGCGATCGAGCTGACCGAGTCGGCCGAAAGGCATGCGCGCTGTGCGCGGGTTTTTGCGCTGAACGCCCGGATGCTGACCGATCAGCAGCCGTACGGCTGATGGACCGTCCGGCCGGAGCCGGCGCGGCCGGGATGACGGCGCGCGGTTCAGGATGCGGATGACGGAACACTTTCCCTGCCGCGAACTGTTCCCGCCTTATCCTGACCGCTCCGGCCGCAGCCGGAGTTCCAGCCGTGGCCGGCGCCGTGCCGAGGCTTTCTCGACGCCGCGGTATGGTGGTACTCAGTGGGAGGGAAATGTGGCTTCAAACAACCATTGGCAGACCAGACCGAATGGCTGCCTCACTGCGGTGATCGGCGACGTCCAGATGCTGGTCGAGCCCGTCGGCGGCAGCTTCCGCGTGCTCGTCACGCGCAACCGCGACAAACTCAACAACGAGGAGATTCTGGCTTCGGCCAGCGCGGTCGACGCGGGGGCCGCCATCACCCTGGCGGAGCGGATGGCCGCGCGGCATGTCGTGTTGGCTGGCTAGAACGCGCCGGCCGTGGCCAGCTACACCCTGGTTCGCCATAGCTTGTATGCCGATGGTGGCAATGCCGACTTCGAGGACGCCGTTCAGGTTTGCGAGCTGAACGCCGACCAGGCGTACCGGGTGCGCGCCGCCGGCGGCGTGGTGTTCGCAACGCGGGAAGCCGCCCAGGCCGGGGAAGACAGCGCCAATTACCCCGGCGGGCGGCGGGCGTCCGGTGCCCATGCCAGCGGCTATTTCTCCAGCCTGCGCATCGGCAGCGCGGAAATCTACGTGCCCCTGCCGCCGCCAATTTGAGACAGGGATTACAGCTTCATCCGCAGCAGCGCGCCAAGTTCACCGATCACCCCGCGCCGGAACGCCAGCACGCAGAACACGAAAACCACGCCCTGCATCACCGTCACCCAGGCGCCGAACTGCGCCAGGTAGTTCTCCATCGCGGTCAGGATCAGCGCCCCCACCACCGGCCCGAACAACGTCCCCAGCCCGCCCACCAGGCTCATCAGCACCACCTCGCCGTGCATCGACCAGTGCACGTCGGTCAATGTGGCGATGCCGAACACCAGCGCCTTGGTGCCGCCGGCGATGCCGGCCAGGAAGGTGGACAGCACGAACGCCACCCATTTGTAGTCGTCGGTGCGGTAGCCCAGCGAAGTGGCGCGCGGCTCGTTCTCGCGGATGGCCTTCAGCACCTGACCGAACGGCGAGGTGACGATGCGGTGGATCAGCAGGAAGCCGAGCAGGAACACGCCCGCCACCAGCCAGTAGATCGCCATGTCGCTTTGCAGGGAAATGGCGCCGAACAGCGGCGGGCGCGGCACCTGCTGGATGCCGTCCTCGCCGCCGGTGAACGGCGCCTGCAGGCAGAAGAAATACACCATCTGCGCCAGCGCCAGCGTGATCATGGCGAAGTAGATGCCCGCCCGCCGGATCGCCAGCCAGCCGAACAGCATGCCCAGCGCCGCCCCGGTCAGCCCAGCCGCCAGGATGGACAGCTCCGCCGACAGCCCCCAGGTTTTCGCCGCCCAGGCGGCGACGTAGCAGCCCATGCCGAAATACGCCGCATGGCCAAAGCTGAGCAGGCCGACATAGCCGATCAGCAGGTTGAAGGCGCAGGCGAACAGCGCGAAGCACAACACCTTCATCAGGAAAACCGGATACAGCACGGCGGGTGCGAGGATGATCAGCGCCACCATCAGCACGAACCCGGTGGCCTGCGCGCGGGTGAAGCCGAACATCTCAGGTCTTGCCGAACAGGCCGGCGGGGCGCAGCAGCAGCACGATCACCATCACCATGAAAATCACCGTCGCCGATGCCTGCGGGTAGTACACCTTGGTCAGCCCCTCGACGATGCCCAGACCGAACCCGGTGACGATGGACCCGAGGATCGACCCCATGCCGCCGATCACCACCACGGCGAACACCGTGATGATGAAGTTGGAACCCATGCCGGGATTGACCGAATAAATCGGCGCCGCCAGCACCCCGGCGAAGGCGGCCAGCGCCACCCCCGCCCCGAAGGTCAGCGTCATCAGCCGCGGCACGTTCACCCCGAACGCCTGCACCAGGGCGGCGTTCTCGGTGGCCGCGCGCAGGGTGGAGCCGATCGGCGTTTTCTCGATCACCAGCCAGGTCAGCAGGCACACCGACGCCGCCGCCACCACCACCCAGGCCCGGTAGGCCGGCAGCTTCATGAAGCCCAGGTCGATCGGCCCGCTCAGCGCCTCGGGAATGGCATAGGGCATGCCCGACGAGCCGAACTGGTTGCGCGCCAGCCCCTCGATGATCAGCGCGCAGCCGAAGGTCAGCAGCAACCCGTAAAGCTGGTCGAGCTTGTACAGCCGGTTGATCAGCAGCTTCTCCATCACCACCCCGAAGGCCCCGACGATGAGCGGCACGATCAGCAGGGCCGGCCAGTAGGAAACGCCGATGCCGTCGGGAACCTGCAGGTTCCAGTGCAAATTCAGGCCGAACGGGGTCCAGTCGTCTGGCAGCCACTGGTTGGGTTGCAACAGCATCCAGGCCACGAACGCGCCCATCATGAACAGCGCGCCGTGGGCGAAGTTGATGATGTTCAGCATGCCGAAAATCACCGCGAGTCCGAGCGAGAGCAGCGCGTAGAACGCGCCGTTGATCAGCCCCAGGGTGAGCTGCCCGTACAGCAGCAACAGCGGCTTGCCGAAGATCGTGATCATCGCGGCCGAACCATCCCGGGCCAGAACCTGCCGTTAATCATAGCTTGTGAAGCAATCGAACTTGCGAATGAACGCCCGCTGATATCATTGAGGTTTTCTGGCCAGATCCGGGCGTAGCGGGCATTCATTCACAAACTCTCAGGCCTTGACCAGCGGACAGAAGCCGGCGGTAAGCGGGCGGAACGCCTGGTCCGCGGGCGTGGTGGCCAGCAGCTTGTAGTAGTCCCACGGCCCGCGGCTCTCGCTCGGCTTCTTCACCTCGAACAGATAGCTCGGGTGCAGCTTGCGGCCGTCGGCGCGGATGGAGCCGTGGCCGAAGCAGTCGTCATCGGTCGGCGTCGCCTTCAGGCGCGCGACCACCCCCGCCCCGTCGGCGCGGGCCTGCGCCACCCCGATATCGGCGGCCACCCTCAGGTAGTTCAGCCCGCTCGAATACACGCCCGCCTGCACCATGGTCGGCCGCCTTCCGGGCTGGCGCTTGATGAACTTGTCGGAAAACCGGCGGGTGCCGGGGTTGAGGTCCCAGTAGAAGGCCGAGGTCAGCGCCAGCCCCTGCGCCACCTCCAGCCCCAGCGAATGCACGTCGCTGATGAAGATCAGCAGCGCCGCCAGCCGCATGTTGATGCCGAATTCGTGCGCCTGCTTGATGGCGTTGATCACATCGGTGCCGGTGTTCGCCAGCCCCAGCACCTTGGCGCCGGATGACTGCGCCTGCACCAGGAAGGAGGAGAAATCGGTGGTGCTGGGGAACGGATAGCGCACCGAGTCCAGCACCTTGCCGCCGGCCTGCTGCACGAAAGCGGCGGTGTCGCGCTGCAAGGCGTGGCCGAAGGCATAGTCGGCGACGATGAAAAACCAGGAATCGCCGCCCTTGGCCACCATCGCGCCGCCGGTGGAGCGCGCCAGCATATAGGTGTCGTACACCCAGTGGATGGTGTTGGCGTTGCACTGCGCCCCGGTCAGGTCCGAACTCGCCGCGCCGGAATTCAGCAGGACCTTGTTTTTCTCCTTGGCAATGCTGGCCACCGCCAGCGCCACGCCGGAATTGGTCCCCTCCAGGATCACGTCCACGCCGTCGCGGTCGAACCACTGCCGCGCCAGGCCGGCGCCGACATCGGCCTTGTTCTGGTGGTCGCCCGTCAGGACCTCCACATCGATCCCGCGCGCCTTCAGGCCCGAATCCTCCACCGCCAGCCGGGCCGCCTCGACCGCGCCGGGGCCGGCCACGTCCTTGTAGGGGCCGGACAGATCGGTCAGCACGCCGATCTTCAGCGTGGCCTTTTCCGCCCGGGCACGCCGCGCGGGCAAGGCGGTCGCGGCGGCGGTGGCGAGCAGCGCGCGGCGGGAAAGTGGCAGGCTGGAAATGGGCATGCGTTTTTCTCCCTGAGTTGGTTAAGTCACGGCGGCGGGGTCAAACCCCCAGCCAGGCGTGCAGCTTGTCCATGCTGCCGGTCAGTTCCGCGTTGGGGATCATGTCCACCACGGCGCCGTGGTCCATGACGTAGTGGCGGTCGGCCACGGTCTGGGCGAACCAGAAATTCTGCTCCACCAGCAGCACGGTGAAGCCGCGCTGCTTGATCTCGCGGATGGTGCGGCCGATCTGCTGCACGATCACCGGCGCCAGCCCCTCGGTCGGCTCGTCCAGCAGCAACAGCCGCGCGCCGGTGCGCAGAATGCGGGCAATCGCCAGCATCTGCTGCTCGCCGCCCGACAGTTTGGTCCCCTGGCTGCCCGCCCGCTCCAGCAGGTTCGGGAACAGGCTGTAGATGGTCGGCAGATCCAGCCCTCCCGGCGCCACCACCTTCGGCAGCATCAGGTTTTCGGTGACGCTCAGGCTGGCGAAAATGCCGCGATCCTCGGGGCAGAAGCCGATGCCGGCGCGCGCGATCCGGTCGGGCCGCCCGCCGATCAGTTCCCGGCCGCGCAAGCGGATGCTGCCGCTGCGCCGCGGCACCAGGCCCATGATGCTTTTCAACGTCGTGCTTTTGCCGGCGCCGTTGCGGCCCAGCAGGGTCACCACCTCGCCTTCCCGCACGTCGAACGCCACCCCGTGCAGCACGTGGCTTTCGCCGTACCAGGCATTCAGCCCGCGCACCTCAAACATTCATCGACCCCAGATAGGCGTTCACCACCTCCTGGTTGCGCGACACCGTGGCGTAGTCGCCCTCGGCCAGCACGCGGCCGCGCGTCAGCACGGTAATGGTGTCGCACAGCCCCTCCACCACCGACAGGTTGTGCTCGACCATCAGGATGGTGCGGCCCTGCCGCACCCGCCGGATCAGCGCCACCACCCGGTCCACGTCCTCATGGGTCATGCCCGCGGTCGGCTCGTCCAGCAGCATCATCGCCGGCTCCAGCGCCAGCGTGGTGGCTATTTCCAGCGCCCGCTTGCGCCCATAGGAAAGATTCGCCGCCGGCGTGTCGGCGTATTCGCTCAGCCCCACATCCTCCAGCAATTCGCGCGCCCGCCCGTCATAGACATGCAACACGTTCTCACTGCGCCAGAAGTCGAAACTGCCGCCACGCACCCGTTGCAGCGCCACCCGCACGTTCTCCAGCGCGGTCAAATGCGGGAACACCGCGGAAATCTGGAAGCTGCGCACCAGCCCCAGCCGTGCCACCTGGGCCGGCCGGCGGTTGGTGATGTCGCGCCCCTGGAAGCGAATGGTGCCCCGGGTGGGCTGGAGGAATTTCGTCAGCAGATTGAAACAGGTGGTCTTGCCGGCGCCGTTCGGGCCGATCAGCGCATGGATGCTGCCCGCGCGCACGCGCAACGCCACGCCATTGACGGCCAGGAAGCCGCGGAACTCCTTGGTCAGCCCCTCGGTCTGCAGGATGCTGTCGGTCACCCGCGGAAGCCTCCCTCATTGCCGTCAACGCTGATTTGCATAAGGTAAGGCCGGACGCAAGATTGTTTCAGGCCGAATGGGAAAAGGATAACACCAGCGATGGCGGGTTTGTGGTTCGAGGAGCTTTCGGTCGGGCGCGTCATCGACGCCGAATGGACCCGCACGGTCACCGAGGCCGACAACGTGCTGTTCTGCGGCATGACGATGAACGTGCAGAAGCTGCATCTCGACGCCGAATACGCCGCCACCACCGAGTTCGGCCGGCCGCTGGTGAACTCGCTGTTCACCCTGGGACTGCTGATCGGCATGAGCGTGCACAATCTCACCCAGGGCACCACCCTGGCCAATCTGGGCATGACCGACACGGTGTTCCCCGCCCCGGTCTTCGCCGGCGACACCATCCACGTACTCACCACCGTCATCGCCGCCCGCGAGAGCCGCTCGCGCCCGGATGCCGGCATCGTCACCTTCCGCCACCAGGCGTTCAACCAGACCGGCACGCTGGTGGCGCGCTGCGACCGCCAGGCGCTGATGCGGCGCCGCCCGGTGGAGCCGGCGTGATGCGCCTGCGCAGCCCGCTGTTCGCGCCCGGCGATTCAGAGAAGAAGGCCACCCGCGCGCTCGCCTCGGCGGCCGACGCGGTGATTCTCGATCTTGAGGATTCGGTCGCCCCCGGCGGCAAGGACTCCGCCCGCGCCACGGTGGCGGCCCTGCTGCCCGGCATCGCGCGCCCCGGCGTGGTGGTGCGGGTCAATCCGCGCCACACGCCATGGTACCTCGCCGACCTCGCCGCCGTGGTGCCCGGCCGGCCGGCGGCGGTGATGCTGCCGAAATGCGCCGGCGCCGAGGACCTGCGGGCGCTCGACCACCATCTGGAGGCGCTGGAAACCGCCGCCGGGCTGGAAGTGGGCGGCATCGGCGTGCTGCCGATCGTCACCGAATCGGCCGCCGCCGTGCTGGCGCTCGCCACCTGCCCGGCCGCCGCCCGCCGGGTGCTGGCCTTCTGCTTCGGCGCCGAGGATCTGTCCGCCGATCTCGGCATCGACCCGCGCCGGCCGGACGGAAGCTACCCCCCGCCGGTCGCCCAGGCCCGCGCCGCCGTGCTGCTGATGGCCGCCGCCGCCGGCCTGCCCGCGATCGACACCCCCTGGCCCAACCCGCGCGATCCGGCGGGGCTGGCGCGCGAGGCCGCCGAGGCCGCCGCCGACGGCTTCGCCGGCAAATTGTGCATCCACCCCGACCAGATCGCCCCGGTCAACGCCGCCTTCAGCCCCTCGGCCGAACGGGTGGCCTGGGCGCGGCGGGTGCGGGCAGGTTTCGCCGCCAACCCGGACGCGGGGGTGTTTGCCCTCGATGGCAAAATGATCGACCGCCCCCATCTGAAGCTGGCCGAGCGCATCCTCGCGGCCGTCGAGGGGGAATGAAAGCGGCAGGGGCCGCAATGTTCCAGCCATGGGATCGCCATCCGCTTCCCGCTATATCGACGCCCCGATATGAAAGCACCGTCCCTGCCCCGCTCCCTTCTCCCCACGCTGGCCGTGCTGCCGGTGCTTGCCGCCTGCACCATCGGACCCGGCGACACCGGACCTGACACCGACGGCGTGGTCGCCGCCTCCTGGCGGGCCGAGGCGCCGCCGGCTTCCCCGGTCTGGCCGTCCGAGGCATGGTGGACCGGCTTCCGCTCGCCCGAACTGGACGCGCTGATCGCCCAGGCCCGCAGTGCCAATTTCGACATTCTGGCCGCCGCCGCCCGCATCCGCCAGGCGGACGCCGCCCTGGTCAGCGCCGGCGCGCCGCTGCTGCCCAACGCCACCGGCACCGCCCAGGACCAGTGGAACCGCAACTCGATCGGCCATTCCTCCCCGGCCACCGGGTCCACCGGCGCCGCCGTCGCCAACCGCTATTACGAGTACCGCACCTACAGCCTGACCCCCAGCGTCTCCTACGAGGTCGATCTGTGGGGAAGGTTGCGGGCGACCCGCGACGCGGCGCTGGCCACCGCGCTGGCCAACCGCTTCGACCAGCAGACGGTGGCGCTCACCGCCGTCACCGGCGTCGCCACCACCTGGTTCCAGGCGCTCGCCTATCAGGACCGGCTGGACGTGGCGCGGCGCAACCTGACCGACGCCGAGGAAATCCTGCACGCCATCCGCGCCCGGCTGGACGCCGGCACCGCCTCGCAACTGGATGTCGAGCAGCAGGCGGCGCTGGTGGCCGGCATCCGCGCCAGCATCCCCAACCTGCGCAGCCAGATGCAGCAGCAGATCAACGGCCTCGGCATCCTGACCGGCCAGCCGCCGGAGGCGATCACCATGCGCCCGGGCACGCTGAACACGCTGTCGCTGCCCGAGGTGGCGCCCGGCCTGCCCTCCGACCTGCTCGCCCGCCGCCCGGACGTGGCCACGGCGGAAGCCAACCTGGCCTCCGCCCGCGCCAGCATCGGCGCCGCCCGCGCCGCCATGTTCCCCAAGGTGGAGCTGACCGCCACCGGCGGCTGGCAGGCCTTCACCCTCGGCACCCTGTTCGGCCCCGGCTCGCTGTTCGCCCAGGCGGCGATCGGCGCCACCCAGACCATCTTCGACAACGGCGCCCTGCAGGCCAATGTGGAGCAGTCGCGCGGCCGCGCCGACGAGTTGCTGGCCGACTACCGGAAGGCGATCGTGCAGGCGTTCACCGATGTCGAGAACGCGCTGACCGCCTACCGCTTCGCCACCGAGCAGGAAGCCCTGGAGCGCGACGCGGTGGCCACCGCCCAGCGCGCCGCCGACATCGCCCGCGCCCAGGTGCAGGCCGGCACCAGCGACATGGTGGCGGCGTTGCAGGCGCAGAACACCCTGTATGCCGATCTGGACACGCTGGCGCAGGTGCGGCTGTCCCGCTTCACCGCCCTGGTCGATCTCTACAAGGCGCTGGGCGGCGGCTGGACGCGGGCCGGCACCGCCCCACCTGAAACCAGTCTCTACCAGGGCGTGCTATGATCGCCCGCCGAAAAGCCCACCCGCGAACGAGGTGACATGCGCCGTCTGCTGATCCTTCTGGCCTGCCTGCTGCTGGCCGCCGGCGGCCTGTACGGGTGGCTGCATTCGCGCCCCCCGGCCGGTGCCACAACGGCCGTCGCCGTCCCGCCCGACAGCATTCCGGTGCTGGTCGCGCCCGCCGGCCTGCGCGACGTGCCCATCTATCTCGAGGGCCTCGGCACCGTGCAGGCCTCCGCCACCGTCACCATCAAGCCGATGGTGGACGGGCCGCTGATCGAGGTCCGCTTCCGGGAAGGCCAGGACGTGCGCGCCGGCGACGTGCTGGCGCGGATCGACCCGCGCAGCTATCAGGCCGCGCTCGATCAGGCGGTGGCCAAAAAGAAGCAGGACGAGGCCACCCTCGCCAACGCCCGGCTGGACGTGGCCCGCTACGCCAAGCTCGCCGCCTCCGCCTATACCCCGGCGCAGCAGCTGGACACCGCCCGCTCCCTGGTGGCGCAGCTGGAAGCGCAGGTGCAGTCCGATCAGGCGCAGATCGACAGCGCCCGCACCCAGGTTTCCTACACCACCATCACCGCGCCGATCGATGGCCGGGTCGGCTTCCGGCAGGTCGATGCCGGCAACATCGTGCACGCCGCCGATGCCACCGGGCTGGCGGTCATCACCACGCTGCGGCCGATCCTGGTGCAGTTCACCCTGCCGCAGCAGAGCCTGCAAGCGGTGGCCGCCGCCATGGCCGAAGGGCCGGCGGAAGTGCTGGCGCTGCCGCAGGATGCCGGCGCCGCGCCGCAGGCGCCGGTATTGGACCACGGGGTCCTGACGGTGCTGGACAACCAAGTGGACGCCACCACCGGCACCATCCGCCTGCGCGCCCGCTTCCCCAATGACCGGCTGGCGCTGTGGCCGGGCGCCTTCGTCACCGTGCGGCTGAAGGTGGAGACCAGCCGCGACGCCATCGTGGTGCCGCCGGTAGCGGTGCAGCGCGGCCCGCAGGGGGCATATGTGTACGTGGTCAATGCCGACCAGACCGTCTCCCGCCGGCCGGTGCAGACCGGCCATGAGGACCTGCTCACCGCCATCGTCACCGCCGGCCTGCGTCCGGGCGAGCGGGTGGTGGTGGACGGCGCCTCCCGCCTGACCGACGGCGCCAAAGTGGCGGTGGTCGAGCCTGTCCCGGCCCCGCCTGCGCCCGCCCGCCCGCCCGAGACGGCGAGCCGCCGCGCGCCCGGCGCCACCTGACCATCCCCGCGTGAACATCTCCGCCCCGTTCATCGACCGCCCGATCGCCACCTCGCTGCTGGCCATCTCGGTGCTGCTGGCCGGCCTGCTGGGCTACCGCGCCTTGCCGGTCTCCGCCCTGCCGCAGGTGGACTTCCCGACCATCCTGGTCACCACCCAGTTGCCGGGCGCCAACCCGGACACCGTCGCCACCCTGGTCACCGCCTCGCTGGAGCGCCAGTTCGGCCAGATCCAGGGCCTGACCACGATGACTTCGACCAGTTCCGAGGGCACCAGCCAGATCACCCTCCAGTTTTCGCTCTCGCGCAGCATCGACAGCGCCGCCGAGGACGTGCAGGCGGCCATCAACGCCTCGGCCGGCACGCTGCCGCCGACCCTCCCCTACCCGCCGGTCTATGCCAAGGTGAACCCGGCCGACGCCCCCATCCTCACCCTGGCGCTGATGTCCGACGCGATCACCATCGACCGGGTGAGCGACGCCGCCGATACGCTGCTGCAACCCAAGCTCAGCCAGATCGACGGGGTCGGCCGCGTCACCGTGCAGGGCAACATGCGCCCGGCGGTGCGGGTGCGGGTCGATCCCGCCCGGCTGGCCGCCTACGGCCTGGCCATGGAGGACGTGCGCAACGCGGTGGCCGCCGCCAATGTCAACGGCGCCAAGGGCGGCTTCGACGGCCCGCGCCAGGCCTTCGTGCTCGGCGCCAACGACCAGTTGCTGTCGCCGGACGCCTATCGCGGCCTGGTCATCGCCTTCCGCAATGGCGCGCCGGTGCGCATGTCCGATATCGGCAGCGTGGTCGGCGGGGTGGAGAACAACCGCGCCGGCGCCTGGTATTACGGCCCCGGCGGCGCCCCCGGCCGCCCCGCCGTCATTCTCGACATCCAGCGCCAGCCCGGCGCCAACATCGTGCAGACGGTGGACCGGCTGAAGGAGACCCTGCCCGAGCTGCAACGCGCCATGCCGGCCGCCATCAGCACCGTCATCGTCACCGACCGCACCGAGACCATCCGCGCCAGCGTCGCCGACGTGCAGGCCAGCCTGCTGCTGTCCATCCTGCTGGTGGTGGGGGTCATCTATCTGTTCCTGCGCTCCTGGCGCGCCACCCTCATCCCCGCCATCGCCCTGCCGCTGTCGCTGATCGGCACGTTCGGGGTCATGTCGTTATGCGGCTACGGGCTGGACAACCTCTCGCTCATGGCGCTCACCGTCGCCACCGGCTTCGTCGTCGACGACGCCATCGTCATGATCGAGAACGTGGTCCGCTATCTGGAGCAGGGCGAGACCCCGCTGGAAGCCGCCCGCAAGGGGGCGGCGCAGATCGGCTTCACCATCGTCTCGCTCACCGTCTCGCTGATCGCGGTGTTCATCCCGCTGCTGTTCATGACCGGGCTGGTCGGCCGCCTGTTCAGCGAGTTCGCCATCACCCTGTCGGTCTCGGTGGTGGTTTCGGCCGTGGTGTCGCTGACGCTGACGCCGATGATGTGCGGGCGGCTGCTGCGCCCGGCGCATGACCAGCGCCCCTGGCTGGTGGCACGCCTCGCCGAGGCCGGCTTTCAGCGCCTGCTGGCCGGCTACGCAAGCAGCCTGGGCTGGTCGCTGCGCCACCAAAGCGCCATGCTGGTGCTGGCCGCATTCACTCTCGCCGGTACTATTGTACTGTACATCGTCATTCCGAAAGGCTTCCTGCCGTTGCAGGACACCGGCGTCATCGTGGCGGTGACGGAAGGCGCGCAGAGCATTTCGATCGGCCGCATGAGCGCGTTGCAGGCGCAGGCCGCCGGCATCGTCCGCAGCGACCCGGCGGTGGCCGCGGTCGCCAGCTTCGTCGGCGCCGGCGCCATCAACCCGACGCCCAACACCGGCCGGCTGACCATCGCCCTCAAGCCGCGCCGCCAGCGCGACGCGCAAGCCGGCGCCATCGCCGCCCGCCTGCAAGCGCGGCTGACCAGCGTCCCCGGCCTGACCGTGTTCATGCAGCCGGTGCAGGACATCCAGATCGGCACCCGCGTCAGCCGCACCCAGTTCCAGTACACGCTGATCGACACCGACCAGACCGAGCTGTCCACCTGGGCGCCGCGCCTGCTCGACCGCCTGCGCCGCCTGCCCGAACTGCGCGACGTTGCCTCCGACCAGCAGGACGAGGGGTTCCGCACGTTTATCCGGGTCGATCGCGACGCCGCCATGCGGCTGGGCGTGTCCATGCAGGCGGTGCAGGACACGCTGTACGACGCCTTCGGCCAGCGCCAGATCTCCACCATTTTCGCCCAGGCCAACCAGTACCGCGTGGTGCTGGAGGCCGACCCGTCCTGGCAGGCCGATCCCGGCTCGCTGGACCGCCTGCGCATTCCCGCCACCGGCGGCGCGCAGGTGCCGCTGACCGCGATCGCCAGCATCGAGCGCGTCACCGCCCCGCTCGCCGTCACCCGGCAGGCGCAGTTCCCCTCGGTCACCCTGTCGTTCAATCTGGCGCCCGGCGCCTCGCTCGGTCAGGCGGTGGCGGCGGTGGCGGCGGCCGAGGCGGCGATCGGGATGCCCGCCACCATCTCCGGCCTGTATTCGGGCGATGCCGCCGAGTTCCAGAAATCGCTGGCCAGCGAACCCTGGCTGATCCTGGCCGCGGTGGTGGTGATCTACATCGTGCTCGGGGTGCTGTACGAAAGCGTGATCCACCCGGTGACGATCCTGTCCACCCTGCCCTCGGCCGGTATCGGCGCCCTGCTGGCGCTGATGGCGGTAGGGTCGGATTTGTCGCTGGTGGCGCTGGTGGGCCTCGTGCTGCTGATGGGCATCGTCAAGAAAAACGCCATCATGATGGTCGATTTCGCCCTGGAGGCCGAGCGTGAGCGCCGGATTTCCGCGCTGGCCGCCATCGAGGAGGCCAGCCTGCTGCGCTTCCGCCCGATCATGATGACCACCATGGCCGCCCTGCTGGGCGCGCTGCCGCTGGTGATCGGCCGCGGCACCGGCAGCGAGCTGCGGTTTCCGCTTGGCGTCACCATCGTCGGCGGGCTGCTGCTGAGCCAGCTTCTGACCCTTTATACGACTCCGGCGATCTATCTGGGGTTCGAGCGGCTGCGGCTGCGCATCGCCGGACCGCGGCCGGCGGCGGCGGCGTAGCTTCGCTTTCCACCCTCCCGCGCAGGAATACCGAGTTGACCGGCATCGACCCCCGCCCGACCCTCGCCGCCCCCGACGATGACCCGTATCTCTGGCTGGAGGACATCGACGGCGCCCGGCCCGTCGCCTGGGCCGACGCGCGGAGCGCCGCCACCCTGGCCCGCTTCGGCGGCCCGGCGACCGAGGCCGACGCCGATGCCCTGGCGGCGATCCTGGACCGGCCGGACAACATCCCCATCGTCATCCGGCGCGGCGCGCATCTGTTCAACTTCTGGCGGGACGCGGCCAACCCGCGCGGCCTCTGGCGGCGCACCACGCTCGATGACTATCGTGGCGCCAGCCCGGCCTGGGAAATGCTGCTCGACCTCGACGCCCTGGCCGCCGCCGAAGGCGAGGACTGGATATGGGGCGGGGCGACGGTGCTGCCCGGCAGCCATAACCGCGCCATCCTCCGCCTCTCGCGCGGCGGCGGCGACGCGGTGGTGCTGCGCGAGTTCCTGCTGGACTCCCGCCGCTTCCCCGAGGACGGGTTTGTCCTGCCCGAAGCGAAAGGCGGCACCGACTGGATCGACCGCGACACGCTGCTGCTGTCCAGCGCCCACGGCCCGGGCATGGCCACCCGATCGGGCTATGCCCGCACGGTGCGGCTGTGGCGCCGTGGCACCGATCCCCTCGCCGCCCCGGTGCTGGCCGAGGCCGGCGCCGGCAGCATGGCGATCGCCGGCGGCGTCGACCGCCACCATCCCGGCCAGCAGCTCGTCTTCACCGAGCAACTCGACTTCATCCGCGCCGAGGTCTGGACCGGCGACAGCACCGGCAGGCAGCGCCATATCGACCTGCCCGAGGATGCCTGGTTCCTGTGGAGCCGGGACTGGCTGGCGGTGCGCCCGCGCGCGGACTGGACGGCGGGCGGCACCACCCACCCGGCCGGCACCCTGCTCGGCATCGGCCTGGCCGACTTCCTCGCCGGCGGGCGCGACTTTCGGGTGCTGTTCACCCCCGGCGCCAGACGCAGCATCCAGGGGTTTTTTTTCGCCGGCGAACGCCTGGTCGTGCAGGTGCTGGACGACCTCCGCCCCGCCAGCTTCATCGTCACCCCCGCCGAGGGCTGGGCGCAGATCGCCCTGGCCGGCCTGCCGCCGGTCGGCACCGTCAACGTCTGGCGGCTGGACGAGCAGGAAGACGAATCCGACGGCAGCCTGCTCGCGCTCACCCAGGACCCGTTGACGCCGCCCACGCTGCTGCTGATCGGCCCCGGCCTGGGAGCACCGGCGGTGCTGAAGCGGGCGCCCCGGGCGTTCGACCCGGCCGGTCTGGTCATCACCCGCCACGAGGCGGAGTCAGCGGACGGCACGTCCATCCCTTACGTGCAGGTCGGCCCGCCGGGGGAAACCGGGGACGCGCCGGTGCATCTTTACGGCTATGGCGGCTTCGAGGTGTCGGAACTGCCGTACTACCGCAGCGCCGTCGGCAAGCTCTGGCTGGAACGCGGCGGCACCGGCGTGGTCGCCACTCTGCGCGGCGGCGGCGAGTTCGGTCCCGCCTGGCACGAAGCCGGGCGGCGCGAGGGAAAGGCGCGCAGCCATGACGATTTCGCCGCGGTCGCCGCCGATCTGGTGCGCCGCGGGGTCACCCGCCCGGGGCGGATCGCCGCCGAGGGCGGCTCGAACGGCGGCATCCTGATCACCAACATGCTGGTCCGTTACCCCGAACGGTTCGGCGCGTTGTTCTGCACCATCCCTCTGGTGGACATGCGCCGCTACACCAGACTGCTGGCCGGGGCGAGCTGGACCGCCGAGTACGGCGACCCGGACGATCCGGCGGACTGGGCGTTCCTGCGGCACATTTCCGCCTATCACACGGTGCGGCCCGGCCGCCCCGCCCCGCCGATCCTGCTGGCCACCACGCGGCGGGACGACCGGGTGCATCCCGGGCACGCGCGCAAGATGGCGGCCAAGTTGCAGGCGCTCGGCTTCGACGCCGCATTTTTTGAACTTGCCGCCGGCGGCCATGGCTACGGCCGCGACAACCGCCAGCGCGCTTTGTTCACGGCCCTGGGCTACAACTTTCTGCGCACCGCGATCGGCTGGCGGCCTGACCCGCGCTGACTGATGTGTCGTATGCCGTCAGTCGTCGCGGTGCACCCGCTCCATGCGCTCATGCCGCTCCTGCGCCTCGATCGACAGCGTGGCGATCGGCCGTGCCTCCAGCCGCTTCAGGCCGATCGGCTCGCCGCTTTCCTCGCAAAACCCGTAGGTGCCGCTTTCGACCCGGGCCAGCGCCTGGTCGATCTTGGCGATCAGCTTGCGGGCGCGGTCGCGGGTGCGCAGTTCCAGCGCCCGGTCGGTTTCCACGCTGGCCCGGTCGGTGATGTCGGCCTCGCGGATGCCCCCCTGTGACAGGCTGGCCAGGGTTCCATCCGCCTCCCGCAGCAAATCGCCGCGCCAACGCAATAGTTTTAGTCGGAAATATTCAACCTGCAATGGATTCATGAACTCCTCGTCCTCCGACGGGCGGTAATCGGGAGGCAGAGTTAGCATCATGGTTTCAAATCCTGCGGACGTTTCATCTGCCCAACGCGCTGGCGTGCTGGCCAGGGCCCGCAGCAACCTGACGTGAGTCCAGCGGCTTATAGCCACGCAAGGCTGGCGAGCCAAGGGGACATGGCTGCCCGCCGATGATAGTTCTGTCAGGCAGTCGTGACGGGCCGGTGACGAGCCAGTTCAATCCGCGCCCGCAAGGCCACTTCGGCCATCGTCGCCCGCAGCCCCGCATCGGCGGCGAGCGGAACCGACTCGGCCAGCGACGCCAGTTGCTCCAGCGCCCCGGCATCCACCCGCCCGTCCAGCAGTGCCCGCTGCAACCGCGCCAGCTCGACCAGCATCTGCTGGCCGTGGCGACGGGCGGCACGGTCGCGCACGGCGCCGCCCTCGGCTTCCTGCAACGCCAGCATGCCGCCCAGCGATACTTCGGCGGTCGGCACGGCGGCAGCGGCGCCGCCCGCCCGCTCCGTCGGCACGCTGAACCCGCCGCCGCCCGCCGCCGGCCGCGGCGGCGCCCGCCCCGCCGGCTGCATCGGCCCGATTCCGTAAACCAACGCCATCCGATCCTCCTTGCCCGGCCCATCCTGCCGCCCGGCATCTGCTGCCGACCCGCCTGCCGGACCTGGCCGGCGCCATCCGGCCGCCTGGAACTGGCACAGGGCTTGCGTGCACCTCACCAGATCGTCCGCCGCCAGCACCCATTGCCAGACCGGCCATTGCCAGACCGGCCATGGCTGAGCGGGCCGGCGCCAGAATGACAGCCACTCGTTAACGTCTCCCTCGTACACCCGACGTGCCGGCCCAAAGGAATACGACTGTGCCGCGACCCATGGCCACCCTGTTCGCGCCCCTGCTGCTGCTGGCGAGCCTGTGCGTTGTTCCGGGCGTGGTCACCCCGGCCGCCGCGCAGGTGCGGATCAAGGACATCGCCGATGTCGAGGGCATCCGTGAAAACCAGCTGGTTGGCTACGGCCTGGTGGTCGGTCTGAACGGCACCGGGGATGAACTCGACTCGGCGGTGTTCACCCGGGAATCGCTGGTCGGCATGCTGGAGCGGCTGGGCGTGAACACCCGCGATCAGGTGACCAAGCTGAAGACCAAGAACGTGGCGGCGGTGATGGTCACCGCCAACCTGCCCGCCTTCGCCCGCAGCGGCAGCCGGATCGACATCGCGGTGTCGGCCCTGGGCAACGCCAAGGACCTGACCGGCGGCACCCTGCTGGTCACCTCCCTGCTGGCCGCCGATGGCGAGGTCTATGCGGTCGCGCAGGGGGCGGTCACCACCGGCGCGATCGCCGCCCGCGGCGCCGCCGGCTCGGTCACCCGCGGCGTTCCCACCGCCGGGGCCATCGCCAACGGCGCCACGGTGGAACGCGAGGTCGGCTACCAGCTCGGTGCCCGCCCCGCCCTGCGGCTCGGGCTGCGCAACCCGGATCTGACCACCGCCCTGCGCATGGCCGAGGCGATCAACCATGCCATCGGCGCGGGCACCGCCCACGCCACCGATCCGCGCACCGTCGCCGTCGAACTCGCCGGCCGCGACGTGATTGAATCGCTCGCCCGCATCGAGGATTTGCGGGTGGAACCGGACAACGCCGCGGTGGTGGTGATCGACGAGGCCAGCGGCACCATCGTCATGGGCGCCAATGTGCGCGTCAGCACGGTCGCCATCGCCCAGGGCAATCTCACCATCCGGGTGACGGAAACACCGGAAGTCAGCCAGCCCGGCCCACTTTCCAACGGCACCACCACCGTGGTGCCGCGCACCAAGATCCAGGTGGACGATTCCGGCGACAAGCGCCTGGGCATCCTGCACGGCAACGTCACCCTGCGCGACCTGGTGGCCGGCCTGAACGCGCTCGGCGTCGGACCGCGCGACATGATCACCATTCTGCAAGCCATCAAGGCCGCCGGTGCCTTGCAGGCCGACCTTCAGGTGCGCTGACATGATCGCTTCCGCCGCCCCCGACCCCGCCGAACTGGCCAGCCCCAAGGCCGCCCGCACCTGGCGCGCCGCCCAGGATTTCGAGGCGATGGCGATTTCGCAGCTGCTCACGCCGATGTTCGATACGGTGGACACGTCGGCGGGCCCGTTCGGCGGCGGTGCCGGCGAGCAGGCGTTCAAACCCTTCCTCATCGATGCCATCGGCCGGCAGATGGCCGCGCATGGCGGCCTCGGCCTGGCCGTGCCGGTCTGGCACCAGATGCTGCGAATGCAGGAATCGGAGAAGCCCGCATGACCCCCGCCTTGGCCGACCTCGCCGCCGCCGGTGCCGCGCTGGCCGACCTGCTGGAGCGGGAGAACCGCCTGCTCGCCGCCCTCGACCTTGCCGCCGCCGCGGCGCTGCTGCCGGAAAAGACCCGTTGCGCCGCCGCCTTCACCGCCGCGCAGGCACATGCCGGTGCCGTGCCGGCGGGCATGCAGGCGCTGGCCGGGCGCCTGCGCGGCCTGGCCGCCGAAAACCGCCAGCTGCTCGAACGCGGCATCGCCGCCCAGGGCCGCGTCATCGCGGTGATCGCGCGGGCGGTGCGCAAGCAGCCCGCCACCGCGCCGCGCTATGGTGCCTCCGGCAGGTTCGCCGGCATGCGCACCCCGGCGCCGCTGGCCATTTCCTCGCGGATATGATCGCCTTGCCGCGAAGTCTCTACCGAAGCCGGCCGGCGCGTGTTACTCGCCGCCGCCATGCAGGGGACGGCGCCGGAAGCGGTCATCGGTAACCCGCGGAAGGGGCCGCCTGATCCCGTCCGGAACCCCACCGCCATGTTCAGCCCGATCATCCGCACCCACGCGCGCCGCCGCAACGCCCCCCGTGAGGCGCCGGTCTGATGCGTTTGGCCCTGCTGCTGCCCGGCCCGCTGCACGGCATGTCCGGCGGCAACGCCTATGACCGCGCCATGCTGGCGGCATTGCGCGCCGCCGGGCACGACGCGCAGGAAGTCGCGCTTGCCGGCCGCCATCCGCTGGCCGACGACGCCGCCTGCACCGCCGCCGCCGCCGCCTTCGACTCGCTGGCGAGCGACATCGTGCCGGTCATCGACGGCCTCGCTTTGCCCGCTTTCCGCGACCATGCCGCCGCCCTGGCCGCGCGTCGCACGGTCGGGCTGATCCACCATCCCACCGCCCTGGAGACCGGCTCCACCGAAACCGAGCGGGACGGGCTGCGCGCGGCCGAACACAGGCTGATCCCGCTGCTGGCCCGGGTGATCGTGACCAGCCCCGCCACCGCCGACCGCGTCGCCGCCGGTTTCGGCGTGGACCCGCATCGCATCGCCGTGGTGGTGCCAGGCAGCGAAGACGCGCCGCGCAGCCCCGGCTCCGGCGGCCCGCATTGCGCCATCCTCTCGGTCGGCACGCTGGTGCCGCGCAAGGGCCACGACGTGCTGCTGCGCGCCCTGGCCAAGCTGTTCGACCTCGACTGGCGCCTGACCATCGTCGGCAGCGCCGCCCGCGATCCGGTGCATGCACGCGCTTTGCACGCCTTGGCCGAACAGCTTGGTATCATCCAGCGGGTGAGCTTCGCCGGCGAGGCCGACCCCGCCACGCTCGACTCCTTGTGGCGGGGCGCCGACATCTTTGCCCTGGCGACCTACTGGGAGGGCTACGGCATGGCCATCGCCGAAGCCTTGAAGCGCGGCATCCCCGTGGCCGTCACCGCCGGCGGCTCCGCCGGCGCGCTGGTGACGCCGCTCAGCGGGGTGGTCTGCGCCCCCGGCGACGAAGTGAGCCTGTCGAAATCGCTGCGGCGCATGATCTTCGACCATGATCTGCGGCAGGCCCTTGCCGATGCCGCCTGGAAGGAAAGCCGGGCGCTGCCGGACTGGACGGCGCAGGCGCGGGCATTCGCCGAAGCGATCGCGCCATAAGGGGCCGGCGCCCCCGGCCTTGCCTCACTCCCGCCGCAGCAGCCGGTCGTTGATGAACGAAGCCAGGCGGTCGGCGGCGAATGTCTGGCGCAGCCGCGCCTCGTCGTATTCGCGGTCCACCCAGTCAAGAAACGGCAGGCGGCCTTCGCCGGTGGTGGCATACAGAATAAAAAAAGCGTCGAGCACCCCGGCGCGGCTGCCGCGGACATGGCCGAAGCGCCAGGAAAGCTGCCGCAGCGCCTCGGCCGCGCGGCCGCCCTCGAACAAAATGGCCAGGCCCGCGGCCAGACCCGCCCGGTCCGCACCGGACTTGCAGTGGATCAGCGCCGGTGTCGCCATGCGGCCATACAGGTCGTGGAAGCGCAGGATGCGGTCGCGATGCGGGGCGCCGCGGCTCTCGAAGGCCAGGAACGCATGCGCCAGCCCCAGCCGTCGCGCCGCCTGCAGCGACAACGTGTTGGAGCCGTTCGGCTTCTCGCCACGCAAATTGACCACGGTGCGGATGCCGTGAAGCCGCACCAGCCGGGCCAGCCGGCCCGGCGTGGGGTGGTTGGACCGATACAGCCGGCCGGGGATGACTTCGGCGAAATTATCCCAGACCGTTCGAAACACGCCGTGGTCGAGCAGCAGGCTGTCGGCCCAGGTGGCGAGGGAGGCGGCTTCCGCCGTCAGCCCTCGCGCTCCAGAATCCGCAGCTTGATCTCCCCGATCGCCTTGGCCGGATTCAGGCTCTTGGGGCACGCCTCGGTGCAGTTGAAGATGGTGTGGCAGCGATACAGCTTGAACGGGTCGGTCAGCGCGTCCAGCCGCTCGCCGGTCGCCTCGTCGCGGCTGTCGGAGATCCAGCGATAGGCGGCCAGCAGCGTCGCCGGACCCAGATAACGGTCGCCGTTCCACCAGTAGCTCGGGCAGGAGGTGGAGCAGCAGAAGCACAGGATGCACTCCCACAGCCCGTCCAGCTTGGCGCGCTCCTCGCGGCTTTGCCGGCGCTCGCCGTCCGGCGGCGGCGGGGTGTCGGCCTTCAGCCAGGGCTGGACGCTGCGCAGCTGGGCGTAGGCGAGCGACAGGTCCGGTATCAGGTCCTTCACCACCGGCATATGCGGCAGCGGATTCACCTTCACCGGCCCGGCCTTCACATCGGCGATCGGCTTGAGGCAGGCCAGCCCGTTGACGCCGTCGATGTTCACGGCGCAGCTGCCGCAGATGCCCTCGCGGCAGGAGCGGCGGAAGGTCAGCGTCGGATCGACCTCGTTCTTGATTTTGATCAGCGCGTCCAGCACCATCGGCCCGCACGCATCCAGATCGATCTCGTAGTTGTCGATGCGCGGATTGCCGCCCTCATCGGGGTCCCAGCGGTAGATCTGGAAGTTCCTGACGTTCTTCGCCCCCGCCGGCGCCTTCCAGGTCTTGCCCGGCTTCGGACGGCTGCCCCTGGGCAGATCGGCAAAGAACCTTTTCGTTTCGACCATGTCTGCGGTCCTTCCGCTCAGTACACGCGCTTCTGGGGCGGGATGACCGACACTTCGTTGGTCAGCGTCTGCATCCTGACCGGCCGGTAGTCCAGCCGGACGCTGCCCTTCTCGTCGCACCAGGAAAGCGTGTGCTTCATCCAGTTGGCGTCGTCGCGGGCGGGGAAATCGTCATGCGCCTGCGCGCCGCGGCTTTCGTGGCGGGCCTCGGCGCCGACGATGGTGGTCATGGCGTTGCCCATCAGGTTCTGCAGTTCCAGGGCCTCCATCAGATCGGAGTTCCAGATCAGGCTGTGATCGGCCACCGACAGGTCGGCGAGCCGGCCCCAGACCTTGGTCATTTTCTCCACGCCCTCGGTCAGGCTCTTGCTGTTGCGGAACACCGCGGCGTGGGCCTGCATGGTCCGCTGCATTTCCAGCCGCAACTCGGACACCCGGGTGCCGCCCTTGGCATGGCGGGTGCGGTCGAAGCGCTCAAGCGTGGCCTCGCCGGCGCGCGCCGGCAGCGGCGCCTGATCCACGCTGGTCTTCAGCGTCGCGGCGCAGCGATGCGCGGCGGCGCGGCCGAACACCACCAGGTCGAGCAGCGAGTTGGTGCCGAGCCGGTTGGCGCCGTGCACGGACACGCAGGCCGCCTCGCCCACCGCCATCAGCCCCGGCACCACCGCATCGGGGTTGTCCCGGGTGGGCCGCAGCACCTCGGTGTGCAGGTTGGTGGGGATGCCGCCCATGTTGTAGTGCACGGTCGGCAGCACCGGAATCGGCTCCTTGGTCACCTCGACGCCGGCGAACACCTTGGCCGTCTCGCTGATGCCGGGCAGGCGTTCGTGCAGGATGTCGGCGCCCAGATGCTCCAGATGGAGCATGATGTATTCCTTGTTGGGTCCGCAGCCGCGCCCGGCGTTGATTTCCAGCGTCATCGACCGCGACACCACGTCACGCGAGGCGAGGTCCTTGGCGGTCGGGGCGTAGCGCTCCATGAAGCGCTCGCCTTCGCTGTTGGTCAGGTAGCCGCCCTCGCCGCGGGCGCCCTCGGTGATCAGGCAACCGGCCGGGAATATTCCGGTGGGGTGGAACTGCACGAACTCCATGTCCTGGCAGGGCAGCCCGGCGCGCAGCACCATGGCGTTGCCGTCGCCGGTGCAGGTATGCGCCGAGGTACAGGACAGGAACGCCCGGCCATAGCCGCCGGTGGCCAGCACCACGGTCTGGGCGCGGAAACGGTGGATGGTGCCGTCTTCCAGGTTCCAGGCGATCACGCCGCGGCAGGCGCCGGCCTCGTCCATGATCAGGTCGAGGGCAAAATACTCGACGAAAAACTCCACATCGTGCTTCAGCGACTGCTGATACAGCGTGTGCAGGATGGCGTGGCCGGTGCGGTCGGCAGCGGCGCAGGCGCGCATCGCCGGGGCCTTGCCGAATTCGGTCATGTGGCCGCCGAACGGGCGCTGGTAGATGCGGCCGTCCTCGGTGCGGCTGAACGGCACACCGTAATGTTCCAGCTCATATACCGCCGGAATGGCCTCGCGGCACATATACTCGATGGCGTCCTGGTCGCCGAGCCAGTCCGACCCCTTCACGGTGTCGTACATGTGCCAGCGCCAGTCATCCTCGCCCATGTTGCCGAGCGCCGCGCCGATGCCGCCCTGCGCCGCCACGGTATGGCTGCGGGTGGGGAACACCTTGGTGATGCAGGCGGTCTTCAGCCCGGCGGCACCGATGCCGAAGGTGGCGCGCAGTCCGGCCCCGCCGGCGCCGACCACCACCACGTCATAGGTGTGGTCCACCACCTTGTAGGCGCCGAAGGAAGGTTTGCTGATCGCGTTCATCTTGCGTCCGTCCGATACAGCCCGGTTCTGCGCTGTGTTGTTGCAGGGTTCGCGGCGTGGTTCCCGGGGCCGTGTGTCATCCGGCGATGGCGAGCTTCAGCACGGCAATCGCCGCGGCCAGCGCGAGCAGCGCGGACGCCGCCTTGACCCCCAGCACCACCGTCAGCTTGATCGACTCGGTGTGGATGTAGTCCTCCGCCACCCCCGCCACGCCCAGGCGCATATGCTCGAAGGTGGCGGCGATCAGCGCCAGCAGCAGCGTGGCATTGACCGGGTTGCCGCCCCATGCCCGCACATCGGCATAGGGTGCGCCGCTCAGATGCACCAGCGACCACACGAACCACAGCGTCAGCGGCAGCAGCGCCAGCGAGGTCAGGCGCTGCACCCACCATTCATGGAACCCCGAATGCGCCGCCCCCTGCCCGCGGGCGCGGCCAAGAAACGAACGCATGGTGTCGATCTTCAGGCCCTTGGCGTCAGCCATGGCGCGGCTCCCCCGATGCTTATGTGACAGCGGTGATTTAAGTGAGGGCGATGAGCCAGGTGAGCAGCGTGAACACGGCGGTACCACCCAGGATGAAATAACGCGAGCGTTTGACCGCGTGGACATCGAACATCCGCCCGGTGTCCCAGATCAAATGGCGGATACCGACGAAGTAGTGGTACCACAGCGCCGCCGTCCAGCCGAGCAGGGCCAGATAGCCGATCGGCGTGCGCAGGAACCATGACACGTTGGCGTAGGCCGCCTCACCGCTGGCCGCGGCCACCAGGAACCAGACCAGCACAACGGTGCCGACCGCGATGGCGATGCCGGTCACGCGATGGCCGACCGACATCACCATGTCGAAATTGATGTAAACCGACAGATGCCCCGACAGGGGCCGCTGGACCAGCCGCCCATCGCTGGTGCGGCCAACCATCTGTGCGTCACGTATGTCAGCCATGGCGGTCAGCACTCCCTTATGCCGGCGGCGCCCCCCTGTAATTGCGTCAGGCCGCGCGCGACCTACCGTTTGTTGTGTTGGGCATACTCCCGCCGCCGTGGTGGGTCAACGCGACCCCGGCATGCGCTGCCGTCAGGGTTGCAGCCGCAGCCCCGCCACCCCGGCCAGGATCAGGCAGACGCACAGGATGCGCACCACCCCCGCCGGCTCGCCTTCCATGGCGATGCCCCAGACCAGTCCGCCCGCCGCGCCGATGCCGGTCCACACGGCGTACACCGTTCCCATCGGCAGGGAACGCAGCGACTGCGACATGCAGAAAAAACTTGCCGCCATGGCGGCCACGGTGGCCACCGACGGCACCCACCGGGTGAACCCGTCGGTCTGCTTGAGCAACACCACCCACACGACCTCGAACAGGCCGGCGGCGGCCAGCCAGGCCCAGGCCATCCGGTCTACGCCGCCCGGTCGCCGCCGCTACGCCGCGCGCCTTGCCAGCAGCCCCTGCGCCACCAGCGTCTCGGCGATCTGCACCGCGTTCAGCGCCGCCCCCTTGCGCAGGTTGTCCGCCACGCACCAGAACGCCAGCCCGTTCTCCACCGTCGGGTCGAGGCGGATGCGGCTGACATAGGTGGCGTCCTCGCCCTGGCATTCGAGCGGGGTGATGTAGCCGCCGTCCTCCCGATGGTCGAGCACCACCACGCCGGGGGCGTCGCGCAAAGCGGCGCGGGCGCCCTCCACCGTGATCGGCCTGGCGCACTCTATGTAAACCGCCTCGGCATGGCCGATGAACACCGGCACGCGCACGCAGGTGGCGATCAACTTGATGTCAGGGTCGAGAATCTTGCGGGTCTCGACCGCCATCTTCCACTCCTCCTTGGTCGCCCCGTCGGCCATGAATTTGTCGATATGCGGGATGACGTTGAAGGCGATCTGCTTGGTGAACTGCTCGGGGCGGACCGGGTCGTTGACGTAAGTCGCCTTGGTCTGGGCGTACAGCTCGTCCATGCCCTCCTTGCCCGCGCCGGAAACCGACTGGTAGGTGGACACCACCACCCGCCGCACGCCAAAGCGGTCGTGCAGCGGCTTCAGCGCCACCACAAGCTGGATGGTGGAGCAGTTCGGGTTGGCGATGATGCCGCGGCGGATGCGGGTGAGCGCCTGCGGGTTCACCTCCGGCACCACCAGCGGCACGTCGGGTTCCATGCGGAACTGGCTGGTGTTGTCGATGACGATGCAGCCCGCCTCGGCGGCGCGCGGCGCGTGCACGGCCGAAATCGCCGCGCCGGGACTGAACAGGCCGATGTCCCAGCCGGTGAAGTCGAACCGGTCCAGGTTCTGCACGGTCAGAACCTGCTTGTCGCCAAAGCTCACCTGTTGCCCGGCACTGCGGGCGGAAGCGACAGCGGCGACCTCCTTGACCGGAAAGTCCCGCTCGGCGAGGGTTTTCAGCATTTCGCGCCCGACCGCCCCGGTGGCGCCGACGACCGCGACCCTGTAACCCATCGCCCAATTCTCCCGCTGCGCGCGACCCCCATGGCGGCGCGAACCCGCACGGTTAGCGATCCCACCGCGCGGCGGCAAGCGAATTAAGGCCAGGGGCCGGGGCCATGGCGGCGCCATGGCCTTCCTTGGCTTGCAACCGCCCGGCTGGCGCCGGATACTTGCCCGGTGAACGTCCTGGCCCCCCCGCGCAACCGCCTCAGCATCGAAGTGGTGCATGATCTGGTATGTCCGTGGTGTTACCTCGGGCTGCGGCGGCTGATGCGCACCTTGCGGCGGCGGCCGGATCTGCTCACCGACATCCTCTGGCGGCCGTTCCTGCTCAACCCCGACATGCCGCGCGCCGGCCTGGCCCGCGCCGATTACGTGGTGCGCAAGTTCGGCGGCGAGGAACGGGCGCGGCGGCTGTATTCCTCGATCACCGAGATCGGCCGGGCCGAGGGGTTGCAGTTCCGCTTCGAACGCATCCGCCGCACCCCATCCTCGGTGGACGCGCACCGCCTGGTGCGCTGGGCGGCGGCATACGGGCGCGCGGCGGAGGTGGTGGAGGCGCTGTTCGCGGCGCATTTCACCGATGGGCGCGACATCGGCGACATCCACGTGCTGGCCGACATCGCCGTGGCCTGCGGCCTGGACGGGCCGGCGGTGCTGGGCTTCCTGGCCGGCGACGGTGAAACCGACATGGTGCACGGCGAGAACCTGCGCGCCCACCGGCTCGGCATCAACGGCGTGCCGTGCTTCGTCATCGGCGGGCGCCACGCCATCGCCGGCGCGCAGGAACCGGAAGTGATCGAGCGCCTGCTGGACGTGGCGCTGGTGGACGCGACCGAGGGCTAAAGCAAAGGGGGGCCAGGGCTATTGCATATCGGATTTTGCGAACTGTGCGAGGAGGCGGGTGAGGAAGGCGTCGTCCCAGCCGGCTCGCTTGATCTTGCCTTTCATCGATCCCTTGGAGCCTTCGAGTTTGGCGAGGTTGAGCGCGATGCGGCGCAACAGGGCGATGTTCTGAGGTCCATGATCCAGGCGATTTCTGGTCTGGTCCTCATTCATGGTGACGTCGAGGACCCAATGCAGTCCATTCTCGATGCCCCAATGAGCACGCACGACCTGGCCGAGGCGGTCGGCGGTGAGCGGTGTGCTGAGCAGATGGTACGCCACCTCGCTGGTGATTTTGGTGGCGACTTCGCGCACGCGGACCACCTTGCCGATGGCGGCCAACCCCGGCCATGCATGCCGCTCTTGCAGCCAGTCGATATCGGTCGAGACGACGCTGGTGCGGGTCTCGATGCGGCCGTGATCGCCATCGACGGTGGTA